>UEZW01000036.1_pt1 | contig 5047 bp, 3 predicted proteins | sample 1903781 | NCBI WGS metagenome assembly UEZW01 (sample SAMEA4776353, study PRJEB27445) | saltern metagenome | biome: Hypersaline environment; feature: solar saltern; material: Pellet | place: Spain | collected 2012-08 | depth 0 m | reverse complement strand
TAGTCGATAAATAATAACAAAAGCTAACTCCGTATAATACAATTGAGGCTTTGTGCCCTTCTGAAACAACTACGCAAGCATAAAAGTCGGTAATTTTAGCTACCTTAATTTTCAACCAATCGGCGTATGATCGTTGTACAAGATCATTATAAAAGTATAAATACTAGGTCTCATTTAATTTCTTTTTACAATTGCATAAAAGTCATTTTCTAAAGGTAAATAGCCTTGATCATAAACAAAATAGTAAATATGACCTTTTTTTGTCTTGTAAATGTTCGTAAAATATTGAAAATTAAAACCTCTCTCTAAAAGTAAGCTTTTGTTGACTTTAGTTTTTTGATAGGGATTGATATTACACAGAATATTATAATTGTTTTTAAGCAATTTATTTATCGCTCTGATTTTTTTACTTTCAATTCTATTTTTAGAATTGTGATAAGCACTTTTACAGTGTGTACAGCAGAATTTTTTGTCTATTCTACCAATGATATTTTTACCGCAATGTAAACAATCTGCCATAATAGTAAAAAAACCTCAACATATTATTTATGCTGAGGCTTGTAAATTTATGAATGGTTAATCTACTCAGCGCAGTACCGTGAATTCTGAGCGTCTGTTTTTAAGATGATCTTCATTTGTACAATTAGAACCGCATTTCACTTTTAACTCACTTTCACCTTTTCCTTCGCTTTTCAACCTTGTTTCATCAATACCTGCTTCTATAAAATACTTTAAAGTATTTTCCGCTCGGCGTTGAGATAATCGCATATTATAAGATTCAGGACCACGCTTATCAGTATGACTTGTTATTTTGATACTAAGCTCGGGGTTCTCATCTAAAATCTTAACAATTTTGTCTAATTCAAAAGCTGCTTCTTCTTTGATTTTAGCTTTATCAAAGGCAAAAAAGATCTTATTATCAATTGTAATAGTATCGATTATCTCAACTACTGGTTCTAAAGGTATAGTAATGTTCATCGACTCACCTTTAGCTGAAATATTTTTTGAATTGCTCTCATAATCAATAGCATTGACTTGAATGTCATATTTCATTTCGCTTATAACCTTATGTTGCGTATGACCATCTTCTTGGGTAGAAGATTTTTTGATCATATTTTGTTGATTGTCATAAATAGCGACTTCTGCTTTTTCAATAGGACTATTGGTTTCCACATCAGTAACTAATATATCTAACATTGTCTCGTCTAATGGTTCTATAAGATCAAGTTGATATATATTATCATTAGAAGGATTTTCACCTCTATTAGATGCAACATATCCCGTTTTCTTATTAGCTATATAAGTAAATGAAAAATCATCAGCAGAGCTATTTACAGGTTGAGCAGCATTTTTTGGATTTTCCTGATCTTTATTTTGTAACTTAATATAAAAGACGTCAAGTCCACCAAATCCTAGATGACCATCACTTGAAAAGAAAAGTCTTCCTTCGTTATCAACAAAAGGGAAATTTTCTCTGCCCTCAGTGTTGATCTTTTCCCCTAAGTTTTCCGGCTCTCCAAAACTGCTATCATCATTAATTTTCACTCTATAGATGTCAGAATTTCCAAATCCACCGGGCATATTACTTGAAAAGTACAGATAATTATTATCAGGTCCCAAGGATGGATTTGCAGTAGCATAATCTTTGCTGGAAAAAGGTAAAGGTTTGATATCCTGCCATTCATCATTAACAAATTTCGCTTGGTAGATTTTAAGTTGGCTTACGCCTTCTTCATTCTTTTGATAATCACCATCTTCATATGCATTACGGGTGAAGAACATAGTTTTATTATCATTACTGATAGCTACAGTACCTTCATTAAATTTAGTATTTACATCACCTTCAACTAAATCGGGATTTTTAAATGTACCCGCAATATTCTGAGCTAAATAAATATCTAAGGTTGGCTGGTCATTCCATCCGTAATCACGTCTTGATTCATTTCTGGCAGAAACAAAATAGAGCTTACCTCCTTTTTCATATGCTCCAAAGTCTGAATATGTTGAATTAATACTTAGTTTACTGCTCTCAAACTTAGGATCTTTTTCTTTTAAATCGTCAATATAATTTGGATTCTTACTGAAAAGTTGTGCTCTTTGATCATTAGGTTTTAGATCAGCAAACTTCTTCATTGCTTTTTGAAAAGCATCATACTTTCCGTTAGCCTGGAGCGTTTTAGCATACTGTAAAAAATCATTTGGCTTAGCATTTTCTTCATCTTTTATAACAAGTTCATAAAAACGCTCTGCTTTTTTTGTTTTGTATACATTGAAATAGGATTGAGCTAACCTACGATATACATAAGTATTTGCTTTTTCTTTTTCAACTAGTTTTTCGTAATCATCAATCGCTTTTACATATTCTAATCTGTCAAAATGTTTATCGCCTTTTTTGGTGTCATTATTTTGAGCATTCATCGTGAAAAATGAAATCAAAATAGTTATTAGTGTTAGTAATGATTTATTCATAATTTTATTTTATGCGTTTATATTAGAAATATCTAGGTGATAAATAAGTTTTTTTCTTGAACAATATGTTGAAAGTTACAAAAGCTTCATAAGAAGGTTCATTAATATCACTGACGGAGGAATCATAGGCAAAGCCAACTTGAATCCATTCTGTTGGTCTAAAGCCAACTAGACCACTAACGGAATCTTCGGTTCGATAAGAAGCTCCTATTTCAAACTGATCAAAAAACAAAAAGTTAGCGTTAACATCAGTAGATACAAGTGAATTGAACTCTGATTTAACAAAAACAGAAGGTTTAAACTTTATGTTTTCGTTAAGCTGAAATACATAACCTGCAGAAGCGAAGAAATGTTGTTCTTCCGTTCCAAATTCTCTCCCGTTTACATCTAAATATGTTGCACTTAAAAAGTTAGGAACTGATAAACTTACATACCAATTATCAGTATAATAGAAAAAACCAGCACCTACATTAAAGAATGTTTCGCTAACATTTTGACTAAAAGCTATATCATCAAAGTCCTGTAAATCTAAATCTATCAAGCCGATGTCCTGAAAAGTTGCACCAGCTTTTACTCCAAATGCTAAGTGATGATCATTATTAAAATCGATAGTATAGGAAACGTCAGCATAAGCGTTAGTCTCTTCTACAGGACCTATCTCATCGTTAATAGCTGAAAAACCTAAACCTAATCCATTTCCAATTGGTGAATGACCGGATAATGTAAAGGTTCTTGGAGCTCCATCTATTCCGGTATATTGATCTCTAAACAAAGCGGTGATGGAAAAAGTTTCTTTAGAGCCGGCATAAGCAGGGTTTACCACGTTCATATTATACATATATTGCGTGTACTGCGGGTCTTGCTGAGAATATGATGGCTTATTATAAAATAAAGCTATCAATATTAATCCCAAAAATAAATAATTGTTTCTCATATGATATTATTTTGTTTCTGAATTTGTATTTGATTTTATTGTTCTTGACTTACGTAAATGTAACCTTTTGCAACACGACCAAACTGATCGTCTTCTGATGATAGTTTTATTACATAAAAATAGGTTCCGGTTGTTAAACGGTCGCCGTCATCATCCTGTCCACAAAATTCTTTCACATAGCTATTAGATTCAAAAACTTTTCTCCCGTATCGATTAAATATTTGGACATTGTCAATCCCTGTTCTGTCATTTAGGAAAGTTAAATCCAAACATTCATTATCTTCATCTCCATTAGGTGACAATCCCTGTGTAATAGTACAATTATCGACATTATAACCTGTTATTGTAATTGTAGAACTACTGATACATCCTTGATTATTTATTTCTACTTCATAGGTGCCCTCTTCCTCAACTTCTAAGCTTGAAGATGTTTCATTACTTAGTTGAGCATCATCTCTAAACCAAGTAAAAGATATATTGGGATCATCATTTGCTAATCCTGTTGTTAATACTTCTTGTTCAGTAAAGCAAGACTTGAAATCGGGACCTAAATCAACTGCTAAAGATTGTATAAATGTAACATTTATTTCATCTGTTTCGGTGCAGCCTAAATAAGTGGTGGTTAAAGTATATGTTCCTTCTGAATCTACTGTTATAGTTTCTGAAGTTTCACCATTATCCCATGAATAATCCACTTGATCTAATTCTGAATCAGGAATTCCGCTAATGGAAGGAACTATTTCAAAACTATTCGTTGCTCCAACATCTGTACAAACACTTGCATCTGAACCTAAATCTACTGTATAATCTACTAAATTGACATCTATAGATTCAGATGTAACACATCCATTATTATCAACCTCTACTTGGTAAGTACCATCTTCATCGATTTGAAGCACTGCATCATTTTCTCCAACGATTTCAGCACCATCTAAGAACCAGGTATATTCAGTATTATCTAAGTTTGAAGCATTATCCGGTGTAGCATCTAATGCACTTGTATCGCCGGGACAAATAACATTTTCACCAAGCGAAGGTACTTCAGGATTAGTATAAATTTCAATCGTTTCCGTTGATGTTCTTTCACAACCATTCACTGTTGTCGTCAAAGTGACGTCTTGTGTACTTCCTAACTGAATGGTTTCTGTGGTTTCTGTATTTCCATTATAAGACCATTGATAGCTTATGTTATTTTGTTGTGCACTCGATAGACCTGTAACATCAGCTGAAATTTCTAAGGTTTCTCCAGTGTCAACACAATTATCAGTTGGTTGTGGAATTTGTACTTCATAATCTATTAAATTAACCGTAAATTCAGTAGTTATATCAGTACAGGCTTCCGCATTCACTTCGAATTCATAAACACCAGCTTCATCGACTGTTATTGTAGCATTGGTTTCACCGGTAATAACATTACCATCTTTAAACCATTGGTATTGTGGATTAACAATGTCAGAAAGGTTTAGGGGAGTTCCATCTAAAGTGATCGTCTCGCCTGCACATAGTTCTGTAGTAAAGTCATCTGGTAATTCAGGTTCAGGAAAAAATTCTATCGTAATAGAATCCGTTTGTAGGCAATTTAAAGAAAAAGCCGCGGCGGCGACACTACTCGGGGCCGTCTTCATCGTCATCTTTGCGACCGAT
>UEZW01000034.1_pt1 | contig 5067 bp, 5 predicted proteins | sample 1903781 | NCBI WGS metagenome assembly UEZW01 (sample SAMEA4776353, study PRJEB27445) | saltern metagenome | biome: Hypersaline environment; feature: solar saltern; material: Pellet | place: Spain | collected 2012-08 | depth 0 m | reverse complement strand
GATTTTAGAGATCCATGGACAAATATCAGCTACCACGATCAATTAAAAATGAAAGATACAGCTAAACAAAAACATCAGGATTTAGAAAAAAAGGTGCTGAATGCTGCTGATCAATTGATTGTTACCAGTTTCCAAACGCAAAAAGAGTTTCAACAAAAAACCGATACGCCGGTTGAATTGATCACCAATGGTTATGAAAATTGGGAAAAGCCAGATGATTTATCATTGACGGATAATTTTACATTGCTACATATTGGTTCTTTGCAAAGAGGCAGAAATCCCAGGGTTTTATGGGAGGTTTTAAAAGAGTTAGCAGATGAAGACAAGAAATTTAATGAGTTCTTAGAAATTCAAATTATAGGTAGCATCAGTAATGAAATCGATCAGTCGATAAAGCATTATGGACTAAAAAAATACACTTATTTCAACAAACATATCAGCCATCAGCAATCGCTTGAAATGCAATGCAGCTCAATGTTATTGCTCTTGATTGAAGAAAACGTTCAGCGGAAATCCGGTATTATTCCGGCTAAGTTTTTTGAATATCTTTATGCTAAAAGACCTATTGTCGCCATTGGTCCTGAAAGTTGGGATGTTGAAAAACTGATTAAAGAAACACAAAGCGGTCATATTTTTTCCTATCAAGATAAGACAGCATTAAAAAAGCATGTTTCAGAAGCTTTTAGAAAATATCAAAAAGGCAAACTCACTGTTAAATCTAAGAATTTAGAGCAATTTAGCCGTAAAAAATTAACGGAAGATCTTATTAAACTCCTTGAATAATGGGCGTTGTTCTGAGTCAATCCTTTAAAAACTTGATTAGCACGTATGCAGGATTTGCTATTGGTGCGCTCAATGTTCTTATCCTTTACCCTTATTTTCTCAGTCAACAATATTATGGTTTAGTTACTTTTTTGCTTTCAGCGGCTAATTTATTTTGGCCGTTTATGGCAGCAGGTTTTCATAATGCCATTATTCGTTTTTATTCGGCTTATCAAAAAAAACAAGATAAAGACTGTTTTTTATCTTTTGCGCTCATTGTTCCGATCATCACCGGTTCAGTTATCGGATTAATGAGTTGGTGGTTATATGATTTCATATTGGCTTATTTTTCAGATAAAAATCAATTGATTCAGCCTTACGCCTGGTTAATTGTGCCGCTTGGCGTGCTTAATGCTTATTTCGAAGTGTTTTATTCTTGGGTAAAAGTATTTTTGAAAAGTGTATTTGGCAACCTAATGAAAGAAATTTTTCATCGGATAGCTATAACTATTCTGTTAGGTTTATTGTATTTTAAATTAATCGAAATTGATGATTTTATTTATTTTTTAGCTTTGATTTATTTACTTCGGGTTCTGGTGATTGGTATTTATGCGTTACAGGTGTATCGTCCGCGTTTTCAATTGCGTTTGCTCTATAATTATAAATCGGTTTTAAGTTATTCTGCACTAATTTTATTAGCCGGTTTCATCGCCGTTGCTTTGTTTGATCTGGATAAAGTGATGATAGAATATTTTATGCCGGTTGAAAATGTTCCGGTATATGGAATTGCCGTTTATATTGCAGCTGTAATTGCGGTTCCTGTAAAAGCTATGAATCAAATTGCTAAGCCACTTACAGCATCTTATATCAACGAAAACAAGCTAAACCAGTTAGAAGATCTCTATCAAAGAAGCTCGATAACTTTACTCATTATCAGTGGATTTATATTTTTATTGATCGTATGTAACCTGGATCAGATTTATGCCATTATTCCCATAGAATATCGTGGTGGTTATATGATTGTGATTTGGATAGGTTTAATCAAAGTTTTTGATAATTTATTAGGTAACGGCGGCAGTATTCTATATTACTCTGATTATTATAAAGTTACTTTGGTTGGTGGTTTGATTATAGTTGCTCTTGCCATACTGCTTAACATTATCTTGATACCTATATATGGAATATTAGGAGCCGGAATTGCTACTTTTTTAGCTTTTTTGCTGTATGATTTATTAAAATTGATATTGGTTTACCGTCGATTTAAGATCATTCCTTTTAATGTAAAAACATTTTATGTAATCATCTTGTTATCCGTCTTGTATTTGTTTTTTGCGTATTGGAGTTTTGGTTTTCATCCGTTAATCGATATTGTTTTAAAATCTGTAATCATCAGCACTTTATTTATCTTCTTAGTTATGCGCTTCCATTTATCAGATGATTTGAACAGTTTGTTTAAGACTTTCTTTGAAAAGAAGAAAAATCTATAAATTTTCAGAAGCATCTAAAAACTTTTAGAAAATAAACCGTTGCACTTTTAGAATATATTTATATAACTATTTAGATGAGTATGTTAGTTTTTATTTTAAGAAAGGAGAAAACTTAAAAAATTAAGTAAGCATTAAGATATTTTATAAAAGCATTCCTTTTTTTTAAATAGAAATCTACTTGTCTTTATTCATTTTTTCTAACAGCGTAGCGCTATTTTCTCTATTCTTATGAATACTTGTATCAAAACTTCTACTCATCTCTAAAATGCTCATTGATCTTAGTTCTTAATTTTCTGTTGTAATCTTCAAAAAGCCATTTTCTATAGTTCTTAGTATTGTTGATTATACAGGTTGAATATTCTTTTATTCTATCTTGTATATCTTCTTTTAATTCTCTGGCCAGAATTCTGGCATCAAATACATCTTCTGAGTTTTCAGCGCACATTCTAGCGTGTTGTGCGATAGATTTATCTAATACTTTTTTAGATTTTTCGCCGTTATTAATCGCTTTATTATAATGATAACGAACATCAAAATCTATATCATCACTGTTTTTAAACTTTTCCCTTACTTCATCAGGCATCTCGTATTTAAAGTAACTTTCAATTTCTTCATCAGTTACTAAATTATCTAAGAAGTAATCCGGATTTTTAAAAATTAGCTGCCAATCTACCGGAGCTTCCCAAGGCCCGAAACGAGCTAGGTTATTACCTAGATCAATAATATTAAACTCATCTTTATTAGGTAGCTTTCTAGATCCACGACCTATCATTTGAAAATATAGCGTAAGAGACTTTGTTGCTCTGTTTAAGATGATATTTTCTACTGTTGGTTCGTCAAAACCTGTTGTCAAAATACTTACTGAAGTTAAGATAGCGTCTGGCTTTTCTCTAAACCATTTTAAAATATCGTTTCTTTCTTGTTTGCTATGAGTATTATCAAGATGTTTTATTTCATATCCAGCTTGTTTAAAAGTAGTATAAACAAACCAGGATGTATTGATACCATTGTTAAATATCAAAGTTTTTTTTCCTTTACATTTTTCTTCATACGCCTGAAGCAATTTATTCTGCATGGACATATTAGTATAAAGATCTTCTGATGATTTTACCGTATAATCACCTGTTATCCCAACTTGTAATTGACCTAATGCTACATCATAAGAATACGTATTTGCTTTTGCAAGAAAACCTTTCTCAATTAGCGAACTTATTGATTCGCCAACTAAAAGTTCATCGTAGTTCCTATTCATTGGTAATTTAATATTTGAACTCAGCGGCGTTGCTGTGACTCCTAAAACAAAGCTATCTTTAAAATAGCTAAAAAGTTTTGTGAATGAATTGTAGTGTGCTTCATCTATTATGGTTAAGCCAATGTTAGATACATCTATTTTTTCCTCGTTAAGTCGATTATTCAGAGTTTCGACCATAGCAACAAAACACATATAATCATTATCATTAGAAAGTTCTTTTACTTCGCTATTAATTACTTTATTTCTAACGCCGAATTCTTTTAACATATCAGAGGTTTGCTTGCAAAGCTCAATTCGATGTGTTAAAACGATTACCTTTTTGCCTGTTTTCTGAATATATCTTCTTACAATTTCAGAAAAAACAACGGTTTTACCACCACCGGTAGGTAATTGATATAATAGATTATAATCAGATGGGGAATTATCTATGTGATCAAAAATGTTTTTAAGATCTTTTTCCTGATAGTCATATAAGCGTTTTTCTACTGCTTCCTGCATAGCCACAATTTAATTTTCAAAATTGCAAAATTAATGAGATTTAATGCTTATATAAAACTTTTTAAGATTTAAAACTTTTTTTGTTCATATACTTATCCAAGCTCAGTTTTACCTAATTTTGCAATAAAAAATAAGGTATTGTGAATAGTAAAAAAACTAAAAAATTTCTTGACAAAATAATAGATGAAGTAAATCAAAAAGGGATTGAATATAATTCTTTAATTGATTCTCTTAAAGAATTAAGGGAATTGGTCGTTAAAGAAAATTTACCGGTATTAGCTAAGGTCATAAGGTTAACTTATCAGCATTTAGATATGTTTGAAGATTTTTATATACCTATTCCAGAAGATGAGCCATTAGATGATAATCAAGAGAAAGAAAATGTAAAAGGTAAAGAAAGCTTACTTTACCTTTTTAATCTAATTAAACATCATGATAATAAGTTTAATCAGGAAGAGTTAAGAGAATATATCAGTTACCTGGAAGTATTTGCAGAAGATGATGGGTGAATTTTATTTCATCTCATCAAAAATAGTATGCATTAAGCGTTTTTTATCATTAAGACTTTCTTCTAATGAAATCATGGTTTCAGTTCTGTGAACGCCATCTATATCGTCTATTTGGAAAATTACTTTTTTTGCATGATCCGTATCACGAGCTCTAATTTTGCAAAATAAATTGAATTTCCCTGTAGTAATATGTGCAACTGTGACAAATGGAATTTCATGTATCCGGTTCATGACAAATTTAGTTTGGGAAGTTTTTTCAAGAAAAATACCAACGAATGCAATAAAAGTGTAGCCTAACTTTTCATAATTTAATGCTAAAGTAGAACCGGTAATTATTCCAGCATCTTCCATTTTTTTAACTCTTACATGAACTGTACCTGCTGATATCATTAATTTTTTAGCAATATCAGTAAATGGTGTTCTTGTACTTTCAATAAGCATATTTAATATCTGGTGATCTGTTTGATCCAGTTTAAATTTGTTCATATTTATTGTTTAAGTGGCAAAAATAATCAATAAAAAACGAATAATTTAAATTTTATATATATTAATTTTTAAA
>UEZW01000033.1_pt1 | contig 5120 bp, 5 predicted proteins | sample 1903781 | NCBI WGS metagenome assembly UEZW01 (sample SAMEA4776353, study PRJEB27445) | saltern metagenome | biome: Hypersaline environment; feature: solar saltern; material: Pellet | place: Spain | collected 2012-08 | depth 0 m | reverse complement strand
GATCGGCTGAAAAAGAAATTGCATCAACTTCATCGAGCTGCACTAATTTGATGAGATATTCAATCTCAACATGAACGCGATATTTGATGAGTGCAAATTCGCTAAAATATTCACTTATTTCTTTTGTTTTATCATAATACCGACCATCAATAGGCGATATAGCAAGTAATGCACTCATAGATTTAATTTGTTTTAGTTAACCTATCATAAAGCTTTTTCATCCCTTTAACAGCTTTATCCGGAATGATTTCTAAGTTTCCCGTGGCTTGAACCTGTGGATTAGGGTCGATCAGGTAAATTTTTGGATTTTCAGGAACGTCATCCATCAAGCCAGCAGCTGGATAAACCTGTAAGGAAGTTCCTATAACCAGTGCGAGATCTGCTTTTTGACAAATTTCCATAGCAACAGGAATCATGGGAACCGCTTCACCAAACCATACCACATGCGGTCTTAACTGATTTCCATTCTCATCTGTATCACCTAAATTAATATCATCGGTTTGATTATAGATTTTATCAGGATTTTTTACGCTCTTAGACTTTAATAATTCGCCGTGTAGATGGAGGACATGACTACTTCCGGCTTGTTCGTGAAAATTATCTACGTTTTGAGTAATTACAGTAACATCAAAATATTGTTCTAAAGCAGCTATATACTGATGAGCCTCATTAGGCTTTGATTCAAGGAGTTGCCTTCTTCTTTGGTTATAAAAATGTAAAACTTTTTTTGGATCTTTTTTAAAGGCATCAGGTGTGGCCACTTCTTCAATGCTATGATTTTCCCAAAGTCCACCTTGGTCTCTAAATGTATGTAATCCGCTTTCCTGACTAACACCGGCACCGCTTAAAACTACCAGTTTATTCATAAAATTAACGCTTTATCGCTTTATAATCCTGATAACAACTTCCCATAGCTTCTAATACCTGGAGGTCATTAGCTTCTTCTACAAACTTTTTTGAAAAATTACAGCTTTTTAAAATTTCTTCGATGGTTGCTTTATTCACCTGTAAAACAGCCGCTAGGGTTTCCCGATCATATTTATCTTGAAGGACTTCTCTTATTTCTTTATCTTCCTTCATCTGCTGAATCCGTTTCATTTGTTTAGGTCTTTTTCCAAAAATATTATACAACAAATCTGCAGGATTAGTAATAGATTCAACAGTTTCTGCAAACGAGCTTTTATCTTTATCTCCGGCTTCATAGCCGTATTCTAAGCCCGAAATCTGATATCGGTACGTATCATATATAGGGATATTCCTGGCGTCAATTTCTAAATAACCGGTTAGTTTAATATTCCTTACGGTAACTTCTTCTAAAGCAATGGCTTTTTCTGTCATTTTGATCTTAACATCACCATATTTTAACCAATCTTGAGTTACTTTAACCTGCATATTTCTAAAACCTAAATAGGAAAAATACAGTGTGTCATTCATTTTAGCTTTAATTCTAAATTCACCATCCTGACCGGTGGTTGTTCCTTTTACGGTATTAATATTAATGATGTTAGCTCCTTGTAATGGTTTTTCATTAGCCGCATTAACCACTTTACCTACTATCGTATCAAGCTGATTTTCTTGACTAAAACCAAACATTGAACATAAAATTAAACCAAAAAATAAAAAATGTCTGAGCATAATTTTTAATAAGATGGAAAAATAAAAAAAGCCTGTGTTTATCCCAAATATTTCTTGTGGTTTATCTCTTTTTCCTGCGTCTTTTAAAAGAGCTTTTGATATTATCTTCTCGTTTTATTTTTTTCCTTTTTCTTTTAGGCTTGTCTTTAGACACTTCTACTTCTACCTTCCTTCCCTGAAAGTTTTCATTTTTAAAGTGTTGTAAAACTTTATCTTGAAGATCATCAGGGGTGTTAAAAAAGGAAAATGTGCCCATAACATCCACTTTCTGCACAGCATCTTGATCTTGAAGTTGATCTTTTAAATAGTCTTTTAACTTCATCCAGTTAAAACCGTCTTTTTCTCCTAAGTTGATGAAAAATCGGGTTTCATTGCCAAAACTTTTTGAGGTTTTTCCTTTTTCCGGCTTCTTTAATTGACCTTCGGATTTGTAATAATTACTAAATCTGTTAAATTCAACAGCAAGGAATTTTTTGATCAGACTTTCTTTATCGTCATATTCAAAAGTTTCCATAATATCCGACATATATTGATCAATCTTATCATCTGGTTGGGCATCTTTAACCTGATTCACTAATTTCAGCAATTGTTGCTGGATAATAAACTCAACAGAAGGTAATGCTGATTCTTCAAACTGCTGACCGATTATTTTTTGGAGTCGCTTAATGGTCTTAACCTCACTTTTTGTCAAAATAATCAGTGACTTCCCTGATTTTCCGGCACGACCGGTTCTGCCACTTCTATGTGTATAAACTTCAATTTCATCCGGTAATTGATAATTGATCACACGTGTAATATCATCTACATCTATCCCGCGAGCGGCAACATCAGTAGCTACCAGAAGCTTAATTTGTTTTTTTCTGAAGCTATTCATTACCAAATCACGCTGTTGCTGGCTTAAATCTCCGTGAATAGCATTAGCACTATAACCGTTTTCAACTAATTGATCTGCCACTTTCTGTGTATCGCGTTTGGTTCTGCAAAAAACGATGGCTGTTAAATTAGGATTCGCATCAACTAAACGCTTGAGTGCTTTAAACCGATCATTTCTGTTAACGACAAAATACTCGTGGGTTACATTTTTTGTACCTTCATTTTTCGTACCAACGGTAATTTCAATAGGATGCGCCATAAATTTACCGGCAATTTTAGCTACTTCTTTTGGCATCGTTGCGCTAAAAAGCCAGGTATCTTTCTCCTCAGGTGTATGAGATAAAATGCTGGTGATATCTTCATAGAATCCCATATTGAGCATTTCATCAGCTTCGTCTAAAATACAATATTCCAGTTGATTGATGTTCACCAACTTTCTTTTGATCATATCCTTCATTCTTCCCGGCGTGGCAACGACGATTTGTGCACCACGTTTAATTGACTTAGCCTGTTGCTCAATACTAGCTCCACCGTAAATCGCTACAATGTTAATGCCATCAGTCAATTGTGAATAGGCTTGCATTTCTTTAGTGATCTGTAAACAAAGTTCACGGGTAGGTGACAAAATTAAGCCTTGCGTATGTTTTTGAGTAGGATCTATTTTCTGAAGCAATGGAAAACCAAAAGCCGCTGTTTTACCGGTTCCGGTTTGTGCTAAAGCAATCAGATCAGTAGAAGGATGTTCAAGTAATACGGGAATGACTTTAGATTGAACTTCTGTAGGTTGCTCAAAACCAATTTTTTGAGCAGTTTGATTGAGCTTGTCATTTAAGCCCAAGTTGTTAAATTTCGACATATATAATTATGAGTGCAAACTTACCCAATATTTAATTAATAAGTTCTTTTACACGAGATTAAGTTTTAAATGCAAAAAGCTTATGCTTTGATTAAGAATTTTGCTAATTTATAAGCTTTATAAGCTTTTTTGATTCTTTTTTTCTTCTTTTTTAATTTGAGTAATTTATAGCAAAACATAATTTTTTAAACAAAAATAAGTGCAAAGATTGAAATCTGTTGTTAATCACTCGTTAAGTAATACTTGTTTGAGTTCATTAAAACCCAATTGCTGCTGTTCCCCGCTTTGCATATTCTTGACAGAAAAAAGCTCTTTATCCATTTCTTCTTCTCCTATGATAATTACGTAAGGGATCGCATTTTTATCGGCATATTGAAATTGCTTTTTGAGTTTTATCGGATCTGGATAAATATCAACTGAAATACCTGAATGTCTCAATTGCATGGCTGTTTTTTGCGCTATTGCAGTTGAAGTATCATTAAAGTTGATAAATAATGCATCGATACTTTGTTCAATTTCATCGGGAAATAGATCGAGTGCTTCCATACATAAGTAGATTCTATCTAAACCAAATGAAATTCCCATTCCAGATAGGTCTTTTAAACCAAAAACGCCGGTAAGGTCATCATATCTTCCGCCGCCACCTATAGATCCTATTCCTACTTTCTGCGGTGCATTTACTTCTAAAATTGAACCGGTGTAATAATCGAGCCCTCTTGCAAGTGTCACATCAAGATGAAATGGAACCGAGATATCAGAGGAAGCCATTACCTGTTTATAAATAAACTTTACATCTTCAATTCCGCTAATTGCGATATCAACGCCTTTAAATAATTCTTCTAATTGTTGAAGTTGTTCGTTAAAATCACCTTTGATACGGAAGAGCGGTTGTATTTTTTGAATTGATTCAGTGGTAATTCCATTTTCGAGCATCTCCTGCTCTACCTTTTCTTTACCTATTTTATCTAATTTATCTAAAGCGACGGTCAGTGGAATAAGCTTATCTTCCTGCCCTATCAACTTTGCTAATCCAGCTAAAATTTTTCTATGATTGATCTGGATACTAAAGCCTTCTAATTGAAGTTCCTGAAAGACTTCTAGGTATAGGTTGATACATTCTATTTCAAGCCATAAACTTTTACTGCCAATAGCATCTGCATCACACTGGTAAAATTCACGGTATCTTCCTTTTTGTGGTCTATCTGCACGCCAAACCGGTTGTATTTGAAATCTTTTGAATGGAAATGTAATTTCGTGCTGATGTTGAACTACATATCTGGCAAAAGGAACTGTTAAGTCATAACGTAGAGATTTTTCTGTAATCTCATCTGCTAAATTAATACTGTTTTTTTGGTCAATATTTTCACTAGATGCTTTATTTAAAAAATCACCGGAATTTAAAATTCTAAATATCAATCTATCGCCTTCATCACCATACTTACCTAAAAGAGTAGAATTTTTCTCTATGCTGGGGGTTTGTAATTCATTAAAACCAAAGCGTATAAAATGCTTTTGGATAGAATGAATTATATAATTGCGTTTAGCCAACGTTGCCGGATCAAAATCACGCATGCCTTTAGGTAAAGCGGGTTTATTGCTCATCTTGTATTTTACTGATTATTTTATCAAAATAGGTATAAAGTTCGCCCTTCGTTATAGCTGCACCTTCTTTAATGATCGCGAAAATATCTTTATTCCTATCTTCCTGTAGGGCTTTTGATGAAGTGTACATTTCCACATCGTCATCTAAAAAATG
>UEZW01000032.1_pt1 | contig 5145 bp, 6 predicted proteins | sample 1903781 | NCBI WGS metagenome assembly UEZW01 (sample SAMEA4776353, study PRJEB27445) | saltern metagenome | biome: Hypersaline environment; feature: solar saltern; material: Pellet | place: Spain | collected 2012-08 | depth 0 m | reverse complement strand
AACATTTTAACTGCGATATCCATGAGGGGTTGTCCTTTAATAAATTCTTGAATCAGGTAAAAATTCCCTTCAAAATCAAAGTAGTCAAATAAAGCGGGAATTTGACCGTGGCTATTCCCCACTCTTTGTAAAACTGAGGCTTCTTGTTCAAATCGATTAATCAGCTCTTCATTTTGGCTGGGATCGTTAGTTAATTTCTGACATTTTGCAATAAAATTACTTTGAACATTAGAGTTAATATTTTGTACTAAAAACACTGCCCCAAAGCCTCCTTCGCCAATTTTTCTTGTAACTTTATATCGGTTGTTTAAGATATAGCCTTCATCTATTTTGGTAATGTCTTTTTGCTTCGTTTTTTCCCTAGTTTTGGGATTTGATGCTTCGACAGATGGCTCTTCTTGAGCAACTGCTTTTGAAGAAGATTGAGTTCTTTGACTTATTTTTATTTTTTGCGAAAGTAGCTGATTATATTCATGCTCTAAATTAGTAACACTATTGCGACGGATCTGTCGTTGATTATATTGTTCGACTAAAGTATTAAATTGTTTAGCTAACATCCGAGCGTTAATGATTGATTGATTATAACGAATTTCACAAATAACTTTTGCTAGATAAGTTTCTTTTCTTTCTTTATAATAAGTTTTCTTTTTGGTTACTTTAGAAACTTCTTTTATAGTGCGCTCACCATAAATTTTGTCCTTTACATTAATTTGAAAATCACTAACTTGAGTAACTCCATCACTCAAGTTCATATGCCAAGCATTGAAAGTTATATAGTCTGGACGATTGCGATCAATGTCAAAGTAATCTAAACGATGGGTTTGATTTGCTCTTTTTTTGGCTTTCTCGATCGCTTGTTCTAATTCTTGTCGTTTCTCTGTGTAAATTTCATCTTCGTTTCGCAGTTTTTTAGCATTTTCCTGCATTATTTTTCCAGTGACACCTGCACTTCCACCAGCAATAATTCCCAGAAAAGCAATAATTTTTGAATCGCTTACTAACCCGATTACAAAAATCAAAACGCCCCCACTAACCCCGGCAAAGATTACTTTTTTTGCTTTTGCTTTAGCTTCTATATATTTGCTCATTTTTTTCCTGATTCTTACTTTTCAAATTTGATGGACAAAGGAGAATTTTAATTAGCCTGAGATCAGTTAAGCTGACGCGCATTTATTTTGGGATTATTGAAGCCCAGGCTCCTTACGGTAAGCCTTTTGAGTGATGAAATCTTCGATTTGGTGAGCGGAGCTCAATCAAAATAGATGCATAAGAGCTTATCCTTCAAGCTGGAATTGAACCTATAATATAGCAATCAGGAATGATTTATGAGAAGGTTCCATACATAGATAATTTCGGAAAATTAAATAAACTGTTATTAATTATCCACTCAAACAGCCATTTCATTATCGGGAACTCTTGACATAAATGCCAGTATTTTCGTAGCATTTCCTTGCCTTGTAACCAGACATCCTCAATTGGATTCTGTTCTGGAGCATTAGGAGCTAATCGAATACACTTGACCAGCCATTCTTCTTCTTTGGTTCCCTGATTAACTTGCTCTAAATAATTTCTAAATTCTTGCGAACGATGATAGGGAGCTCCATCCCAGATAATAGCAATTCGCTTAGCTTTCTGAACTTTAATGCTTTCCTCAATTAATTCTTGAACAAATTTAATGGTGTTTTCAGTATTCCCATTAGGATAGGCTTTGGCAATTACTTTGCCTGTGCAATAATTGAGTGCCCCATAGTAAGTTTGTTTTTCCTTTTCATTCTTGATCGGCAACTCAATTCTTTCCTCTGTTTTTCCCCAGACATACCCACAAAGGTCTCCCCATAATAAATGACATTCATCTACAAAATAAACTAATAACTTTCCGGCTTGAATCTCGGCACGATTTTTCTCTAAAAATCTTTCAATTTCTTTTTTTTTTGAGCTACTAACTCAGAATCTTTGCTTGGGTTCTTCTTTTGTGATTTTTTCCAAGATATCCCTGCTTCGTGAAATAGGTCATAATAACTTGAGCGTTTGGCAAAAGTAACCTGAAATTCAGAAGCAAGATAGAATTCTAATTCCTGTAGATTCCAACTATCCTTTTCTCGTAACCAAGCCAAAACTTGCTTTTTTTCTTCTGGACTTAGATATCCAATTGATCCTTGATAAGCTAGTTTCAAGCCCTTTACTCCCTCGAAAATAAACTCTTGCTTCCATTTACTGATAAATCCTGAGCAAACCTGTAAAATTGGCATAATTTTTCGATGGGGATAGCCTTGCAGAGTCATTCTGACTGCCAAGGCCCGTTTTAATTCTCTCGGGTCGGGGTTAGATTCGATAAAAGCGTTTAATTCTTCCATTTCCGTGCTCAGTCACCTCATAATTAGTTTCTCACATCTGATTCCTGATTGCTATAGGTGCTTAAAAGGATTTGCACCGCCGAGTTAAACTGCTCAATCTCAACCAAAACCTAATCACAATACGACCACTTCAATCTAAACTTCCTAAGATTCAGTTCAGGCTTGAATCCAGAACTAACTGCTCTTGCTTTTATCTGTGTCTCTTATTGATAACACTCTATAATCATTCCCTGTGATGATGATTCCATTGCTAATTTTACCTTTTTTTTACTTAGTACAGATGGTGAAACTACCTAAAAGCGTTAATTTTTATGTGATACTGGAAACAGTAATGAAAAATCGGACATTCTAAAGTAATCACTCTTATATTGTAATATTAATTTGTTCTCTGTTCACATTGAATTTCTTAGCTAAACCTTGTTATCTGCTTTAACCTTTTGTAACTTATCCACTTCGTTTCCTCTTCTGGTGACCCCTCAAAGGTAATGTTTCCTCCATAATCTTTGACTCACCATTTCCGCATTAATGAAACTTTCCCCTAGAAAAATTTCTGCTACTGTCCGACCATAGCGATCCTTCTCAATGGGAGATACTGTCACCTGAGCATTGTCGGGTAAGCGCGATCGCGTATGAATACCTCACCCAACAATCACAATAGCCCATTGAGACACTATGACTAAAAGAACAAGATGAGCCAAAATTTTAGAAAAAGACGTTTTCAAATTGAACATGCACAATAAATTTCCCCCCTTAGTTAGTAAGGGGTGAGGGGATCAATATGTAGTGCTACTTTGCCAAAAAGGAAGTATTTACAAACAGTATCTTATGGCAACTGTCCAATTAAGTAGAAACGGACTATATAAGACCATCTAATTGGCCAAACCGCAAAGTTCGCTCGTACCTCCTGACTGAAGAGCTATGGCTGCTCTTACTGCTGGTGGCAAATCCGTGTAATTTCTGCATGCGTTTCTTATATTTCCCCTGAATCGTTCAACGCTTATTCTACTTTTATAACCCGAGGTAGAGATCAGCTTAATTTTTTTTAGCATTTTTATAGACTGTTCTTATTAATAATCTTAGGAACTTAATTAATAATAAAAAAGGTGGGGCATACATATACGGGGGGATGTGGGAGTTAAATTCACGAATCTTTGCCACCCCCCAAATTCAATCAACAAACGTCAACGGAGGACAAGAAACAGCATCTTCCCAAAATTCCTCATCCGTTTCAAACGTATCAGGATCGTCAGCGATAGCCTCTTTAATTTCTTCATCGGTCATTGATCTTACCCGTTCCAAATCTGTTGTATCTTCAGTTTCCCAGATTTCTTTCGCTGTTGCTCGGGTAACGTTGTTGGTAGAGTTTGCGTTCATCTTTGCTTGCTGGTCTAGCACTAATCAATCTGATGATATTATTTCGCTCTACAAAAACGACAAATATAACATCATCTCCTATCTTACCAATAGCAATTTTTCTCTCTTCACCATTTTTCCATACCTTCTTCTGAACCGTGTTTCCCCAAAACACTCTAGAAGCGAAATAGAAGTCAACCCCATGTTTTTCTTTGTTGATCAACCGTTTGTTCTCATCCCAGTCAAATTCGAGCATAAACTTTGTTAGTTAAGTGACTTACTCTAATTATTGATTGGGCGACAGTCTATAGAGTAGTCACTTTTTTCAAGAATTAAGCCGATCGCGCCTCTATCGGAATCGCATAGTAAGACGGCGTGGCAGTTTATTTAATTATTCCTTTGCTCCCCGCTTGTCTGCTGTTGGCTTTCTATCGCTTCATTTTCTAAGGTCTCATCCCATCCCGACAGCTGTAAATTATGGGGAGTATAGCCCAACAAGGATAAAGAAGACCTAGCACCCCGCACTTGCTCGGAGATAATCTCTAAATACTCCTGCAAAACTTCTAACGAGTGATGTGGAATGAAGTATGAATTTTAAAAGATTATACACTTAATGATAGTGATGGATAACTGAAGTTGGAACCCGTCAAACTCGCTACCGATACAATAGTCCCTAAATATAGCTAATGGAAGCTAATCAACTAAAAGAAATTGTACTGACGCTACACCACCACGGGATTTTACCTGACAGATATGTGTATGGTGCAGGTGATTTTCTATTTCAACTGTATAACGAGCAAAATAGCGAAAACGATGGCATTGAAATAGATGGAAAAAAGTACATAGGTAACACATATATAGAAATTCAACAGCGCTATCAGATTCCCCATAGTACCGAGATCATTAAGCGCATCGTGCGACCACTAGAGAAAGCAGGAATCCTAATTAGCTGTCAACCTAACAAAATGCAGTTCTATCAGAGAAAGGCTTATCGGGTTAATGAGGAAGCCCTTAAAAAATTAATCTCCCAGTGGCGAAAACGGGAGATGAAAGAAGCGGATTGATTATGGAACCTCAATCTAACGAGACACCTGCCTAACTAAAGAACAACGGCGGAGCTTTACACCCGTGATCAACATCTTCGGAAGTTAACCAAACTTCCCGAAAATTTTTTTAAATCCATCTAACTCTCTCGTGGCGTGGAGTTTAAGCTTATTCAGTTGTAAAAATGCTGATGCCTCGTGGAGAGGCGGGGGTCAGCAGTGTTATTTTGTAAGTAGTCACACAAAACAAAACACACCAGTATTATGCTAACAGCTAATCAAGCATTTGCACAACCTTCCCTCTCTTCCCACGCCGTAAACCCATTCCATCTGAGAGTCCTCGATACAAAGATAGCCGCTACTTTCGGATCGGATGAAGCCCTCTTCTTAAGCCA
>UEZW01000031.1_pt1 | contig 5161 bp, 6 predicted proteins | sample 1903781 | NCBI WGS metagenome assembly UEZW01 (sample SAMEA4776353, study PRJEB27445) | saltern metagenome | biome: Hypersaline environment; feature: solar saltern; material: Pellet | place: Spain | collected 2012-08 | depth 0 m | reverse complement strand
TAGCTATATAATTATCGGCTAACTGATTGCGGTATCTTTTAAATTCTTTTTGAAAATTAGATAAAGTGTCAATTTTTCTTTTTTGAGCTTCTTTTACTTTTAGTCTATAATCTACAAAAAGATCAAACTGATCACTCACTTTTTGATCTTTATCATCTGTTTGTTTATCATAAACTTTAAGGAAATCAGCCACGGTAAAAGAATCATTTTCAACACGAAGCAATGTTGACGATGAATTATCTTGAGCTTGGGTGCTTATGCAAATTACAATACAGAGAGAAATCAGAACAAAAAATCTCATATTAATTTTTTGATGCAAATGTATGAAAATGCGACTTATAATAAATTGCTAAAAGATGTGAAAAAACATGGTTCTAAAAACAAAGATCATTTTCTTTACATTATGAAATGTCATCACCAAATAGAAATTCAGTTACCTATAGAACAGGTGCTACAACTGATCAATAACTCGGATTATTATCATCGCTGGCAGCGCGGTTTAATATCTACAGAGCTGATTAAAGGAAAGAATGGAGAACCCGGAGCAAAAAGAAGGATCTTTATTAAAATTGCAGGACAAAAAGTGAAAATGATCGAAACAATATTAGATTATCAGCCACCTGAAAAGTGGCAAGCTCGCTACACTTCCAACGGAATGAAAAGTATTCAAACCAACATTTTTAAGTCTAAGGGCAAACATATTACCCTATGGGATTGTTACAGTGAGTTTTATTTTTCCGGTGGAATGATCTTTGTCAGTAAAGTTATGCCTCAGCTATTTAAGGAAAGAGCCAAACTTACTCAAACGGATTTCAAATCTTTTGCTGAAAATTTTTCTGGATAAAATTTATGAATATTTGGCGTATAAGTCTTTAAAGCGTTTAATTTGCAAAAAAAATATTTTATGAATCGAATAATCCTTTTTCTGTTCTTTACAGCAAGTCTTACCTCTTTTAGTCAATCTAAAATAGGAACAATAAACACAGAATTCGTCATTTCAAAAATGCCGGAACTCAAAGAAGTTCAATCAAAAATGGAAGATTACAATAAAGAACTCAGAAGAAAAATTCAAAATAAATATACTGAATATCAGAAATTGGTTCAAAAATTTGAAGAAGAAAAAGATAGTTTAAATGATGTAATGAAAAAAATCAGAGAAAACGAAATCTACGATATGGAAGAAAGCATCAAAAAACTACAGAATAATTCAGAACAAGCCGTTCGCGTGAAGCGAAATGAGTTGATGCGACCACTCTACGAAAAAATAGGCGTTGCTATAGAGAAAATCGTTCAAGAAAAGAATTACACGCAAATTTTTAATGAGAACAATGGTTTAGTTTACGGTTCTCCGGAACATGACTTGACTGAAGAGGTACTCAATGAAATGGGAATTGAGATAGAAAAGCCTCAGGAAGGAGAGCCCGGTGAGGTTCAAACTGCACCACAGGATTAAACTCGTTTGAGAATAATTGGTTTGATGAATCTTATAACAATGCATTTCCCAAAAAACATATGCTTTTTTTCTTTATTTTAAGATTTTTTTATTATAAATGTTAATTAATTTAAACTTAGATACAATTTTGGGTTATCCTTATGTGGCTGTGCATTAATATTTTCTGAAACTAATCAGACAATAAAAATTAATTCTGAATCTTCAAAAGCAAATTTTAAAGTTAATGGTATTGAAAAGGGTAGAACACCTTTAATAATAAAACTTAGAAAAGGAAATGATAGCCAACTAAAATCCATAGAGAAAAAAGACTATAAGACAATGGATTTTACTCATGATACTGACTTTAACACGTTAGCAATATTAAATTTATTTAAAATTAGAGAAGAAGAAACACTAAGATAAAGAAGTGAAGTCCAGCAATCACTTAAAATAACGGGGCGTAAACCGAAAAGCCATACGAGTAGGTACAAAAATCAATTAATTATGTTTAAAAAAATGAAAGTTTTTTTCGTCCTAGTTGCGATTACCGCAATGATGTCTAGCTGTGCACTTACTTTACCAGTAAATGCAACAAGTAATCCCGTAGGTGAAAAAGTGGGTACTGCTAAGGCCACTGGCTATTTTGGAGTGCTTTTCTTTGATGCAGACGCAAGCATTAGAACTGCTGCAAAAAATGGTGGTATAACCGAAATATCAACGGTTGACATCAAGCAAACAAGTGTTCTAAACATTATTGTTACTTATGAAACTATTGTAACAGGCGAGTAAAATTATTTTCTAATTCAATCAAACATCAAGGGTTGTAAACAACCCTTGTTTTTTTATGTATAAAAAAATTTCATTATCGATAATCTTGTTGTTCACCATAAGTTGTGTACAAGAAAATGATAAGCGAGTTTCGATGTTCAATGAATACTCCATGAAGTTGCTTGATTCAGAGGAGATCATTAACTTAAAAAAAGAGGAAAGAGATCTTTATAAAGCAATAAAAGGTAAACACTCAAAGCAGATACCATTATACAAATGCATTAAAGGGAAAAATCATTTAATATTCATAGGATTACCTGTTGATATAGATTATAGAAGCTTAAAAAAAATATGTCAGGAATTAAATAATGAAAATCTTTCAATTGCTAAAAAAAACCTATTGAGAAATTATTTAGGTGAACATTATGATAATGTTCGATACCTCCCAAAAAAATTGGATAAAAATTTGCTCTTTATTATTCTAATAAACAAAAGCAATGACTCAAGTTCAGTAAATAAAAATTTGCTAACTCGTTTTGAAAAAAAATAATTATGCATTTAAAATTTCAAAAAATATCGGTGCTTAGTTCAATTTTAATATTCTCATTTACATTAACAAGCTGTTTCTCAATAAAGCAAAATTTCAAAAAAAGTGCTAAAAGACACTACGAGGCTTTTTATGTAGGTGATGAAGGTACCCAATATTTTATTAAACCTTTGAAGTTCAAAAAACCAAATGGCGAAGAACTTTTGCTAGATATTACATTAAGAAAAAAAGAGAAAGTAACCAGCAGTCCAATTGTGAACTTTACTATATTAAGTAACAGCTACGTAAGAAAAATTGATAAAATACTATATATCAATGATGACGTAAGTATAAAAGCTAAACAAATAGAATTATTATTTAATGAAAAAGACGGTAACGAATATGTTTCAAGATTTTCCAATTCTATTAGTTCCAAAAATGTCGCAAAACTATTCGGGCAAGAAAATTGGAAAATAGAAGTTCATTTAAGTGATACTAAAATAGTTTATAATGCCACTAATAGAACTTCTAGAATCATTGAGAAATTAAATCATAAACTTTTTTTAGAAAAGTAGATATAACAAGCTCATTGATAACATATTTTACCTAGAATAATTAGGCGCTTCCTTTGTAATAGATACATGATGCGGATGACTTTCCATTATACCTGAATTTGTAATTTCTACAAATTGAGCATTCTGTTTCATTTCTTCAATATTTTTAGCACCACAATAGCCCATTCCGGCCCTTAGCCCGCCGATGAATTGCACCATGCTTTCTACGAGCTCTCCTTTATAAGGAACCCGGCCTACAATTCCTTCCGGAACTAATTTTTTGATATCATCTTCTACATCCTGAAAATAACGGTCTTTAGAACCTTTAGACATAGCTTCTACGGAACCCATTCCACGATAAGATTTAAATTTTCTTCCTTCATAAATAATCGTTTCGCCAGGCGATTCTTTTGTTCCGGCTAACAATGAACCTAACATCACAGAATCTGCCCCAGCAGCAATGGCTTTAGGAATATCTCCAGTATAGCGAATTCCACCATCAGCGATAATGGGTATATCAGAATCTGATAATTCCTGAGCTACTTCCATAATGGCTGAAAGCTGTGGGTAACCTACGCCAGCAACAACACGGGTGGTGCAAATTGATCCGGGACCAATACCCACTTTTACCGCATCAGCACCAGCGTCAGCTAAATAACGGGCTGCTTTTGCTGTGGCGATATTCCCTACTACTACATCAAGGTCAGGGAAATTACCTTTTACCACGTTAAAGGTATCGATCACCCCTTTTGTATGACCGTGAGCTGTATCGATCACCACTGAATCAACGCCGGCTTCTACAAGAGCTGAAGCTCTATCTTTTACATCGGGCGTAATACCTAAAGCGGCTGCAATACGTAATCTACCATATTCATCTTTGTTAGCATTCGGTTTTTGACTTAACTTTGTAATATCTCTAAAGGTAATCAGGCCTACCAGTTTACCATCTTTTTTGACAACTGGTAGTTTTTCTATTTTATGACGCTGTAAAATCACCTCAGCTTCTTTTAATGAAGTTCCTTCGGAAGTGGTAATTAGCTTTTCTTTTGTCATAATCTCATCAATCGGACGGTTGTTTTGCGTTTCAAAACGAAGATCCCTATTGGTTAATATACCTATGAGCTTTTGATCGCTATTTGTTATAGGAATACCACCGATTTTATTTTCTCGCATACATCTTTTTGCATCCGCTATGGTGGCTGTTTGTGGCAAAGTAATAGGATCGATAATCATACCGCTTTCAGCACGTTTGACTTTTCTGGCTTGAAGTGCTTGCTGATGGATCGTCATACTTTTATGTAAAACCCCGATACCACCTTCTTGCGCAATAGCAATTCCCATTTTTGATTCAGTAACTGTGTCCATAGCTGCTGAAGCTATAGGTGTTTTTAAAGAAATATTTTTTGTGAATCTGGATTCTATATTGACTTTTCTAGGAAGCAATTCTGAATAATCCGGAACTAAAAGGACATCATCGTAGGTTAGTCCTTGTTTTTTAATTTTGTCGATTTGAGCCATAGCAATTTAATATAAATTGCATGCAAATATACGATTTTAAAACAGGTTTACCTTGATTTAACTAAATGTTGATCAATTGGTTATAAACAATTTATTGAACATGAAAAACACTTATGAAAATTTGCTTTTTCAATTGAATCTAAAATAGTAATTTAGCTAAGCTATATAATTTATTATGGAATTAAAATTAAGACAATTAGGGGTGTTGATAATCATGTTATTGTTGATCAGTTGTCAATCTGATAACAAAACAGATAAAAAACCTAATATCAAATATAAAGTTCCCGCTCATCTTAGCAAAAGAAATACATCTTATTTATTGATCAGTCATGCAGATACGCAAAATGAAAACAATAAAAATAC
>UEZW01000030.1_pt1 | contig 5191 bp, 5 predicted proteins | sample 1903781 | NCBI WGS metagenome assembly UEZW01 (sample SAMEA4776353, study PRJEB27445) | saltern metagenome | biome: Hypersaline environment; feature: solar saltern; material: Pellet | place: Spain | collected 2012-08 | depth 0 m | reverse complement strand
ACACCTTCTCCGGTATTTCTATCAAACCAGTCATTTCCTATAATTCCGTTATTTGCCGGAGTTGTTCCTGTATATACTGCGGCATGACCTGGACCTGTATAGGTTGGAACATAGTTGAAATGAGCATTTTTATGTAAAAATCCTTGATCAATCAATTTTTTAAAACCATCATCGGAATAATCTTGATAAAATCGGCTTAAATAATCATATCGCATCTGGTCAACTACAATGCCAATAACTAATTTAGGTTGATTATCTTTTTCAAATTGTGAAAAAGATAATTTACCCATTGTGATCAGTAAAATCAGAAAAATAGAAATTGAAAAACGCATAATTTAATATTTAAAAGTTAAACAAATTTAGTGTTCTCATTCTTTTAGATATTACTATAAGGTTAAAAAAGTGAACAAATTATTTTCTATTTTAGCAACTTTATAACATGAATTATATATCACACATAGGTCAATATTTTATTATGTGGAAAGACATTTTCCGCAAGATGACCAAATACTCTGTTTTACGTTCTCTCATCGTTCAGGAAGTTAATGACTTAGGTGTTCGTTCTGTGGGAATCATTGTGTTTATTTCTTTGTTTATTGGTGCGGTTGTTACTATTCAAACTGCATTGAACTTTAGCAATCCCTTGATAGACAATAGCTTAATAGGATTTGCAGCTCGCCAGTCGATTATTTTAGAATTCTCACCCACTTTGATTTCCATTATTATGGCAGGAAAAGTAGGTTCCTATATAACATCCAGTATTGGAACGATGCGGGTTACTGAGCAAATAGATGCATTAGAAGTTATGGGAATTAACTCTTTGAATTATTTGGTATTCCCTAAAATAGTTGCTATGTTTATTTATCCTTTTTTGATTGTTATTTCTATGTTTGTAGGCATAGGAGGTGCATATATGGCTGGTGTTTATGGAGGATTTCTCAGTGCAGACCAGTTTTTTACAGGTTTAAAGGAGGATTTTATACCTTTTCAGATGGTATATGCGTTTATAAAATCATTTGTGTTTGCCATGTTATTAGCAACAGTTCCATCTTATCATGGTTATTATATGAAAGGCGGTGCACTAGAAGTAGGAAAAGCGGCAACAACTTCATTTGTTTGGACAAGCATTGTTATTATTGTATCTAATTATCTAATCACTCAACTTTTACTTAGTTAATTTATGATTAAAGTAAATAATTTACATAAATCCTTTGGAGATAATCATGTTTTGAAAGATATCTCAGCTCAGTTTGAACAAGGAATAACAAATTTAGTAATCGGTCAATCCGGCTCAGGAAAATCAGTGTTTCTAAAATGTCTGATAGGTTTACTACAGCCAGATTCCGGTCAAGTGTTTTATGATGATTTGCAATATGGCAAACTAAGTCCACCACAACAAAGAGAACTGAGAAAACAAATGGGAATGGTCTTTCAAGGTGGAGCTCTATTTGACTCTATGACTGTAGAGCAAAATATTATGTTTCCACTCAAGATGTTTAACCCTATGTCATCTGAGGAAATGCTTAATCGCGTAAATGAAGTTTTAGATAGAGTGAATCTTAAAGGCGTAAATGAAAAACTTCCAGCAGACTTAAGCGGGGGAATGCAAAAAAGAGTTTCAATCGCTCGGGGAATAGTAAATTATCCCAAATATTTGTTCTGCGATGAGCCAAATTCTGGATTAGATCCAAGAACATCTAGTGTGATAGATGAACTTATTCAGGAAATAACAAAAGAAAATAATATAACAACCATCATCAACACCCATGATATGAACTCGGTTTTTGAAATAGGAGAGAAGATCATATTCCTGAAAGATGGAATTTTAGAATGGGTGGGAGATTATAAGTCGGTTCATCATTGCGAAAACGAACATCTGAACAACTTTGTTTATTCTTCTAATTTATTTAAACAGGCTCGAAAAGCTAATTTGAAAGGGCTTTAATTATTTCATTTTCTCACCGTAATTTTTAATAGCATTATTTCTTTTCTGTTTGATGGATTGTTCTTTTGATCTGGGAGCAATCATGAGAACATCATCGCTATCTACAACTATAAAATCATGTAAGCCATCAATTACCACCTTTTTACCTGCTTTAGATCTTATCATATTGCCTCTTGAATCTTCAGCAGATAGATCAGTATGAATAACTACATTACCCTGATCATTTTTAGGAAGTTGATCATAGAGTGATCCCCAGGTTCCCAGATCATTCCAGTCAAATTCCGCTTTAACAACTCCTATTTGCTTAGCGTTTTCCATTATTGCAAAATCAATAGAAATGTTTTCAGATTTTGGATAATTTTCAGCTAAAAACTTTTTTTCATCAGCTGTATTCAGTTGGTCATAACCTGTATAAAACAATTTGAACATCGTATGAGCATGTAGCTCAAAGGCCTTCACTATAGCGCTTGCTTTCCACAAAAACATCCCTGAATTCCATAGATAATTTCCGCTTTCATAAAACTTTTTAGCGGTCTCATAGTCGGGTTTCTCCGTGAAACGTTTTACTTCAAAAGCATGACTGTTCGGCTTATCTCTGAATTCTATGTAACCATAACCGGTATTAGGAAAAGTTGGCGGAATTCCCATGGTCATCAATCTTTCATCATCGCAATTTTCCCAGGCGGTTTTTACATTTTCTACAAATGTATCTTCATCTTCTATCCAATGATCACTGGGAGCGACAATAATTTTAGCATCCGGATTTTGCTTGTGAATTTTTAATCCCGCTAATAATAAGCAAGGTGCCGTATTTCGCATTGCCGGTTCTAAAATAAGCTGATATTTACTGATTTTGTTCAATTGATCGAGTACTAATTTTTGATACATATCATTAGTCAGAATATAGATATTTTGAGCGGGCACTATCTTTTCCAGCCGATCAAATGTAGATTGCAACAAAGATTTTCCACTTCCTAACAAATCGTGGAATTGCTTAGGAAAAGATTCGCGACTTACCGGCCAGAAACGACTTCCTACGCCGCCTGCCAGAATTAAAGCATAATTATTATTTTTCATATTATCTGATTAGTTCTACTGGTGTGTTAGGTTGGAATATATATGTTCTTCCGGAACTGACCTCTTTACATTCGTAGCGTTTTACTCTTTTCTGACCTTTGATAAAAACTTTTCCATTATAAATTCTAAATTTACTTCCTGTTCTAATTTGATAAACAAAAGTTTTATCTTGTACTTGATCAAATTTTTGTAAAGCTAAAGATAAATTAGCATCTGTATCACTGCTGGCTTTAGGATTTTTAAAGTGATGGGCAATAAATGGCAATAAAGCTTGCGGAAATATCTCCGGTCTTATCAAAGGTAACATTAGCTGACGAAAACAGTGTTTCCATTCTCGACCATGTGGTTTAATGTATTGTCCGTATTTTTTTATCGCTACTAAATGAGCAATTTCATGGATCAAAGTAATGAGAAATCGGTAGGAATTAAGACTGGCATTGACTGTTATTTGATGCCGTCCATCCGATAACTTACGATAGTCGCCATGTCTTGTTTTCCGCTCACTAACTATTTTAAGATATACGCCTTCAGCTTTTAATAAATTGATAACTGACGCAATGGATCGCTCTGGTATATATTTAGATAATACTTCTTCCATAAGCGTTTATGGAGTTGAGTTAGAAACCTGAAGTAATTTACCATTATAAAATTGATGACCGGTTTCAGCAAATTGCTTAATATATTCAGCCATTTCTGCTGCTGAATTGGGTGCTTGAACACCGGGAAAAGCTTCTTCTAACATCTCTGTTTGAACGGCTCCTAGCGCTAACACGTTAAATGAAGGTCCGTTTTCTTTATACTCTTCAGCTAATAATTCTGTCAAAGTAATCACAGATGCTTTGCTACTACTGTAAGCTGCAAGTCCGGGAAATTTTACACTTCCCTGAACACCGCCCATACTCGATATGGTAACTATATGACCAGATTCGCTCATAAACGGCATTAATTGATGTGTCAGATTAAAAACACCAAAAACATTAGTGTCATAAACTTGTTTTACCTCCTTTAATTTTGTCTTGCTAAAGTCTTGTTTTAGGAATTTACCGGCATTGTTGATTAAAATATCAATGGCATCCCAGTTGAATTTGATATGCTTAACCACTTCTTTAACTGATTTTTCATCTGCAATATCACAACTGATCGCTCTAACTTGTGGTGAATTTAATTCTTTAATGCTTTCGATATTTCTGGAAAGTGCCACAACTTGATGACCATCATCTGCAAATTGTTTTACTAATTCAAAACCAATACCACGACTACTTCCAGCTACAACAACATTTTTTTTTATCATAGACTAAGCTGTTTTAGGCTAACATCGTTACCGGATTTTCCAGATAGGTTTTTAAAGTAGCTAAGTACTTAGCACCAGTCGCACCATCTACTGTTCGGTGATCACAAGCTAAAGTCAATTTCATTCTATGACCTACTACAATTTCTCCATTCTCAACAACTGGTTTTTCTACAATGGCACCTACAGATAAGATACAAGAGTTAGGTTGATTAATGATACTGGTAAATTCTTCAATTCCAAACATCCCTAAATTAGAAACCGTAAATGTACTACCTTCCATTTCATCAGGCTGTAACTTTTTAGCCTGAGCCTTTTTAGCTAAGCTTTTTACATTAGTATTGATCTGTCGTAAGCTTTGTTGATCCGCAAATTCTAATGTTGGAACTAAAAGACCTTCTTCAACCGCAACGGCTACACCTATGTGGATATGGTCAGCGATTTTAGTGGTATCGCCATTCCAACTGGAGTTCACCTGTGGATGCTTTCTTAATGCCATAGCCGATGCTTTGATTACCATATCATTAAATGAGACCTTAGTATCCGGCAACTCATTGATCTGTTTACGCGATTCCATAGCATGACTCATATCTACTTCTATCGTCAGGTAATAATGAGGTGCACCATTTTTAGATTCTAATAATCTTTTAGCGATCGTCTTTCGCATTTGCGAATTCTTATTCTCATGGAAAGATTCTTCGCCAGCAGGCTGATAAATTTCTACCGGAGTTTCTTCTTTTTGTGGTGCTTCTTGTTTATCAGTTGCTTCTTCAGCCTTTGGAGCTTCCGCTTGAGGCGTTTTCACCTCTTCTTCTTGCGGTTGATAACGCTCTACATCTCGCTTAACAATCCTGCCGTTTTCACCGCTTCCTTTTATCTTA
>UEZW01000029.1_pt1 | contig 5195 bp, 5 predicted proteins | sample 1903781 | NCBI WGS metagenome assembly UEZW01 (sample SAMEA4776353, study PRJEB27445) | saltern metagenome | biome: Hypersaline environment; feature: solar saltern; material: Pellet | place: Spain | collected 2012-08 | depth 0 m | reverse complement strand
CCAACGGATAAGCAAACTTCCTAAATCCGGTTGAGAGCCATCTAATTTAACTACTCTGATTCGTAAACTGGCTTTCCCGATACTTTGTCCATTATTAAAAACTTCAAATAAAAGATGATATAATAGTATCGGTAAGCTATAAATTAAGCTAAGAACGCTCATAGAAATACCGTTTGTAGCATTAAAAAAAGATAGTAATAAGGAGGTTAAGATAAAATAACTGATAAATATCAGTATATCTATTAAATAAGCAGCGCCACGCTTAACAATATTCGCTGTATTTCGGGTTATTGTTACGTTTTGGGCAGTTTGAATTTTATTACTCGGCATAATAAAAACAAAACTATATATAAATATTCATTTAATAAGGCTAAAAATTAAATAAAGATACGCTTTTCTTACCAGAATTTCCTTTTCAAAAAATGAAATTATAAATTTGTTTCATGAGAAAATTTAATCGTATTAACAGGATCAGGAAAAAGTTAACTTCAACTTTTAGAAAAAATCTACCTGAAATAGCACCTGCTTACATTGACAAACCGGAAAAAGTTAATCGAGTCCTATTGATAAGACCTAACCACAGATTAGGAAACCAATTAATGGTAACCCCTCTTGTTCAAGAAATCGCTTCAACTTTCCCTGATGCCAAGATAGATCTCTTTTTAAAAGGAAATATAGGTGCCACGATATTCAAAAAATTCAGTTCAGTAAACAAGATACTAAAATTACCTAGAAAACACTTTAAAGAATTTATTCACTATTTTATTTGTTTTTGGTGTATAAAAAATAGAGAATATGATGTAGTTATCAATGTAAGCCTTAGTTCTTCTTCTGGAAATTTAGCTACCCATCACTGTTGTTCAAAAATAAAATTGAGCAATGAAAAGGTGTCTGAGCGTATCATAGAAAAGTATTCTGATGCCAGGCACATGGCTAAAAATAGTGTATATAGGTTACGTGCGGCCTTAAAAGGGGAGATAAAAAATCTGGATGAAAAACCTATACCTAATCTCAATTTAGCTTTGACCGATGATGAACTCAATGAGGCTAAATGTATTATTAGAAGAAAACTAAAAAACACCCATAAGATCATCAGTATTTTCACTCATGCTACCGGTGCAAAAAAATTGACCAAAGAATGGTGGCACGCCTTTTACAATCGATTAGGTAAGGAATTTCCTGATCACCAGATATTAGAAATCCTGCCTATTGAGAATATTTCATCTATAGATTTTAAAGCAGCATCTTATTATAGTAAAAATATTAGAATGATCAGCGCGATTGTACAACAAACCGATCTTTTTATAGGTACGGATTCAGGTATCATGCATCTGGCAGCTACATCTACTACGCCATGCATAGGACTGTTTAGCGTAAGTAGGCCTGAAGTGTATGCGCCTTACGGTAAAGGTAGTTTTGCATGTGATGTTAAGAACGCGTCAATAGATGAAATTATACATCAAGTCCGTATTTCCTTATCGATTTAAACTTTCGTTTAATGAATGTAAAAAAATCAATATCAAAAAAATTATTAGAACTGATCCTGCTATTCATCATCCTACCTTTATTATTAGCAATACCGTATTTACCCATGTTCCGCTTAGGTTTAGGTTTTATCGGATTGATTTATGTGATCTGGGTCAGTAGAAAGCTGAAGCTCTTTTCTTTTAAAAAAATATCGGTGAAATTACAAGTGCGAGACTTTTACTTCTTAGCAGCCAAGTTTATTATTATTAGCCTGATTACCTATTTTATCGTCTCGGAATTTTATCCAGAGGAACTTTTTAAATCCTTGTTCAACAATCCTATAAAATTTATCATCATTTGCTTAGTTTATACGCTAGGATCAGTCATCCCGCAAGAATTTATTTATCGATATTTCTTCTTTAAACGCTATTATTTGCTCTTTCCAAGTAACATAGCCTTTGTGTTGAGCAACGGTATTTTATTTTCATTAGCGCATTTGTTCTTTTACAACGAACTGGTATTATTAATGACCTTGGTAGGCGGCTGGATATTCAGCTTAACTTATTTAAAAACCAAATCACTACGCTTCACTATTTTAGAGCATGCGCTTTACGGTTGCTGGGTGTATGCCGTAGGTTTAGGAAGCATTTTAGGCTTTCCGGAATAAAATATGTAGCATGAGTAAATTTACCCATTATAAACTTTGGAAACCATATGGTTATCTATCGCAATTTATCAACAATCAAACCCGCAGGAAAAACAAAAAACTTCTAAGCGATCTAGTTGATTTAGAAAATGATATCATGTCGATAGGTCGATTACATGAAAAATCAGAAGGCTTGTTGCTGTTGACCAATAATGGGAAGTTGAGCCAGTTGATTAGAGGACGAAAAGTAGAAAAAGAATATTGGGTTAAGGTAGATGGCGAGATAAATCAAGCGGCGATAAAACAACTCCAAGAAGGCGTAGGTATTAGCGTTTACGGTAAAAACTATCAAACCTTACCTTGCGATGTTGCATGTATAAAAGATGAACCAATTATTCCTACACATCAAAAACCACGCGACCCCAAACACGGGCCTACATCCTGGGTAAAGATCATATTACGAGAGGGCAAATTTCGTCAGGTCAGGAAAATGACAGCAGCTGTAGGATTTCCTTGTTTGCGATTAATCCGCCACAGAGTAGGAAATGAAACCTTAGATGGACTTCAGCCGGGGAAATGTTTGCCAGTGGATGAGTTTGATATTGGGGATTGAACGAGAGAAGTTAGTCCAGTTTCAAAGTGTGTTACATTTGTTTTTCCTATTCTCTAACAAAACTGGTCTAATAAGCTTATTTTTTAATATTTAAAAAACTTACACAAGTTATAAACAAAACGGATTAACTTATCTGTAACAAATTTAGATATTTGCCGTCTTACTTAAAAATTCTATTTTGACAGAACGAATTCTTAAATTAGATCGGCTTACAAAGAATTACGGCAAGTTAACCGCCGTCAATGACTTATCATTTACTATTGAAAAGGGTAATATCTACGGAATTTTAGGACCTAATGGTAGTGGTAAATCTACTACACTGGGAATGGTATTAAATGTGGTCAATCCATCTTCCGGTAACTTTAGATGGTTTGAATCAGATATGCCTACGCATGATGCACTCAAAAAAATTGGCGCCATTATAGAAAATCCTAATTTTTATCCCAATATGTCAGCTTATGAAAATCTAAAACTCGTTTGTAAAATCAAGGAGTTGGATGAAAAAGCTATTGACTATAAACTCGAAACGGTAGGTTTATTAGATCGTAAAAATGATCTTTTCAAGCAGTTTTCATTGGGAATGAAACAGCGTTTAGCCATAGCATCAGCTTTGTTAAATGATCCGGAAATTCTAATTTTAGATGAACCTACTAATGGACTTGATCCGGCAGGAATTCATCAGATAAGAGATATCATTACGAAGATTGCTAATCAGGGAACTACCATTCTTTTAGCCTCCCATTTATTAGACGAAGTGGAAAAAATCTGTTCACATGTTGTTATTCTTCGGGAAGGAAAAAATCTTTATACCGGAAGAGTAGATGAAATGAATGCTACCCACGGTTTTATCCAAGTAGGAGGTGATAATCCAGCTCAGGTAAAGGATTTTCTTCAATCTTGTAAAGAAATAAACCAAGTCAAAGAAATGCCAAAAGGTATAATGAAAGCCATGCTAAGCCAACCTATGGATGCCGCTACGCTTAATGAAAAAGCCGCTAAGCAAAAGATATTTTTCAATCATTTGATCAAACGTAAGGAAAGTTTAGAAGATAGCTTCCTCGAAATCACTAAAAACTAAGATTATTATGCTCAGATTATTCAATATAGAATTCTTTAAATTTAAAAATTCCCGATCCGCCAAAGTATTGAGCATTATCTACTTTGGACTTTTTGCATTCATCGCGTTATTTACTTCTATCCGTTTTAATTTTGGAGCAGTAGATTTTAGGGTAGCTGAACAAGGCATTTTTAACTTTCCTTACATTTGGCATTTTAATGCTTATTTCTTGGCTACACTCAAGATATTTCTAGCCATTGTTATCGTCTCACTGATGTCAAGCGAATATACTAATCGAACTTTAAAACAAAACCTGATAGACGGCATGAGCAAATGGGAATTTATTCAATCTAAATTTTCTATGGTCATCGCGCTTTCATTAGCTTCTACCCTAGCATATTTTTTGATCAGTTTGATATTAGGTTTAATCTTTTCAGATTTTACAGAACCCGATATTATATTTAGTGATATGGAATATATAGCAGCTTACCTTATTAAATTGGTTGGGTTTTTCTCACTCTGTATGTTTTTGGGGATATTAGTTAAACGCTCTGCCTTTGCTTTAGGTTTTTTATTTCTGATTTGGGTTATAGAAGGCTTTATCCGTTTATTTATCAATTTTCAGGCAAAGCCTTTAGCATTCCTTAAGCAATTTTTGCCATTACAATCTATGAGTAACTTAATTGTAGAACCGGTTACCAAGTTAGAGACGATATCTGCTGCTGCTAATCAGCTCAATCCGGAATTTGATAAAGATTACGGGGTTCCTGTATCAGCCATTATTATCGTTCTGGTTTGGGCATTTATTTTTGTTTTTGGTTCTTATAAACTCTTACAGAAGCGAGATTTGTAAAATTACTTTTTATATTTGAACAAAATGATTTTATGCGGAGTTTGATGCTTCTTGTGTTGCTTTGTCCATTGATCAATTTTAGTCAAGGTGAAGCTAATAATTGGTATTTTGGGAACAATGCCGGCATCACATTTAGCACATCACCACCATCAGCGGTCAGTGACGGTCAGTTAGCTACGAATGAAGGCTGTTCATCTATTTCAGATTCTTCTGGGAACTTATTGTTTTATACAGATGGGCGTACGGTTTGGGATCAAAATCACAATATTATGCCAAATGCAGATTACTTTGGTGGAACCGGTTTGAATGGTGATCCATCAAGCACTTCTAGTGGTTTAATCGTTCCAAATCCATCTGATGATGATATTTACTATGTTTTTACCGTAGATGAACCTCATCACGATAATGCGTATGCTTACCCTAATCAAGGTCCGGCTAATCCGGATGGCTCACCGGCTTCAAATTATTCTGATATAACTTCTCATTCCGTTCCCCAAGATGATGATGGCTTTAACAACGGACTGAATTTTTCAATCGTTGATATGTCTCTTCGAAATGG
>UEZW01000028.1_pt1 | contig 5216 bp, 2 predicted proteins | sample 1903781 | NCBI WGS metagenome assembly UEZW01 (sample SAMEA4776353, study PRJEB27445) | saltern metagenome | biome: Hypersaline environment; feature: solar saltern; material: Pellet | place: Spain | collected 2012-08 | depth 0 m | reverse complement strand
CCATGTATATAGGCGATGTAGGCTCGCGCGGATTGCACCATTTAGTTTATGAAGTTGTTGACAATTCCATTGATGAAGCTATGGCAGGTTATTGCGATAAGATTGATGTAGTCATCAATGAAGATGGTTCAGTTGCCGTACAGGATAATGGACGTGGTATTCCTATTGATCTACATAAGAAAGAAGGTGTATCTGCACTTGAAGTAGTTATGACCAAAATAGGTGCCGGCGGTAAATTTGATAAAGATTCTTATAAGGTTTCAGGAGGATTGCATGGTGTAGGTGTATCTGTTGTAAATGCTTTATCCAGTCACTTACATGCTTATGTTTACAAAAACGACAAAATATGGGAGCAGGAATATGAACGTGGAAAAACCATGTATCCGGTAAAACAAACCGGTGAAACTTCCTTGCAGGGAACAATGATCCGTTTTAAGCCAGATGACAGTATCTTCAAAGATTCAACAGACTACAATTACGATACGTTAGCTAATAGATTGCGTGAATTAGCTTTTTTGAATAAAGGCATTAAAATAACTTTAGAAGATTGCAGGACAAAAAATGAGAATGGAGAATGCCCAAAAGAAGAGTTTTATTCTGAAGAAGGGCTTAAAGAATTTGTCCGTTTTTTAGATGATAATCGAGAACCTTTAATCAAAGAGGTTATCTCAATGGAAGGTGAAAAGAATGAAATACCGGTTGAGATCGCTATGATCTACAACAATTCTTATGGAGAAAACCTACATTCCTATGTTAATAATATAAATACACATGAAGGCGGGACTCATCTATCCGGTTTTAGACGTGGCTTGACAAATACCTTAAAGAAATATGCCGATAATTCAGGCATGCTTGACAAATTAAAATTTGAAATTACCGGTGATGATTTTAGAGAAGGATTAACCGCAATCGTTTCTGTAAAAGTAGCTGATCCACAATTTGAAGGTCAAACAAAAACAAAATTAGGTAATCGCGAAGTTACATCTGCCGTTTCTCAATCAGTTTCAGAAATACTTGAAATTTATTTAGAAGAAAATCCTAACGACGCTAAAACGATAGTTCAGAAAGTTATTTTAGCGGCTCAAGCCAGACATGCAGCTAAAAAAGCTCGCGAAATGGTGCAACGTAAATCACCTATGGGTGGTGCCGGTCTTCCTGGAAAGTTATCAGATTGCTCTGAAGAAGATCCTACTCAAAGTGAAGTGTTCTTAGTAGAGGGAGATTCTGCTGGTGGAACTGCTAAGCAAGGGCGAGATAGAAAATTTCAGGCCATTCTACCTCTGCGCGGGAAGATACTTAATGTTGAAAAAGCCATGCAACACAAAGTCTTTGAAAATGAAGAGATTAGAAATATTTATACGGCTCTAGGTGTTACTATTGGTACAGATGATGATTCAAAAGCATTAAATATAGAAAAATTACGTTATCACAAGATCATTATCATGTGTGATGCTGATGTTGATGGAAGTCACATTGCCACATTGGTACTCACCTTCTTCTTTAGATATATGAATGAACTCATTGAAGCCGGGAATATTTATATAGCTACACCTCCATTATATTTAATCAGGAAAGGAAATAAAAAGCGCTACGCCTGGAGTGAAAAAGAACGAGATGAAATTGCCGCAGAATATAAAACTAATGTTAGTATTCAACGTTATAAAGGTTTAGGTGAAATGAACGCAGAACAGCTTTGGGATACCACTATGAATCCAGAGTTTCGAGTTTTAAGACAAGTAAGCATTGATAGTTCAAGTGAAGCTGATAGGATATTCTCTATGCTCATGGGTGATGAAGTTCCACCAAGACGAGAATTTATCGAAAAAAACGCAGTTTATGCTAATATTGACGCATAATCTTTATTTTTGAGGTAAATAAATCTATTATGAAAAAAATAATCTCAATTTTAATTATGTTATTGGGCATATCATCTTTTGCCCAAAATGGTATTACCAGACTAATTTCAACCGGACTAGAAGATGCTGAAACCTTTGCAGACAGTTATTTATCTCCCGGAAATGATGCCGTTGCTCAAGGTTTAAGCAATGGCTGGTTCAACTCTGCTAAAGCAAAACAATTAGGCGGCTTTGAAGTTTCTTTGATCGGTAGCGTATCTTTGGTAAGTGATGATCAACAAGAGTTTTTATTAGATGAGGCTGATTATAGTTTATTGGAATTCCAAAATGGTCCCAGTAGCCAAATGGTTGGCAATGCATTAGGAGAAAACAATCCGGAAGTTCGCGTTAAAGCCGTTTTTGAAAGCAATGGTGTTAGTGAAGAAGTACCCTTTGAACTGCCTCAAGGTCTGGCAGACAGTAATGTTAATTTTGTTCCAGGGGCAATGATACAAGGAAGTGTAGGTTTGATCAGTGGTTTTGAAATTAAAGGAAGATATCTTCCGGAAGTAGAATCTGATGATGTTAATATTAAATTATACGGGGTAGGATTAAAACACGAATTCACAAAGTGGCTGCCCTTAAATGAACTTTTCCCTTTACACATATCCGGTTTTATAGGTTATACAAAATTTGATGGTTCTTTGAAAGTAGAAAACAATTTTATAGCTAATAGTGCTCAACAGAGAATTGACTCAGAATTAGATTCCTGGAATTATGCCGCATTGGTTTCTACAAAATTGCCTGTCATCAATTTTTATGGAAGTATTGGTATGGTTGAAACATCCTCATCATCAGATTTGGTAGGAACATATCAAATAGATGAGGGGCCGCTTGCCGGTGAATCAGTAGAAGATCCTATTTCTATAAGCTCTGATGCTAGTAGTGTTCAGGCAACTTTAGGTTTTAAATTAAAATTAGCCTTTTTCAAGATAAATGGTCAGTATAGTTTTCAGGAATATGACACCGTAAGTTTAGGTTTGAATTTTGGAATTTAATAAATCAAATAAATAGATATGAAAATAACAGTAGTAGGCGCCGGAGCAGTTGGCGCAAGTTGTGCAGAATACATTGCGATCAAAGATTTTGCATCAGAAGTTGTCCTTGTTGACATAAAAGAAGATTACGCAGAAGGAAAAGCAATGGATTTGATGCAAACAGCATCACTAAATGGCTTTGACACTAAAATCACGGGTAGTACTAATGATTATGCAAAAACAGCTGATAGCGAGGTAGCAGTGATCACTAGTGGAATTCCCAGAAAACCCGGCATGTCCCGTGAAGAATTGATCAGCACAAATGCCGATATTGTAAAAGGAGTGGCTCAATCAATTATCAAACATTCACCAGATGTTACTATTATAGTCGTCAGTAATCCTATGGATACGATGACCTATTTAGCTCATCAATCTTTAAATCTGCCAAAAAATCGAATCATTGGAATGGGCGGAGCTTTAGATAGTGCTCGATTTAAATACAGAATTGCAGAAGCTTTAGAATGTCCATCTTCAGATATTCAGGGAATGGTAATAGGAGGGCACAGCGACAAAGGTATGATTCCTTTAACCAGACACGCCACCAGAAATAGTGTCAATATCAGTAACTTCTTAAACGATGAAAAAATTAAAGAGGTGGCCGCAGAAACACGTGTTGGTGGAGCTACTTTGACTAAAATGTTAGGTACAAGTGCCTGGTATGCTCCAGGTGCAGCTGTTTCTTCTATTGTTCAGGCTATAGCCTGTGATCAAAAGAAAATGTTTCCTTGCTCTACTTTTCTAGATGGTCAATATGGATTAGATGATATCTGCATTGGTGTTCCTGTTATATTAGGAAAAAATGGTATTGAAGAGATCGTTGAGCTTGAGCTAGATGATATTGAAAAAAACCTTTTAAAAGAAAGCGCAGAAGCCGTTAAAAAAACAAATCAATTACTATAATTAGTAAAATAGGTTTATAAAAACTTGGGATGTTCAACTAATTCCTAAGTTTTTTTATTGTTATACAGTAGAAAATTGCCATTTCATTGGCGAAACCCTATATTTGTGCGAATTTTATAAAATCTCGTTAAAAAACATATCTAATGCAGAATAAAGGACTTATAAAAGTATTTGCTATTCTTTTTGCTCTTGCTTGTATTTATCAACTTTCTTTTACGTTTATAACAACAAAAGTTGAGAGCAATGCAGAAGCTTATGCGGAAAGTAAAATAAATGATACACAAGAAAAATATGCTGAAAAGAGAAATAAAGCCACTCAAAATTACTTAGACTCAATAGCTAACGAACCTTATTTTGCAGGTATTACTTATGCTCAAGCGCAACAAAAAGAACTTAACAAAGGCTTAGACTTAAAAGGGGGTATTAACGTTATCCTGCAAATTTCAGTAAAAGACCTATTAGTAGGTTTAGCTAACGGCTCAGCAGATAAAAACTTTAGAAAAGCACTTCAAAATGCTAATGATAGACAGGCTGAAAGTCAAAAAAACTATGCTGAACTTTTCTTTGAAGAGTTCAACAAGCTTGATGCAAAATTAGCATCTCCAGATATTTTTGCTAATAAAGAACTTAGTGACGAAATTAATTTCAACATGACTAATGCTCAGGTAAAACCAATTATCGAGCAAAAAATTGACGAAAGCATCACTTCTGCATTTGAAGTTTTAAGAGAGCGAATCGACAAATTTGGTGTTACACAGCCAAATATTCAGCGACTCGGTGAATCCGGTAGAATATTAGTTGAATTGCCGGGTGCTAAAGATATTGGCAGAATTCAAAAATTACTGAGAACTACCGCTCAATTAGAGTTTTGGTCTGTTTATCAAGCTCAGGATTTCCAGCAATTTTTTCAAAAGGCAAATCAAATTGTCAAGAAAAGATTAGAGGCTGAGAAGTCAGATTTGAGAGAATCAGACAGCACAGAAGTAGATTCCACAGAACAAGAAACTGATGACTTAGATGAGTTACTCGCCACAGATGAAGATTCAGAAGATTCAGCAGAAAATCAATCTTTGATCTCACTCTTGCAAAGTGTTGGGAATCCACAAGGTCCGATCATTGGAACCTTTGCCATACAAGATACAGCTAAAGTTAATCAATATTTACAATTCCCTAAGGTTCAACAATTACTCAAAAGAGACAAAAAGTTTGTAGAATTAGCATGGGGAAAACCAGCTGATGGAAGTGAATTTATTGATCTCTATGCCTTAAAAACAAATCGTGAAGATAACCCACCTCTTGATGGTTCCGTCATTGTTGATGCTAATCAAGGTTATGATCAGGTAGGTCGTGTAATTGTTAACATGCAATTGAATGGTAAAGGAGC
>UEZW01000027.1_pt1 | contig 5288 bp, 5 predicted proteins | sample 1903781 | NCBI WGS metagenome assembly UEZW01 (sample SAMEA4776353, study PRJEB27445) | saltern metagenome | biome: Hypersaline environment; feature: solar saltern; material: Pellet | place: Spain | collected 2012-08 | depth 0 m | reverse complement strand
GTATAGCTCTATCAATTTATGATATTATTAGGTTAGAAGTAGATGTAATAAACATTTTGGGAAATCAGGTAGAGATAAGCAATCAGTAAAATATTGAAATACTTACTAAAATAGAGGAAAGATTAATTGATAAGGTGGGGCAAATAAAAAATTTTTGTGCTAAAACAGCACCATAAATGATAACCCCCTGCAAGTCAATAACTTACAGGGATTATGGTACCCGAGGCCGAACTCGAATACGTGTTATTACTCCGATAACCTTACTGACATTATGCCTTAATTAACTCAAAAAGCCATTTTTAGCGATTAAGTCAGTGAGTTAATTGGACTAATAACAAAATTTGTTTTACCATTGTTGAACCAGATAATCTAACAGGTAAAACATGGCGACTACAATAAACTTCATCTTAAGAACTAACAGAGCTAATGCGCGTGGCGAATGTCCAATATATATTCGCGTAACACATAACCGTAAGTCCAAATACTTGAGTCTCGGCATCGCCGTCAAAGCTAAGGACTGGAATGAAGAAAAGCAACGGGTAAGAAGAAGTAATGATTCATATAAAAAATTGAATCATGAAATAGAACGAATTTTCACCAAAGCACAAAACATAAAACTTGAATTACGAGCTGAAGATAATGTAAGTGCCAAGTACATCATTAATGCGTTAAAGGGTTATGATTCCAAAAACTTCTTTACTTATGGAGAAGAATATATCGATCGGTTAGAAGAAAGCGGCTCTGTCAGGCTTTCTAAACAAACCAACGTCATTGTCAATAAGATTGAAAAATTTCACGGTGACAAATCGCTTTTACTTAATGAGATTGATAATAAGTTCCTTAGTGGTCTTCAAGCCTATATGAAAAAGGAATGTGATAACGCTCCCAACACTATTCGAAAAGACCTTGAGCGCTTAAACCGACTATTTGAGGAAGCTAAAAAAGATAATCTCATTAAGTCTAATCCTATCGATGATTTTGAGCTTCCTAAACGACAACAGTCGAGTAAAACTGCTTTATCTCTAAAACAGATCAAGGCTATAGAAAAACTGGATCTTGACGGGAGTTCTCGCCTCTGGCATACCCGAAATTATTTTCTATTTAGTTTTTACAATGCCGGTATTAGAGTTGGGGATTTAATGAAGCTAAAGAGAGAAAACATTTATATCTCAGATGAAGAAATTCGTTTAAGATATCTGATGAATAAGACGAGAAAAAATACTAAGCCTAAGCGGAAGAATATTAAACAACTTCCCCAGGCAATTGAAATACTGGAGCGCTATAAGTTTCGAGACAAAGAACCTGAAGAGTACTTGTTTCCAATATTGGATACCTCCAAAAATTTAAAAGATCCATCAGTATTTGATCGAGATAAACAAAGTAAAACAGCAATGATGAATCGAGACTTAGATGATATTGCTGGATTAGCTGACATCGAAGAAAATGTAACTACCCACATAGCTCGACACTCATTCGCCAACTTTGCTCGAAAAAAAGGAATGAGTCTTTACAGCATTTCTAAGGCATTAGCCCATAGCAATCTTAAAACAACAGAGCAGTATCTAAAATCTTTTGATGAAGAAATGTTGGATACGGAAATGGAAGAACTATTTAATTAAAAGGCTAAAACCATTCTGATGATAAATTTTCGAAAAACTGTTAGTCAAATATATTTCGATTCAGTTAATACATTATTTGAAAAACTCTATAATAAGTTAGACCCACAAAGTTCAACCAATAATAAAGGCGATAAATCTGAGAAGTCAGCTAAAGAAACATTTTGTGTTATACTAATTATACTAACACTGATTGGAATTATAAGTTTTCTCATAAGTCTATCTTCAAGCTGGGAAATACCAATTTATAACTCAATAGGTTATTTACTTTCAATATATATAGCTGCAATAATTTTAACCCTTTTTGGATTCTTTCTGGTTGCAGAAAATAAAAACTCAAATCTTCTTGAGGATTATAAGTCAGCAGCAGAAAAATGGAATGTTCTGAATTTGAAGAGTTCCGAGAAAAAAAGAGAGATTCAGGAGGTCTTCAATAATGAATATAGTCGAGATCTTAGATATGGAGAACTTCAGAGAATAATAAATTATGCAGAGAAGGGTATTAGTTTTAGATACGATGATTACCTATATAACGATCGACTATTGTTTCTGAAAATTTTCTTTTATGGACCACTACTAAATGATTGGGATAATAACTTCCTATTTTCAAAGCTATTCAAAGCATCCGTTACATTTACTTTTATTTTTTTGTATCCCATTATTATTAGCCTCTCTTACCTCTTCCAAGAAAAATTAGTTAATATATTATACTGGTATGTAATGAGAAATATCAGTCCAAAATTTGAAAATAATAAAGCTGATCAAGGAGATATTAAAAGGTCACAAGAAAAAGACTTTAAAAAAATTTGCAAGGTAGCGCTTGAAAAGCTTAAAAATGAAAACAAAAAGATTAACGTGACAAATCTAAGAAAAGAGCTACCTGATCTAATTAAAGAATCTGATTTATTTCCATCTATAAACAATAGTTTACACTATACTACATTTCATAAAAATGAAATGTATAAAGAATGGGTTAAAGAGAGTACAGGTTTATAGGAAAGTAAGGAAATTAAAGGAGATTAATTAATCTCCTTAGTATTTTAAATAATTTAGCTGACTTTGGTTCAGAATTACAACCAAAAATTAATTCTGAACCAATATGTCTACTACTTATATCACTTCAGAAGAGAAACTAAAGGAAGCTGTTGCAGAGACGGTTTCCGACATATTAGATCAAGAACTCCCCTCTATAATAAGGAAATCCCAAAGAGATGAATGGCTTACGAGCAAAGAGCTGAAATCTCTTACTGGTTGGAGCTACCGAACCCAGAAAAAGCTTCGTGACCAAAATAGTATTCCATTCTCACAGCATGGTCGAAAGATTCTATACCCAACTCAGGGGATTGAAAAATTCCTTCGCGACCATCTGCTTGAACCTGTAACTGACGAAAAATAGAGGGGTAATTATGTGTAATTCATTTCTATATAGACTACCACATTTACAGAAGAATGGGCAATAAGTGATCGAATAAAACACTTAAATGTAGCCACAAAAAAAGCCTCTACTCTTCTACTTAGCTATAAGTTATTAATCTATAAATCCTATTGGCATGTCTAAGAAAAACAAAGCCGGATACTATTCTATAATCCCTGCGAAAGTTAGATACGACGATTCGTTAACCCCAAATGCAAAGTTAATGTACGGAGAGCTTACCTCGCTTTCTTATAAAGAAGGGTATGCGTTTGCACGGAATGAATATTTCGCAGAGCTCTATGACGTCAGTAAAAGAACAATTAGTCGTTGGATAAGTCAGCTGAAAGAAAATGATTATATCCAAGTTCACCTAAGCGAAACAGCTAAAGGAACAGAACGAAGGATATCAATTAAAGGGATAGACAGTATTATCTCGGGGGGAGGACAAAATGATCCGAAATCCCCTGACAATAATAGCAAATCAGGGGAGGACAAAAATGGCCACCATAATATTGGTAGTAGTAGCAATATTACAAGTGATTCTAATACAACTACTACTACTATAGAAGAAGTAGTAGAGGTTAAATCTTATTGGGAAGAAGTAATCGGCACTCCAGTAAGTAAAAAACTGGATAACCAGATTGAGTCACTGTTAGACAGCTATACTAAAAAAGAGATTAAGACGGCCATCTCTAATCGTAGCAAGGCCACCTATTACAAAAAATCAAAGCCTGAGCTGCGTAATATTCCCAATTGCTTCTTCAACTATCCATCAACTGTTAGAACAGACTTTAACAGAATTGTTAAAACTGATACAACTAAAGACAAGCTGGAGATGACATTCAGCTATAAGCAGATGATGGCCCTTTTTCAAAAGAATGGATTAGGGGGAACCAATGGAACTGGCCGTTCGACTGAGGACATCTTTATCCAAATAGAAGGGGAGCAAAACCAGTACAGAATCAGGCCCGAAGCTAAGGATTTAATACGGCTGTAGGGTGCTTCTCATTCATAACTGCTCTGGAGTGGTATAGCCGAGTTTGAGGATGGCAAGCAAGTACCTTTGGTACCAGATTCGCCCGGCGAATTGGCCAAAGGTAGGAGGATTTTTCGCATCTGCGATGCTCTAAATGTAAACCACCAAACAACCTAATCATGGAAAACGACAATAATATCACCAGCAAAAAAGATTCAGATCATAAGCGTAATCATCTGCTAAAGATCTACCTCACCGAAGGAGAAAAAGCCAAAATTAAGAAGATGGCTAAAACGGTGGGCATTACATATTCCGCATTTGGCCGAGCTGTTCTGCTGGACTATGAGTTCAAGAAAGATCTGCTCGATCTTCGGAAGATTCGCTACGAGCTCAACAAGATTGGCGTCAATCTCAATCAACTGACACGGATTGCCAATCAGAACAAACGGCTTCCAGAAGTTGAGCGAATAGCCAAGATTGAACGCCAACTCTTAACCACCTTAGATAAGTTATGATTGCCAAGGTCGGAGATTCTACCAGCATCTTAAAAACCCAGCACTACCTGATTGAGAAGAATCCCAAACGCGTAGACTGGGAGCACCCTCGACATTTGGCCAGTACAGATCGGGAATTTGTCATTGACCAAATGCGGGAGGTAGCCAAAAACAGCCGGACGGATGAGCCTATCTATCATTATAGCATTTCGTGGGATGAGACGGATAATCCTGCTCGAGAGCAGATGATTGAGGCCGGAACCCAAACGCTTCAGGACTTGGGACTCGGGGAGCATCAAGCGGTCTTAGTGGCCCATGATGATCATGACTATAAGCATCTCCATGTCATGGTTAATCGCGTGCATCCGGTGAAGGGTACGGCATGGAATCGGTATCGCGATTACATCAAACTTGAACAAAGCCTACGCGTGATCGAACGCCAGCATGGATGGAAAGAAGTCCCAGGTCATCATCACCAGCTGGAAGGCCAGCGAGAACCTGAATATGGGAATAGCCTCAACAAGTTTGAATGCGCCCAGATCAAGCGAGGCGATACGCCCCTGTATATGCTTATTCGAGAACATGCCGAGCACGACTTTCGAGAAGCCCAAAGTTGGGAAGAGCTGCACCAACGACTGGCGGAGAAAGGCCTGACGATTCAACGCGGAAGTCGCGGGCGCGGTGGAAAGGTAACCGACGGATATGAGTATACGAATCTCTCCAAGATCCATCGGGACTTTAGCATGGGACGACTGGAGAAGCGGTTTGGACCATTTAAATCACTACAG
>UEZW01000026.1_pt1 | contig 5357 bp, 5 predicted proteins | sample 1903781 | NCBI WGS metagenome assembly UEZW01 (sample SAMEA4776353, study PRJEB27445) | saltern metagenome | biome: Hypersaline environment; feature: solar saltern; material: Pellet | place: Spain | collected 2012-08 | depth 0 m | reverse complement strand
ATATTGATGATGTTATTATGGGTTGTGCCAACCAAGCCGGCGAAGACAATCGCAACGTAGCCAGAATGTGCTCTTTGCTAGCGGGATTACCTTACGCTATTCCTGGCGAAACCGTAAATAGATTATGTAGTAGCGGTTTATCTGCTATCATACATGCTAATCGAGCCATAAAAGCAGGAGATGGTGATTTGTTCATTTCCGGTGGAATTGAACACATGACGCGCGGACCTTATGCTATATCTAAGCCTTCAAGCGCTTACGGAAATGATTCTAAAATGTATGATACCAGCTTTGGATGGAGGTTCGTTAACCCGAAAATGCACGAAATGTATGGAACCGATGGCATGGGAATGACAGCAGAAAATTTAGTAGATATACACAAAATCAGTCGTGAAGATCAGGATGCTTTTGCCTATCATAGCCAGATGAAAGCTACTAAAGCCATGGAAAGTGGCAGATTAGCCAATGAGATCAAGGAAGTAGAAATACCAAGGCGTAAAAAGGAACCGCTTGTTGTTGAACAAGATGAATTCATAAAACCACAAACCAGATTAGATGTTTTAGCCAAACTCAGACCAGCTTTTAGAAAAGATGGAACTGTAACTGCTGGAAATTCATCTGGTCTAAATGACGGCGCAGCAGCACTTATCGTAGCATCCGACCAAGCCATTAATAAACACGGATTACAACCCAAAGCTAAGATATTAAGCTCTGCTGTGGTTGGTGTTGAACCCAGAATTATGGGAATTGGTCCGGTGGAAGCTTCTAATAAAGCTTTAAAAAAAGCCGGACTAACGATGCAAGATATGGATATTATCGAACTCAATGAAGCCTTTGCTGCTCAATCACTAGCTTGTATTCGTCATTGGGGCTTGAAAGATGATGACGAAAGAATCAATCCGAATGGTGGTGCCGTTGCCATAGGACATCCATTAGGCGTTACAGGTGCTCGATTAGCTAATACAGCTGCTATAGAATTACAAAAAACCAATAAAAAATACGCTTTGGTTACTATGTGTGTAGGCGTTGGTCAAGGTTATGCGGCTATATTAGAGAGCGTCTAATTATGCTGAATATAGTGAAGTTCCTAAAGGCATAGCCATTTCTGAAAACAAAATCCAGAGATAGCATTTATACTCAGAGTCTAAGCATTGTTTTAGATCAAGGCACTTAAAAATATTTGATATATAGCACTAAAGTTATTCAGGCTCAAATTTTATTAATTGATTTTATGCTATTACTGAAAAGAGGATATAGCCTATAGAATTAAATATTCATTAAAAAGTGATATCTTTAAATTAAACCTAGATAAGGCCATTTTGGTAATTGCTATTTTAATTAATCATCACTACCATAAAATGCAATTCTTCAATAAAATTACCAAAACAGGCATTTAATTATAAGATCATCCCTGCCGCAACAGTATCTTTAGTTTGATCATCAATAAGAATTAAACTACCGGTATTCCTGTTTTCTCGATATGAATCTACTAATAATCGATGTGTGGTTCTGATTTTTACACGTGCGATATCGTTCATATTTAAAGAATCATCATCTTTAACGCGTTCAAAAGTATTTACGTTCATTTTATAGATTACATCTTTGATCATCGCTTTTTTCTCATTGGAAGTATGCATGATCTGATATTTAGCCCTCGGTTTTGCCGATTCTGCATTTAGCCAACATAGCATTACATCAAATTCTTGTAAGGCTTCCGGCTGATTGTTTTTTCTGACGATCATATCGCCACGGCTGATATCAATATCATCTTCTAAGGTCATGGCAACTGACATAGGTGCAAAAGCTTCTTCTACTTCTATATCACCGGCATTCATGGCTTTAATCTTAGAAGTAAAACCACTTGGTAAAACTGCTACTTCATCACCAACCCTATAAATTCCGCTGGCTATTCTACCGGCATAACCGCGATAATCAATGAATCCTTTTTTTTGAGGTCTCAAAACAGTTTGCACCGGAAATCTTGAATCGATCTTGTTAATATCGCTACTTATATGAAGTGTTTCCAGAAGTCTTAATAACGGCGAACCTTGATACCATTTCATATTCTCAGAACGATTAACGACATTATCACCTTCTAACGCGCTTATTGGTACAAAGGCAATATCCTGAATGAGTAATTTAGAAGCAAATTCTTCAAATTAAGAAACAATGTCATTGTACACTTCTTCATCATAATTAACAATATCCATTTTATTAATGCAAACTATGATATGAGGAATATTAAGTAAAGAAGATATAAATGTATGTCGCTTGGTTTGTTCAATTACACCGTGACGCGCATCTATCAAAATTACAGCTGCATTAGCAGTAGATGCTCCGGTGACCATATTCCTTGTGTATTGAACATGTCCGGGTGTATCCGCAATGATAAACTTTCGCTTAGGTGTAGTAAAATATCGATAAGCTACATCTATGGTGATTCCTTGTTCTCGTTCATCTTTAAGTCCATCTGTGAATAATGCCAGGTCAACACCATCTATACCTTTTTTTCTACTGGTGGTTTCAACAGAAGAAAGTTGATCTTCAAAAATGGATTTTGAATCGTATAATAATCTACCTATAAGTGTACTTTTTCCATCATCTACACTCCCTGCGGTTGTAAATCGTAATAATTGATTTTTATCTATTTTCATTGCTAATATGCTGTTTTAATTGAAGTTGATTAAGAGAAATATTTAAAAATAACCTTCTTTTTTTCGATCTTCCATTGCTGTCTCGGAGCGTTTATCATCAGATCGGTTACCTCTCTCGGTTTGTCTCATTGTGGACACTTCTTCAACGATCTTTTCCATGTTATCTGCATCAGATTCAATACCGCCGGTTATGGTGATATCGCCTAAAGTTCTAAATCTGATCTTTTTAGTAACGATTTCTTCGTTCTCTCCTAATTGTAAGTATTCTGAATTAGGAATCCACGAACCGTTACGCCAAACTACTTCTCGCTCATGAGCGATGTAAAGCGACGGGATTTCAATTTCTTTTCTAAGTAGGTAATTCCACACGTCCATTTCCGTCCAGTTTGATATAGGGAAAGCTCTAAAATGCTCACCTTCAAAGTGTTTTCCATTTAACAGGTTCCATAATTCCGGACGCTGATTTTTAGGATCCCATTGTCCAAAATCATCGCGGTGAGAGAAGAAACGCTCTTTCGCTCGTGCTTTTTCTTCATCTCTTCTACCGCCACCAATAGCGCAATCAATTTTGTGTTCTTCGATTGTGTCTAATAAAGTGGTGATTTGTAAAGCGTTTCGGGTAGCATTTTTGCCTTTTTCTTCTGTAACTCGACCCTCATCAATGGACTTTTGAACCGAGCCAACTATAAGTTGAACACCTAATTTTTCTACCAGGTCATCCCTGAATTGAATGGCTTCAGGAAAGTTATGACCGGTATCTACATGCATTAATGGAAAGGGAACCTTAGCCGGATAAAATGCTTTCTTTGCTAAATGGGTTACCAATATAGAATCTTTACCACCGGAAAACATTATAACCGGATTTTGAAATTGCGCCCATACTTCTCTTAAAATATAAATCGCTTCTGATTCTAATTCGTCTAAATAGTTTAAATAATATTTATTCATGCTTAAAAGCTTCTATTTTGTTAGTTAGATATTTAATTACTTTATCAACTGATTTATCAATACTTTCATCTTCTGTTTTGATAACTACATCCGGATTTTCCGGTTTTTCATAAGGGGCATTGATTCCTGTGAAATCTTTTATCTTTCCAGCCCGTGCTTTTTTGTAAAGCCCTTTTACATCGCGTCTTTCACATTCTTCTACTGAAGTATCGACAAAAATCTCTAAGTAATCATCTTCTCCAATAATGGTTTTAATCATTTTCCGATCTTCTTTTAATGGCGATATAAAAGCAGCAATGGTGATCATACCTGAATCCACAAAAAGCTTAGCAACTTCTGCAATACGTCTTAAATTTTCTTTTCTATCTTCTCTTGAAAATCCTAATCCTTTATTAATCCCGCGTCTGATATTATCTCCATCTAATGTATAGGTAAGATAACCTCTTTCAAAAAGCACTTGTTCAACCAGACTAGCAATCGTGGATTTTCCTGATCCAGACAAACCGGTGAACCAGACAACAAAAGAAGGCTGTTTTTTACTTTGACAGCGTTTTTTTCTGTCAACTTCGTATTGGTGATAAACTATATTTTCATCCATTCAATTCAGTTTATTCATTCATTGTTTGTAAGGAAGATTGATTACTTACTAAAAAGTAAGAATTGGTCAAATTTTCTCTATTATAAAGCATTTCATGTTGCGTATCCTGATCGATCAACGTAACGCCGACGGCCTTGCAGATAGCATGTCCAGCAGCTGTATCCCATTCCATCGTAGGCGCAAATCGCGGATAAATATCAGCTTGACCAGATGCAACTAAGCAGAGTTTAAGCGAACTGCCACGTGATACAATACTAATGGGTTTATCGGTTTTTGATTTTTGCTGATCAATAAAAGCTTTGGTTTCGTCATTCATATGTGATCTGCTGCCTACAATTCTGAGTTCATCAGACTTTTCTGGGGATATGGTTTTTGCCGTTTTAATCACTTCATAAGCCGTTACACAATCGTTTAGTTCTGCAAAATAAGCTTTTTGATCATTAACATCTGCAAAGTAAATCTCATCCTTAGCTGGTACATAAATAACTCCTAATACAGGTTTTTGATTTTCAATCAAGGCGATATTTACCGTAAACTCTCCGTTTTTCTTTACAAATTCTTTTGTACCATCAAGCGGATCTACCATCCAGCATTTCGTCCATTGCTTCCGCTGGGTGTAATCTGTCTGCTTGCTTTCTTCGCTGATTATCGGAATGTATGTTTTCTCTAATTCTTCTTCAATAACAGCGTTAGCGCGACGATCTGCGTCTGTTATCGGAGAATCATCTTCTTTATAATCTACCTGAAAGTCCTTTTTGTAAACTTCTAAAATAACTTTTCCGGCGTGAATGCATGACTCTATAGCAATATTTAACAACGAATTTTTCATATTTGATCAATTAGTTTTGCAAATATATAATAATTGATTTAAAATCTATCGGTTTTATAGACTATTGAATATTTTGTTTTGGTTAAGAAATCTTTGAATTTTAAAATATCACTGCGAACTAATTGGAGCCTACATTATAACCAATTTAAAATTTTAAATAATAGATCGATTTAAATTTTATAATAAGTCTCAAAAGCAATAAAAGCTAAGATCTTAAAGTAAAATAATTAGCTCTTTAAATTATTAAATCAAAAATATCCTGTGTTAAAACGATATAAGATTATAGTTTGAACACGGTTACTTATATAAAATTTTCGATGAGTTTTAT
>UEZW01000025.1_pt1 | contig 5364 bp, 3 predicted proteins | sample 1903781 | NCBI WGS metagenome assembly UEZW01 (sample SAMEA4776353, study PRJEB27445) | saltern metagenome | biome: Hypersaline environment; feature: solar saltern; material: Pellet | place: Spain | collected 2012-08 | depth 0 m | reverse complement strand
CCATAGTAGTTACAGGTTTTGAACCCTTGGACGTATTGCAAGGTATACTCATGGTCGTCCGTCAATTAGAAGCCAATAGATCAGGAGTCGAAAATCAATATTCCAGGATCGTCAAGGAAAAAGGGAATACAGAAGCCCAAAAGATGATCCATGAAGTTTTTGAGGTAAAGGATCAGATGTGGCGTGGAATAGGTGAGATACCGGATAGTGGTTACGCCTTAAAGGAAAAATATCGGACGTTTGACGCTACTAAGAAATATACTGTAGAAATTGAAGAAGCACAGGAACATCCGGATTGTATATCAGGTCAGATCATGAAAGGGATCAAAAAACCTCACGAATGTTCCCAGTTCGGTAAAAAATGTAAACCCTCAAATCCATTAGGAGCGCCAATGGTAAGTAGTGAAGGTGCTTGTGCTGCTTATTACCATTTTTCTGACCTGGCTGAGAACTAACTGTTCACGCTAAAAATCATACTATATAATGACCGATGAAAACAAGATAAGAATGCAATTACAATGTCCAATGCCCAAACTGGACTTTGATGTCATCACCTTAGGTCATGGCAGTGGCGGGACATTGACCAATAAGTTACTGGACTGTGGTGTATTTGACATATTGAGCAATAATATTCTCGATAAAAGACATGACGGCGCATTCTTGAACATGAACGGTAAGATGGCATTCTCAACGGATAGTTTCTTAGTATCTCCCATTTTTTTTCCAGGCGGGAACATAGGGGAGATAGCCGTCAATGGAACCGTAAATGACCTGGCCGTATGTGGAGCTACCCCAAGATACTTGAGCCTCAGCTTTATCATTGAAGAAGGTTTGAAGATGACCGAGTTCTGGGAAGTCTTATTGGCGATAAGATCAGCTTGCGAAGATGCAAACGTAAAGATCGTTACTGGTGATACTAAAGTTGTTGAAAAGGGCAAAGGTGATAAGATCTTCATCAACACATCCGGCGTAGGTCCAATCCATCCTAAGGCCAATATAGATGAAGAAAACATAAAAAAGGGAGATAAGATCATCGTAAGTGGCAATATTGCTACGCATGGCATGTCGATCATGTCCATAAGAGAAGGCCTTGATTTTGAATCCACGATAGAAAGTGATACCACGAATCTTAATCATACCATAGACCATTTACTTGACGAATATGGGGAAGATATCCATCTTTTAAAAGACCCTACTCGAGGTGGTGTGGCCACCGTTTTAAAGGAAATAGCTCTATCTACTCATTTTGGAATAGACCTATATCAAAATAGCCTGCCTATTGATGAACAGGTAGGAAGTGCTTGTGAGCTGCTCGGTTTAGATCCGCTATATGTTGCTAATGAAGGTTTGTTCATAAGTTTTGTTGATGCTTCAATTGCAGGATCCTTCTTAGAAAGCCTTAAAGCACTTGAGAAAGGGAAAGATGCACAGATGATAGGCACTGTCGTAGAAGAACATCCTAAACAAGTTATCTTAGAAAGCTCTATAGGTGGGAAACGAGTGGTGAACATGTTGCCGGGAGAGCAGCTGCCAAGAATTTGTTAAAGTATGGACTTTAATACTTTAGGAAATCATATCAGCGAGGCTTATCTGTTCAAGGGTTCAAGGATCAATCCTTTTTTAGCACCAAGAGGCGTTCATGTAGCAAAAGGAATCTTATTTGTTTCAGATACAGGACAAAACAGAGTTTTTATATGGAATACCATTCCAAGGACACAATTTCAAGAGCCAGATGTCATATTAGGTCAGGAAAACATCAATGATTCCGGAAGAAATTCTAATAAGAAAGTATCAGCTAGAACCCTTCTTTATCCATCTGGTATTTGGAGTGATGGCAATATCTTGATCGTAGCTGACGCATGGAATCATCGCGTTTTGATATGGCATCAATTACCTACGAAAAACGGACAACCCGCAGATGTCGTTATAGGACAACCTGGTTTTGATGACAATTTGCCCAATGTGAAAGGACAGGCAGCAAACCCAAAAGCAAATTCATTAAATTGGCCTTATGGAGTGTTTTCTGATGGAAAAAGCATTTGGATCGCTGATACCGGCAATAGAAGGGTTCTGTTCTATGATCAGATCCCAGTTACGAACTTTGCGAAAGCAGATGGCGTTATCGGGAAACCAAATTTTACAACAAGGGATTATGAAAACGATGATCCCATTTGGCCTTACTCTGTAAAAGTGAGTGATCAAGGCGTATTAGCGATAGCCGACACTCAGTTTTACAGAATATTAGTTTGGAAGGATAAAAAAGATGCTTTTAATGGATTAGCTGATGTTATCATAGGACAGGAAGATCTTAATGGCGCAGGACAGAATCAATTCATGCTATCCCCAAATTCCAACACGCTCAGTTGGACGTACGACACTTGTTTTCATAAAAACGGTATCTTGGTGAGTGATACAGGTAATAGTAGAATTCTGGTTTTTGATACGATTCCCCAAAAAAATAATGAACATGCTTCTAAAGTAATTGGAAGACAAGACTTCAAGACTAGTAGTGAATTCAAGGACAATCTACGTGGTACTCAAAACGCGATCTATTGGCCTTTTTCCATTTCCATCTATCAAAACACTCTGTTCATCTCAGATACGGGCAATCACAGATTGGTCATAGGTGATCTAAACACTTAGATACATCCAGTAAAATCCAATTATGATCGCAAATAGACCACCCGATAATCGAAGTCCCTTAAAGAAGTTCGCGTTGTGATCGTGTCTTGTGAACTTTGTAGCCGTACCGAGGATCCAGGCATAAGCTGACATCGCTAAAACGGTTCCAATGGCAAATCCTATGATATACCTAGCTGCTTCAAGGTTGTTTTCAAATCCTAGGACAGGGAGTAATAATAAAAAATGCGCTACTCCAGCAAAACCATGTATGAAGCCTATTCCTAAAGAAGAAATAGTATCCTGTTTGAATTTTTTTTGATGTTCGTGCGGTTCATCCTTATGGTCGTGGTCATGTTCGTGAATGTGAATGTAAGTTTCGTCATCTTCATCATGAACATGGGGATGTTGATGGGATCTTTTTAGGTAAAAAATCCTATAAATAGCCCAAATACCAACGCCTATCAAGACTATTGAAACTATTAGTTCGCTATACTCGGAAATAAGATCGATCGGTATAAGGTCCTTAAAGAGCATGAACAATACACCAATGATCAGCATTCCTAATAGATGGCCTAGTCCCCAAAAAAAACCTATCTTCCAAAATCTTTTCTTTGTTTCGATGACCAATGGTGTAACCGCTGCTAAATGGTCTGGACCCGTGATGACATGTATCATGGATGCTAAAATACCAGCGATCAGAGGTAAGTTTTGGAAGCCATGGTCATGAGCATCCGTATGAAGGATGATGTTTATTATAGCACTCACCGAATTGAATTTATTGAGCAAATATAATTAGTCTTTTATACATTCATCTTAATTTTTCGAATTTGATCAATAATCCCCGTTATACTCCTGATTCTATGTTGATTTAAATTTTTACAGACTTGCTAAATGATTACCTGTCTTACCACAGATACACAAAGACCACAAAGTTTACAATAATTTTATATTGATCTAATTATTTAAGACCAACAATTTTGATCTATATAAGTTTGATATATAGCTAGTTAAAATTTTATCTAATACCTTGTATCTAAAATCATCATCTTGGTCGGATATGACTACACTAAAAATTTAGCTAAAATCCTATACTTTGCCTGATGAGCCAAGTATCTTTGCCGTTCATGAATCATTTTACTAAGATCCCGTTAGCTCAGACCATCGTAGATGCTTGCTTGTTCTATGGCGTAAGAAAGGTTGTGATCTCGCCCGGCTCGCGGAATGCACCTTTGACCTTAGGATTTACGAACGAGGCTGAGATAGAACATTACAGCATCGTGGATGAGCGATGTGCCGCCTTTTTTGCCATGGGAATGGCACAGCAGACCAAAGAACCGGTAGCGCTGGTCTGTACATCCGGCTCGGCCATGCTCAATTATTATCCGGCGGTTACGGAAGCATTCTATAGTCAGATCCCACTGGTGGTCATATCCGCGGACCGGCCACCGCATTTGATCGATCGCGGTGACGGACAGACCATTCGCCAGCCCAATGCGCTGGACAATCATGTAGGCTATTCCGCTTCATTGCTATTGGACAACAGGAATGGCGACAACACCGCTCATCAATCTTACAACGAACACCAACTGAAAAAAGCATTTGCCACGCTTTTCCAAAGAAATATTCCGATCCATATCAATGCGCCATTTGACGAGCCGCTTTACGAGCAATCCGATGAAAAGCAGTTCCAACCGTTATTTGAAACCCTGGATGTCAGGAATGATCAATTATCAGACACTTCTGATTTTCTAACCCAATGGAATCAGGCGAGACGCAAGATGATATTGGTAGGCTGTCTGGACCCTGATCAGTTATCTCAGAAATGGATGGATATTTTAGCGAATGATGACTCGGTCATCGTATTGACGGAAGCCACTTCAAACATCAGGCATCAAGCCTTTTTTGAGCAGATCGATGCGTTAATTGCACCGATAGAAAAATTAGATAACGCGGATGCCTTTTGGCAAAAACTCCAACCGGAACTGCTTTTGACCTTCGGCGGGACGATCGTTTCTAAGAAGATCAAGGCATTTTTAAGGAAATATCCGCCGCAGCGTCATTTTCATGTGGATCCTTATCATGCCAATGATACTTTCTTCTGTTTGACCAAACATTTTAAAACAAGGATAAATGATTTTCTTGATTCGCAGGAAGATAAGATAAGAAGAGTACCCAGCGATCATCAAAAGTTTTGGCAGTATTATCGATCAGCCGTGGAGAATGAACTTCCAAACTATTTACAACGGATCGAACATTCAGATTTTAGCGTTTTCGATAAGGTCATCAAAAGCATCCCGGATGACCATCTTATTCATTTTGCGAACAGTTCCAGCATTCGCTATGCCAATTTGTTCTTCTTCAAAGATGGCCATGAAGTGTTCAGCAATCGTGGTACCAGCGGTATAGATGGCAGTACTTCCACGGCGATAGGAGCAGCATTGATGAGTAAAAAACCGGGATTGCTCATCACCGGCGACCTGAGCTTTTTCTACGATTCCAATGCCTTATGGAATGATCATATCCCAAAGGACTTTAAGATCATCATGATCAATAATTCCGGCGGCGGTATCTTTAGGATTCTTCCCGGCGAAAAGGAAAAAGCCTATTATCAACGCTATTTTGAAACCACCCATGAACTGACCGCTGAACATTTATGTAAGATGTATGGTTTTGATTATCAATTTGCTGAGAATGGTCAGGCGTTAGACCAATTATTATCTGATTTCTTTACCCGGAATGATC
>UEZW01000023.1_pt1 | contig 5463 bp, 5 predicted proteins | sample 1903781 | NCBI WGS metagenome assembly UEZW01 (sample SAMEA4776353, study PRJEB27445) | saltern metagenome | biome: Hypersaline environment; feature: solar saltern; material: Pellet | place: Spain | collected 2012-08 | depth 0 m | reverse complement strand
ACGGATTCGATCAGGAATTTCGCTCTGAACTTTTCCGTCTTCCTAAAACCGTAATCCGTCATTTCAAACTGCCTTGGATCAAAACAATATAGACCTATGACCGGCAAATCTCCTGCTGTTGCTTCAGTTAATGAGTGCTGATCCGTTGTTCTAAGGTCATTCCTCAACCAAACGATATTTACTTTTTGTTCCTCCTGCATCTTTCACTACAATATTTAACGTTATCCCAATCCTTAGCCCATTTTTTTCGCCACTTGAAGGGTTTTCCACAAGTAGCGCATATCTTTTCCGGTAAATGCGGTTTTTGATGAGCCATTATATGAGGCAATAATAAATATAGTGTTGAACTATTCCTGTTAATGATTAGACAAAATATGAATTTAGAAAGAATCAAAAGAAGCCTATCAATTAAAATAACACAATATATGAGTGATAATCTATTAATAATTAAAATTTATATGTTAAAGAGATTTTCCTCAGTTATTTTCAAAGCCTTATATTTAGGTCAAAATAGATATTGTGATCTCAGTTATAGATAGGAATTCATCACTTTCAGAAGATGAACAAGAAAAAATAGTAGATTTTTTATTCGAGCATTTAGGGAAGTTCGGCGATCCCAGATCGGCCATTCGTAAGGCGATTGATTTTGCCCGGGAAAAGGACAAAGGACTAGGCGGTTTGCTGATCGTCTCTAAAGAAAAAGAGGAGATTACCGGCGTTGTGGTCATCAATTTCACCGGGATGCAGGAGTATATCCCGGAAAATATATTGGTTTATATCGCAACGCATAAGGATCATCGCGGTAAAGGTATCGGCAAGGAATTGATGGAAGCCGCGAAAGATAGCGTAAAGGGCGATATCGCTTTACATGTAGAAGCGGATAATCCGGCCGTCAAGCTTTATGAAAAAGTGGGTTTTACAAAGCCTTATCTGGAAATGCGTTATAAGTCTTCTGATCGATAAAAAAACTTAGGATTTGCATATACTGGACATCATCATATTTGTCGTCTACTTTGTCGGCATGCTCGGTATCGGGATCTACTTTTACCGGTCGAACAAAAACTTGGACGATTATTATATCGGTGGGCGCAACCTGGGAAGTTGGCATATCGGTCTATCCGTTGTGGCGACGGACGTTGGCGGTGGTTTTTCCATCGGTTTGGGCGGATTGGGTTTCACCATGGGATTATCCGGTTCATGGTTACTGTTCACAGGATTGATCGGTGCCTGGTTAGCTGCTGTTTTATTGATACCAAAGGTGTATCGGCTGAGTCAAGAACACCGCTTTTTCACATTCCCACAGTTGTTCGAAAAATTGTTCAATAAACGGGTTGCCTTGGTTGCTGGAGTCATCTCGGCCATCGGTTATCTGGGTTTTACAAGCTCGCAACTCCTGGCCGGAGCAAAACTGGCCTCAGGAACTTTCCCAGAAATGGACCTGAGCCTGGCGTTGGCCATCATGGGATTCATCGCGGTGATCTACACTTCCTTAGGTGGATTAAAAGCGGTCATCTATACCGATACCATCCAATGGATCATCTTGATGATAGGTTTGATCCTCATAGCGATCCCAGTGGCCTATTACAAAATAGGTGGCCTGGAAACGATCAACGAGCATGTTCCGGACAAGTTCTTAAGTTTAAACAATTTGACCTGGCAAGACCTTGTGAATTGGGGAATTAGCATCATCCCGATATGGTTCGTTGGAATGACCTTGTACCAGCGGATCTATGCATCAGGCAGCGCCAAACAAGCTAAAAAGGCCTGGTTCATCGCCGGATTGTTCGAATGGCCGATCATGGCGTTCATGGGCGTTATCTTAGGACTTTTTTCCCGCATCGCCTTTGAAAGCGGTCTGTTCGAAAATGCTCCGGCTACGCTTTCCGCCTTCGATCCGGAGAAAGGTTTGCCCATGTTGCTCAACGAGATCCTGCCGATCGGCGTGATGGGATTGATCTTATCCGCCTATTTTTCAGCCATCCTGTCCACGGCTGATAGCTGTCTGATGGCGGCCTCGGGAAATCTACAAACCGATATCCTGGGAAGCTATTTTTCCAAAAAGACCGATGGATTCAACCTCAAAGGTTCGCAGTTCATCACTTTATTGATCGGTGCGTTGGCGATCCTGATCGCATTTTCCATGACGCAGGTACTGGACTTGATGTTAACGGCCTATGCGTTCATGGTCTCCGGTCTGCTCGTTCCGGTCATCATGGGTTTATACAGTAAAAACCCATCGCCGAATGCCTCATTGGCAGCGATGATCATCGGTGGAACGACCACCGTTGTTTTGATATTAACGGAGACGCCTATTCCCTTTGAGTTGGATGAGAACATCATCGGCCTTAGCGCGTCTTTGATCACCTATTTACTCATTGATAACTTTATAAAATTATACAGAAATGGCATTTATTTCATTAGATACAGATAAATTGATATCGAACTACGAACGATTGAACAAATTGTTCGCCAGGAAGAACATCGATTGGGCGATCGTCACCAAGCTGTTATGTGGTAGTGAGGTCTTTTTAGAAGAACTGCTCAAGCTTCCCTGTAACCAGGTTTGCGATTCGCGGATTAGACATTTAGAAGCGATCAAGAGGATCAAACCGGAGATCGAGACCATTTACATCAAACCTCCGGCGGAGGAATCCGTAGAAGAGATCGTCAAATATGCGGATATCAGTATGAACACGCAGATCGAGACCATCAAGTTATTATCAGAAGAAGCGGTAAGACAGAATAAAGTACACAGGATCATCATTACCATAGAAATGGGCGAATTGCGCGAAGGTGTGATGGGCGATGATGTGATCGATTTCTATGAGAAGGTATTCCGGCTAGACCATATTGAGGTCGTAGGATTAGCGACGAACCTGGCTTGTCTTTACGGTGTATTGCCCAATAATGACAAGTTGATACAGCTCAGTTTATACAAACAGTTGATCGAGGCCAAGTTCAATAAGAAGATCCCGCTGGTTTCCGGTGGAACATCGGTCACCATTCCGCTCATTGAAGAAAGATTACTGCCTAAAGGGATCAATCATTTCCGCGTGGGAGAAACCTTGTTCTTAGGAACCGATGTTTATCATAACGACACCTATAAGAACCTGCATCATGATGTCTTCCGATTATTCGCGCAGATCATAGAACTTTTTGAGAAACCAAGTCAACCTAGTGGAGAAATGGGTTATAATGTTCAGGGTGAAAAATATGAACAGGATGAAGACCTGTGTTATGAAAAAAGCTATCGTGCTATCGTGGATTTGGGTTCTTTGGATGTTGATGAAGAACACATCGGTTTAAAGGACGATTCCATGAAGATCGCCGGTGCGAGTTCTGATATGCTGGTCATCGATCTGGGCAAGAACAAATTAGACTATAAAGTTGGCGACCTGGTAGAATTCACCATGGATTATATGGGAGCTTTGCGTGTCCTGAACTCCAGATATGTAAAAAAGGTCATCCACGATGATGATGAGACCATGGCGAACGCGGGTTAATTTGAAGCTTTTCCGTTCAGCGAGCTATATTCTTTCTCCGGTCTGGCATAATTAAATCTATCAATGAGAGAAGTAGACACATAAGTGTCTAGACCGATAGCACCAACTGATCCTGTGGATACCAGATCTAAAGCACCATCATCGAATTGATGAGCTTCATCGAACATCAGCTCCTCGATCTCACCAATGATCAATCTACAGCCGTTTTCCTCGATCAGAAATTCATTCTTAAAACTACATCCTATCTTGACCGGCGCAGCTTCCACATAAGGTGATCTTATCCGATCAGTAAAGTAAGACCTTAATCCGACCTCATCGAACTCTGATATGTCAGCAGGATATTTTGCGGATGTTTGATGCGCTTGTTGAAGCATTCCTGAATGGATGTGATTGATCGTAAAATCACCTGTTCTTTTGATATTATCATAAGTATTCCGCGTCACCGTGGTAGGTCTTAGCATAAAACAAAGCATAGGCGGATGACTACCCAAATGAGTTACAGAATTGAATATCGCCAAATTCTTCACTTCCTTTTCGTCGATACTTCCTATGAGATTAGCTGATCTTATTCCGCTGCAGGAGTTGATCAATTGCGCTCTTTGTCGTTTATCCAGTTGTAGGATATCCGATCGATCTAATTGCTTCATAGTCTATTTTGTTGAAGCAAAACTGTAAAAATATCAACAAATGCTAAATGTATTTATAGGCAAATTAACAAAGTAGCTACGTTGATCATCGTTTTGTTTGTGGTTTGAGGGAAACCTTTTAAGAATACTTACTTCAAGTGTCGATATTGGGATCGGTCGTATTCATTCATCTATCATCATAATGAAATCTATATTGAATAATAATACACTGACGATTTGATCCCTTCTCCCCTGTGATCTTGTAAACAAGTCTATGTTCACCTGTTATCCTCCTCGACCAGTAACCCTTTAAATTATATTTAAGCGGTTCAGGTTTGCCAATTCCCCTAAAAGGATTTTCTTTTATAGACTTTATCAATTCTTTGATCTTTATCGCAAAACGCTTATCATTTTCTAACCAAAATGTAAAATCCTCCCAGGCATTTGATGTGAAAAAGATGTTCAAACTTTGTAATATTTATTCATCGTTAAAACTCACAAGTTCATTATTATCTAATTGCTTTATGGATTGGTCTAATCGACTTTTATTAGCATCAGTAGATAGTAGATGCTCTGTTTCTTTTAATGAATTATATTCTTTGATCGACATGATGACTACAGCATCATCTTCATTGCTATTCCTTGGTACGACAACTATCTCGTTGTCTCGGGTAACATGATCGAATTGTTTTTTTATACTCTTCCTCAAGTTTGAAATGGTCACGGATCTCATAATCGTTATTTGTACAAATATAAATAAATTTAATGTACAATTACCTTATGAACATCGGCTTATTTTCCTGCTCAGTGTGTTGGGAGCTAAAAGCATAATCACCATAATTAAAATCTTTCAATTGGTCCACTTTGTTCACTTTTTGATCAACGATAAAACGCGCCATCATACCACGGGCTTTTTTCGCATAGAAAGGAATGGTCTTTAATTTACCGTTTTTAAAGTCCTTGAATTGCGGCTGGACCACTTTTTGGTCAAATGCCTTGAGATCAACTGATCGGGCATATTCCTGACTGGCCAGGTTGACAAGCACCTCATCTTTTGATAGCTCATTTTTCAAATGTTCCGTGATCTTATGCTGCCAAAATTCATAGAGGTTCTCCGCCTTACCAACTTGCAACTGAGTTCCCATTTCCAGTCGATAAGGTTGGATCTTGTCCAATGGTCTTAGAACGCCATATAGCCCGGAAAGTATGCGCAAGCTGTCTTGCATGTATGTGAAATGATCGGCTGAAAGAGAAAATGCATCAAATCCGTCGTAAACATCTCCATTGAAGGTGAATATGGCAGGTCTGGCCTTATCTGAGTTCATATCGGTATC
>UEZW01000022.1_pt1 | contig 5486 bp, 3 predicted proteins | sample 1903781 | NCBI WGS metagenome assembly UEZW01 (sample SAMEA4776353, study PRJEB27445) | saltern metagenome | biome: Hypersaline environment; feature: solar saltern; material: Pellet | place: Spain | collected 2012-08 | depth 0 m | reverse complement strand
CTCCGATTCAAGCGTCGGTAAGGGAGGATTATGTTCCTCATCCGTTTTCAATAAATCCATGTTTATTGCAAAAAATGAAGTTTTGACATCATGTGTTCAACTTTGGTTCCTAAGTTTACCCGATCTCACGCTTACTGATCGTTTAAATCTTGAAATTAAAAACCTTACTCTAAGAATTCTTCTGTTACTATTTTTCAATAATTATTATTTGTTGCCAGTCTAGTGACTAGACTGGACTCAGTGGACTCACTAGACTGGACACGGTGGATTTCCACTAAGTCTAGTGGTACACTGGACTGGATAGACTCACCAGATTAGACGAATGCCAGAATTATTTGAAGTTGCCAACTTAAAAGAACGCTACCAAATTGGAAAACAAGCAGAAATCAACCGCAGAAAGCATTTGAACATCAAGCCCACGAAAGTACAAGGAACCTACTACATTACAGATCAGCAATTAGAACTGTTAGATGCGCTACACCGTTGGCTAACAGAAAAGGGCGGAAAGATGGCAGACTTTCATCCGAGTCTAGCGGTGGACTCACTAGACTCTAGCGGTGGACACGATGGACTTGACCGATCTGAAGACAAGGAACTGGTTTTTCAAGAAGCGACTCTTATTGACGATCCAGAAGAAATTGAACCTCAACCGAATTGGGAAGATTTAATCGGTATGCTGGCAGATAAATTACAGCCAGCGCGATCGCCGCTTCAAAATTGGAGAGAATTGGAAGAGGCTTGCGAAAAAGGTTGGTTGCTGACGACTAGCCAAGTCCATGAATTGGTTGGAAGCAAACCTTATGGTTCAACTTGGGAGCGTGGCGCGTTTATCTTCACCAAAGCGGGAAAGATAGGACGGGAAACGGCTTGGGAGATTGAAAAGAAAGTTTAGCTCGTCTAACCTCCTTTTTAGAGGTGGCTTTAGGAACGCGATCGCGCTACGGTAATGACTTCTCCATGAAAACGAAAAATCACCCTAGTGCAGACTGGTGGAAATAACTAACCTGCTTTCATAACTTCGCGACCCCGGTTTAAGTTTGCCAGAAACCGTTTTGCTACTTGTCAATTACTTATGCGGTTGTGCACCAGGTTAGGGTGATTCTGCTTTTTGTACTATCTATTGCTGATATTAGAAATCATCATCAATTTCTTCATCAGGTTCTTCTTTAGGTGAAATATCTGGGAGCAAATTGCCAAGATATCCCTTAAAGTTTTCATACCGTTTTTCATAAATAGTTGTTAGAGCATTTAATGCACCTTCGTAATCTCCATCATCGCTAATTCTGTCTCATGTCTGATGGAGTTCCTTAAGTAGATACTCAAGCTCATTTTTTTTGTAACTAATTAGTTGGATTTGACATGAGTTGAATTGATCATATTAAAAAGTATTTTCTATAGCATTACGAAGTGCGCGATTAGAAAGGCTTTCAGTATTATTCCAACATTTAGATTGTGTGAACGTATCTTTTATATTACCCCCACTTTCGTTGACTTCTTGCACTTTTGGATGCTTTTCAAGATTGTTATTCATTTCTTCCATAAAATTCCAAAACTCTTTAAAGGAACTAAATTCTACATCAGGATTGAATTTAATAGAAGTATACATTCCTTGATTTCCTTGATTCATATAAAAATCAAGAACTTTATCTTTGGGTAAATACATTCCTACCATTACAGGGTTTAATCCTAGTTGTGTAGTTTTTTGTGAAACAAAACAGAAATGATTAGTAGTTTGTCGCAAAAAAAAACTTGTATTTTCATATTGATCTGGAAAATATTTTTCACCTTTTTCCCAGTTAGTTTCTGGACCATCTGGAAATGGCTTTGATTTCAGAAAGGAACATCCTGTTCCAATACCAGCTAATAATGTTACTAAGCTGACAATAAATGTTGTTTTAAAAAATTTCATAAGTACCTATATTAAATTCCTTCTACAAAGTAACACTAAAATGATTTTTTGATGAAATTCATTATAATCTCCTATTGATACAATGGAGCGATCGCGCTACCAGAAAACAGAAAAGCCCACTCGGCATCGGTTAAGTCTGTAGGATAAGAGCGACGTTTCGTCATAGTTCATAGTGAGCGAATCGTTGCATCTCCCAAAGTATGACTCTTATTAGTCGCGATCGCGCCTTTTTTTATATTTTCTTTAGGAACAGTCTCTGAAACAGCAGGGATTAGAGGTTCAAATTACCAGGTGCAAGATGTGAGTAAAAGAAGGACAGCGTAGAGAAGAAGAAAAAATATACAATTAGCTTCAGAAGCTATAAATAGATATGAAAAATACATCAATAAAAAATTGATTCGTATGAATCTTTTGAGGAATTGGAGAATGATAATTCTGATTTACAGTTAACTGTTTATAAGGTTGTAATCAAAACATTTTTACTACAAATACTTGCAAGTTGGATAGATACAATAGATGATTGGATATCATAACTATGTACAAAGAACTAACAAATAATGAGGCTTACGTTGGAGCTAACTGATTGGCAAAGCAATCAGGGATTAATCGCGGCACGATTAACTACTGGGCTGTAAGGATGAGGCTTAGGTATTTCAAGATGGAGTGCGATGTCGCCTGCGGCAAATGGCGAAACTATATTGCGCAACTTTTAGTAATTCCAAATTTTCTTTAGAATATTCAAATAATAACTTTGGTTAGATTCCACAATAGCAGGAGTCCATTCAGGCTGACTAAGAACTCGCGTTGTTATTGGAAAAACTGTTGCACTTCCGCTTTGGAAATAAGCTGTTTTCTTCTTTTCGTAACTATAGTTACCCGCAGCAGCATTCTTTTTTCTAGAAAGTAACACTAAATTTCCGAGGCGGTGAACCCAATTTTCATGTAACTCTGGTGTCCAACCCATTTCCTCCCAACTTGAAGACAGGGTTTGCGGTAAAACGTGCTCGATCGTGTTTAATTTGGCATCAAAACTTGGGCTAAGAGAACCCTCAGCTAAGGCAGAGTCTAATCGAAGCAAAACATAGAGACGGATTCGACTTTGGAGATAAATTTCACCAGCCAAAATTTCGAGAATTTGTTGATGTTCTTCTTGCGAAAGAAGCTGTTGACACTTAACAATAGCAGTGTCAATTCCTTCATCAATTGCTGCTAATAAATGCCGATATAGTTCTGCTCGTTCATTAATATTACGTCGTAATATCATTAAGCCTGCGGCTAAACGTTCAAGCTGAGTAAAGAAACTTAGAACCTTGCTTGCATTTTCGGGATAATTAACTAAAAAGTGAATTGCTGGAGGTAACCAATCAGAATTATCAATTCGATTTAGCCAGCCAAATAGCCGATTAATCTCTGATTGTTGAGTTAAATCATTGCAATTAAATTGTCCATCTCTGATAATTTCAAAAGCATCGGAACAGGGTTTCAAGGTATAGTCAATGAAGTGACAAGGATATTCTTTGGGCTCAATCCGCTTACGGTACTCTGAAAGCAACCCAACTTTAGGACGCTCCCGTAGTTTAATGCGATGAATATGAGAAAATAAGAATTGAAAGTCGTCACGCCCTAGATCACTCTCTTCTAATTCCCAGATGCGAGTGTAGTCGCTCTTTTGCTTATCGTCTGGAATTGCGCCAATAATCTCAGCTTTGAGAATATCATTAATTTGTAGTTCTAGACCGCGAGTATTAATCGTTGAAAAAATGCGATAGGCGGTATCAAAATCACTCGTTGTAACGACAACAAGATAGCAGTGATTTAACAAATTATTGAGTAGGTGTAAAAGCCAAGGCTCTGGGTTGGTTTGATCTTGACAGGATGAGGTAAGTTGCTCAACTAAAAAGATAGCATTATCGCGGAGTAACTTTTGGCTATCAGTTTTAAAGCCAGCATCTGACTCTAAAAGAACTGTCATTCCTTCTGCTTTTCTAACCAGTACCACTTAAATCAGCATTCCTTAAATTAGTATTTCTCATATCAGCACCTTTTAGAATGCTATTATTCATAATCGCGTTAAATAAGAAAGCACCACTTAAATCAGCATTCGTCAAGTTACCTTGTAACCAACAAACATGACCCCCAAACTTTGCATCACTCAAATCAATATCAACTAAATCACCATGCAATGCAGCATATTCTAAATTCGCATTACTAAAATCTGCTCCTCTTGCTTTCATATCATTCATCCAAGCCCCTTCTAAGTTAGCATGACTGAAGTCTGCCCCTTCTATATTCGCATTATCTAAATTGACTTGTTCTAAATTGGCATAAGATAAATCAGCATTACTTAAGTTGACCCCACTTAAGTCCACACATTCCAAATCAGCATTACTTAAATCAAGATCACTTAAATCAGTACCATCGAAACTCATCACGCATCTATTATCCACCAATTCTTCATACTCACCTTCATTTTGTTTTTCCTCTTCATAGTCTCGTTTCCATTGATTCCATGATTCAATATCACCTTCATTCGCATAATAAATTAAACGCTCTTCGTTAGTCATTGAAGACATAGCTTCCTCCCTATTAACTGGTTCTTCTTCAGATTTTGGTGCTTTTAATAGTTCTTCAATATAATAATCTATTTTTTGAATGAGCCTGTCAATTCCCTCTGCTAAAGAATTGAAAATTTCACTACGATGAGTATTATTATCCTGAACCATATTTTCACTAGCAAATTTTTCAGGATTTTTAAAGTAACTAACAAAAACTAAGTTCAGTCTTTTAATTTCAAACATAAAGACTGGCAATAAATCTTCATCGGGAATATAAAAACCAAATCTTTCAAATGCTTTATCTATGGCTTCTTCCCCAATGACATCTGCATCAGCTAACATGACCTCAACTTCACTAGAGGGGAAATAGCGCATTGTTGAGAAAAGTTTATCCAGTGCGTTCCAGTCTTCCTCTGTTGCTTCTGCGGTTAGTGTCATCCAACTCCCTTCTTGGTCTAACAAGGCTTGAAAAACTGGATAAATTCTGTATTCTGAAGACCACTTATCTTGCTCATTTTCAGCTACCAACATCTCAAAATAGCGGTTTCCAGCTAAGTCGCGAAAAAAGATTTGAAACTGATTTCTTTCCTCATCGAATTTCCAATCAATTAAGTGAATCGGTTCTGTAATAACTTGTTCGCAAATTTTCGTAAGTTCATCTTCAAAGTTATTTTCATTATTTTGGGCAACTTCTTCAGAAGAAAGCTCTTCTTCCTCATCTTGACTATTTTTATCAAAATATTTAACTGGATTTTGACCCACCCACTCAAATGGCGGATCACATCTAACAATTTTGGCATCTTCAGGAGATAACCCCACAATTAATCGGTTCTCTTCAGTTCTCTTACTGTTAGACGGATCAAAGGTTGCTTCTAACTTTAATGAACCATCCCAATTAAAAATTTCAACCTTAAAAATTTCCTGCTCTTTATTTTTACCAATTTTCCATGCTCCACTTTTACCCGCTAGTAAAAGTTCCATTAAATTATCTTTAGTTCTCAGGCGAAGGGTTAAGCTACTTG
>UEZW01000021.1_pt1 | contig 5506 bp, 8 predicted proteins | sample 1903781 | NCBI WGS metagenome assembly UEZW01 (sample SAMEA4776353, study PRJEB27445) | saltern metagenome | biome: Hypersaline environment; feature: solar saltern; material: Pellet | place: Spain | collected 2012-08 | depth 0 m | reverse complement strand
TCATCTTCTGTTCACCATTATCTTGATTGGATATACTTCTTAGGTGTAATGCCGAACTTGCGTTTAAAAGCGGCGATAAAATGACTGGAAGTACTATAACCAACGCTCAATCCGATCTCATTTACGTTCTGATCGCCCTTTTCCAGTAATTTCCGGGCAAAGTTCATTTTGTGGTCCAGCAGGAAAGCGTAAACGGTTTGGCCGTAGATCTCCTTGAATCCTTCCTTGAGCTTTTTCAGGCTGAGACCCACTTCATCGGCGAGTTCGTTCAATGTGGGCGCATGGTTCATCCTTTCCAGCAAGATCTCCTTGGCTAATTTTATCTTCCTCACGTTCTCCTCGTCGTCCAGGAATGGGCACTGCTCTGTATTGGCTTCAGCCGGGCGGTCAAAATACAAACTAAAAAGCTCGTAGGCCTTGGCCTTCATGAATATCGGCTCTACCATGGGATGTATCTTCGTGTTGACCATTTGGTTGAGCACGATCGTTATCGCCGTGGCGTTCTTACGCATCTTATAATATTTCTTCTCTTGCTTTTCATCGCTCAGAAAATCGATATAGTTCGTATTTTCAGAAAAGAGTTGATGCAATTTCTTTAAACTTACCAGTATGCTGATACAGGAAGAATGACTTTTTAAGCTGAGATTGATCGGTAAATGCTGGTTAGGATTATAAAGTAATAGCGAATGCTCTTCCTCCACAGGAAACGAATAACTCCCTAAGTTGAAATGAAAGACCGCACTCCCTTTTAGACTGAAGTGGAACTGCACCATATCATTATGGACCTGATGCATGTAACAATATTCATCTTCTGTGCTGTTCGTGCTCAGCAGCACCTTAAAACCCTCTTCTAATTCTATTTCGCGCGTTGAACCTTTTTCGATATTTTTTAAGAGTTGATTCATTGAATTCCGATGGATCTATTTAGATTCATTCTAATTAAAGCAGCTTGTTCCTTTTGCTATTAGTACAAATATAAAGGAAAAACATGATAAATATCATTTTTAACGAAAAAACACTTCTTACGTCAGAAAAAGTACTTTTAGCGTTGTTTTTAATTGGACTTGCACTTTATTTTTGTGTCCAAATTTAGATTTGAATGAGAGAATATCGTTTGTCTAATTATGAAAACTTTTTTGTACTAGGTGTTAGCCACAAAAAAGCGAATGCAGAGATAAGAGGAAAGTTCAGTTTGAACCATGAACAGATAAAGAATCTATTAGCGGATGCTAAGAATTATGAGATAGATGGGCTTGTGATGACATCGACATGTAACCGTACGGAAATGTATGGTTTTGCCGATGATCTTCGCACGATGGTCAACCTATTGTTGAACCATACGGATGCCGATCAGGAGTTATTCAATACCTATGCTTATCATTATCGCAATGATGAAGCGGTAAGTCACATGTTCAACGTAGCTGGCGGTCTGGACAGTCAGATATTGGGTGATTTTGAGATCATCAGCCAGATGAAGAAGTCCTTTAACCTCGCCAAGGAAATGGGAACTTCTAACTTTTTCCTGGAAAGACTTTTCAACTCGGTCATTCAGGCGAGCAAAAGGATCAAGAACGAAACCAAACTTTCCAGCGGCGTTACTTCCGTTTCATTTGCTTCGGTCCATTATATCTTAGAGCAAGTAGATCTTAAAGCTTCTAAGAACATCTTATTGTTCGGAACCGGAAAGATCGGTAGGAATACCTGTGAGAACCTGGTCAAACATACGCATAACAAACACATCACGTTGATCAATCGCACGAAGGAAAAGGCCGAGCACATGGCCGGCAAGTTCGATCTTACGGTAAAGGACATCAGCGAGCTGGAAACGGAAATAGAAAAGGCCGATATTCTGATCGTTGCCACAGGAGCACAAAAACCTACCATCAGTCCTAAGTACATCAGAAAGGATAAACCATTGCTCATTCTGGACCTTTCCATTCCCAAGAACGTCCATGAAAGCGTTGAGGAACTTCCACACGTAGACCTGTTGCATCTGGACAAATTATCCAAAATGACGGATGAAACCCTGGAGAACAGGAAAACAGAGATTCCATTAGCTAAGGCCATAATCGCTGAGATCAAAACAGAGTTCTACGAATGGTTACAGACCAGAAAATATGCGCCTACCATCAAAGCATTAAAACAAAAGTTCGAGCAATTCCAGGCGGAAGAGCTCGACTATCAAAAGAAAAAGCTGGGCGATGTGGATGAAGAACAGATTAGTCAATTCTCCGATCGCCTGATCCATAAGATCACGCGTAGTTTTGCCAGTCATCTCAAGAACGCTAACGGTTCCACTGAAGATAGCATTGCTTTGCTCAACAAGGTATTTGAGCTAGAAGAAAAGCAATAGATGGCAAGGTCGCTCATCATTGGGACGCGTGACAGTCAGCTTGCATTATGGCAGGCCGAGACCATACAACGACTTCTCGCAGAAAAGGGTTTCTCAGCTACATTGAAAAAGGTCAAGTCCACCGGCGATATCAACCTCGATCAGCCCTTATATGAAATGGGCATTACAGGCATCTTTACCAAAACATTGGACGTAGCATTGATCAATGACGAGATCGATATTGCGGTGCATTCCATGAAGGATGTTCCCACGCAATTGCCCAAGACCGTTGTGGAAGGTGCGATCATCGATAGAGCGACGCATCTGGATGTGCTCATTCCCAAATCGGATATGGATACCGATCTTCCAATGACGATCGCTACGGGAAGTTTGAGACGAAAAGCGCAATGGTTGCATCAATATCCGCATCATAGCACGGAGAACATTCGCGGAAACGTTCAAACACGGATGAGAAAGTTAAATGAGACCGATCACTGGAAAGGCGCCATTTTTGCCAAGGCCGGATTAGAACGAATGAAAATGCTTCCGGATGATGCCGTAGAGCTGGACTGGATGCTGGCCGCGCCGTCTCAGGGTGCTATTTTATCGGTCACTCGAGAGCATAATGACCTTGCCCGAAAAGCCCTAAAAAGCATTCATCAAGAACATGTAGCCAAATGTGTGCATCAAGAACGGACATTCCTGCGACGATTAGAAGGTGGCTGCACCGCACCGATCGGTGCTTTTGCTGAAGTGAAGAACGGAAAGATGCACTTTCATGGCAATTTGACCAGCTTAGATGGCAAGCAGTATTTTGAAGTAAAAAAAGCGGCCGATCTCGATCAAGCTGCTGATCTGGGTAAAACCTGCGCTGATGACGTTCTGGCGCAAGGTGGCGATGAATTGATGAAGCAACTCCGCGAAATCCTCTGATATGCCTTTTGTCATCGCCACTAAGAAATTATCCGATGCCCAAAAAAACCTGTTGATACAAAGTGGTTTAGAAATAACCGATTACAATGCTATAGAAAAGTATCGGCTGGAAAACACAAATGCAAAGTTTCGGATTCCGGTATCGGCTATTCTAACTAGCGTATCGGCCACGGAAATTCTACTGGAGAAGGATCCAAGTTTTGATCGGCTTTATGTCGTAGGTCAAAGATCGGCCGATCTGCTGGAAAAGAACGGATTCCAGGCTGATCATGTGGCGGAATATGCCTCTGAATTAGCTTCTTATATTTTAGCGCATCATCCAAAGGATCAAACCTTGCACTTTTTCTGTTCGCGTCAACGCCGCGATGAGCTGCCTGAGCGTTTGAGGTCCAGTGGATTTGAATTGAATGAGGTCCATTTATACGCTATCAAACCGAATCATCAAACGTTCCAACGCAAGATCGACGGCGTGCTTTTCTTGAGTCCAAGTGCGGTAAGGAGTTTTTGCGATGCTAATGCACAGCGGGACTTCATGGCGTTTTGCATTGGAAAGACCACGGCAGCCGAAGCTGAAAAATATCAACTGAAAACTATCGTGGCGAATGCTACTTCCTTTGAAAGCTTGATCGCGGTTTGCGTGAAATATTTTAAGGGTTAAAAAGTTGCTTCTATTTCCTTATGGATATCAAATTTACCTTTCAGTAAATAGATACAAATGTTCGTGTCTAGAAGATATTGCATTATAGGTCTTCCCTGGACCTATTAAAACTCCTGGCATCCTTTATCTCTTCTATCAGCTCATCAGCGCTCTTTTCAAATGCCCATGAGCCATAAAGTGAATGAAGAGAAACGTCATTATTTGAACCTAACTTAGAATACTTTATAGAATCTGTTAGCTTTGAAATGAGTTCTAACTTTTGAAGGTCATTCAAATTCTTTAATGCAGAAAAATAATCATCAACTAGACTCATATCTTTTTTTGTGGATTCCATATTTCACATTTTGTATAACAAATATGATTATTTTAAATGGATGCACATTCATCAATTTTAGGTTGTGTTTAGAACAATCGATCAAGGCAGGAGGATGATCTATCATTAGATTTATTTTTTCTACAATTCTATTTTCCAGCCTCAGATTCCTAATTATCCTAAATAATTAAAAGTAAATAATAACCAAAACATTCAACCCTAATTAAGGCTTACTTAGGTAAGTATAAACATTTAAATATCAATATTTCAATTAAAAAAATACAAGGTTTTGATGCAAGCTTATTATGCATAAATGTAAACTTATCTCCTTTTGATAGTTAATTTTCGAGCTGAAATCATCAAAAATTGGATAGGGGTAAACCACTACCGCAGGGATAAAACCTTTTCAATCGTCTCTAAACCACTTTATAATCGATGTTTATTTTGAAAAAATAAGTTCTTACGACTGTTTTGAATTTCTGAGAAAACCCTAATTAAAAGGCTAGGATATATTCTTAGTTGAAGCAAAAAATATCGCTTTTTAAGTCTAAGTATTTGATGAATATCTCAGCCCATCTTAAAAACACTCCCATTACAATTTCTTTAAGAAATACTTGAAACATGACCTAGGTCATTTTTTAAACAGGATCCTCAGGCTACTTTTGTTTCAAATTCTAATTGATGAATGTTATCTACGGACTTTTAGCGATCAGTATCATCGTAGCCCTTGTCTTTCTCGTGCTCTTTATCTTATCTGTAAAGAAAGGACAATATGATGATAGCTACACACCTTCTGTGAGAATGCTATTTGACGATGAGGTCCTAGACGAGCAAGCATCAAACAAATCCAAAAAGAAATCAAAGTCATGGAAGTAGAAAAGTTTTATTACGACAATCAGATCGTCAAAAAGTTTACTTACGCCACTATATTTTGGGGCGTCATCGGGATGTTAGTAGGTCTTTTATTGGCTTATTTTTACCTATTTCCCAATTTGACCAGCGGCATTTCCTGGTTGAGCTATGGTAGATTGAGACCCTTACACACGAATGCGGTCATCTTTGCCTTTGTAGGGAATGCCATTTTTGCCGGAGTTTATTATTCTACGCAACGCTTATTAAAAGCAAGGATGTTCAGTGATTTTCTGAGCAATCTGAATTTCTGGGGCTGGCAGTTGATCATCGTTGCCGCCGCGATCACGCTTCCATTAGGTTATACAAGCAGTAAGGAATATGCGGAGTTGGAATGGCCTATCGATATTGCCATTGCTGT
>UEZW01000020.1_pt1 | contig 5517 bp, 13 predicted proteins | sample 1903781 | NCBI WGS metagenome assembly UEZW01 (sample SAMEA4776353, study PRJEB27445) | saltern metagenome | biome: Hypersaline environment; feature: solar saltern; material: Pellet | place: Spain | collected 2012-08 | depth 0 m | reverse complement strand
AAATAATATCTGGATAACTGCATATATTTTATATGAGGTAAATAAATGACTGAAAAAATAGAAACTATGAGGAAAATTTCTGATTGGTTGAAAAAATATAATTGGGAAGTTTTTTACAATCAAAAAAATAATGATGGTTACCCAAAATTTAGTGCTAATTCAAATAGCAAACCTGATTTATTAATCAGAAAAAATAATTACAACATACTTATAGAAATAAAACCATGTGAAAAACATCAAGATATTCTTAATGGAATTGAACAGACTTTGAAATATGCCGGTCAATACTACACAGGGAGAATAAAGTATAAAAACCCAGAGAAAGAAAACCAAAAATTAAAAATTAATGCTTTTCTTTTAGGGACAAACTATAGTATGTTTGGTTATCTTTATTCAGATGAATCTGATATAAACTACCTAAATATGAATTACCTTGGTAAAAATAAGAACCAAACAGAAAAACCTATAAGTCATACAGTAACAAGAATTTTATGGAGGTTATGGGAAAAGGGATTAGGAATAAAATATTATGAAAATATTAGAAGAGGAAAAAGTAACAATACATTACCATTGAATAAACCAAAAATAGGTACTCTTTTAGCTAAGACAAAACATGATAGTTACCAAGTTAGTAATCAACCATATTTTTATCTTAATTCAAATCATTTTGTCCCTGGGGGGTGTGAAGAAATATATGCCTTTTGAAACTAAACTAAAAGAGTTCAAAAAATTTCATAAAAAACTAATGAAAGCAACCCCAGAAAGTTATATTCCATGGTATTTTCCTGTACAAAAAAACAACAAGGCACCAGATGTACCAAGGGGGGTTTCGTGGAAAGGAAAAGAAGCTCTTTTGACTTTTGAACAAGCTTTTACAAGATTAAAGAAAAATAAAGGCAATGTAGGTATATCAGGACGAAAGAATGATCCTTTAATTCTTGTTGATATTGACGATAAATCTATAGAACCAGAATTAAAACCTACTCTAAAGATAAGAAGCAGAAGCCGTGTAGGTACCCATGCTATCTATATATCTGATCCTAAAGATAAAAAATTACCTTGTAACATACCAACAGAAAAAGGTGAAGTAAGAAGTTCGGAACAATATGTGGTGGCCCCTGGTTCATATGTTCCATGTACAAAAAAAGAAATTGACAAAAAAGTCAAAAAAGGTGACTTGACAAAAAAAGATAAGAAAAAAATCCTGAATGATAAAAATAGGGGATTTTATACAGTTGACAATAACAAAGATATTTCTACTATTAAATTTAAGGAATTACCAAAGGTATTTAGAGAAACTGTAAAAGAAAATGAAAGAAAGACAAAGGAAATAAAAGAAAGAAAAAAACAGAGAAAAGAGTTCAGTCCAAAAAAAGCCAATGGCAACCATTCTGCTTTATTTGATTTGGAAATAACAGATGTTGTACCATCATATTCTTATAATAAAAGAAGTCCTCATCCACTACATTCTTCAGATACTGGTAAGAATTTTTCTTTAGGTAAAGGTGTGGCCCATTGATGGAGACATTTGGTTTCTTTAAATGCTATACAATTCTTGGTTGCTGAATCTGGTTACATGACATGTAGAGAAGCTGGTACTGGCCACAAAAATGCACAAGGCCGTATGGATGCTGGGCCTTCTTATATCATAGGTGATAATGGAGCAATATTTCATGCATGGTTACAAGCAAAGAAAAATGGCCAAATACCAAAAAATGATCCCGTTCCTGTAAGGGGTTTATACTACATAGCAAAAAAGCATAAGATTTGTAATGATCCCCCTGATATCTCAGAATACCCAGAAAAAAAATTAAATGATACTGCTTACAATAAAACTCTAAAAATAATAGAGGAGGAATACTAATGGTAGAGACTGGTAGAAATAAAAAAGATTTACCTTTTTTTGATGATAATGGATCTTTTGTACCTTTATGGTTAGCAAATCAAATAATGGAAGATAATTATTTTGTAACTCATGAAGAAACTGGGGAAATATACTATTATGAAGATGGTATATACAAACCCAAAGCCAAACATAAAATACAAGAAATATGTCAAAAAAGGTTAGGTAAATTTGCAAGAGTACATTATATAAATGAAACTTTAGAAGCTATTAAAAGACTTACTTTTACACCAAGAGAAAGGTTTGGTAACCCAAAAGATTGTATTGCTGTTAAAAATGGGCTTTTAAACGTAAAAACTGAAGAACTTAAAGACTTTGCTCCTGAATATGTACATTTAACAAAGATAAATGCTAAATATAATCCTGATGTTGATTGTCCTAAAATAAAAAAATTTGTTAGTGAATTAGTAAATGATGAAGATGTAAAAATAATACAAGAAATGTTTGGTTATTGTCTCATAAAAGATTATCCTTTAGCCAAAGCATTCATGCTTTTAGGATCAGGAGCAAATGGCAAGTCCACCCTTATTGAACTTTTAGAAACATTTTTAGGTGGTGATAACATAGCTACTCCTTCTATACATGATCTTTTATATAACAGATTTTCTAAAATAGAACTTTATGGTAAATTAGCAAATTTACATGCTGATATTTCCTCAAATAAACTATCAAGAACAGGGACTTTTAAGATGCTTACAGGTGGAGACACTATAAGAGGAGAAAAAAAGTATCAAAATTCTTTTCAGTTTAAAAACCATGCTAAATTAATTTATTCTGCAAATGAATTACCAAAAACTGAAGATAAATCTAAAGCCTTTTTTCGTAGATGGGTAGTTATTGATTTTCCTTATAAATTTGATGAAACTGATGAAGATACTAATCCTAACTTACCACATTCAATAATTGATGAAGAAGAATTATCTGGGTTATTAAACTGGGCCTTGAAAGGACTTCATAAAGTATTGAAAAGAGGTGAATTTAGCCAGACAAAAACAAGAGATAAGATAAAGGAAAAATGGATAATGCAAACAGATAGTATGAGAGGATTTGTTGATTTAGCTCTTGAACAAAAAAAGGATTCTCTTGTTCCAAAAGATGGTCTTTATGAACTTTATAAGGAATTTTGTAACCAAAATAACCTTGAAGTTGAATCTAAAAGAAACTTTACACAAGATATGAACAAGTATTGTCCTTACTCAAAAATAACAAGGCCAAGGAAAGGTAACAATAGGCCAAGGTGTTGGGATAACATAGTAGTGAAACCTTCTTTTGTGAAGAGGAATAAGACATATAACGAAATGTGGTCCAACTGGTCCAACAATTTTAATCTACCTATAGGTGAGTCAGAAAAATCTAATATATATAAAAAGAGTAGTCAAATACAGTTGGACCAGTTGGACCAAGATAATAATTCTACTACAACTAAAACCAATAGTAAAAGAGTAAAAAAAGCCAAAAAATTGATACCAAAGTACTTGGAAAACTTCAATGTGCCAGTAGATATTGAAAAAATAAATGGAAAATGGTTCAAGGATTGGCCAAGAAAGACTATTGATATGGCTATTAAGAATTTAAAGAAAAATAATGTAATATTTGAACCCAAAAAAGGCAAGGTGAAGTTATTATGAAAGTAAAAAAATGTAACAATTGTGGATATAGGGCCTACTATTGTGGTGGCTCGTGTCCTATGTGTTACGGAAAGGTGGTTGAAGAATGAAAGTAAGGCTATGTTGGATTTGTGGATTGGAAGATGGGTTTAGTTTATTAGTACCTATTATAGCTGTTTTAATTATCATAATAGTTTTATATTCACGTGATATGAGTGGGGGGACAAGAAACAATGAAAGAAGGAATTATACATATAGATAAAACAGTTGAGTATGCATGTATGTGCCTAACATTGTTAGGCACTGCTATAGGGGCCACATTTCATATAGATTTATTGACTTTGTTTGGTTTTTTATTTTATATTTTGGCTTTGATTTCATGGGGAAACAAAGCAAAGAGGGAAGTATATAATGTATGACATTCATAATCAAAGTTTGAAAGACTTTGAAAAAAACAAACAGGAGGTGAACACAATGGCAAAGTTGAAAGAAGAGGCAGAGACATATTCGTCGGGGCCAAAAAACATAGCCGAACTCAATGAAGTTCCTGTAGATTTAGACGTAGAGGAAGAACGATTTGAGTATACGGATGACAACGGTGAAACAAAACATGGAACTAACAAGATAGTTTTCGTTGATGAAGAAAAGTATAGAGTTCCAAAATCTGTTTTGAAACAACTCAAAGTGATCCTTGAAGATAATCCAGAACTTGAAAAATTCAAAGTTAAAAAGTCTGGCCAAGGTCTCAACACAGATTACACGGTTATACCCGTCAAATAGATTTTTAGAGGGGCGTGCCCCTCATTTTTTTTATTTTCTTATTGACTCTATTATATAAGACAAAACACATAAATACTTATAAGGGATACAATACATATGTTTAATTACAAACGAGGTGTTAATTATGGTAGAGATGTGTAATGAGTGTTCAAAGATGTTTATGACAGTTAGTCAATTACGTGTACATAAACGCATGAGGCATGGTTTTTCAGAAGCTGAAAGAAAACAAAAAGAAAAAATAAAACTAAATGATTTAGGTGTTGATTGGGTGAAAGCATGACTTTACTTGGGCAATTTTTTTGGGAAACTGCAGGCATAGTATGTTTGATAGCTGTTTGTTTGTTTGCTGTTGGTCTATTTATGCGGAATGTAAAGGATTTTTATAGGAGGGATGAAAGTGATTAGAACTATAGGACAATTACTAATGTTTTATTTTGGTATGAATATGATATTAACATTAGTAATGTTCGGACTTGCAAACATTGATCGTAGATGGAGAAGACAGTTTTTCATTAAAGCTCATGAAATAAAGGAAAAAAAATTATACGAAAAAATAAGTTTTTGGACATTTCAAATTGTATTTTGGCCAATGACTTTGTCTTATTATATGATACAGGAAGTCAATGAAAAAATAAAAAAAGAATATTGGAGCGGTAAATGATATGTATTCAAAAATTAAGACAAAGAGGAATAAAAAATGATTAAATGTCCTGAATGTGGTGAAAAATTATTGTTGAATGGTAACACGACGTTAAAAGAATTGGATGAAGCAGAATGCCCTGAATGTGGTGCAAAAATAGGAGGAATAACCAAGTGACTTCAACCAGACACTTGTGTGAATATAAACATGATTGTGGTCTAAAAGATGCAAATCATAGAGTTTGTGAAAAGTATGATAGGCCAAAAGATTGCCCACATTATGATCTTAGAAAACGTGTTGAGAAGTTAGAGGAGGCCGAAGAAGATGAGTGAAGAAAAAGACAGAAAAGAAAAAACAGAAGAATTGATGAAGTTATCAAGAGATGAATTTAAGGAGTTGTTGTATAAAAAATATCAAAACCCTTTGTCAGATGCTGAAACAAGTCATGATTTTTTTGAACTTCTCAATGAATTAAACAAAAATTGGGAAAGTTATTCTAAAAATCGTCATTTGCAAATTGGTCGTGTACTAAGTGAATTAAGTAAGGAGGCTAAAGAAGAAAATGAGTAAAATAAGAAAAACAAAAG
>UEZW01000019.1_pt1 | contig 5608 bp, 7 predicted proteins | sample 1903781 | NCBI WGS metagenome assembly UEZW01 (sample SAMEA4776353, study PRJEB27445) | saltern metagenome | biome: Hypersaline environment; feature: solar saltern; material: Pellet | place: Spain | collected 2012-08 | depth 0 m | reverse complement strand
CGAAAAAAATGCCAAAATTTCATGGACGCAAGTTGAAACCGGTAGTGCCGTTACCTGGAAATATCCAAGTTGTGTATTAAAAGGAGATAACTCAATAGGTGAGTTTTACTCTATTGCGTTGACAAATAATTATCAGCAAGCTGATACGGGTACAAAAATGATACACTTAGGTAATAATACTAAAAGTACAATTATTGCTAAAGGTATTTCAGCCGGTAAATCACAAAATAGCTACCGAGGTTTAGTAAAAGTGAATAGCAGAGCTAAGAATGCGCGTAATTTCTCTCAATGTGATTCCTTGTTAATGGGAAATAAATGTGGAGCGCACACTTTCCCTTACATAGAAGCGAGTAGCAATAGTGCTCAAATAGAACATGAAGCTACAACCAGTAAAATAGGTGAAGATCAAATATTCTATTGTAATCAAAGAGGAATAGATGAAGAGAAAGCTATTGCTCTTATCGTTAACGGCTTTAGTAAGGAAGTATTAAATAATTTACCTATGGAATTTGCAGTTGAAGCTCAAAAATTATTAGAAATTTCTTTAGAAGGTTCTGTAGGTTAATATATAGTTAGATGAATAAAACACTTTGGATTTTACTGTTCGTTTTGATCATAACAGGTTGTAATCAAGGTCAAAACAAAGATGAAAATAAATCTGACGACCTTCAAAAAAAGGTTAAAAAAGAATCAGACAATTGGCAACGTGTAAGCGGAGATTTTATAACCGTTGATACTGCAGCTGTCATCAAAAGTAGGTCGCAAATTTACGGCGTGGTTTTAGATTCTATGGGACAAGTTCTCAATAAACGTTCTAAAGAGATACAAAAAGAAGAATATGAAATGATTCCTGTAATTATTAAAGGAGAAATTATCAATAATGATGTTGAAAATCAATGGGAAAAGCTCATTGAAGTAAAAGAGATTATCCGTGTTAGTAAATCCAGAGAAAATCAACAACCCAAACAAATAAGTATTTCAACAAATAATTAGTAAAATGTTACAAATAAAAAATTTACACGCTTCTGTGGAAGGTGAAGAGATATTAAAAGGTATAAATTTATCAATCAATGCTGGTGAAGTTCATGCTATTATGGGGCCTAATGGTTCAGGGAAAAGCACATTAGCATCAGTTATTGCGGGTAATGAAGATTACGAAGTTCAAAAAGGTAATATCATATTTGAGAAAGCTAATATCTCAGAACTCTCTCCTGATGAAAGAGCTCATAAAGGTATTTTCCTTTCTTTTCAGTATCCGGTATCTATTCCAGGGGTATCTGTAACTAATTTTATCAAAACCGCATTGAATCAGATAAGAAAAGCTCGCGGTCAGGAAGACCTCAGCGCTAGTGATATGCTAAAGATGATGCGAGAAAAATCTAAATTGATTGGAATAGATAGAAAATTTCTATCTCGTTCACTTAATGAAAACTTTTCCGGTGGTGAGAAAAAAAGAAATGAGATATTTCAAATGGCTATGTTAGAACCTAAATTGGCTATATTAGATGAAACAGATTCCGGATTAGATATTGATGCTTTAAAAACAGTAGCTAATGGAGTTAATGCGTTAAGAACTGATGATAATGCTACTTTAGTTATTACACACTATCAAAGATTATTAGACTACATAATTCCTGATGTGGTTCATGTTTTATTGGATGGAAAAATAGTAAAATCCGGTGGTAAAGACCTTGCACTTAAATTAGAACGGGAAGGTTATGATTGGTTAAAAGGAGAAACCGTAAATGCTTAAGCGTATGGAACGATCAGATCAAGAATTAAAAGATAAACTCATATCCTCTTTCTTTGCTTTTGAAGAAGAGATGGATTTAGAAAATGATCATCATCATATGAGAGATGATGCTATAAAAGTTTTTGAAGAGAAAGGTTTTCCAACAAAGAAACTTGAAGAATGGAAATATACTTCCTTAAAATCTGTGTTAAGTCCACAGTATAATTTGTTTCCTAAGAAGGATAAGTCATTAGAATATAATGATGTTAAAAAGTATTGTATTCATGATATAGATTCCTATCAATTGGTTTTTATAGATGGAATTTATTCATCTCATTTATCAACAACAACGCATGATAAATTTGATGCTTGTTTGATGTCAGCTTTTTTAAACAAACCTAAGTATAAGCCATTAGTTGAAAAATATTTCAATCAGGCTACTCCTAAAGAAAGTATGGATGCGCTTAACACTGCATTCTCTAAAGAAGGTGCTTACATTAGAGTACCAAAGGGAGTTACAGCGGAAAAACCGGTTCAAATCCTTAGTTTTTCTACGGGCAGTGATGAGAAGTTGATGTTACAACCCAGAAATCTGGTTATCCTTGAAGCAGGTGCTGAAATTGAAGTGATAGAAAGACATCAAAGTTTAACGGAGAATGAAGTATTAACTAATTCTGTTACGGAGATTTTCCTAGAAAAAGATGCAAAATTAGATTACTATAAAATACAGAACGATAAATCTAAGGCATCATTAATTGATAATACTTATGTTAGTCAAGCAGAAAGTAGTGATTGTGAAGTTTATACGTTTTCTTTTGGTGGCAAATTAACCCGTAATAATCTACATTATCATCAAAATGGAGAATACATCAAATCTTCTATGAAAGGGGTTACGATCATAGAAGGTAAGCAACATGTTGATCATAATACATTGGTTCATCATAAGCAACCTAATTGTGAAAGCCATCAAGATTATAAAGGCATTTATGCAAATCGCTCTACAGGCGTGTTTAACGGACGTGTTTTAGTTGACAAAATCGCTCAAAAAACAAACGCTTTTCAAAGTAATAACAACATATTGATCGATGATAAAGCAACTATCAACTCAAAGCCTCAGTTGGAAATATTTGCAGATGATGTAGCTTGTAGCCACGGTTGTACGATAGGAGAGTTAGATGATGAGGCTTTATTTTACATGCAATCCAGAGGTATTCCGGAAAAAGAAGCTAAAGCTTTATTAATGTTTGCTTTTGCTAATAATGTTTTAGATAGTGTTAATATTCCTGAGCTTAAAAGAAGGATTACTAAACAAATTGCTAATAAAATTGGCGTAAGTTTAGGCTTTGAGTTATAGACTTAAAATGATTGATGAACAGATGAATGAAAAGAATGAAAACAGAAACTACATTAACTCCATTTAATATTGAAGCAGTAAGAGCTGATTTCCCTATTTTGAAAGAAAAAATCAATGGCTATCCATTGGTTTATTTTGATAACGCAGCCACTTCACAAACACCTCAACAAGTAATTGACTGTATCAGCGATTATTACAGTCGATATAATGCGAATATCCATCGCGGTGTTCATACTTTATCTCAAACCGCAACAGATGCTTATGAACAATCACGTATTAAAATACAGCAACATTTTAATGCGGCTAAATCCCATGAAATTTTATTTACAGCCGGAACTACACATGCTATTAATATCGTAGCATCCGGATATAGTCAATTCCTGAAAAAGGGTGATGAAGTGATAGTATCTGCTTTAGAGCATCATTCAAACATCGTTCCATGGCAAATGATGTGCGAGAAAACAGGAGCAAAACTCAAGGTTTTACCAATGTATGAAAATGGAACTTTGAAATTAAATGATCTTGATGAGCTTTTATCAGAAAAAACAAAAATGGTTTTTGTCAATCATGTTTCCAATGCTCTGGGAAGTATCAACCCTATAGAAACCATCATTGAAAAAGCTCATGAAGTTGGTGCTCAAGTGCTGATAGATGGTGCGCAAGCAGCACCACATATTCAAGCTGATGTTCAGGCTTTAGATGTAGATTTTTATACGGTTTCCGCTCATAAGATGTGCGGACCTACCGGAGTAGGAATTTTATATGGAAAAGAGCACTTATTAGAAGAACTACCACCTTATCAAGGCGGTGGTGAGATGATCAGTGATGTAAGTTTTGAAAAAACAACTTATGCCGGATTGCCACATAAGTTTGAAGCCGGAACACCTAATATTGCTGGTGGGATAGGATTTGGTGCGGCCTTAGATTACCTTCATAAAGTAGGCTTTGAAAATATACAACGCCACGAAAATGAATTAGTAGCTTACGCGACTGATCAACTTAAAAAATTTGATAATATTATTATCTATGGACCTGATGTAAGTGAAAAAACAGCCGTTATTTCTTTTAATTTTGAAGGTTTGCATTCTTATGATATTGGAACTTTAGTTGACAAAATGGGAATTGCCCTTAGAACAGGTCATCATTGCGCGCAACCGGTGATGAAGTTTTACAAAATACCCGGAACGGTAAGGGCTTCATTTTCATTTTACAATACAAAAGAAGAAATTGATGTCATGATCAAAGCACTAGAAAGAGCAGTTAATATGTTATATTAAATTAAATTAGAAAAAATGATAAATCGAGGAATTCAATTGTTAATTGTTTGTTTAATCACTTTCAGCTGTAAAACAACTGATATGACAAGTAAGAAACAAGAATCAGCTGAATTGCAAAATGCGAATTACCAAGTTGTTTTATTGCAAAAATCAGATTTAAACCAACATGAAATAACCTTAAATCTTGACGCTAAAGAAAACTCGATTAATGGCAATGCAAGTTGTAATGATTACCGATTTGAATTTAAAATGAAGGGGAAAGAAATAATTATGAAACCGGGAATTGCCACAAAAATGTATTGTGAAAGTAAAATGGAAACAGAGAGAAGCTTTATGAAATTGATGAGTCAAGTTAAATATATTGCTCAATCCGATGAAAATCTTTATCTTAAAAATTCAGAAAATCAATTATTGATCAAAGCAAAAAAGACTAAGAAATCGTGAATAATATAGAAGAAAAACAAGAAGAAATTATAGATGAGTTTTCCATGTTTGATGACTGGATGCAGCGGTATGAATATATGATTGATCTTGGCAAATCATTACCTCTTATCGAAGATGAATATAAGACTGATGATAATATCATTAAAGGTTGCCAAAGCCGGGTTTGGGTAAAAGCTGATTATCAAAATGACACAGTAGTTTTCAAAGCTGATAGTGACGCCATCATTACAAAAGGAATAGTAGCTATTTTAATACGTGTATTTTCAGGACAAAAACCAGAAGATATCGCTAAAGCAGATACTCAATTTATAGATGAAATAGGTTTAAAAGAACACTTGTCTCCTACTCGAGCCAATGGATTAGTCAGTATGATCAAGCAATTAAAAGCTTATGCACTAGCTTATATGAGTAAAGAATCAACCCAAAATTAAAAGCTATGAGTGAAAAAACGATAGATACAGAAAAATTAGGTGATGATATTGTTCGAGTTTTAAAAACGATTTATGATCCTGAAATTCCCGTAGATATATACGAATTGGGATTAATTTATGATGTATTAGTTAACGAAAATTCAGAAGTGAAAATTCTGATGACCCTAACTTCCCCTAATTGTCCGGTTGCGGAGTCATTACCTCAAGAAGTTCAAGAAAAAATCAAATCTATTGATGATGTAAGAGATTGTGAAGTGGAAATGACTTTTGATCCGCCATGGAATAAAGATATAATGAGTGAAGAAGCTAAGTTAGAATTAGGAATGCTTTAAAATATGGAAGAACAACCTATTGTCAATCGTGTAGCTAA
>UEZW01000018.1_pt1 | contig 5640 bp, 3 predicted proteins | sample 1903781 | NCBI WGS metagenome assembly UEZW01 (sample SAMEA4776353, study PRJEB27445) | saltern metagenome | biome: Hypersaline environment; feature: solar saltern; material: Pellet | place: Spain | collected 2012-08 | depth 0 m | reverse complement strand
ACTTCCGGAGTTAGTTGAATATCAAACTTCTTATTGACACTTTGACGGATTTGCTTGGATAAATCGAGTATTTCCTGACCGGAAGCATCGCCATGATTAACTAAAACCAAGGCTTGTTTATCGTGAACGCCGGCATCACCATTTCTATAACCTTTAAACCCGCATTGTTCTATTAGCCAGCCGGCAGGAACTTTTACCTGACCCTCGCCCAAATCAAATGAAGGAACTTCAGGATATGATTCCGTTAAATTATAAAATTGCTCTTTTGTTAAGATTGGGTTTTTAAAAAAGCTTCCGCTATTGCCTATTTCCTTAGGATTAGGAAGTTTGGATTGCCTAATAGCAGTTACGGCATTGGCGACATCCGTAATTTCAGGTTGGTTGATGTTTTTATCTTCTAAGTAATTTTTCAAAGATTTATAATCGGCTTGAATTGTATGTGGCTTTTTTGTCAACTTAAACCTAACTTTGGTAATGATATATTGATTTACCAATTCATTTTTGAAAATGGAATCCCGATAACCAAATTGACACTCGGCATTTGTAAAAAACCTCTTTTCTCCGGTTTGTATCTGAATAGCTTCACATTGCTGAAAGGTATCTTTAAGCTCAACACCATAAGCCCCGATATTTTGAATAGGCGAGGTCCCAACACATCCCGGAATTAAAGCTAAGTTTTCAATTCCGCCATAATCGTGATGGACCGCCCAAAGTACAAAATTGTGCCAGTTTTCGCCCGCGGCAACATCTACTAACAGATAATCTTCATCTTCTTGGTAAATATCAATTCCCTTATTGTTAATGAAAACGACGGTTTTATCGAGGTTTTGAGTCAACAGCATATTACTGCCGCCACTAATTATAAAAATCTCGTCTGCATAAACTTGCCTGATCAAGTCTCTTAATTCATCTTCATCATCAATAGAAATGAAATCGCGGGCTTTTACATCTATACCAAAAGTATTGAAAGGCTTGAGAGAAATATTATGTTGTTTATTCATAAACAGGCAGTTACCCTTTATTTTGATAAGCTTTTAAACCTTCTTTTAAGATATGAATAGCTTTTATTAACGATTTTTCTTCAAGCACATAAGCTATACGGATTTCACTTTTTCCTAATCCCGGAGTAGAGTAAAAGCCCGCTGCTGGAGCAACCATTAGGGTTTCCTCATTGATATCAAACGATTCTAAAAGCCACTTGGCGAAATCTTCTGCGTCTTCTATAGGTAACTTTACCGTGCAATAAAATGCACCTTTGGGTTGAGCAATTGTTAGTCCGTCGATAGTTTTTAAATTTTTGATCAATATATCTCTTCGGGATTGATACTCCTGAATCACTTCATTAAAATAAGATTCATCTACTGATAAGGCTTCTTCCGCAGCGATCTGCGCAAAAGTAGGCGGACTTAATCTGGCTTGAGCAAATTTTAAGGCAGCATCTAAAACATCCTGGTTTTTTGTTGCTAAACAGCCTACTCTCGCACCGCACATACTAAATCGTTTAGATACTGAATCTACCATTATCGCTCTGTCTTCAATTTCAGGCAAGCTCAAAATAGAATGATGCTTGCTTCCTTCATAAGCAAATTCTCTATACACTTCATCTGCTACAACAAATAGATCATGCTTTTGTGCCAACTTTGCTATAGCTTTCATCTCTTTTTTAGTATAGATATAACCGGTAGGGTTTCCGGGATTACAAAGGATGATGGCTCTAGTTTTGTCAGTTATTGCTGCTTCAAAATCTTCTAATGGCGGAAGCGCAAAATTATCATCAATGTCTGCAGTAACAGGTTTTACTTTAACGTCCATAGCTGTTGCAAATCCATTATAATTAGCATAAAACGGCTCAGCGATGATTACTTCATCGCCTGGGTCAGTAATACTTCCCATCACAAACATCAAAGCTTCAGAGCCACCGGTGGTGATCATCAACTGATCTGCATTGAGATGTATATCGTGTTTTTTATAATGATCGGCTAATTTATGCCTATAACTCTCATAACCTTGTGACGGACTATAAGCTAATATCTCTAAATTATTGTCTTTTACCGCTTGTAATGCGTTTTCTGGGGTTTTAATATCCGGTTGACCTATGTTGAGTTGATAGATATGTTTACCAGACTTTTTAGCCTGATCAGCGTATGGCGCTAATTTTCTGATAGGCGATTCTGGCATGTCTGAACCTTTTCTTGAGATTTTCGGCATAACGTGATTTTAAGTGATGCAAAAATGCAAATTAAGGTTGATACAAACACGTAAAAGATAAATATTAGTTATAATTTAAGGACGCTAAGAACTGGGAAGATAAAATTGCATTCGTGCCTCATAGGAAAGTTTATTTTCCAAAAGAACATATCTATAAGTCCGATGATTGATCTTTACCATTTCCAATAATAAGATCTCTAGATAATATAAAAATTTACTTTAAAGTTTTTGAAATAATTACAATAACTTATTTGTATTATCATAAGTAAAGTTTACTTTTAGAAAATACAATTGAGTCGATAAAATATTATGCATTTTCCTATATTACAAGATTTAGTATTACTTTTTGTATTTGCAATAGTTATTGTTTTTCTTCTTCGAAGGATTAAATTACCATCTATCATCGGCTTTTTAATTACGGGTATTATAATAGGACCTTATGGTTTTGGTCTAGTAGCTGTTAAGGATCAAATCGAAATATTATCAGAAATCGGCGTGATCTTGTTGCTTTTTGTTATAGGTATGGAACTGTCTTTAAAGCAATTAGCTTCTATGCGTAAAACGGTTTTTGTAGGCGGCTCGTTACAAGTAGGAATTACGCTTGGTGTTGCTGCTGTTGTTTACTATCTGTTAGGAAACACTTTACAGGAATCCATATTTGTTGGTTTTTTATTTTCATTATCCAGTACAGCTATCGTTTTAAAAATATTACAAGACCGTAATGAAATTAACACGAAACAAGGTAAGAATGCATTAGCTGTTTTGATATTTCAGGATGTTATTGTGGTACCTATGATTCTTTTCACACCATTACTCGCTGGTGAAGATAAAGAAGTTTCTACTGAAGTGATAAGTTTGCTGATCAAATCTGTTATCGTTGTTGTTCTAACTGTTATCAGTGCTAAATATATTGTTCCGCCTTTATTACACGAAATAGCCAAGACTAAAAGCAAGGAATTATTTTTATTAACAACCATTACACTGTGTTTTGCTATTGCTTATTTAACCAATTTAGCCGGTTTATCTCTCGCGTTAGGCGCATTTATTGCGGGTTTGATCATTTCTGAATCACCTTATAGTTATCAAGCAACCAGCACGATTTTACCATTTAGGGAGTTGTTTACCAGTTTGTTCTTCATTTCGATAGGAATGCTTTTAGATACAACTTTCTTTATCTACAATATATTGATCATTCTGTTATTAGTATTCGTTGTTTTCATAGTAAAATCAGCGATTGCAGCCTTAGCGATGAAATTAATAAAAAATACAAATCAGGCTTCTTTATTAACCGGCTTAGCCTTATTTCAAGTTGGAGAATTTGCTTTCATCGTATCAAAAGTAGGAATCGACAATGGGTTGCTGGAATCATCTACAAATCAATATTTCTTAAGTGTATCTGTGGTTTCGATGCTAATTACACCATTTGTTATTATCTTTTCAGAGAAAATTGCGGTTAATATTGCTGGGAAAGCAAAACCGGCCGTAAGCGGCAAGGGAAATATTGATCAGCATAAAAAAGAAGAGTTAGCGGATGAGCAAATTTCAAACCACCTGATCATCATCGGATATGGCGTTAATGGTAGGAACTTAGCAAAAGCAGCTTACTTAAGTAAAATACCTTATTTAATTGTGGATTTTGATGCTACAATTGTTCAACGTGAAGCTGAAAACGGTGTTCCTATTATATTTGGTGATGCATCTGAAGAACATATTTTACATCAACTACATATTAATTCTGCTAGATCAGTAGTAATTGCTATTTCAGAGATCAACACGACTGAAGATATATTAAAGAATATCAGGTCGTTGAACTCAACGGTTTTTGTTGTTGTGAGGACGCGATATGTAAAAACAACCGCAGATTTGTTAGCATTAGGAGCTGATGACGTTATTCCGGAGGAATTTGAAACTTCTATTAATTTGTTCAGTAAGGTAATGCATAACTTCTTAGTTCCTGAGGGTGATATAAATGATTATATCGATCAAATTAGATCTGATCATTATGAGTTATTTGATTCTAAACAAAAACTACCGGTAACCTATCGCGATAAAACCTATCCTGATTTTAATATTACCTGTGTTGAAGTAAGAAAAGAAAGCGGGAAAATACTTGGTAAAACGCTTGCTGAATCAAATCTAAGAGTCAATTACGGCATTCAGGTTTTAGCTATCCAAAGAGGTGATAAAAACATCGATGAGATCACCGCAGATCAGAAAATAATCAGCGGTGATAAATTATACGTTCAGGGTAAGCCGGAACACATTGAGAAATTCAATAAAATTATACAGTAAAGAAAGACCTCTGGCTCATAATTGTCTGATAATAATTAAAGATGAATAATAACCAAAACGGTCAACGCTATTTAGGGAAGCTCAAAGGTCAAATATCCAAAATCTAATATCTAAAATCCAATATCTAATATCTAAAATCCAATATCTAATATCCAAAATCTAATATCTAATATCTTCCTACGCCTGACCCTTTTTATGATCAGCTAAGAATTTTTCTAATCCGATATCAGTTAATGGATGTTTTAAAAGTCCTTCAATAGCTTTTAAAGGTCCAGTCATCACATCAGCACCCAGCTTGGCGCAATCTATAATATGCATTGTATGCCGAATAGAGGCTGCTAAAATCTGAGTGTCATATTGATAATTGTCATAAATCTGACGAATTTCAGCGATCAAATTTAATCCATCGGTTGAGATGTCATCTAAACGACCTATAAATGGTGACACATAAGTAGCACCGGCTTTTGCCGCTAAAAGTGCTTGTCCGGCTGAAAAGACTAAGGTGCAATTGGTGCGAATTCCCTTTTGAGAAAAATAGTTCAGCGCTTTCACACCATCTTTGATCATAGGAACTTTTACTACAATTTGATTATCTAATTGAGCTAAAGCTTCTCCTTCTTTCACAATATTGCCAAAATCTGTAGCGATGACTTCTGCGCTGACATCACCTTCTACGGCTTCACATATCTTTCTGTAATGTGCATAAATAGCTTGCTCGCCTTTGATGCCTTCTTTAGCCATTAGCGACGGATTTGTAGTTACGCCATCTAAAATACCTAAGGCTTGAGCTTCTTTGATTTGATCTAAATCTGCGGTATCGATAAAAAATTTCATAAGAATTTGATTTATAATTTATAATGATTTGCTAGTAAAGCTTCAAACCAAGAAGCCGGCAAAATGTTTTTTAATTGTATGGCAAATTTCTGTAAAAAACTGCCAACGGGATACGATGTAGCTATATTTTTCCGATTGATGATGTTTTCAATTTGTTGTGCGACTAAAAAAGGGTCTTTTCCTTTGTCAACATCTGCGTCCATCAAGTCGAGCGAATGTTTGTAATTTTCATAATACGGGGAAGATTCATCTAAGGCTACTTTTTCTCTGCCATCAGCAATATTGGTTGCAAAATCGCCCGGAGCG
>UEZW01000017.1_pt1 | contig 5799 bp, 4 predicted proteins | sample 1903781 | NCBI WGS metagenome assembly UEZW01 (sample SAMEA4776353, study PRJEB27445) | saltern metagenome | biome: Hypersaline environment; feature: solar saltern; material: Pellet | place: Spain | collected 2012-08 | depth 0 m | reverse complement strand
TTAATTAAAATAAATAAAAAAAAGGCTACCAAAAGGTAGCCTTTTTTTATTGATAAACTATAATATGTTAATCTACTAAAATAATGGTTTTATTATCTTTATTTTCAATGACACCTCCTTTTATAGGATAGAAATACTTACCTTTTTGATGTTTAAACTGATCTTGTTTATTCTTTGGTAATTGCACTTGATCGTTAAAAATAATGTCCCCCTCTTGTAAGACAGAAACAATAGGTGCGTGATGGTCTAATAATTGAAACTCTCCGTGAACGCCCGGCACTTTAACATCAAGTACTTTATCTTGACTGATAAGAACTTCTTCCGGTGTAATGATTTCTAAATGCATAATGAATAAAATTACTAAGCTTCTTGTAACATTTTTTCTCCAGCTTCAATTGCTTCTTCTATACTTCCTTTCAAATTGAAGGCAGCTTCTGGCAGATGATCTAACTCACCATCCATAATTTTATTAAACCCTTTGATGGTTTCCTTAATATCGACTAAAACTCCGGGAATTCCAGTAAATTGTTCAGCTACGTGAAATGGTTGTGATAGAAAGCGCTGAACTCTTCTTGCACGTGCAACCACAAGTTTATCTTCTTCAGAAAGTTCTTCCATACCTAATATGGCGATAATATCCTGTAATTCTTTGTATCGTTGAAGCAATTCTTTAACGCGCTGAGCGCAATTGTAGTGATCTTCTCCTATAACATCAGGAGATAAAATACGAGAAGTGGAATCTAAAGGATCAACTGCCGGATAAATACCTAACTCCGCAATTTTTCTTGATAAAACAGTAGTTGCGTCTAAGTGAGAAAAAGTTGTCGCCGGAGCTGGGTCAGTTAGGTCATCTGCCGGTACATAAACGGCTTGAACAGACGTTATAGATCCGGTTTTAGTTGATGTAATTCGTTCTTGCATTGCTCCCATCTCTGTAGCTAATGTAGGTTGATAACCTACCGCTGATGGCATACGTCCTAATAGAGCGGATACCTCTGAACCGGCTTGAGTGAATCTAAAAATATTATCTACAAAGAAAAGAACATCTTTACCTTGGTCCTCGCCTGCACCATCTCTAAAATATTCAGCTATTGTTAAACCGGATAATGCAACCCTAGCTCTCGCTCCAGGTGGTTCATTCATCTGTCCAAAAACGAAAGTAGCTTTACTTTCTTTCATAGCTGATTTGTCAACTTTTTTCAAGTCCCAGCCACCGTCTTCCATAGAATGTAAGAAATCATCACCATATTTTATAATACCGGATTCTAACATTTCACGTAAGAGATCATTCCCTTCTCGCGTACGTTCTCCTACGCCAGCAAATACAGATAGACCCCCATGACCTTTAGCAATGTTGTTGATCAATTCCTGAATAAGTACCGTTTTACCAACTCCGGCACCACCAAAAAGTCCAATTTTTCCACCTTTGGCATAGGGTTCAATTAAATCGATTACTTTGATTCCTGTAAAAAGCACTTCCGTAGAGACAGATAAATCTTCAAATTTGGGCGCTTGTCTATGTATTTGCATACCGTTTTCCCCTTCTTTAGGTAATTGATTCATACCATCAATAGGATCACCGGTAACGTTAAATAATCTACCGTAAATATCTTTTCCTATTGGCATTTTTATAGGATTTCCGGTGGCTACTACTTCATAGCCACGGCTTAAACCATCTGCAGAATCCATAGAGATTGTTCTAACCATATTTTCACCAATATGGGATTGAACTTCTAAGACCAAAATAGATCCGTCTTTCTTCTTGACTTCTAAAGAGTCGTAAATTTGAGGTAAATCTTCTTTTGTGTCAAATGAAACATCGATTACAGGTCCGATGATTTGTGCAATTTTGCCTGTTGTTTTAGCCATAAAAACTTATTTTACAACGCTGTATCAGCTGTATATGAATTTTTGCAAATATAGGTTTTTTCACCAATATTTTGAAGGGAATTTTTTGTTTATTCTACGGTGACGGATTTAGCCAAATTTCTTGGCTGATCTACGTTTTTCCCTAACATAACAGCTATATGGTAAGAAAATAACTGTAATGGTATTGTAGTAAGTAAAGGTGTGAATGCTTCAAAAGTTTCTGGCACTTCTATGGTATGATCTGCCATTTCTTTTACTTGCTCATCTCCTTCTGTTACAATAGCGATAATTTTTCCTTTACGCGATTTTATTTCCTGAATATTGCTAACCACTTTTTCATAATGGCCTAGACGAGTTGCAATAACTACTACCGGCATTTCTTCGTCAATCAATGCAATAGGTCCGTGTTTCATTTCTGCTGCCGGATATCCCTCTGCGTGTATGTAAGATATTTCTTTTAATTTTAAAGCGCCTTCTAGAGCTACCGGAAAATTGAATCCTCTACCTAAATAAAGGCAATTTCTGGCATGTTTATAAGCATCAGCTACTGAATATATATGATTGCTATTGGCTAAAGCTTTTTCTATTTTATCAGGAATTAATTCTAATTCTCTTAAATGACGGAAATAATCAGTTTTAGATAAATTACCTCTTTCTTTACCTATTCTTAAGGCCATCATACTCAGAATAGTGATTTGCGTTGTAAAAGCTTTTGTCGATGCTACTCCTATCTCTGGACCGGCATGTGTATATGCACCGGCATCTGAAACTCTTGAAATAGAAGAGCCCACAACATTACAAACGCCAAAGACGAAAGCTCCTTTTTGTTTAGCAATTTCAATAGCCGCCATCGTATCAGCTGTTTCACCACTTTGAGATATTGCTATTAAAATATCTCCTTCTACTATAATAGGATTTCTATATCTAAACTCAGAAGCATATTCAACTTCAACCGGTGTTCTTGCTATATCTTCAAAGATATATTCAGCTACTAATCCGGCATGCCAGGAAGTTCCACAAGCTGCTATTATAATTCTTTTTGCGTTTTTGAATTTCTCGAGGTTGTCTTCAATACCGGTCATATTGATAATTCCTTGATCAACAAGCATACGTCCACGATATGTATCTTTGATGGCTGAGGATTGCTCAAATATCTCTTTTAGCATAAAATGATCGTATCCTCCTTTTTCTATTTGATCAAGATTAAGCTGAAGGGTCTGAACATAAGGATCTACTAACTCATCATCTTTTATTTTTCTTACTTTTATGGGCTTATGTGTTCTGATGACAGCCATTTCGCCGTCATTTAGGTAGATAGCATCATTTGTGTACTCAATGAAGGGAGTTGCATCTGAAGCTATAAAATATTCATCATTCCCTATACCAATAGCCAATGGACTACCTAAACGAGCAACAACTATTTCATCAGGTTTCTTTTTATCCATAACAGCTATGGCATAAGCGCCCACAGTTTGGTTTAAAGCTATCTGAACTGCTTTGCCTAATTTAACATCTTCGTTGATCATTACATCTTCGATTAGATTGACTAAAACTTCGGTATCAGTTCCAGAAGAAAAAGTATAACCGCGATTGATCAATTCTTTGCGTAATGGATCATAATTCTCTATGATTCCGTTATGAATAATTACAAGTTCGCCGGAATTAGAATAATGCGGATGTGAATTTATATCACTAGGTTCACCGTGTGTTGCCCATCTTGTATGACCAAGACCAATTTTAGGTGACTTATCTAAGTTTTTACATTTCTCTTTGAGACCATCTACTTTACCTTTTGTTTTGCAAAGATAGAAGCCGTTTTGATCAGAAAGTGCAATGCCGGCACTATCATAGCCTCTGTACTCAAGTCTTTTCAGGCCTTTTATCAAAATAGGGTAGGCTTCTTTTTTTCCTATATATCCTACTATTCCACACATAATTGATTAGTTATTAGCTGTTGTTTGAATACTTAGTTTCAATTTTTTTGTGTCATCATCTTGGTTTTCTGGTTGGGTTCCGTGTAGCACTACTCCTCTAGGTGTATTTAATGATGTTTCTATTAATCCATTAAGCCTATCTGTTTCTGATTCTCTTACATCAAACAATCGCGCATTTTCTACATTTTGAGCAACATTTAAGCCTAAAGTTACATTAGTTGAGTCATTATTTATAACATCATTGATGTGAGAAGTTAATCTAATCTTATAAAAAGGATTGCCATCATTTTGATCTAATGGAACTAAGTGTGTCGTTCTGGAAGCTTCGGGTACGTTAGGTGACGCAGTTGGATCTATTTGGTAATCGATCAACAATCGGTTATTATCTAAATCGTAGATAAAGATTCTTCTGCTTCTATTTACATTACTAGGTGCTAAGTCTTGATTAACATAAAGTCTCAGAGTAGCTTCATTAATTAACTGGTTTTCACTTCTAAGCTGTTCAAGTTCATCAGAAACACCGTCATTATCGCTATCAGGTCCGTCAAAAAGTTTTAAAACGCCCATCGATCCTTGACCGCCTTGTAAATATAAATTTTCATCTCCGTTTTCAGTATCAGGATTTGAAAGATCTACTAGCTCATCTTTCTCATATAAGTTCGTTTTTATTCCGGTAAAATTCAAATTGAATTTATTAAAAGTTTCTACTAGAGAATCTTCTGCATCAGGCTCAAGTGATGGTGCATTCCGCATTGATCGATAAAACATGGTGATTCCGGCATCTTCTTGTAGTAGATCAAAAATACCCATTACCGGCTCATTTCCAGTCTGCTGTGCTTTGATATAGATTCCTCTAAAATAATTAACAAAGTTTTGATTACTTACCAACTCTTCTTCACCGGCTTTACTTAAAATTTTATCTTCAAAAAATTGATTAGGTAATTTCAAGCGTATTCTGGGTGAAACATTTAAGGTGTCAATAACATCAGTTGATAATTGATCAAATAATACCTTTACACTCGTTGAATCTGAAGGCGTAATGGGTTCTGATGTAAATATAGGATTTGCGGTATTGATGTTAGGCAAAAAATCATTTAATTGATCAGAGTAATAAATCTGAGCATTTTCAAAATCCCCGTCTTCTCCGGGGTCAACTGTTCTTAAAAACTGATTAGATTCAGAGATTTGAAGCTGAAAAGTTCCTTGTCCAAAAATTGAATCTAGTTCATATTCTTCCTGATCTATTTGTTGACTAAAATAAGGTATTGTGAGGATCACGCTATCTAATTCAGGTTCCTGACCAAAATTATGATCATTGTCTTCTAAGGTAAGCTGAGTTAAAATTGACGTCTCACTAGTACCAAAAACTGGATCGTTAAAGGTTCCTAATTTGTAAAGCCTTAAATTATTAGTTTGAACGGATTGTATTTTTTCATTATAAGCACTTATATTTTCTACAACATAAGGTTCCTGTACTTCAATACCATTTATAAAACCACCTCCTATTTCTGTAAATTCGTCTTCACAAGATGCCATTAATAATGCTAAAAATAGCGCCGGCAGAAAAAAGATTTTTTTATGATTTATCATATTTATTTAAATTTCACTTTCATCAAGATTTAAAACATCAAATTGATAGAATTTTTGATAAGCTTGTGCAAACTCTTCTCTGGGAACATAATCTAATTGAGGTAAATCTAACTTCTCTACGTATTCTTTAATCTCAGAATGATTGTCTTTACTACCCCAAATAATAGCATCTGAATATTCAGCAGAAATCTTCATTAAATTGACAAATGAAGGTTTTTCTAATAATTGCACTTTATCTTTATCTATACCATCAAATTGAACTTTGCGTATTAATTTTTTGTCTAACGTTCCTTCAAAACTTTCATTGTATATGGATGTTACGATTTTAGTGTGTTTGTATAAAGGTTCATTCCCATAATAATTACGCAAATAAAGGGGTAACAATGAAGCTAACCACCCGTTAATA
>UEZW01000014.1_pt1 | contig 6529 bp, 8 predicted proteins | sample 1903781 | NCBI WGS metagenome assembly UEZW01 (sample SAMEA4776353, study PRJEB27445) | saltern metagenome | biome: Hypersaline environment; feature: solar saltern; material: Pellet | place: Spain | collected 2012-08 | depth 0 m | reverse complement strand
AGGAATAGATAATCTTATAGCAACGATAGATCACAACGGACAGCAAATAGACGGGTCAACTCAAGATGTCATGCCACTAAACAATGTAAAGGATAAATTTTTAGCTTTTGATTGGGAAGTTATTGAAGTTGAAGACGGCAATGATATCGACCAAATAAGAAATGCGCTTGCAAAAGCTAAGGGAATGACTGGAAATGCTAAGCCTATAGCGATTATCTTGAACACTGTAATGGGAAATGGAGTAGATTATATGATGCATACACACGCCTGGCATGGAAAAGCGCCTGATGACGAACTTTTAGAAAAAGGATTAGCCCAAAACCCAGAGACACTAGGAGATTACTAAAAAGCAATACAATTATGAATACATATACTAATACAGGTAATATAGATACAAGATCAGGTTTTGGAGCAGGATTAGCAGAATTAGGTGGAAAAAATCATGATGTGGTTGCGCTTTGCGCTGATCTTACCGGCTCATTAAAAATGAATGATTTTAAAAATAAATTTCCTGATCGGTTTTTTCAAGTGGGTATTGCTGAGGCTAATATGATGGGAATTGCAGCAGGAATGACCATAGGTGGTAAGATTCCATTTACAGGGACTTTTGCTAATTTTTCAACCGGAAGAGTCTACGACCAGATTCGCCAAAGCATAGCATATTCCGGTAAGAATGTTAAACTTTGTGCATCTCACGCAGGCTTGACCTTAGGTGAAGATGGTGCAACGCATCAAATTCTTGAAGATATCGGGTTGATGAAAATGTTACCGGGAATGACCGTTATTAATCCTTGCGATTACAATCAAACCAAGGCAGCAACACAAGCAATAGCTGATCATAAAGGTCCGGTTTATCTAAGGTTTGGAAGACCCAAAGTTCCCAATTTTACAGCAGAAGATGAAAAGTTTGAAATAGGAAAAGCTCAAATCCTGCAAGAAGGAGATGATGTAAGTATTTTTGCTATTGGACACTTGGTATGGGAAGCTCTTGAAGCCGCCAAAGTATTAGAAGAAAAGGGAATAAAAGCAGAAGTAATCAATTTAGCTACTATCAAACCGCTAGATGAAAAAGCCGTAATTAAATCTGCTCAAAAGACCAATGCGGTCATAACCGCAGAGGAACATAATTATTTAGGCGGATTAGGTGAAAGTGTAGCGCGCACATTAGCACAGCATCACCCCACGCGTCAGGAATTTGTAGCTACGCAAGATACATTTGGCGAAAGCGGTAAGCCACATGAACTATTAGATAAATACGGTTTAAATGCAGCTGCTATTGTAGCTAAAGCAGAAAAACTATTAAATTAAGGATTAACTTAATTGACCAAATTTTCCTTGCTGAAAATCTTTCATCGCTTGCATAATCTCTTCATAGGTGTTCATCACAAATGGACCTTGAGCAGCGATAGGTTCGTTTAAAGGTTGACCGCTTAATACTAATATCACCGCATTTTCAGTAGCTTTTAAGGTAAATTGTTCACCATCATTGTTTAAAACAGCTAAATGATCGGCTGGAATAGAAAATGCATCATTGACCATACATTCTCCTTCTATCATTAATAAAGCTGTATTATAATCCGCTGGAAAGTTAAATTCCGCTCTTCCATCGGCATTGAGTTTGGCATTCATCATATAAATAGGGGAAAACGTGCTTACCGGGCCTTTATCATTTCCATATTTACCGGCGATCAACTCAATCTTTCCAGCTTGATTAGGTAGATCAATTAGAGTCATATTTTCATTATCAATAGCCTGATATTTGGGTTTGTCCATTTTGTTCAGAGCCGGTAGATTAACCCACAATTGCACCATTTGGAAGTCACCGCCTTTTTTACTCCACTCTGTTTCATGGAATTCTTTATGCAAGACACCACTAGCAGCGGTCATCCATTGCACACCGCCTTTACTTATCACGCCACCGCCACCGGAAGAATCGTGATGTTCAATTTTACCTTGATAAGCGATAGTTACCGTCTCAAATCCGCGATGTGGATGAACACCAACGCCCTTTGGCTGTTTACTTGGCGGAAATTGATATTTTGAATTATAGTCCATTAAAATAAACGGATCCATTCTTTGCATGCTCAATTCTGCTGTGGATGGAATGAAATTATGCACCCTAAAACCATCACCTACAAAATGGGGTTGCGGTGGTTGCACGATATGTTGAATTGATTTTTTTGCCATTGATAATTCGTTAAAATATATGAATATAAATATGTGAAGTTTAGAATTTTATAAAACTAAAAAGTTCCAAGGTTATAGCTAAGACTTTTCCAATCTAATAACTAGCTTAATTAAAAATAGTATTAATCTAATTACAATAATTTATTCAATAGCTAAAGTTTTGAGACGTATCTTAACTAGCTAACATAGTTGTAAAGTTATAAAGTACTTTAAGAACGGGATGATTGTCTGTTCTATCAGGGTTTAAAAATAACTTATCTAATTCCAGATCCCTATAACCTGTAAGGTCTTTTACTATGGAATCATTTATTTTTTTATAAGCCATAGACCAATCTTGAAATTGTCTTTCTTTTAGCACACCACTATCCAATAACAATAGTTCATTATGTCTGGGATCAATTTTAATCGACTCGTAAACATTTTTGATTTCCGGTTTAGGACCCTCGATGTATTGGACAAATTTACCTTGTATCAAAAGGAGTAGGCCAGTGATAGCCAGGCGTTTATTTTTTTCTCTTATTTGAAATAACAACTTGTTTATATCTTCATCGCTCATTACTCTGGATTGATGACTCATGTAAGAGACATAAGCTAATTCCATATACTAATTTTTTCTAAAAATAGTAAAAAATCATCTTTTTACCATAAAAAAATCGATATTAATTCAACGCTAAATTATGACCAGCTAAATTATGGGAATACCTTAAAAAACCTATTTTTGTCAAAAAACCAATATGGATTTACAGCTTAATAAACCGATGTGTTTTTTCGATCTGGAGACAACGGGAACAAACGTCGCTAAAGATAGGATCGTTGAAATATCAGTTTTGAAAGTTCATCCTAATCAAAATAAGGAAAGTTTTACATGGCGGGTAAATCCAACTGTTCCTATCCCACCTGAAACAACTAATGTACATGGAATTAGCGATAATGATGTAAAAGATGAGCCTACTTTTAAAGAATTAGCACCAAAGATTTATAATTTTATAAAAAATTGCGATCTGGCAGGTTATAATAGTAATCGATTTGATGTTCCACTCTTAGCAGAAGAATTGATCCGTGCCGGAATAGAGTTCGACCTTTCCAATGTTAACTTAGTAGATGTTCAAACCATTTTTCATAAAAAAGAGAAACGAACCTTAGAAGCTGCTTATAAGTTTTATTGTGATAAGGACCTTACAGAAGCCCATTCAGCTGAAGCTGATACTACTGCAACATATGAAGTGCTCAAGTCTCAGCTGGATCATTATGAAGATCTAATGAATGATGTGAAGTGGCTTTCAGCTTACAGCAAACATCAACCATTTGCTGATTTGGCCGGATTTATTAGATATAATAAGAATGAAGAAGAAGTTTTTGGGTTTGGAAAGTTTAAAAATAAAAAAGTAGAAGATATTTTAGAGAAAGAACCCGGTTATTACAATTGGTTTATGAACGCTGATTTTCCCGGTTACAGCAAAAAAGTGTTAACAGCAATCAAACTCAGAAAAATTAATACACAATAAAATGAAAATCATTTGTGTAGGCAGGAATTATGCGAGTCATATTCAAGAATTAGACAATGAAAAGCCAGACGATCCGGTTTTATTTATGAAGCCAAATACTTCGATTATACCCAGAAATCAACCCTTTGTAATACCTGATTTTTCAGACGATATCCATTATGAAGTTGAACTATTGATCAAGATCAGTAAAAATGGGAAATTTGTTGAACATCAATTCGCTAAAAATTATTATCAAGAAATTGGTTTGGGTATTGATTTTACAGCCCGTGATTTACAAACAAAGCTTAAAAAAGCTGGTTTACCCTGGGAAAAAGCAAAAGCCTTTGATCGTTCAGCTTGTATAGGTCAAAAATGGCTGTCTGTTGAAGAATTTGATGTTAATAACACGCATTTTAGCCTACAACTTAACGATCAAGCTGTCCAATCAGATACAACGGCTAAAATGTTATGGAAAGCAGATGAATTGATCACTTATATATCTCGATTTTTTACGCTTAATAAAGGAGATATTATTTTCACCGGAACTCCTAAAGGCGTAGGTCAGGTAAGTGAAAATGATCAATTGAAAGGATTCATTCAAGATAGATTAATATTTGATATAAATGTGAAATAATGGCAAAAGCAACCTTGGTTACTATTGGAGATGAGATATTGATCGGTCAAATTATTGATTCTAATTCTGCATACATTGCTAAGAAACTCAATAAAATTGGAGTAGATGTTCATGCTATTTATTCTGTTCAAGATGATTATGATGAAATAAAAAACGCACTCCAGAAAGCTGAAAAAGAAACGGATATCATCATTACTACTGGTGGATTAGGTCCTACAAAAGATGATATAACCAAGGCCGTTTTTGCTGATTATTTCAATGATGAGTTGGTTAGAAATGAATCGGTTTTAGAACACATCGAATATTTGTTCAAGCATTATATACAGCAACCGATACTTGAGGTTAATCGAGATCAGGCTTTAGTTCCTTCAAAAGCTGAGGTTTTATTTAATAAAAATGGTACGGCACCTGGCATGTGGATTCATCAAAAAAAACTTGCATTTATAGCTTTGCCGGGTGTTCCATTTGAGATGAAGGCTTTATTAGATAAAGCTATTCCTAAGATTCAAAAGAAATTTAAACTTCCGTATATCGTCCATAAAACGGTATTGACTTACGGTCTTGGGGAAAGTGCTATTGCAGATAAAATAGAAAAATGGGCAGATGATCTTCCCAATCATATTAAGTTAGCTTACTTACCTAATTTAGGTCGGGTGAGATTAAGATTAAGTGCCAAAGGTTGGGATAAACAAGCACTCATTGATGAGATCGATGATAAGGTTGACCGACTTCAACCAATGATAGGTGACATCATTAAAGGAATAGAGGGTGAATCAACACCTGAAGAACAAATAGGTAAGATCTTAACAGCTGATAATAAAACATTAGCCATCGCTGAAAGCTGTACCGGTGGTCAATTAGCCGCGAGATTTACAGCTATTCCGGGAGCATCATCTTACTTTACAGCAGGAATCATCAGTTATGCCACTGCCATAAAATCAGATTTTTTAGATGTCAACTCATCAATTATCGATCAATATTCAGTAGTTAGTGCACAAGTAGCGGAAGCTATGGCGAAAGGAGCTAAGGAAAAATTTCAGGTAGATTACGCTGTATCTACAACCGGAAATGCCGGCCCTACAAAAGGAGATAGCGATGCACCGATAGGTACCGTTTTCATTGGATTAGCTACTCCGGAAATGCTAACATCATTTGAATTTTCCATGGGTAATCATCGGGAACGTATCGTTCAAAAAACCATCAATAAATCCATAGAGCTATTATTGAATACACTTGTACGTAAATGATCAAAAACCGGGAGTTTAAGGCAAAAGTCAATCAACTGGAAAGCTATGAGCAAAAACTACTTCAGCTCAATCCTATTTTTAAAGGTATTGATTATCAAAAGGATACTTACTATAAAGTGGGTAGCGATAAAAAATTGAAAATCAGGGAAGGAATTATAGAAAATGCGCTGATTTATTACGAAAGACCAGAAGTAGCAGACGAAAAATCAGCCCGTATTTTACTGTATAAACATCACCCAGATGATCAACTCAAGCTTATCTTAGAAAAATTACATGGCATTGACATTGTCGTAGAAAAGGAAAGGAAAATTTATTTTCGTGATAATATAAAAATCCATTTGGATCGAGTAAAAACATTAGGAAACTTTCTCGAAGTTGAAGCTATTAAAGATGAACATTCTTCCCTGATCGAAAAAAAATTAGAAGAACAATGCCAGAAAATGAGAACTTACTTCTCTATTCAAGAAGATCAACTTTTAGCTCACTCTTACGCAGACCTTCTTCGTGTTGTTGAGTAACAAAAGTTACTGAACCCATTAGGAGATCAGTTTACTTTTGTTCTAAAAAATTATGAATAATAAAGTTAATAGAATCGTTAGAGGTGTTGCCGGTACATTTGTGTTAATCAGTTTGTTATTAGCCATCTACATCAATATCAACTGGCTTTGGTTTACTGCTTTCGTAGGCGCTAATTTATTACAATCTTCTTTAACTAAATGGTGTTTATTAGAAGATATATTAGCTAAATTTGGTATTAAGAAGTAATTAAAATCCGCGTTCTTTTTGAAGCTTTTCATAAGCTTCCTGAACTTTATTAAACTTTTCTTGAGCCCCTTTTTGATAGGCTTCATCCATGTGTTGTAATTTATCCGGATGATATTTTTTTGCCATAGTTCTATAGGCTTTTTTGATTTCTTCATTAGAAGCATCTTTATCAATTTCTAAAATCTTATAAGCCTCATCAGAGGATTTAAAGA
>UEZW01000013.1_pt1 | contig 6535 bp, 16 predicted proteins | sample 1903781 | NCBI WGS metagenome assembly UEZW01 (sample SAMEA4776353, study PRJEB27445) | saltern metagenome | biome: Hypersaline environment; feature: solar saltern; material: Pellet | place: Spain | collected 2012-08 | depth 0 m | reverse complement strand
ATTTTTGCCGAAAATTAAACTACTTAACCAAAACTTCATTATTATGCAAGTCTGGTGTTTCATAAATTTTTATACCTCTATAAGAAAAAGGTTTTGAAATTTTGTGGTTTGAATTTATGCCAAAAACATATTTAAAATTTTCAAATATTTTTTCTAAAGTAAATTCATTCATTAAGATAATTGTTGGCTCTTCATTGTATTTACTTAAATGCTCAACATAAAGTCTATCAATTTTTTGTTCTATTTCCATAATTTTTAATTTGTGGCGAATATGCCATTTTTAAATTAAACACCAACCTTCACACTTAATGGCAAGTTGCTAAAGTCAATGTGATGCTGATGTTTTGTTATCCGTAGTTACATCAATTCAAGTTTCGGCACACGATGCGCCATATAAACTTTTCCTTCTTCGTTTATAGTCAAGTATTCCATTCCGCTTATATAGCTTCCAAACGCTTCCCAAAATGTCTGCATCCAGTCGTTATACATTTCATACTCATAGTTGAAATGGTTGATGTCTCGAATGTGAACTTGCTTGTTAATCATCTTCTAATGTTATATAGTTTTTCACTCCGTGATGCCCTTTCGCAAGCATCAGGTGGTAAAAATACCTCACAACTTCTTCCGTATCTTCTCCAGCTTGAACTTTAGCGATGACTTCGGAATGCTGGTCTTTTATGCTTATTTCCGCTTGCATAATTAATCGTTTTTAAATTCAAGTTCATACGCTCTTTTTGCGCTTGCTATAATGTCCTTTAGGTCTTCTTCTCTGCTCTTATGCCCTCTCATTCCGCCGTGTAAACACTTCTTGACAAGGTGCTGTAAAGCGGAGTTTCTAACGTTGTGAGCGTCTAAAATGTCGTAAATGTCAATTTCAACGCCTTTAATATTTACAGCGTATTTGTTCGGTTTTGTATCGTTAGCAAGCTGAACAAGCCAATGCTCTTTTAGTGGGTTAGGAGTGGTTCTGTATAATTCATCATACGAAAATAAATAAATTATACCATTATTATTTTTTTGAATATACCTGAACTTTTCATCTTTATTATATTCGTTAATTTCGTATTTCAAGCTATAATCTTGATCCCATTCTTCTTCAAAGTGATTATAGGCTTGTATTAGATCAGCCTTTGAATTAATTTTAAATTGTGTTCCTTTTTCCATTGTTAAGTGTTTTTGTGGTTGATGTTATTCTAAACTGTTTGTTTATTTCCATTTTTATTTTTTTAATTTATTATTATTAAGTTATCAAAACGGCAATCCGTCATTGTCGTCTTGTGTTGTAAACGTTGCTTTAGGCTTTGATTCGCTTTTCTGTGGCTGGGCATTTGCTTCAGATTGAAAAACAACTTTCCCGTTTGCGACATAATTTTTTGCCGTTTTGTTTTTGCGCTCATCTTCATCTTGCGATTGAATAACGGCTACATTGTTTCCATATTGGTCTTTTTCATCCTGAATAAAAGCTGTTAAAGGTAAATATTTTCCTTTCTTACCTTCGATGATTTTTGATTTGTCAACTTTGTTTAGGTTGACGCTGAAATTTATTATTTGCATATTTATTTATTTAATTGCTAAAATAGTTTAATTGAATTGATTTTCAAAGTATTAAATGTTAAATGCTTTATAAACTTTGTAGCCTTCATTTCTTAAAAAAATTTTACACCTTCGTATTTTTTCAAGTTTTCTGGATTGTTTAAGTCGTTCCTGCTCACCTTTATATGTAGATGTGTATAGGCTCTTCCATTCGCCATATTTGTTTTTTACTTTGCGATCGACTTTTATTAACCCTTTGTCGCATAGTTCGCTTACCCTCCCTGATACTGAAGAAATTGGAAGTTTTAACATCGTTTTTATATCGTATATTGTTAAGCATTTATCTTGTAATAATAATAAAATTGCTTCGTAATGATTTTTTACTTTACCTGATTTTAAAAGGTATTTGTAACTTAATTCTTGTGCTTCTGTCATAATTGTTTATTTAATTCGTTAATTGCTAATTCCACCCTGTCATTAAGCATTTGCTTGTCTTTATCAGACACTTTAAACTCGAATGAATTTGCGTCTAATAGTTCCGCATCGTCTGGGATGTAAGGCAACTCCTCATCATCAGCCCAATTTATCCAGGCATAAGTATTTGAAGAGTCTATCTTTTCCTGTGCAAGTTCTCGTATTTTTGCTAAATCTCGCTTGTATGGAACGTAAACCACCAACACGGCTATATCTCTATCGCAAAGGATTGCGTTGCTTACAAGTTGCCAATAGTATTGTGGTTTGGCTTTTTTCAGGTTTTCCGCATCGGTCATAGCCTCCAGAAGCTCCATAAATGAAGTCAGGGTATATGGCGACTTAATATCCCCTACTAATTCAGGCGTAATTAAATCCGGCATACCCGACCAATACTCTGAAAAATCATTATGATAATACCTATCTTTTGATACAAGGCTATATTTTAAGTCTAATCGATTAAAACATTGCTCTTCTACAAGCGTTCCCCAAGTTGTAGGCTTTGCGTTTACTTTGTTTTGAAGTGGACGTCCGAGTTTCCGCTCGAACGCCTTTTCCTTTACATAACTTTCAAATGCTTTTCCTGTGTTATCAATAGACCAATTACCTCGCCCTTTGGACATTAATCGGTATATTTCTGAACTGCTGAAATTTCCTACTCTACTCATTGTTTTTTGTTTTTGTTGATTATCTCTTCTGCTCTTAAAATAGCCTTTCTGTATGAACTTTCTTCTTTCATATCTATGATACGTTCAAAGTTGCTTAATTCATCGTGAGAGGTCATATTTTCGTCTAATTTTTCATATAACTCGGTCAACCTTTCAAGCGAATAGTCATTTGTATCAACTTTAACTTCGCGAAAGTCCTCAGCGTTGTAAATATCGGCGGCAATTCCAATTTCAGCGGCGCACTTTTTAAGCGCGTCGGTTGCAGCGGCTTTCATATCGTTCCCAACTGAAAGCGGAACTTCTGAATTTTTGCGGAACATAATATCCTTATTGCCATATTGTGTTTTTACGATTGTAGTTCCATTTGTCCGACAAGTCAACTTGCCTTTAACAACAACTTCCTTTGCTTCTATCATTATTTTTTCGTCTAATATCTCAAAATCCCAATCCCAACCAAACATAATGTTAAGGCACTTTTTCACATAACCTCCAGTCACATACTTCCACTTTCCACCTCCTTTGGCTGGACGCTCTTTAACGTACTGACTGGGCGTTTTTCTTAGGATTGTTTGTAGTTGCTTTTCGTTTAGCGAATTATTTTCAACTAATGACAAATCTTCTTTTTTTACTAATGCTAATTTATTGCTCATTTTCTTTGCTTTTTTACTTTGTTACTTTCTTGTTTGACTAATTCTTTAAGCTCTTCCAACTTGTAGGCGTATAGCTCTCCAATTGGTTCGACATACTTTGTGTAATGACCTTTTTCCTGCTTGATGAAATTTTGTATCTCATCATAGTTAAGCTCTCGTGCAAACTTAACTTCGGGATTTTCCTCGGGGTTACTTTGGCGAAAACCTTTAAGATTGTTGTTTTTAACCATTTTTCGGCTTGTGACCACCCACCAGTTGTGCAGGTCAAGTCCTTTAGTTCGCAAAGCGTGAAGTCCTCGTACGACAACGTGCGGAATGTTTTTTTCCCTTAATTCTGTTGTTATCATAGTTTTTATAGTTGTTTGTTTAACCAATTAATTCGAGGTTCTATTTTACCGGGTTCAAACCAAAAACCACTTCCCCATTTTTCTTTTGGTTTTTTGTTTTTCAAGTAGATTCGCAATTTAAACCTTTCTTCGGAAGTTATTATATTTTTCTTATACATTAGTGAAATAGCAGTACACATACCTCGATCACCCATTAAAAAGATGTTATCTTTTAACAATTTTAGTAGTTTTTTTTCTGTTCTCATATTTGTTTATTTTAATTAAATGGTAATTCGTTTGAGTTTTCAATTTGCGTGTAAATAAGTTTTTTAAGATACTTATTACGCTTTTTGTACAAGTAAGTGCATAGCCTTACTCGACGCTCTGAAAGTTCATAATTTTGCGCTTGTGCGTGAAGTTCCACGGCTTTGTTAAGTCGGCGCATTAATTTTTCGTGTTTTGTTTCCATAGTGTTTGTTTTTTTTAATTAACCCCGATTGTAGGATCGGGGTGTAGCCTTTTGGGTTTAAACAATATAATAATTGTCTGTTTTTAGAAATTGTCTCCAGTCGTTTTCAGTGTTTATTTCTTCTTTTTCAAATTCTTCAACCGACATAGGTAATGTTCTGTACTTTGAAACAAGTTTCTCCTTTTCGTACTCTCTAATTGTAAATGTTCTCTTGCTGTAATTTGGAGTTGCTGTGATTTTGTTAAGTGTCATAGTTTTTAATTTATTTGTTTTTACTGATACAAATATAACTATATACTTATGTTCTGACAAGAAAACACCTTAAACTTTAACATTTTTAACATTTGAGCACAAAAAAACCCGCCAAACAATGACGGGTCAAACAAAAACTATGAAAAAACACTTACTTGAATGCAAATATAAACAATTAAAACAAAAAGGACTTAACAATACTAATTAAACTTCCATATTTTAACTGAACTATGACTAATAAGGCTAATCCTATTATTGTAAGCCACATCCATAAAGGCGTTTTATATCGAACCTCATCGACTGATTTGTATTTATATTCGGTTTCATAAATAGTATCAATCTTTGTTTTCGCTTCTGCTGTTGCAAGCTCAATGCTAAGGCTGTTGTTGTCGCTTTTTACAATCGCTTTATTATCCCCGGATAGTTCCGATAAGTCAATAGGTTTTAAGTTGCCTAAGCTATCACACACATTTGAAATAGTGTAGTTGGTCTCAATCGGTTTGCTGATATATTCCAGGCTTGAAGTTTCCACGTTTGTCCGCTCAACTTCCTTTGTCTTTTCGCTCGCTTTGCATCCAAATATAAGGAATGCAAGTAAGGCTAATACGGTTATAATTATACCGTATATAAGATGTTTCAATTGTTCAAAGTTTGGTATCATAATGTTTAATTTTTAAGCATCTCTATACTTATTGTTTGTCTTCCAACCTCTCCATAATCCTTATGGTATGTAATTATCTTTGAATCCCTGCCAGATAAATATCCCTCTCTGCTTGCGTGAGCATCTTTGCTTGCTAATGTTCTGTGCTGTTCGAGTATCATAAGGTTAGTTTCTTTTTGCTGATGGTGTAAATGTCCTAAATGTCCGTAAACATATTTTGACCTTCCAAATTCTTTTTTAAATTTTCCAATAAAAACACTCTCAATAGCGTTAATTTTCCTTTTGTGCTGGTGATGGTAGAACAAACATACATTGCCAAATCTATGACAATAATAAGGGTCTGGGTTTGTATCTATGTTTATTCTCGGTTCATTTTCATAGAACTGACTTAACATTTCCCTAAGCCAAACACTACTTGCGGGGTCGTGATTACCCTCTGCCATTATTACATGAACCTTTTTGTATTTTTCTAATAATTTTTGAATTATTTGCCTTATTACCTTTATAGCTGTTCTTACAAGTTTTGGGAATCTCGTATCAGCGTCTAATATATGCTTATTAGCAGGTGTTAAGGCTTCAAACCCATCCCAATGTAGGAAGTCGCCTATTTGTGCAAATACACATTCATCAGCTTTTGGACTGCTTTTAATTCCCGCTTCGAAAAACTTTATTAACGTTTCTTCTGCTATGGACAAATCCCAGTCGCTCCCCGTTTCTTCTCCCCACGCCATCATTCCCAAATGATAGTCAGTTAGCGTGTATTGGTTACATAGGTTAGCGTTACCGTCGCTTAACAATTTAACTGGCTTAGTAGGCTTTATTTCGTCCTTTAGACCTTGTAAAAACGCTTCAAATTTATCCTGCTCTGATTTTTCTACATAGAAAGGGTTTTGAACGGGAATAGATGAATTTTTGTTTTTAAGCCAAAGAAATTTTGAGTTTTGATGCTCAACCCCGTGCTCTTGATGCGCTTGTATTATACCTGAATTTCTGGCTTCCTGAACTTTTTGCCATTGATTCTCGGTTATCCTATACCTTGCCTGTTTTCTGTTTTTTTCGCTTGGTTTGGGTTTTAAGTTTAAGGCTTTCGCTTCATTTTGATTAAGCCATTTTCTTGTTTTCATAGTTTTTTTTATAAACCTAAAAAATCATCTTGTAATTCTACGTTTTTTTTAGTTAAAAAATTCTTTAAGCCTTTTTCAGTTTTAAACTCCTCAAAATAAGGCTGTCCGCTGTTTACTTGTTGACTGTCTTCTACTTTTCCAAAGTGAAAAACATCCTTGTCGTTGTGTGCTACGAAATATTTCATATACTTTTATTTATTCTAATCCACCGTCTGTTATTGTCCAACCTCTTGAAATTAATGCGTTTCTTGCTACTTCCCCTTGTGCGTTGTATTGTGAGTCGCCACCATGAAACTCTACGTTGTTATTGTTGTTATTCGCTTCTAAGTCGATTAATAGTTGTGAGTATCTTGCTGTGTTTATAGTGTTACTTAAGAACAT
>UEZW01000012.1_pt1 | contig 6646 bp, 5 predicted proteins | sample 1903781 | NCBI WGS metagenome assembly UEZW01 (sample SAMEA4776353, study PRJEB27445) | saltern metagenome | biome: Hypersaline environment; feature: solar saltern; material: Pellet | place: Spain | collected 2012-08 | depth 0 m | reverse complement strand
AATTCTCGACGATAAATTTCAAATGTCGACCTCGAGTGAGCAGATTGTGTTTGGTGCTATTCTAAGAGTGACGAAGAGTGACGGTGAATACACGCGTGGAGTTCTTTCACTTCCCCATCCCGACCTATCATACACGTCAGTTCAGTATGGTTCTCAGGTTTTCAGATTATCCTACGACAGATCGCGATTCAGTTTTTTACTCAAACAAGCTATTAGATCATGTTTACTTGCCGCTTTGCTGCCAGCTCACCCGACATGATTTACAACAGAAGTGCCGTGTGTGCTCTTTGATGGAGGATGCTCTTTTAGAAAACGCAGTACTGCATGCGTAGCATTCAATCTTTTTTTCAGCAATAGACTCATTGTGCACACGTGCATGATGAATCTTCATCCCGCGCTCCGATGAGAACACCTCGCCACATGTTGGGCAATTAAATGCGGATGCACTGGGTTCTGTCATTATTTAATTGGTAGCGATTATTTCGCCTCAACTGAGGAGTGCGTTCCATATGCGATTGGAAGCCTTCGTTCATAAAGAATATTTGCAATCGAAAATAGTTTCAAACGTCCCTTTCTTAGTTGCATCGAGCAGTGTTTGAGTATTACCACACCTGCACGCAGTTATGTGATCATGTATGGTTAAATAATATTTTGAGGCTAAGCTTAGTGCTTCTGAGTAAATACGTTTGTTGTTTGCTTCATAAAGATTCTTTCGGAGTCGCTCACAGTCATTGATGGCTTTTATATTGTATGCATTTAATCGCGTTTCTGCAATTATTTAATATAAGTCATTGTAATATCAATTAGTTTCTTTCGCCTGACAAGTGATCTAGCGTATAATTATATTTCAACATAATTTAGATTTAAAATATAAAATTGAAATATGATTTTGGTTGTCAGTAATATGAGTAAACGAATACTACCGAGTCCACAGTGTTGGTTCCAAAGTTCATTTCTTGTCAGATTAGTGTTGCAGCTCCCTCGGAGCCGTATTCCCGCAATTATGATTTCAGTGCTCTCATGAGGAAACTATCACAAATCAATGGTAACAATGCGTAGAAGTTATGAAATCTAAATAGTAATAATTAAATATGCCTAAGGATCGCGCTGGTGAAGTAGACACTCAAATGACAGACACTCTTCCTGATGAGATTGATGAGGTCTCACAGGAAACTGTTGCTGACCAGAAACAGCAGGAGATGATAAATATACTCAAACGCGCTAAGATGGAGTTAGGGAGGTCACCATCACTGGAAGAATTTCAGTCGTTAAATTTTGAAATATCCGGCTATCTTATTAAACAAAGCTTTGGAACATGGAATGACGCGAAGCGCGCGGCTGGTCTTGAAACTTATGAACATGGAGAGGGAGGACATGCGCGAACAGAGATTAATGAGGAGTATTTCAAAAATATTGATAATCCACAGAAAGCGTACTGGCTTGGAACACTCGTTGCGACATCTTGTATAAGACAAGAAGGAAATAGCACCACTCTTATTATATCCCGAGTGAATAAACCGTTTTTTGTTGAAGATTTTTCTGATGCAGTCGAAAGTGAATATTCAATAAGTGAACACAAAGTAACACAGAACGGAGTGATTAAAACAGATTTCCAGATACACATTCAGAATTCAACATTTATAGAACATCTAAAGACTGCAGGGTACCCAGATAGGGGTCAGAGTTCAGATGAGATTCCGGACATAAAAACTCACTTCCGTGCGCCATTTACTCGGGGATATCTTGAGTCAAGTGGATATTTTCGGACATCAGGTTGGGAAATACCTGTAAACACAAAAAAAAGTGCTGAGAGGCTTCAAGCCTGGTTTAATTCCTTTGGGGCAAAACGACCCACTATTGGAAAGCGCTCTGGCAGACCCGCTGTGAGAGTCGCGAATATATTTGATATTAAGTCCGTCTTTGAGACGTGCTGGTTCAATGGTGTCTCAACAGAGCCGTCATACCCACCGTACCCTCGGAAAATTCTTGATTATTTGAACTCTGAATATCCGTATCCGGAGAATGTCGACTATCTTGAGAATAAAAAATAGTCCGGATGTTTATTTTTGATACGCTGACGAGACAAATTAGAAGAACATGGTTCTAAGCTAGATGAAATGGAAGGAGTTTGGATTGACTTGATTAAACCTGTTGGGCAGACAGTCAAACCTGTGGACGTCCCGGGCTACGCGTATGAACGTCAAAAAGATGCTTCTAAAAACGCAAATAGTTCGTATTTATTTGACCTGTGCAACATGAATCTTCTCGCTTGTTTCGTTGGATCTTGTAATAAAAAATAGCGTAGTCGTATTAAGATCGGCTAATTCCATTTATCAACAGCGCCCACAAGATCGATGTGAGCCTAGGATCAAACTCTATTATATTAACCGTAAATTAGTTTCTAGATATCTCACTGACTATTGATACCCTATTATCACCTGAATAAATCATAATAACTTGACAATGATTTAAGATAGACAGTTAGAATCTCGAATTGATTTATGAATTTGATAATTTTAATTCGTAAGCAATGTTTCAATCATATACCACGGATTTAATAGTAAGCATGTTACTGAAAGAATAATTTATTTATCAGCGGGGATGTCGCTATCTGTAGTCATATTTCCCTACAAATATTTTTATTATTACGATTTTGATAAAAAATGTGTCAACGTCTTTTGATTATATTGGCGATCAGGAGCTTGATGCAGAGACTCGGAACGAACTTCAAGAAGTAACTAAGGGATTCTTTAATCGCCCATTAGAGAAAGCAGGAAACTTTGATTGGGAGAAATTCAAACGGAATGAGGCATTCAAAGCCATCATGATGCCTTCTCCGCTTTTTTGGGTACTCGCAAGTTTTGAGCGGAGTTTTACACAAAAACTTGGTGAGGATATGTACGAAAAGTTCGGACGAGCTGTTGCAGACGCAAATGATAAAGTTGGTTCTGCTGAGAATCCGCATAAATGCACAGGCCTTCAGATAGCTCCAGCAGAGGAAGGAAAAATCGAGAGTATCATATCACAACTGAAACACGGTGATCGCGAGCCGGACTGGGAAGCCGAAAAGCAGGAAATACTAGATCTAAGTTATGACGAGTCAAATATTAAAGATACCGGAAAAGTTACTTGGGATCTATGGATCGAGGAGTTTCATTCCGGACATCCGATGGCAGCAGAGATTAAAACACCAAAACCAAATCAAGATCAAACCATGCAATCGAAGCGGAAAATGTTAAAAACTATAGCTACATATAAACATCGAAATAGCCCAACCCCGATCGTTCGATTCGTATTCCCATTCAATCCATACGGAAGCCGCGATGAGTACGACTGGTGGCCACCACAAGCGTTCTTTGATATCAGCGAAAGTGATGGTATGTTAATCGATAAGGAATTTTGGGATCTGATTGGAGGTTCAGGCACTATGGAAGGATTATTCAATTTCTTACTCAGTGAATCGGAAGGTAATAAAAAGAAGCTAAGAGATCTCGCGGGCAAAGATACATTATAATTTACTCGCCAGTACTAGCTCTATAATGAGTTGCTTGTCCTTGGTCTGATATTGGACGTCGCCTGATTCGTCTCTTCTTTTTTGAATGAGTGATGCATCTGCCAGCTTCTCCAAGTACGCGTGAGTCGTTTCTCGATGTGAAAGCCCTGTTACTTCTGAGGTCTGTTCGTGAATTTCTCTTAATCTTCTTCCGTTTACGTCGTAGAGACTCTTTAATAAACGCACACGTTTTTTATTACTAAGTACAGAACAGATATTTGATATATCCTCAGAGTCAGAATAAGTCTCCATATTATCAAAAATCAACATAGAAGGGAAAGAGTATTGTAGGCAAAATACCCTACAGATACTGTGTTCAAGAATAATAAATACCACTACACTCAAATTAGCTCAATTAAATGAATGCAATTGACCTTTTTTGTGGAGCAGGTGGGTTTAGCACTGGATTTGAACAGGCAGGAATAAATGTTCAGTATGGTATTGACATTAATGAAGTAGCGTTAGATTCATTCAGAACAAATCATAGCGGCTCTGGAATCCTCCATGATATCAGTGAGGGTATTCCTGAAGAAATATCGGATTTAGACATTGACGTGGTTTTTGGTAGTCCCCCATGTAAAGGGTTCAGTGACGCGAGGGGATCTCGTCGACTGGATGACGAGCGCAATCAACTGGTCTTCTCATTTATTCAGTGGGTAGATCACTTGCAACCAAAATATCTAATGATGGAAAATGTTGCTGGTATGACTACTATCAGTGATGAATTTCTCCAAGCAATTGAGAAGGAATACCGGGAGGCGGGATACGTTGTGAATCATAATACACTTAACGCCGCTAACTTTGGTGTTCCGCAGACTCGCAAACGTGTAATATATTTCGGGGTGCGAGAGGATAGAGACATTGAGCCGTCCCTACCAGAGGGGAATTATAGAAAGAACGTAGATGGGCAAATGACCCTCTCAGGCGATGAGATCCAGAGTTGGGTTACTGTCTCAGAGGCTGTTGAGGATCTTCCCGCTCCAACTAAGAACGGGGAAGTAGATCTCCCGCCAGTTTCGGAATATCCTCACAATGATTACCTGACACTCATCAGAAATGGTGCAGAGAAAACGTCAAATCACATTGCTAAAGAGCCATCAGATGATGAAATCACTCAACATATTGTTGAAGAACTAGACCCTGGCGAGATGTATCGCTCAAGCCGCTTTGGTGAGCGGTACCGGCAGGTATGGGATCTGCTCAGTAATCAGTTCTCTGAGATTGAAAAGAGTGCTCTTCAATTCATCGCCAAACATAGATCCAAGAAGCATTTCCGGATGAGTGGTAAGTCTGTTGGTGCAGTTCCGGATCATCTTATCGTGGAACATCTGAAATATAATGATGACAATATCTATACTGCACTTACAAGTCTCCATGGTCGGGGGTGGATTCGAACTGATGAAAAAGGGGACATATTAGGATATGACTTGAACACTAAATCCGGAATTCGACCGCGTTATATGCGTCTTAGTCCAGATGGTCAGTCGAACACAATTCTGACGACTGATTTCAACCCTAGAGATAAGCTCCATCCAATCAAAAATAGAGGACTATCGCTACGAGAGGGTGCCCGGATTCAGAGTTTCCCTGACTCATTCAGATTTCTTGGTTCATTTAATAACATCGCAGAGCAGATTGGGAATGCGGTTCCACCTCTAATGGCGAAACACCTCGCAGAGCATCTGATCAAGGATAGTAAACAAGACGACAGTATATCATCAGCAGCTAAGTAGAGATGTACAGTATTCTTCTAATGTGGTTCATCAGTGAATTCACTGAGTTATTATTTTAAACCGTGCGAACTGTGTCAGCCATTGATCGGCTCCGATTAACCTCTCCATGCTTTTTTAATCGGTTGCTCAATTAAATTCTCATCTTCCTGGGATGAGAACTATGATTAACTGATAATTAATACGAATTATCGATGTGGTATGTCAAATGTATAATAAGCGGAAACATAATCCTCTATAGATCTATCATCATGATCTAATATTAATTCCTGAGTAAGTTCTGCCTGAGCGCGATCCTGAGTTATTTTTAATCCCCGCCTTTTTATTTTGTAATTAAGATTATATTTAATATGTCCATTATTCTATATATAATCATATACTGACATCTTATTTATGAAACATCATAGATTATCTTGAATTCAGTGCCGTTATTTCGCTCATCGGTCTCTACGTTCGTCAGACCAGTCATTCGTATGTGATTGTCAAAAGATACAAATAAATTGCTGACATGACAAGAAAGACCGCATTCACACAGCGCCTGATAATTGTCTAGTTAGCTAACTGAAATATAATGCGGGCATAACCTGATTTTTCACTCGAGGTTCATTTCAGTCTCTTATTTGGACTTTTTCGCTCTGTTACAAAGCCCCTGTTGCATGAAAGGATGTGCAACCTACCTTGCAACAGGGATATGATCCTAGACCGTGAGGAGGTAAAAAATTTCTTTAAATAATTGAGATTTACTCTGTAGTGATCAAGTAGAATAATCGATAGGGATAGAATTTCTAATAGTCTTCCTCGAGTATTCTACATAAATAGGGCGAGTGCCTCGGGGCTTGTCTCCGAGATACCTCAGTTGAGTGCTATTTCAAGTCTTGCAGGATATTTGCGGTCAACAGCGATTCTAAATCCACGTACATTATCCCCTGAACACCATATCCGACAGCTTCAACAGCGTTCTCAAGCTCCTCGATATGACTAAATTGAACGATTATAGCATCTTCATTTACCTCATCGCTGAAACAGATAGCTCGATACCTCATATTAATATCTCCTTCCTTCACAAATTCCACTTTTCCGTAGTGAGTTATAGCACTGACAGGTTTCGTCCGATAGAAAGCCATATAATCAAAAATTTTCCTATTAGAACTGGTCGGATAAGCGTACACCTGATTTTCAACAAGATAGTCAAATGCAAAGTCGCCTACGGAGACTATAACAACGTTATTTCCCTCACTATCCTCAGTCATTATTATTCTCCTCTCGTCATCCATCAGATAAAACCTCTTATGATAAAAAAAGTGTAATGATTAAAACGATGTCCATGTTTCCTACTATGTGACTCAGAGCTGTCGACAGTCTC
>UEZW01000011.1_pt1 | contig 6700 bp, 3 predicted proteins | sample 1903781 | NCBI WGS metagenome assembly UEZW01 (sample SAMEA4776353, study PRJEB27445) | saltern metagenome | biome: Hypersaline environment; feature: solar saltern; material: Pellet | place: Spain | collected 2012-08 | depth 0 m | reverse complement strand
AAAAAGCGATATCTATCTCAATTGATTAAAATCAATGAACATGAAATAGCTTATCTAAACGGTGACTTGTCTTATTTTAATACCGGAGAACAATACAAAAATGATCAACATGATTTCTGCAACGATTTAGATGTTTTTGGAGAAGAGTCTGTTTTTCAGAAAATAAATCGAACAGTTTTAAATGAAGGCGAAAATCAATTAGCTGAATTACTCAAGTCCAATGATATCGATAATATACCTTCAAAGCAAAAGACCGTCAAAGAACTATCCAATAAAATAGATTTTAGGCAATCTTTTACCGCTGAAGCTTCGCTGGTCAAATCAGAAATTTCTAACCGGGCATTGGTTGATTGGTTAAACAATTACAAAGCATTTTCACCAAAAATTGCGCCTTATTTAAGTGTTATTTTTTCTGTTTTATCTATTGCATTTATCAGCATGCTTTTTTTAGGTTATCTGGAGTTGAAGCATGTTCTGTTATGGTTGCTGATCGGTGTCGGTATCATAGGAATATACATTAAAAAGATCAACCGTTTATTGCAATTTATCAATCAAACCCAAAGCGTTTTTCAGCAATATAAAGCATTGATCGGTCTTATTGAAAAAACTACTTTTAAATCGGAAAAACTTCAGCAAATTCAATCTGATTTTAATTCAGATGATCAGCAAGCATCGCAGCTTATTCATCGGCTTACCCGAATGATCGATTCTTTAGAACAGCGGAACAACTTATTAATGGGTATTTTCCTTAATGGATTTCTGCTCTGGGATATTCGGTTTTGTTATCAAATAGAAAAATGGATATCGCAACACGGCTCAAAAGTAGAAAAATGGCTCGGTCATATCAATGAAATGGAAGCGCAGAATAGTCTGGCTAACTTTGCTTATAATCACGATGATTACGCTTACCCCAAGCTGTCAGATCAGCATCAATTAAAAGTTAAAAATTTGATTCATCCGTCTTTAGATCAACAGAAAGCAGTTGGTAATCATTTAACGATCAGCTCAGATGACTTTTTCATTATTACGGGAGCGAATATGGCCGGGAAAAGCACCTTTTTGAGGAGCATCGGCACGTTGATCATCATGGCTAATTGCGGCTTACCGGCAGCAGCTGATTATTGTGAATATCAGCCTATTAAATTGATTTCCAGTATGCGAACGGCAGATTCGCTGGCTGGTGAAGCTTCTTATTTCTATGCGGAATTAGCCAGATTAAAAAAGATCATCGACAAAATTAATCAGGAACCGTATTTTATTATTCTGGATGAAATTTTGAAAGGAACAAACTCAGAAGATAAAGCTAAAGGATCTCAAAAATTTGTAGAAAGGCTTGTCAAAACAAAATCTACCGGACTGATCGCTACACACGATCTGAGTTTATGTAAAGTAGCTGATGCGTATCAAAAAGTGAGTAACTTACACTTTGATGCACAGATCATCAAGGACGAACTTTACTTTGATTATAAGCTAAAAGAAGGCATTTGTAACAATATGAATGCCTCTTTCCTGTTGAGAAAAATGAAGATCGTTGAATAAGTAAACCAACACTCATTTTTTTACGTAAGTATTGTTAGAACCGCTTATATAACTAACCAGGCATAAGCCAAAAGCTCATAGCGGTTTATTAATTGTTTTATTGGCTTGTGAAAATTGCGGCTTGATGCCGCAATTTTCTTACGGGTTTATATATATTTGAAATTCAAAGATATTTATGCAAAACGAGATTTTAATCAAGCAACTAAAATCTAAAGATCAGCGAGCCTTTTCGCAACTATATGATCTATATGCAGAAAGCATTTTAGGGGTGATTTATACTATCCTAAAAGATCAACAGCTTGCAGAAGAAGTTTTGCAAGACACTTTTCTAAAAGTTTGGGACAAAGCCGGCCAATATGATACAAAAAAAGGAAGGTTTTTTACTTGGATACTCAATATAGCTAGAAATAAGGCGCAAAAGGCTACAGCGAAACACCAACATTATCCCGATTATACGCCTTAGGAAAAATTAGTTGATGAAAATTATTATTATTTTATTCGCATTTTTGTTTTCAGCCGATCATTTAGTAGCTCAAAACAGCTTGAAACAAGCAAAAGAATTGTATGAAACAGAGCAATACGAAGCTGCAAAAGAGCTGTTAGACCCTTTGCGGGCAGAGAAAGAAAATGATACAGCTGTTCAGTCGCTCTTAGGGTCAGTTTACGCTAAATTAGAACTTTGGGAGCAAGCAGCTGAACAAGTAGAAGAATTAGTAGATAAATACCCGGAAAACGCAGAATATCAATTTAGATATGGCGGTGCTTTAGGCTTAGAAGCTAAAAATTCAAATAGAATTACCGCCTTAATGATGCTAGACGATGTAAAATATCATCTCAAGAAAGCTACTCAATTAGATGAAAATCATATCAAAAGTCGCTGGGCGTTAGTCCAACTTTATGTAGAGTTGCCAACTGTGATAGGTGGCACAAAATCCAATGCGATGAAGTATGCTGATCAATTAGAAAATATCAGTCCGGTAGATGCTGCATTAGCTAAAGGTTTTATAGAGCAATCAGAAGAAAATTATCAAAAAGCCGAAAAATATCTTCAAAAAGCAGTTTCCATAGGTCAATCTGCGACGACTTATACCAAGTTAGCAGAGCTTTATGTTGAAATGAGCCGCAAGAGCAAGGCCTTACAAACCTTAGAAAAAGGAATTGCTCAAACTGATGATTTTGATCTAAAAATCAAGTTTGCCCAATTAGCGGTAAAATATCAAAGCAAAACAACTAAAGCTTCAGGTTATTTAAATGAAATACAAAAAGACAAATTAACAAAAGCTCAAAAGGCAGACTTAAAAAAAAGCAAACGAGCACTCAAAATGTAGATTAGGTTAAAATATAATTTCTCAATTTTAACTTATTTTAATAACTAATTTTTTTTGTTTTAAATTTGTTATATAGATTTTAATTCGAAAATTTCTTCGAATTATAAGTCTTATTTCCATGCGATATTTGGTTTTACTTAGTTTGAATAGTCATAGATGAAAGAATATCTTAGTAATTTAGCTCTCAAATAGTTCGGATTGATCTTTGAAATTAAAAAAAACCATAAACCTTTGAAAAAATGAAAACACTACGGTTATTCTTCTTCTTAGTATTAACAACGTTAACTGCTCATGCGCAGGAAGAAACCAACAAAAAAGAAAAGGAGAGAAAGTTCAGTATTGGTCTGGAGTTCGCTGATTACAATCAGCTCATCAAGGAGAACGATGATCATTTGACCAATGCATCCGCTTATAGCAGAGGTTTGAAAATAGGTTATCAGCTTTCAGAACGCTATGTTCTAAAGTCCGGTTTCCAGCATCTCAGTGATGTTTCTTTTGCCGGTTTGACATTCGATCAATTCAAGGTGCCTTTGCTCTTGAGCCTCGATATTTCTTTTAATAACAAAAAGCTAAACGATAATACCCGATTAATAGGTGATCTGGGTTTATATCTAAGAAGCATCAATGACCTGGAAAACAATACAGCAGTTGACTATAATAAGAACACGGTCTTTGGATATCAGGGCGCAATAAGCGTAGAACATGATATCACGGAACTTTTATTTGTCAATGTAGGCATTAAGGGCAATAGTGATTTTAGCGACCTGTTAGAGTCCGCTGACTCTAACATTCGTATAAATAGTTATAGCTTATTTTTCGGAGTAGGGTTCAGGTTGTGAATTTTTAAAAGTTTGTCGTAAATAATTTTGCAGGTTGGATCTCTTAATAAACGCCAATAGTTTTGAAAAAGATCTTGAATAATAGAAGTTAACTAAGTTCTAAAACAGTTTTTGACTGATATTCTTCATTATCTTTGCAGCGATGAGTCAACAAGAAATCCAGGGCTTTTATGCTGATCATCCGCATCTAACGGCTATCACTGCTGATCTGAATGACCCGCAACCGCATCCTTATTTGCTTAAAGGAATGATAGGTAGTGCCCAGTCATTACTGATCTCCAAACTTTTTGAGAACACTGACCATCCTTTCCTGATCATTATGGAAGATAAGGAACAGGCCGCTTATCACCTGAACGACCTGGAACGCCTGATCGGCGAGAAGAATGTCTTATTCTATCCGGGAAGTTACAGGCGACCTTATCAAATAGAAGAAACTGACAATGCGAACGTGTTGTTGCGCGCCGAGGTCCTTAATCGGATCAATTCCAGAAAGAAAGCATCGGTCATCCTGACCTATCCGGAAGCGCTTTCTGAAAAGGTGATCACCAGGAAAGAGCTGAACAAAAGCATCTTAGAGCTAAAAGTAGGTCAGGAGATCGATAGTGAGTTCATCAATGAAGCTTTATTTGAATATCACTTTGAGCGCGTGGATTTCGTGACCGAGCCCGGCGAATTTTCCGTACGTGGCGGTATCATCGATGTGTTTTCATTCAGCCACGATCATCCGTTCAGGATAGAGTTCTTTGGCAATGAAGTAGAAAGTCTGCGTTCTTTTGATATCGAGTCGCAACTCTCCGTAGAGAAAAAGAAAAAGATCAGCATTATGCCGAACGTGGAAGGCAAACTGGTGGACGAAAAAAGAGTTTCCTTCCTGGAATATATGGCTAACAACACCGCTGTCTTCATAGAAGATCCTCACGTATTGAACGACAAGTTGGATGAAATGTTCGATAAAGCTAAGACTACTTTCAATGAGCTCAGCAAGGATATCAAACATCAACAACCGGAAGACCTTTTTTGTGATGCGCAGCTACTAAAAAATCAACTGAAAGACTACAAACGCTTCTTCTTCAGATCATCAGCAAGTTCATCATTCCCCTATCACAAAGAATATCAATTTAATATCGTTCCGCAGCCGTCTTTCAACAAGAACTTTGAGCTGATCATGGAAAATCTACAGGAAAATCACGAGGAAGGTTTTACCAATCATATCTGCTGTTCCAATGAAAAACAAGTCAAACGCTTCCACGATATTTTCCAGGAGCAAGAACAAACCGTACATTACAAGACCAGTCTGATAAATCTGCATCAGGGATTCATCGATCGTGATGTAAAATTGGCCTGTTATACCGATCATCAATTGTTCGACCGTTACCACCGTTTCCATCTCAAGAACGGCTATGCGAAGAAACAAGCCATTACGCTAAAAGAATTAACAGACCTGAACGTAGGCGACTATGTAACCCATATCGATCACGGTATCGGAAAGTTCGGCGGATTACAAAAGATCGATAACGATGGTAACAAACAAGAAGCCGTAAAACTGATCTATGGCGAACGCGATGTGCTTTACTTGAGCATTCACTCGCTGCATAAAATATCTAAGTACAGCGGCAAGGATGCTAAAGTGCCTAAGATCTATAAATTAGGGAGCAAGGCCTGGAAGAACCTCAAGAAAAAGACCAAGACGCGCGTGAAGAAGATCGCTTTTGACCTGATCAAACTTTACGCGAAACGAAAGATGAACAAGGGCTTTGCCTTTGCGCCGGATTCTTATCTGCAGCACGAGCTGGAAGCCTCCTTTCTTTACGAAGATACACCGGACCAGAGCAGCGCCACAAAAGCCGTGAAAGAAGATATGGAAAGCCCGCAACCTATGGATAGATTGGTTTGCGGCGATGTGGGTTTTGGGAAAACAGAAGTGGCCATTCGCGCCGCTTTTAAAGCAGTTGATAACGGGAAACAGGTCGCCGTCCTGGTGCCAACGACCATTCTCGCCTTCCAGCATAACAATACTTTTAGAAAACGATTAAAGGACTTTCCGGTCAGCATTGATTATCTCAACAGATTTAGGACTGCCAAAGAAAGAAGGAATGTTTTAGAAGGCTTAAAAAGCGGAGCGGTCGATATCGTTATCGGAACGCATCAACTGGTAAATAAGAACGTTGAATTCAAAGATCTGGGATTGCTGATCATTGATGAAGAACAGAAGTTCGGCGTTAGCGTCAAAGACAAGCTCAAGACCATCAAAGCCAACGTTGATACCCTAACACTAACAGCTACGCCTATTCCGCGAACTTTACAATTTAGTTTGATGGCCGCCCGAGACCTATCGACCATTAAAACGCCACCACCTAATCGATATCCGATAGAAACCCAGTTGATCCGGTTTTCTGAAGAAGTTATCCGCGATGCGGTGTCTTATGAAATAGAACGCGGCGGTCAGGTTTTCTTTATCAATAATCGCGTGGAGAACATCGAGGAAGTCGCCGGATTCCTACAAAGGATCGTCCCGGATGCCAGTATAGGTATAGGTCACGGGCAAATGGACGGCAAGAAGCTGGAAAGCTTGATGTTGAAGTTCATCGATAATGAATATGACATATTGGTCTCGACCACGATCATTGAAAACGGATTGGACGTGACAAACGCTAATACGATCTTTATCAATGATGCGCAGAACTTTGGGATATCAGACCTCCATCAAATGCGCGGTCGCGTAGGTAGAAGTAATAAAAAGGCCTTTTGTTATTTGGTTACACCACCGATGAGCGTTGTTCGCGACGATGCGCGCAAAAGACTACAAGCTATAGAACAGTTCTCAGACCTGGGAAGCGGTATCAACATTGCGATGAAAGACCTGGAGATCCGTGGTGCCGGCGATATCTTAGGTGGCGAACAGAGCGGTTTTATCAACGAGATCGGCTTTGATGCCTATCAAAAGATCCTCAATGAAGCGATAGATGAGCTTAAGGAAAATGAATTCCAGGATGT
>UEZW01000010.1_pt1 | contig 6784 bp, 6 predicted proteins | sample 1903781 | NCBI WGS metagenome assembly UEZW01 (sample SAMEA4776353, study PRJEB27445) | saltern metagenome | biome: Hypersaline environment; feature: solar saltern; material: Pellet | place: Spain | collected 2012-08 | depth 0 m | reverse complement strand
CCAATTCGATCTTTTCTAATCTTCTTTTCAGGCTTTTCGAAGGAATAGGACAACACTTCGTAGCTTTCAAGCCCAAAGCTAATAGGATTACTTTGTTCCTTACTCATAAAATTAACTGTAAGAGGGTATTAAGTTATCTTCATCAATTTGACCAGCGTAAACTTCAACTTCACTGATCTCATTTTTAGCAGGATTTGCGCTTCTTGAGATTTCCCAAGACCTGTCATGTTTAATCTCGGCTCTACTCACAATTTTTCCAATATTAAGCTCTGACTTCTCTCTTACTGACAGGTTAGCAAATCCCTTTCGAGCCATCGATTCCTTATGGAATGATGGGGCTACAATAATATTTTCATCCAAGGCTTCTTCAAGCTTAACTAAAGTTTTTAAAGTCGGATTTCCTTCTCCCCGCATAATCTCAGAAAGCTGCGATTCGCCTATATCTGCTTGTTGGGCTAATTCTTTCTGTGTTAGCCCATGCTGTTGCAAATAACGGCTAATCTGGGACGAAATCTCCATCTGCTTATCGATCAATCGTGCATTGGGAGATTCGACTTGTTTAAACTCTTCGCGAATTTGTTTTGTCCTTTGCTTATCCATTATTTCCCTCGTTTAAAATTCTTCTGCGTTGAACGTGGTTATACCAGTTATTTTTCCGTCATAATCAACAGAAAACCGTCCGTCTTCTAAGGCTTTTTCGATGCATTGATTAACCCACCGCATGGCATATTCTGATTCCTTTAAATGCTCATCATCTTGTGTTTTTGCTACCTTCTTTACGCCACCGTTGCCAAAGATGACCATTTCTCGACTCCAGTACACGCAGTACCACCGGAGATTCCCACGCCGTACATAATAGGCTCTCACCATATCATGTTGCCGACCTTCATGCTTAAAGAACTGTTGCTGAGCTCCAAATTTTTCGAGCATGTTAAAGAAGTAGTGCTTGAGATCTTTAAAAGCCCGATTTTGTTTGACATGTTCATTATTTAAAAATTTATCTCCTTCAGTTAATTCTTCTCCGTCAAATAAGACGGTATAAAAAGTTGCCTTTCGGTCACTGAAAAATTCAACTAACTCAAATGAACGATTCACTTATAATATTATTTTTCGTCACAATTGTGACAGTTCTTAAATGTAGTTATTTCCTACAAAGTTCCCAAAACCATTTTATACCGTTCTGAAGGCTATATCGTGAGATTTAAAGAGTTGCACGGCATTGGTTTTTAGTGCATCAGCCTGTTCACCACTGAAACTTTTATCCAGGCAAACTACCCTATTCGGTTCCATTTCTGCCATTTGATCTAAGATCTCAAAGGTAAGGTCTTCATTCAGATAAATAAGCAGGGCATCGTCCTGAATACTATAAATGGTTTTACTGTCTATCTCTTTTTCTTCAATGGATGTGGTTAATGGATAACCGGACTTTAGGATGAGCTCGTATAAAATACTTTCTTGTTCCGCTTCAGGTGTTATATGGTCAGAAAAAACATCCAGCTGCTCTTTAAGATCATCAGGATCGATATTAACTTCTGGAGAATCCCAAACTTTGAAGTTTGATTGGTCTAGCTTGAAGACTTTAAATCCTAAATCAAGTTCTTTCTCATTAACTGACGTTTCTTCAAGTTCTAGCTCCTTCTGAGTTGGTTGGTTTTGCTCTTCATCCTCTATCTTTTGAATAACTCTTCTTATTCTTTCTTTTCCAATAGTTGCAAAGTTTTCCTCCAAATTATTCTGGCGACAAAATTTAATAGCGTTTTGATGACTATCCTTGGTTTCATCAAATTTTTCTGGTAATTGAACATTTATAAATTTCCTCTTACCCCCATCAATTCTATTTAACTCTAATACTGCATGAGCTGTTGTACAAGATCCAGCAAAAAAATCTAGTACTATAAATTCTTCTTTTCTAAATGACTTTATCAGTTTCTTGATAAGGATAGAAGGTTTGGGGTAGTCCATAATGTTCTTAAAGCCAAACAGCTGAAGCTGTTCCTCTTTTGCATCTTCATTAGTTCCCCAAGTAGAACTATCTAAATTATCTAATTCTAAATTTAGATCATTAGACTTTCGTAGAAGTAAATCTTTAAGGGTTTTTTCTCTAGGATGATCTACAATTCGACGAATATATAAGTCTTCTGTCACATATAACTTATTGTTTGAAGCATACTCATCCAAGGCATCTTGTTTATAACGCCAATTACTCTCCATCTTTACATCCTTATCTAACTTGTAGTCTTTAATTTCTAAATCAGAAAGAAGTTTTATTTCCATATTCCCTTCCGAAATAACCTCTCCTTTCGGTAAGAAATAATCTTTTTCTCTAAACTTACTTTTAATACCAGCAGGAATTATTCTAGTATCTAGATTATTCGAATCGTTAATACAAGGATAGGTTTCTTCGTCAGTATTAATTTCTCCTATTAAACCGGGACATTCAGACTTATTTTTAGCATAGACTAAAATATGATCCTTGATATTTGTTATATGTCCAGATAGAAAAGTACCCTTTTTCTTTTTTTCCCAAACTAAATTGGCAATAAAATTTTCTTCCCCAAATAATTCATTCACAACTTGTTTTAGGTTGGCAACTTCTTCATCACCTATATTTATCATTATTATCCCATCATCACTTAATAAGTTTTTTGATAAAAATAGTCGGGGATATATCATATTTAACCACTTTGAATGAAATCGGCCCTCAGTTTCTTTATTTGAAGTCTGCCAATTTCCCTCTCCATCTTTTTGACCGGTATATTCTAAATATGTGCTTAAGTTCTCACCATAATCATCAGGATAAATAAAATCACTACCAGTATTATAGGGCGGATCGATATAGATCATCTTCACCTTCCCGAAGTAGCTCTTCTGAAGAAGCTTTAAAACTTCCAGGTTATCACCTTCAATGAAGAGATTTTCAGTACCATCAAAGTTAACCGACTCTTCGCGTTCGGGTTTTAACGTGGCTATACTGGGTTGCTGAATAATTTTCATGCACTCAGCTTTACCTGGCCACTGCAGGCCGAAGCGTTCTCTCCCTTTTTCCGGCACCCATTCACCGAGGATACGTTTTAAATGATCAAAATCAATTTCATCCTCTCGGAATACTGCAGGGAATAGTTGTTTTAGCTTCTGTTTCTTTTCCTCAGTTACATCCATGGATGTTAAATCGAGCTTTTCGGGTTGTTCAGACATCAAACAATTAATTTATATTCCAAATATTCTTAGTCATTTCGTATAGTAGCTGGGTTCGTTCAGCTACAGTTTGCTTATTAAATTTATCATATGGCTTCATGTCATAGTCATGCTCATCTATAAAGTCTGTATTATCCAACTTTGACTTATAAAAGTCCTTGAGAAGAGTCTGATTCCAATATAAAGTACCAGAATAGGTTTTTTGTTTTTTTGAATATGGCTCGTTATTTGAAGACTGGTTATCTCTTCCCCTCAATAAAAGCAGTGCCCCTAATTTATTTCTTTCTATTTCAAACTCTTCCTCATTTTCGAATAAATCTCGATTCTGCTCATTGTCACTTATAATATGCTCTATGTGATACCCATTTGTACTACCAGTATTACGGACTAAATTGTATAATTCATCCTGCATATTTTTACCTATTCCTTCAGCCAAGTGTTTTTCGATCCGAGCTAAGAAATATCGCAAAAACCTTTTATTAAAATCTTGACGGGTTAACCCATTAAAAATTCGCTCTTCTAATAAATTATCAGTTGCTGCACTTCTCCTTTCATTTATTTCTTCCAAAATATATTTCTCAAATACTTTTTCATATTTAGAAATATCGCTGTTTCTAATCTCTTCTGATATTTTGTAAATCATTGAATAGAAACGATTACTATCATAGGCCTTATTTAGGTGTAGTAACACATAAGCCCGATCTACCAAATAGGAAACTAATTGAATCTTCTGCTCTTCTCTTGGGTCATTAACTTTACATGCAGATAGAATAAGAACTTCCTGAGAATCCATTTTCGTCAAGCTATTAAACTTCACATATTTAAATTCTCCATAATATTGGTCTGAAAGTTCTTTAACTCTTTTAAAGAGATCTACATAATATCCGACATCATTTTCTAAAAACTTTTTTACCCCATCAACTTTATCAATATTCAGCTTATCAACGTATGGCTGCGAATAAACTACTCTTTGATAATCTCCATCAAACTTTCTGCCTTTTTCTCTCGTACTTGCAAACCTCGATTTAAAGTAGGTTCGAAAAAATTCATCGGCAGTATCTCCTAGCGGATTTATTTTTTTATCCCAAATATTCTCATACGGTTCTAAATCAGTTCTTGGAATTTGACTGAGGAGCTTGCCTTTTAAGATTTCATAGGGCTGTAAGCCAATACCTCGATCATTAATTACCTCGAAAACCATTGGAACATCTGTCTGGCCGACTTCAAGGTTTATAATGACAACCCTGAGGAGAAAATAGTAAATGAAATGAAGTAACTTGGTTTTACTATCTAGCCTGTTATGTATTTCATCGGTTAGAAACAGAAAGTTTTTATGGATGTTCTTTTCTGTAATATTTGTTGTTTCATACTTTTTTATTGTGTCTAGGTCTTCTTCAAATATTACAGAAATGATTTCTTCTCGATCCTCATCTCCAATAAAAAATGTTTTCCCATCAGAAGTGTAGGTAACTATTTTTCGCTCTAGCCAACCAAGAAGTTCTTTATCCTGGATCTCATTTTTTGCCTTTTTATAAAGTACTATTAAAAATAAAGTGAGAGTTGTAAGACGTTGCTGTCCATCAACCAGATAGGTGTCATTATCCCGGTTCGTGATATAAGTATTTAGGTAATACCAAGAGTAATTGTCTAGAATATTATTTTTAGTCGCCTCAATCGATTTGTAGGTATTGTAATCAGGTTGAAAGTTGTGAAATAGATCCTTTAAGAGGGTTTCAACCTGTTGTTCCTCCCATTTATATTCCCTTTGATAAAAATCGATTTTGTAACTCTCATTAGAAAACAGTCTATCAATATTCTGTTTCTCTGGTTGTATCTCCATGACGAAGTCTAAAATGAATTCAATTTTTTAGTGCCTCATAAAATGAGAGAATAAAATGGGAGGCGCAATTTAATACGCCTTCCATTTCTATTATGAAAACTTCTCATGTTTATTAAGAAAGTGACAATATTTAAAAGCCTGCTGACACTAGCCTGTCAGCATATTTGATATTTAGACTAATGCAGTTCCAAACCGTTCTTCGAGCTTTTCTAAAGCAAATTCCGGTTTAATATCCTTAAGTCTGGAAGGATATTTCCCATCAAATAACACAGCTCCACGGGGTAGAGGATGGATCGTCCAGCGCCACTCCCACAGTTTTTCCTTGAGCTCTTTCCAGTTACGGGCAGCTTCAAAAATGGGTCGAGCTTTCCATTTGGCAAGCTTTAAGGGATGCCTGCGTCCGGCTCTTTCTTCAACGATAGCAATATGCTCCTTATGTTGCTGAGGGTTTTTAGGAATCGTATGATCTTTTTTATTCTTCAGGTATTTTTTTATTGCTTTGGACCGTTCGGCCTTCGAATTAAAGTATTTAAAATTCTCTTCATCCAAGACCAGCGAATACCCTAATTGGGGATTTATCGATTCCAAGGTAGAGCTATGGGATTGGCTATCACTTTCTCGCTGATAGTATTGCAATGATTTAACCGCTGGTATACGCTTTTTTATGAGCTGCTTATGTTTATTAGAAATTTTAATTCTGGTTTGCTCGTTATAAAAGTTCCGCTGATTAGAAAGAAGCTGGTAGCCTGCAATCCATGCCGCCCATCGCCAGGCTTTCAAGATTTTCATTGCATCTCCATTGGTATAGGTTGAGATAGTGGATTCCAAGATTAGCAGGTCTGGGGAGTTGTCCGTCATACCCATAAGCTCTCGCAGCCAACGGGATAGGAGATTTGATCTGCTGCCGGCATTATTTAGCAGGTCACTAACCTCCGCAAAGGGATCGTGGGCGACTCCCAAATAGCAAGCCGGTTTTAGTTGCTCGTCTTGTAGGGTGCCAGTGGGTTCAAGGAGTATAAAAATGTATTGGTCATCTAAATTCGAATAATAGCTCATAATATCTTGATTTGGTTATTGGGATTAATTGAATAGACTATCCTAAAATGCGTCGTATCGTCGGCCAGTAAAGGCCACAAAGGGTGACGGCCGTGAGTCCACCTAGTAGACCTGCCAAATAGCACGCAGCATAGAACTTCCAGCTCAGAAATTTTTTGTATCTCTTGATCTTTCTTTTCACGCCGAAACGTATTGCTACCGTATTTTGGTTGGTGGTCTTAATAAGTCTTGCTGAAACATCGACAGCTTCCTTCATTTTGTGTAAACTTCTTCGTTGATCTTTTAGGAGTTGTTCGGTTTTACTGCTCCACGTGTTTAATTCCTCCCTTACGTCTTGAATTATTTGATCTCGATTTTGTACTTCTTTTTCTTTTTTCTGGTCACGAAGTCGCTGCTTCATGTTTTTACCCATAATGTTATCTACCTCTTCCTCTGCTTTGTTGTTGTTCTTGTTCAATATGATTGACAATGGTCTTACCCATTGTAGTGGCCAGCTTAAGAGCCGGATTCGATGAGGTGCTCACCGAAAGTAGGCTGCTGATGGCCGCTTGGACTTTTCGGGCGGTACCCAACGCTTTGAGGGTTTTGCCGAGTCCTTTTTTAAAAGAACGAGCCTTCCGGCGCCTGCCTAACCGGTGAGCTCGCTCAAAGCACGCGTAGGCGTGCTGTATATCCGTTAGTTGTTTTCCTTGT
>UEZW01000009.1_pt1 | contig 7410 bp, 5 predicted proteins | sample 1903781 | NCBI WGS metagenome assembly UEZW01 (sample SAMEA4776353, study PRJEB27445) | saltern metagenome | biome: Hypersaline environment; feature: solar saltern; material: Pellet | place: Spain | collected 2012-08 | depth 0 m | reverse complement strand
TCAGATGCAGGGATTGCATGAAGAAGTATTTGCCGATACCGACTGTCTAACTTGTGCCAATTGCTGTAAAACGACCAGCCCGATATTCACGGACAAGGACGTTCATAGGATCGCAAAGCGTTTTAAGTTAAAAGCACGTGAATTTTCAGATCGATATTTAAAAATAGATGAAGATGGCGATCAGGTGCTCAAGTCTTCCCCTTGCAGCTTCCTACAGGATGATAATAAATGCATGATCTATGATATCCGTCCAAAAGCCTGTGCCGAATATCCGCATACGGATAGAAAACGATTCCATCAGATCACGCAACTTACGCTTAAGAACCTGAGCATCTGTCCGGCGGCTTTTAAGATCGTTGAAAAATTGAAGGAGGTCAATAAGTGATGAGACAATTCCCTTTCATAAGCTTTCGACATTTGTAATAAGGATCAAAACACAGTATATTTGAAATAAAAAACCATGCTATTAACAACGACGAACCAAGTTGATAACAGAACGATCACGAACTATGCCGGTATCGTAACCGGAGAGACGATCATCGGTGCCAATGCTTTTCGCGACTTCTTTGCTAGTATCCGCGATGTGGTTGGCGGAAGGTCATCTTCTTACGAAAAGGTGTTGAGAGAAGCGAAGGATACGGCTACGGAAGAGATGAAAGAGAAGGCCGCGCAAATGAACTGCGATGCTATCGTGGGGATCGACCTGGACTATGAGACCATTGGCAACGGAATGTTGATGGTCGTCGCATCCGGGACCGCGGTACAATTAGGCGACTGATCAATTAGGTAAAATTTCACATGATTATTTTTTGTTTTAAAAATAGTTTATTCTAAATTTGCACTCGCTTAATTGGCCTATGGTGTAACTGGCAACACATTTGGTTTTGGTCCAAAAGAGTCTAGGTTCGAGCCCTAGTAGGCCAACTGAAAAACCGAGTTTCTTTATTGAAGTTCGGTTTTTTTTATGTCTTCGTATCTTTATAATAGGGCGAGAAGTTCATCACGCTGCAAGCGTGAAGCCCTAGTAGGCCAAAAGAAAAACAAAATTTCTTTATTGAAGTTCGCTTTTTTTACATTTTTTCCATTTAATAATTTGCATTAAGAAGGCGAGTTATATACTTAGGAGATTGAACGAAAAAACCAGTATTTGTTTGTCGATGAAAATTGATGTATAAACTTAAGATTACTATTCGTATTATTCTACTATCTTCGTTCTTATGAACAAAAAGTATATTTCATTACTTTTATGGGTTGGTTTTTTGATGCCTTGTGATCTGTTAAGTCAATCTGGATCAACAGATAGTATTCCGCCTGATCCTAAATACAGAGAAGATCAATTTTATGCTAGTGTTGCCGTCAATTTCTTGTCGAAACTTCCAGAAGGCGTAGATCAATCCGGCTTTTCCGGAAGTGCGCGTTTTGGGTTTTTAAGAGATATGCCAGTCAATCAACAGAGAAATATAGCTCTTGCTATAGGTGCCGGTTTAAACTTTAATACTTATAATCAAAATGTGAAAATTGATAATACCGGAACGGCTACATCTTTTACTTCGTTAGATGATGAAGATTTTAACACCAATAGATTTTCTACCTATATCTTTGAGATGCCTTTGGAATTAAGATGGCGAACTTCAACAACCCAAAAAAATAATTTTTGGCGTATTTATCTAGGATTTAAAGTCGGTTATATGTTCAGTTTTAAATCTAAGTTTGAAGGAATAGATGAACGTATCGAAGTAAAAGATCCGGACGGATTAGAACGCTGGCGTTACTCATTGACTTTATCAGGAGGTTATAGTAAGGTTAATTTTTATTTAAATTATAGCTTGAATAGTCTTTTCAGCGGTGTAAATTTAAAAAACTCATCTACCGCAATAGAAATTCAACCTATCAAAGCAGGCTTTATTTTCTACATATTATAACCGTAAATAAATATTAATAACTGAGGAATGCCACCTACTAAAACACCTAATAACAATTCAGAAACTGTATGTGCGCTACTAGCTAAACGTGCAGAAAAAGTCCACCCTAAAGCTAAAAACAAGAATGACATCCATATTATACCCGGAACTAAAAAGTAATAGCTTAATATAATAACAAAAACTAACAATCCACTCACTCCCGCTGTGTGTAAACTAATTTTATAGCGCATTAATGCTGCTAAAGTCATTATAACTCCGGTGATGAAAACACCCATAAAAAAAAGGTTCATTACTGGATATGAATCGTAGCTGAATACATACTTAATAATGAAAGCCGCAATTACCGTAAAAAGTAATAATGGGAATTTACGTTCTTTCACGTTTTTCAATTCGTAGGTTTTAATTTGTTTGAAATAACGCAGTACAAATAAGATAACAGCAGGAAGAAAAAAAGTTAAGACGCTAATTGCTAATATTTTAGCCCCTATAATGCGAGGCTCGTAGTAAGTAGGAGATTGCAAAAAGAAATAAAAAGTGCCAAATGTTGGAATCCACAGCGGATGAAATAGGTAGTTAGCCAATTGAAGAAATTTCATTAGCTCAATTCTTTACGTAAGCGAGCTACCGGAAGATCTAATTGTTCGCGGTATTTAGCTACTGTTCTTCGAGCAATAGGATATCCTTTTGCTTTCAATTCTTTGACAAGTGCAGCATCTGTGTAAGGATCTTTTTTATCTTCTTGATCTATTATCTCTTGAAGAATATTCTTGATCTCACGCGTAGAAATATCTTCTCCTTTTTCATTTTTCATCGACTCTGAGAAGAAATCTTTAATAAGCATCGTGCCGTAAGGCGTATCTACATATTTACTGTTAGCTACTCTTGAAACTGTGCTGATATCTAGATCTATCTCTTCAGCTACATCTTTTAAAATCATGGGTTTTAAGTTGCGTTCATCGCCGGTTAAGAAATAATCTCGTTGCTTTTCCATAATGGTTTTCATAGTCATGTAAAGCGTGTTTTGGCGTTGCTTAATCGCATCTATGAACCATTTTGCGGAATCGAGTTTTTGTTTGATAAAGTAAACCGCTTTTTTTTGATCTTTGCTTTGGTTTTTGCTTTCCTTATATCCTTTTAGCATGTCGCTATAATCCTTAGATATATGTAAACTAGGCGCATTTCTCGAATTGAGTTGCAGGTCGAGTTCTCCATTTTTTATCGTAATGGTAAAGTCTGGTATTACCTGCTCTATGCTTCGCAAATCAGAATCAAAAGATGCTCCCGGTTTGGGGTTAAGATGTTCTATTAATTCTATCGCTTCTTTAAGTTGACTTTCTGAAATATCAAACCGATCGCATAGCTTATCATAGTGCTTTTTGCTAAACTCTTTAAAGCCGCGATCAATTATTTTATAAGCTAATGATGAACGATAATCTTCTTTTCTTTCTAACTGGATTTTTAGGCATTCCTGTAAATCTCGTGCTCCTACACCCGGCGGATCTAATCGCTGAACAGTTTTCAATACATTTACAACTTCATCTTCATTAACCATCAGGTTTTTAGTAAATGCTAAATCATCAACGATATCTGGGATTGGGCGTCTCATATATCCGCTTTCGTCCATGCTGCCAATTAGGAACTCGGCAATTTCTGTTTCTCGCTCGTTGAAAGAATAAGTTCCTAACTGTTCATTCAAATATTGGGTAAAAGATTGTCCAGATGCATAAGGAACACTTTTTTCATCATCATCCGCACTGTAATTATTGCTTTGAGTTCGATAAGAAGGGATATCATCATCACTAAGGTAATCGTCAATATCAAATTCTGTTTCTATAACTTCATCTTCTCGTTGCTCATCTTCCTGTTCATCTTTCTCAGATTGCTGAAATTCGTCTTCCTGATTTTCCTTTCCAGGTTCTAATGCCGGGTTTTCTTCTATTTCCTGCTGAACGCGCTGCTCAAATGATACTGTAGGCAATTGAATCATTTTCATCAACTGTATCTGCTGTGGCGAGAGCTTTTGTGAAAGCTTAAGTTGTAATTTTTGATTAAGCATACCTAACTAATAACTGTTTCAAAAATACGATTATTTAGGTAAATGCTTATGTTTTAATTACAGGTTTAAAAGGTTTTGATTTAAAAAAGTCAGTTCTTTAAAACCTCACCTGCAATGTTGCGTAAAAATTCCTCGGCGGCGATGGGATGATGCCGGGTCCCGGATAACCTGTGGCGCGTCGGGTAAAGTAGGCTTCATCTAAAACATTGTTCACGCCCGTCTCCAGTTTGAACTGCTTGTAGCTATAAGCGAACGAAAGGTCCAGAATATCATATTGCGGCAACTCACCGATGACACCGCTCAAGCTCGCTTGTGTGGAATTACTGGCATCCGTGAATTGTTGGGATAGATAGGAATATTGAATATTTGCCCTAAAGTTCTTATAACTAAAGGTCACGCCGGTCTTAAGGTTCAGGTCAGGTACGAATTCCACTTCATTGCCTTCAACACCGGCGTTTTCAGAACGCGTATATTCCGATTGGATGAACGATGTATTGATAAAGTAGTTGAACCGATATTGGCTGGGTAGCGAGAACACTTTCTTTAAATTGAGGTCGATCAGCGATTCTACGCCATAGATCAGCGCATCGCCAATATTGCTTCTTTCGCTGACGATCCTGTTATCATCCAATGTCTGTTGCACAAAACCGATACGATCATTATAAGCTAAGGCGAACAAACTCGCATCATAAGATACCAACTTATCATAATTTCCCCTTAGTCCTATATCGGCGGTAAAACCATCTTCATCAGTGATATCAGGGTCCACGGTAAAGGCCGGATTGTTGATATTGATATCTGAAAAGGTCACCGACCTGTAGTTTTCAGAAATATTGCCATAGATCTCCAGTCGATCACTGGGTTGATAACTAAGCCCAAGGCCGAACAAGACGAAGTTCCGCTCGAATTCCCGCTGATCTTCAACGGTCTCGTTCAGGATGACATTCCCGGCGGCATCGGTGTTGATCCTTTTAAAGAAACCATCGCTTTCTGTTTTGATGTACTCAAATCTAAAACCGGGCGTTACAGAAAATTTATCGGATAGATAAAAAATGTTCTCACCAAAGACCGCATAATTAAAGTTCGGCAGTTCAAAGTTGATCTGATCTTGATAATTGGGAAACTCATCAAATCTGAACCTAAAATCCGCATCGCTTCCAGCCGATCCCGGACCTTGACGTTCTCGATTATCGGAATCATATAACTTATTCCCGATCAGGAATGTCGCATCCTTACCGAAAACCTCATACCTGGTCAACAATCTGGCCTCGAATCCGTAGTTATTAAAATCCCCTTTGATGAGGTCGCGCACGCCGCCCTGATCCACCTGGTTCACCCGATTGGTCCGAAATCCCAATGCTTTTCGCTGCGCATCCAATCCAAAGAAATTAAAGGTAAAATTAGTGTTCTTAGAGAATTCGTGCGCAAACTTGATGTTGTATAAGAACCAATCGATCTCGAACCAGTTCCGCGCACGATTGCTTTGATAGGGATCTTCGGCAAACATCTGATCGGTCAATCCGCCGGCTTGTTGCGCCAGGTAGTTCATATAGGTTACTTCGCCACTAATATTGGTCTTTTCGCTAAATTCATAACCGATATGGGCGAACAAATTAATGGATTCATACTCAGAATTGGGTCGGAAACCGTCGCCGCGCTTATAGTTGACAAAGCTGTAGTAACTGAACTTGCCGTTCGTGCCGCTCAGGCTGGTGAAATTCGTATAGAGTCCATAACTACCGCCCGTATTGCGGGTAATGACACTTAGCTCTTTATTCGGGTTTGGCTTTTTCATCTTAAAGTTGATCAATCCGCCGAACTGCGTGCCGTATTGTAAGGATGCCGCTCCACGGATGATCTGGATCTCTTCCAGCGCTTCAGACGGCGGCGTATAATAGCTTTCCGGATATCCTAAGGCATCTGCGCTGATATCATAGCCGTTCTGGCGCACATTGAAATTGGCCGTTCGGTTCGGGTTCAGACCACGTCCGCCAATGTTGAGTTGCAAACCGGCATCATCGTTTTGATAAATGTTCAAACCCGCGACCTGACTGTAGATCTGGCGCGCATTGTTCGTGGCTAAATTGGCCATCGACTGGTCCACCTGAACCACCTCCGTCTTTTTTCCCGCATAAATAGCGGTCTCTTCTACATCCTTTAATCGGCTAAGTTCAAAAATGCGTTCCCGCCTTCCTATCACCTCGACCTCGGTCAGTTCTTCTGATAATTTTTTTAACTTGATCTTCAGCGTCTTATCGGCATCGGCCTTGATAGCTATTTCTTTTACCCGGTAACCCAAAGCAAAAGTGACCAATGTGAACGCTTCTTTATCGGTAACGAACTTAAAAGCTCCACTTTCATCGGTCTTAGCGAGGAATCCAGATCTTTTCGCATATAATTTGACCTCGTTCAAAGGCTCACCGCTTTGCTGATCGGTCACCGTTCCGCTGATCGTACTTTGTGTAAAGCCGATACTGTAGATGAAGCAACACAATAGTGCTATTTTAAAGTCCATAGATGTCGTCATTAAAAGGAAGGATCCAGGTTTTAGGTTCAAAACTTCGTTTTTGGGTTAATAAGTTGATGTTCGGGTCTACATAAGGCCGACTTCTTCTACCGTTCAGGGCGACATAACTTTCCACATATATTGCCAGGTCCTGATGACCTTGCGCTTTAAAATGGTCGGCCAGGAAATGTGCGTATTCCAGTATGAAATCCGGCTGAAAGCTCATTTGCTTTTGCTGGAAAGAGGTCAGAAAGTCATCATTATCTACGTAAAAGAATTCATCCGTTTTCCGGTTCACCACTTTGAAATTGGCATAGCCGCGTTTTTCCATCAGCATCACGCGCCAGGAAAATCGATAGCCTTCTTCACGCCAGAACAGTTCGCCCGGATACAGTAAATAGCGGAAGGGAAATAGGAGTTGAACGATAAAGAACAAGCCGATGACCGGCAGGATGATAGACTGATAGCGCATCGGGTGCACTTTGTTCTCTACCGATACTTTTGTAGGTCGCAAGAAACGGATAACTTGCTTAAAAAAACCGATGATGCGTAAGTGAACATCCTTCTCAAAGAAGATCAAACTTCCTATGATCATAATATACGGGAACATACCGATAGGGAAGAGCACACGTGTGAAAATATGGAAAAACACCACGAGTAGGAAGGCGATGACACGGGTTTTGCGATACAATAACAAGAACGGAATGCTCAGGTCATAGATCATACCGGACCAGCTCATCGCGTAGTGGAACCATTCCTGTTGCATCAGATTCTCACCGATGAACGGAAGATCATATTTAGAAGGTAACCATATCTTGAGCGGCATCGCCTTGAAAAGCCAGTCGCTGTTCATCTTGGCCAATCCCGCATAAAAATAAACGATACCCAGCAATAGTTTAATGCTATCTATACACCATTTTGGTATC
>UEZW01000008.1_pt1 | contig 7445 bp, 6 predicted proteins | sample 1903781 | NCBI WGS metagenome assembly UEZW01 (sample SAMEA4776353, study PRJEB27445) | saltern metagenome | biome: Hypersaline environment; feature: solar saltern; material: Pellet | place: Spain | collected 2012-08 | depth 0 m | reverse complement strand
TGTATTTTTATCTACATTTGAAGTTTAATAGGTGGCGATAATAGAAAGTTTTTTATTTTTGCCATAAATTTTAAATAAAATATACAATCATGTCAGACATTTCATCAAGAGTAAAAGCTATCATCGTTGACAAATTAGGCGTCGATGAGAACGAAGTTGTTAACGAAGCGAGTTTCACAAACGATTTAGGTGCTGATTCTTTAGACACAGTAGAACTAATCATGGAATTTGAAAAAGAATTTGACATCCAAATCCCTGATGATCAGGCGGAAAACATCTCAACAGTTGGTCAGGCAGTCAACTATATTGAAGACGCGAAAAAATAAATTTCCCGTAAGCTTTTAATGTATGGATTTAAATCGAGTAGTCATAACGGGCTTAGGTGCTGTAACGCCTATTGGAAATAACTTATCTGAATATTGGGATGGACTTCTATCAGGTAAAAGTGGTTCCGGTTCGATTACTCATTTTAACCCAGAAAAGTTTAAAACGAAATTTGCTTGCGAGATCAAGGATTACGTCCCAGCTAATTTCTTTGACAGGAAAACAGTTAGAAAGCTTGACAAATTCACCCAATATGCCTTAATCGCATCTGATGAAGCTATTGCAGATGCTCAATTAGACTTAGACGTAATAGACAAATATAGAACCGGTGTTATTTGGGGTGCAGGCATCGGTGGATTAGAAACTTTTCAAAACGAGGTGATCAATTATGCAAAAGGCGACGGGACGCCTCGTTTTAATCCTTTTTTTATCCCTAAAATGATCGCAGATATAGCACCTGGGAATATTTCCATAAAACACGGATTTATGGGACCTAACTACACAACGGTATCAGCATGTGCATCATCTGCAAATGCGATTTTTGATGCACTTAATATGATTCGTTTAGGTTATACAGATGTGGTTGTTTCAGGAGGAAGCGAGGCTGCTATCACTGAAGCCGGTATGGGAGGTTTTAACTCTATGCATGCTTTATCTACGCGAAATGATTCTCCAGAAACCGCTTCCAGACCTTTTGATGCTACGCGGGATGGTTTTGTACTTGGCGAAGGTGCCGGTAGTCTAATTTTAGAAAGTTTAGATCATGCAAAAGCCCGTGGTGCTAAAATTTACGGTGAAGTTATCGGTGGCGGTTTGTCATCTGACGCATACCACATGACAGCACCACATCCTGAAGGTAAAGGTGTTATTGCTGTTATGGAAAGCTGTCTCAAAAATGCGGGAATTAGACCGGAAGAAGTTGATCACATCAATTCTCATGGCACTTCTACCCCATTAGGTGACGTTGCTGAGTTAATTGCTATCAAGGAAGTTTTTGGACAGAACGCCTTGAAAATGAATATTAATTCTACTAAATCTATGACCGGACATCTTTTAGGTGCGGCCGGAGCAATAGAAGCAATAGCAGCTATTTTATCTATTAATCACAATGTCGTTCCTCCTACAATCAATCATACTACAAAAGATGATAGAATAGATGAACGATTTAATTTAACGCTCAACAAAGCTCAGGAAAGAGAAGTCAACATTGCCTTAAGTAATACATTTGGTTTTGGAGGACACAATGCTTGCATCGCCTTTAAAACTTTTAGTGATTAAACCGGATGCAACTGATCAATTTTTTTAACAAAAACTTATCAGCTAAGGCTGAATTCTCACAACACATCGCATCCATAATAGGTTTCAAGCCCAAAAACGTAGCTATTTTTCAACAAGCTTTTACCCATAGTTCACTTAAAAAGGTAGATAAAAACGGGAACCCTATTAATTACGAACGTCTAGAATTCTTAGGCGATGCCATTTTAAGTTCTGTAGTCAGTTGTTTTTTATTTGAACAAATTCCAGATCAAGACGAGGGTTATTTAACGAAAATGCGATCTAAAATTGTTAGTCGAAAAAATCTAAATAAATTAGGTGAAGACCTTAAGTTATTAGATTTACTTGAGTCAGACGTTCAGCCTTATCAACACGGCCAAAACATCTATGGCAATCTATTTGAATCTTTAGTTGGTGCTATTTATTTGGATAAGGGTTACAAAATATGTGAGCATTTTATATATGACAAAATAATTGATCCTTACATAGATCTTGAAAAGTTTAAGAAAAAAATCATTAGTTATAAAGGGCTTATAATAGAATGGTGCCAAAAAAATAAGAAAGATTATTTATTTGAAGTTGAAAATGAAATAGGTGTTGATAAAGAATTTTACTATATAGTCCGATTTTATTTAGGTGAAAAACTTATTTCAAAAGCCAGAGAGATCTCTAAAAAGAACGCTATAGAAAAGGCTGCTAGTAGAGCCTATTATTCCCTTCAAGATCAGATTAATTCCAGTTCTTTTGGTGAAGATTAAAACCAATCTTTTAGATGAGATTCAAACCAATAATTTTACACTAATAGGAATTTATTCATCCTATGAAAATTATCGTTTGGCCTTTTTCTTAAACGAATTATTAGGCTGGCATTTTGAACGGCTACCGCTGGATTTAGATTTTCAATTTAAAGATGCTTTTGTGCAGTTTCCAATATTTAAAAGTAAATATTATAAAGATGAAGTTGATATTTACTTAATCAATAACCGAGTCAATAAAAAAGAAGAAAAAAAGGTAAGTTCTGGTTTATTTAATCAGCAGATAGGAAGGACAAAAACTTACAAACTCCTTCCAGAATTTAACAAATTAGATTATTTGATAAAAATAGAAAACGAATATAGCAGTATTCACTTAAATAACATAGCTAAAAAGATCAACCAATCTGACTTTGAAGCAAACGCTTCGTTTATTCCTAACAAACAATTAAAGTCTAAACGACATTTAATTATCGATTAATTTTCTAATTTTACCAGCTTAAAGTTTTTTTTATGAAACACAGCAAGAAAACCAAGATTGTATCCACTTTAGGTCCAGCGACCAGCAGCAAAGATACTTTACGATCTATGATGCAAAACGGTGTTAATATCTTTAGGATCAACTTTTCACATGCTGATTATGAAGATGTGAAAGAGCGTGTAAAAATGATACGAGATTTAAATAAAGAAGAAAATTTTAACACCGGTATCCTAGCCGACCTACAAGGACCAAAGTTGCGTGTTGGCGTTATGAAAGAAGATGTCGTTGCCACTGACGGCGAACATATAAAATTTAAAACAGGAAAACCGTTTGAAGGCACGACTGATGCGGTTTATATGAATTATGATACATTCCCACAAGATGTGAAAGCCGGTGAGAAGATATTACTTGATGATGGAAAACTGATTTTTGAAGTTGTAAAAACCAATCAAAAAGATGAGGTAGAAGCTAAAGTATTACAAGGCGGTCCGTTAAAATCAAAAAAAGGCGTAAATCTACCTAATACAAACATTTCACTTCCAGCAATGACGGAGAAAGATATTGAAGATGCTAAATTTGCTTGTAGCTTACAAGTAGATTGGTTTGCTTTATCATTCGTCCGTTTTGCAAGTGATTTAAAGCTATTACAAAATCTAATCAAAGAAAATTCCGAACACAAAATCCCAATTATAGCCAAGATAGAAAAACCGGAAGGCGTTAAAAATATCGATAAAATCATAGCTTACTGTGATGGTCTAATGGTTGCTCGCGGAGATTTAGGGGTGGAAATTCCAGCACAAGAAGTGCCTTTAGTGCAAAAAAAATTAGTTCAAAAAGCTAAAGAAGCAAGAGTTCCGGTGATTATAGCTACTCAGATGATGGAAACCATGATTACCAGTTTAACGCCAACGCGAGCTGAAGTAAATGATGTAGCTAATTCGGTTATGGATGGAGCAGATGCCGTCATGTTAAGCGGTGAAACTTCTGTAGGTAAATATCCCGTACAGGTAATCAGAAAGATGTGTGAGATCATAAAAAGTGTTGAAAATTCACCATTAATTCGCGTTCCTCACCGAGCACCACATATTAAAACCAAACGTTATATCACAAAAGCCGTTTGTTATCATGCCGCTACAATGGCTAATGAGATCAATGCAACTTCTATTCATACCTTAACTAATAGTGGTTATACCGCTTTTCAAATATCAGCCTGGCGTCCAGTAGCTCATGTTTTAGCTTTTACTTCTAATAAGCGTATTTTAACTCAACTAAGTTTGCTTTGGGGTGTTCGTGCATTTTATTATGATAAATTCGAAAGCACGGATAAGACCATTGAAGATGTGAATAAAATAGCCATGAAACATGAATATTTAAACGAAGGCGATTATTCTATCAATCTAGCTTCTATGCCTATTGATAAAAAAGGTATGGTGAATACGTTGCGGGTATCTAGGGTTTAAATTACTTTTTACCGGCGACGACTATTACAAATTCACCTTTAGGTTGATTTTGTTCAAAATGCTGTAAGACTTCTGCTAATTTTCCGTTTATAGTAGATTCAAATTTTTTGCTTATTTCACGAGAAACACTTGCTTTTCTGTCTTCTCCTAAATAGTCAACCAGATTTTTTAATGTTTTCAAAACACGATAAGGAGATTCGTAAAGCACGATCGTTCTTTCTTCTTCAGTTAGCACCATGAGTTTCTTTCTTCTCCCTTTTTTAACCGGTAGAAAACCTTCAAAAACAAAGCGATCAGAAGGAATTCCGCTTTGGACGATCGCTGGAATAAGAGCCGTTGCACCAGGTAAACAGATTACCTGTATGTGATTTTCCACACAAGCTCTCACTAATAAATAGCCCGGATCAGAAATTCCCGGCGTTCCAGCGTCAGCGATCAAGGCAAATGTTTCGCCTCCTTGCATTCTTTTTATCAATTGATCAACCTGTCGATGCTCGTTATGCTGATGATGAGATTGCATAGGCGTTCCTATTTCATAATGCTTTAGTAATTTACCACTCACTCGTGTGTCTTCTGCTAAAATATAATCTACTTGATTCAGTATGTTGATAGCCCTGAAAGTAATATCTTCCAGATTGCCTATTGGTGTAGGAACAATATAAAATTGTGGCATTTGAAGTGATTTTAAGCAGTAAAAGCTTGATTCTTAATTTTTAGTAATATCTGATTCTATCAACTGCAAAATTCATAATTTTACTTGTCAAAATGAAGGCGATGCAGAATTACAAATTAGTTGAAAAGAAACTAGAGCAATTTATAAAAAAATACTATTATAATGAGTTAATTAAGGGTGGTATTTTATTCTTAGCTGCTGGACTGCTTTATTTATTAATCACCTTAGCCTTAGAATATTTCCTTTGGTTATCACCTGTATATCGCCAGATTTTGTTTTGGTCTTTTATCATTGTTGAGTTTGCCCTTTTTAGCAAATTTATCATATATCCTATTACTAAACTCATCAAACTTACAAAAGGCATTGATTACAATTATGCTTCTGAGATAATAGGGCGTTCCTTTCCAGAAGTAAATGATCGATTGACAAACATCTTGCAATTGAAATCTATGCAGCAAGATTCTGATCTTGTTGTAGAAAGTATTGAACAAAAAGCAGTTCAAATCAAGCCGGTTCCTTTCCAGGATGCTATCGATTTTAAATCGAATATGCCTTATTTAAAGTATGCCTTTTTTCCCATTATTATAATGATACTAATTTGGGTTACCGGAAAATATGATTTTTTTACGACTAGTTATGAGCGTGTGGTCAATTACAAACAAGCTTATGAACCGCCAGCTCCTTTCAAAATTAAAATTTTAAATGATAGTTTAGTAACTACTAATCAGCAAGCTTTTTCCATTCAAGCTAAAACCATAGGAGACATAGCGCCACAACAGATGAAAATTCATTTAGAAAGTGGCAATTCGTTTTTGATGAATAGAACAAAAAAAGGAAGTTTTAATTTTGATTTTGATAAGATGAAAGAACCTACTCATTTTTATCTCAGCGCTAATAACGTAAATTCAAAAAATTATAAAATTGATGTTTTAAGTGTTCCGATGATTGATAATATTCAATTACGAGCTGATATTCCGTCTTATACAAATATGGAAAATAAGCAAGTAGATGGAACCGGTAATATTAAAGTTCCCGAAGGAACTAATTTAACCTGGCTTGTCAATACGACAGATACTGATCAGCTATCGCTTGAGTTAGCTGACTCCATTTACGATTTTAAAAGTCAGAAAGAAAAATTCACTATCAGCAAGCGTTTATTTCAATCTACTCGTTATGTGATCAGCTCATCTAATAAGTATTTAAAAAATTACGATAGGTTAGATTATAGTGTTCAAGTTATTCAAGACGAATCTCCAGCAATAGAAGTAAAAGTTAAAAAAGATAGTTTAGATTCAGATAAAAAATATTTTTCGGGGACTACAAGTGATGATTATGCTATTAGTAGCATTAATTTATTTTATTATCCTTTAGATCAGCGTGATGAAATCAGGAAAGTTAAACTGAAAGAACCTAATTCATCTTTCGCTCAATTCTATTATACTTTTCCTAATGATGAATTAGATTTAACGGAAGGTCATTCCTATGAATATTATTTTCAAACAACTGATAACGATCAGGTTAACGGTTTTAAATCTACTCGAACTTCTACATTCAGCTTTAGAAAAAGAACGCAGGAAGAGGAAAAGGAAAAGCAACTTGAGCAGCAAGACGAAACCATAGAAAATATGGAGGAAAGTCTAAAAAAAATGAAAAAGAAAAAGTCCAGTTTAGATGAATTAAAAAAGATGCAACGAGAGAAAGAGGAACTCAATTACTCCGACAAGAAAAAAATCAAAGATTTCATTAAACGGCAGCAACAACAACAGAGTCTAATGGAAAGGTTTAATAAATCCATGCAGGAAAATCTAAACAATTTCAACGAGGAAGAAAATAGCCAAGAAAAGAAAGACTTACAGAAAAGACTTAAATCTAATGAAGAAAACTTAGAAAAAAATAAAGACCTACTCAAACAGCTAGACAAGTATAATAAAAAATTAAATAATGAAGACTTACAAAAAGATTTAGAAGAATTTGAAAAAGAAAGAAGTAAACAAGAGAGAAACTTAGAAGAAATCTTAGAATTAACTAAACGTTATTATGTAGAAGAAAAGACAAGGAAACTTGCGAAAGACTTAGAAAAACTTGCTAAGAAACAAAAAGAATTGTCAGATAAACAAGAAAAAAATGAATCTCAGGCTCAGGATTTGCTTAACAAAGATTTTGAGAAAGTTTCTCAAGAATTAGATAGCTTACAAAAAGAAAATAAGCAATTAAAGGAACCATATCCTATTCCTGAAAGTAAAGAAGAACAAGAATCTATCAAAAATGATCAGAAAAAAGCAAAAAATGATTTAGAGAAAAGTGAAAAATCATCATCTGATAAAAAACAAAAACAAAAGCAACAAGATGCAAATGATAGTCAGGGCAAGGCGGCTAAGAAAATGCAAAAAATGAGTCAGCAAATGAATAGTATGATGATGATGGCCGGCCAACAACAAGCCCAAGAAGATGCAGAAATGCTGAGAAGAATACTACAAAAC
>UEZW01000007.1_pt1 | contig 8676 bp, 5 predicted proteins | sample 1903781 | NCBI WGS metagenome assembly UEZW01 (sample SAMEA4776353, study PRJEB27445) | saltern metagenome | biome: Hypersaline environment; feature: solar saltern; material: Pellet | place: Spain | collected 2012-08 | depth 0 m | reverse complement strand
TAGAAATTCCTTTCCTTTCACAAGTTTATCGATATTTAAGTCAAGGGATTTGAATATTAAATAATCACCTCTGTTTCCGTAAATAGGTAAATAACTAAAAAGCGGATTATATATAGCTTTAGAACCTTCAGTGAATATGATCCTTTTAGCCGAAAGCCCTTCATATTGATAAAAATCTTTACCAAATACTAATTTAGAATAGTCAAACTGACAATTGTAATAGGATGACTTGTTAAGAAATCGATGGTGAAAATAATTCAGAATTTTTTTAGCGTTGACTAAAAAGGCATTTTTCATTAGACCTAATTTAAGATGAGAAATCAAATGATCGTGCTGATCTAATAAATTGGGAGTTAAAAACTCATTTAATACCGGTTTGTCAAGTGCGGCATACCAATTGTTTTGCTCTTCAATACTATTGAATATCCTTAGGATATCTTTCTTAACTAATATTTTATCATCAAGTTGTGTTTGTAAACTGCTATAAAAACGAATCGCTTCATTATAAAAGTCAAGTGCATTCCAGAAAGGCTTAAATCTTTTTAAGATAATGGGGTTTATTATTCCTCCAGCTACGGATGTCGCACTTTTATTGAAATCAGATATTACAATAAAACGCTTGTTTTCATTGGCTAGCCTTTTGCAAATGCAAAAAGATCCAATACCGCTCCCTACTACAATATAGTCTAACATAAAAAAATCCTAATTTAATAATTAGGATTTTAAACTTTTTACAGGTTAATAATTAGTAATTCCACATATCTAACTCGAAATTTCTGATTTCTTCTTTAATCCGATTAGATTCCAGCAACTGCATCAATGCATTCTCCTGTATGTATTCGTCTATTTCACGATCTTCATAAACATTTTCAGTTTTATAAATTTTAGCATCAAACCTTCTTGCGGTTAATAATTGATCAAAATTTAATGGCTTTGCGCTATTATCTTTGTTGAGAACATTTGCATCATAAAGAGCATTTCTTGCATCGGGGAACCAAATCCAAAAGAAAGCTATTACAGCGGGATCACCCGTATAAGATGGATTTCTAGTTTGAATATCATAACCGGCTGGTGCAATTCCTAGCATTCTGTATTTTAATTCACCTTGACGTTTATCAAAATACCAGATACCTTTAATTAAATATTGTTGTATATCGCTTCCCGTTATTTCAGTAGGTATAACGTATGGTTCCATTTTTGAAATTAATTCAGGGGAATATAGATTAGGATAATCACTTAAAGTTCCGGCTATTGCCCTCATTTTAAACTTTTCAACAGCCTCAGTTCCAGTTACACCATACTGACCTAAAATTTCCAATGCTACGTTAGGTAAAAAAATTGCTTTTAATCCATCTAATATCTGTTCATAATCTCTTTTTTGTTTAAAGTAACTTGTAGCATATACTTCTGTTATAGCAGTTTCATCAGGGTTATCTTTTGTTCCTTCTTCTATACCATCTAGCAAAACCTGAAAAAGAGATCTTCTATTTTTTCCAAATTTTCTAGACTCCGTAGGAAATAATAATGGAAAATTTACTTTTTGTTTCAGATCTATAGTTTCCCATACAACCTTTGACCACAAAACATCTCTATCACCAATATAGCCATAGGCTAATGGTTTATCATCATTGTATTTCTTTTGATCTTCAGTTAATTTTCCAACTTCGTCTGGAGTTTCGGCATTAAGTATATTGCTTACCTGAGCTTTTGATGGAGAAATCAAAACCAAAAGAAAGGTAAGTAAAACGAAAACTTTAAACTTCATAATTTTTAATTTGTTATTTGTACTAAAAGAGCTGGCATATTTTTAACATTTACGCCTGGAACATCAGCTTTTACATCAAATATTTGAATGATATCGCCATTACTTGCTAAATCTAAGGCATTTTGTGCCTTTGCATCAAGTGAATTTCCATTAACGACTACTGAGGGTTGTCCTGGTATTTTCAAGGTAAATCGCTTTACAACCGGTGATAAATCAAAGTCGAAATTTTCAAATTCGGCACCTATTTTAGATACCTTGAGGGCATTACGTGGTAATTTTATAGCACCTCCTTGTTGCATTTGTCCTCTAACCGTTGGAGTAGGTCTAGGTAAACTTTTAATTCTAAATGTAGCTTCTGATGGATAGCTTTCTCCATCTATTTCACCAGTTACATTTATCGTTACTTCAGTTCCTCTTCCCGGAGTAAGCATATACTTAGTTCCTTGCACCCTCTTCCATTCGTGGTTTCCTGAAACCGAAGCTGAAATTTTATTTTCAGGCACTCCAGGCATGGAAACAGTCATAGGGTTATCTATACCTCTGTACACAACATTCATTTTGTCTGCTGAGACAATAGCAGAATTTGGTTTTGGAATAACTGAAAAACTTTTATCAACCTTAACTGGTAATTCTTTACCTTTTTGTTTAAAAATCAAGTTCCCTTCTATTTTATGATCGCCTGCTTTTCCGGCTGTCACATTTAGCTTTACTTGACCATCTTCAATTGTATAATCGCTTCCTTTTTGTAACTTTCTACCATCAAGTTTTAGTTCAACGTCTGTTGGCACAGTGGATTTATCGGTTCTACCTAAAACAATTGATCCATCAAAATTCTCGCCTTCATAATAAGCTCCTTTATCTTGTTGTAATAAAGACTCATAATTATCAAAAGATGCCATTTGGGTCAATTGTCCTGCTAACATTTGAGAAAAAAGCTCATTTTCTATGCGCTTTATTCTATTTTGCATTGATGTTATTTTAGTTAAGGAAGAAATTAAAGGAAAGCCTACAAAATGATATTGGATGTAACTTTTCTCCACACCTTCATTATCTACTATATTATCACCGCTAAACTTATCATTAATTGTAGATTTATATTTACTACCACCACCAATACTGTCTAATATTGATACCATACTGGTCCGATATTGTTTCATTTTATTCATAAAAGTGTCACCATATTCAGATAAGCTATCACCTTTAAGCATTTTTTGATCTAAATATTGACTTTTATCCATTAACTCATAATTAGTAGTATCTTCTACAGTAGATTTCAAAGAATCTTTTACACTTCCCAAATAATCATAATACGCATTAGTATATTGATCAACTAATTCTGCACGCGCGAATACATCTTTAAATTGCTCAGGCTGATCATCTGCTTTTTGCTCAAGACCTTTAAGTGCGTTTTTACTCTTTTTATCAAAAGTTTGATTAGCTTCTGCTAGGTCTGCGTTAATATTCCCAAAAGCTGTTAGAACCTCTTTGGACATATTCAAGGCTAGCATTGCAATGAATACCAAATACATAAGGTTAATCATTTTTTGTCTTGGGCTAAGTTTTCCTCCTGCCATATATAATAGTTTTAAATTTTAAGATTATTTTGAAGACATAGCACTAAGCATATTGCCGTACACACCATTTAATGATGTTAGATTTTGAGTTAATGATTCCATTTGATTTTTTAGCTTATCAGCATTTTCAGCAACAGCTTCATTAACTTCAGCTTGTTTACTTGCATTCTCGACTTGAACCTTATAAAGATTATTCAATGATTCCATTTGAGAGGCGGCTAGACTCATTTCTTCACTATATTTCTTTTGTGAATCCATTGCTTCCGCTGTAGGTGACATATTTTTTGCAGCTCCTTCAAAATTACGAATGCTTTCACCTAAACTTTCCATTAAGCTTGAATCAATTTTTGCATCTTTAAGCATATCATCTAATTTCTGAGAAAGCATTCCCTCTTCATCATTTTGTGTATTGTCATTATTTTGAGAATCCTGACCGGCAAGTTCAGGGTAAACCTTAGACCAATCTAACTCTGAGTCAACAGGCTCAAAGGCTGATACAAAAAACACTAATGCTTCTGTGATCAAACCTATCATCAACATAGCGTTTCCACCACCCCAATGTAATATTTTAAACAAGGCTCCTATTATAACTATTGAAGCTCCGATCCCATAGACCGCATTCATTACTTTTTTTCTTGTTTTAGACTGTGCCATAATTTAAATGTTTATTTTATTGTTTATTATTAGTTTAATTTTAATAGCCAAATGTGCTTTGTGATGAGTTACCTAAATAATTTTGTACCGTTCTGAATCCTATATAGCTTCTAGCGGAATCTGCATATTCGTAATCTCTTGTACTTACTCTAAGGAAATAACTTACGTCTTTCCAAGAGCCACCTCTGATTACCTTTCTTAAATTATCTGCATTATTAACATTTGGATTCATACTAGACATATACTCATAAGATGATGGATTGTAAGAGGTGTTCACCCATTCAGAAACATTTCCTGACATATTGTACAGTCCAAAATCATTAGGGCTATAGGAATCTGCTTCAACTGTGTATAGAGCATTATCAGCTGCGTAATCTCCTCGCAATGGTTTGAAGTTAGCTAGATAGCAAGCTCGATCATCTCTGATATAAGGACCACCCCATGGATATGTTGCTGACTCTATACCGCCTCGAGCTGCATATTCCCATTCAGCTTCTGTAGGAAGACGAAAATTATTTGCTGTTTGTTCTCCCTTTTCCTTTTTAAAGTCGTTTAATAATTTAGTACGCCAATTACAGAAGGCCTTTGCTTGTTTCCAGTTAACGCCTACTACCGGATAATTATCGTATGCAGAATGAGAGAAATAATCGTTGTGCATAGGTTCATTATAAGAATAATTGAAATCTCTTATCCATACAGTAGTATCTGGATAGACTTGAACCTCATTCTCTTCAATATATTCATTTCTATTCCCTTGATCTCTGGCTGCTGCTTCTACATCCATCGTTTTGTAGTTATACACAAATTTTGTGACATCTAGCATTCTTTCACCATTATAAGACTGATCATTAGGTAAATAAAATTCATCCATAACCATTACATAATCTTCATCAGGATATTCCGAAGGTTTCCATATTATATCTACATCCCAATTTAACTTTCTATCTAATGGATCGTAATGTGTTGAATATTGTTGATAAGGAGTTTGGTTGTTTTGATTGTTTCCCTGATTCTGCGTGCCTTTAAAAGCAAAATCCTGAATTGATCTTCCATTATTGCCGCCACCTTGAGCACCTGTGCCGCCACCTGCGAGTTCGGCAGCTTCTGCTAATTTTTGTCTAACTACAGAATCTCTAACTTCTTCAGTAAATTGTCTATATTCAGAGTTTGTAATTTCTGTCTCATCCATATAAAATGAAGTAACTGTAACCGTTTTAGGAGGAGCATTCTTTAAACCGGCAATATCATAATCTGAATTTCCCATAATGTAAGCACCACCGTCCACGAGAACCATACCGTAAGGTCGCTCCGGAAACCATTCTTTACCTTCTACTCCTACTAGCTGACCTTGTTTGTTATTACCACATCCCACAATAATGATGGAAAACAATATAACAAGTACAAAATTTCTATTCATATTTAAAAATTTTAAGGCTGTAAACCTATTTAATTTATCACAAAAAAACAATTAATTTAATAAGTACCACAAAAAAAACACTATTATTTTAATTCTATATTAAATTTTTTCGTTTGGCTCTATACCACCTATCCGGTAGTTCTTGATCACAAGCTTCTAAATAATCATATTTACTACAAGCTAATAACGTGTTTTGCCTAAGCTTATTGTTTTGATTATTTGAGTAAGGTATTTCAATCCACCACCGATTAGTCAGTTCACTTTTGTAAAATATTAAATCATCTTGATCAACAGGAACTGTAAATCTGGTGAAGTCAGGATTATTAATATCTATTTTCTCGTCCATTCTTACATTATATCCTTCTATAAAATACCACATCATTTGAGCTACTAATTCATTAAACAAGGGATTATTCTGTTTATTGATTTCAAAAATGCCTAAACTTTTTATTCTTTCGCCTATACCTACATAACGTAATATCTGACATATTTCGCGTTCGTTAAATCCGTTTGGCATATTTATTTGGTTATTTAAGGATAAAGATCTTATGCTATTGCAATCAATTGATGCTAATGTTGCATCTCGCAAGATAGGTTCTACATTTTTTAAATCATCTATCAATTCTCCTAAACGATAAGTTTCAAAAAATAACCGATCTAATAAATCTATCGCATCTTGATCATTATAATAAGTTTGGTAGCCTAAAGTTGAATGATTAAAAAGGTTATAAGGCTTGTTAACTATACAATGGCTTAAATAATTGTGGTTATGTAAATCTTCTTTGCTATCACCTAAATCAAAGCCATAGTCTATAGATACCATATTGACCATGCTTTCTGTTTCATCAAAGGCTCTATACTGATAATAGGTTAAGTCTTGACTGCCGCCTATAATAAGCGGTATGGCCTTGTAAGCTAATATTTCTTTTAAAACTGCAGTTAATGCATAATAAGTATCCGATAATTCTTTACCCGGATTTAAAGTTCCAATATCTACAAGATTATGCGTCCAATTTCCTAAATACAGCTCATAAAAAGATTTTCTTATAGATTTTATTTGATCATCATCATGTGATTTATTTTCACAACTGCCCCTATATTCAGGAACAAATAAAATAACTACTGATCCTTTTGCAATCAAACTTTGTTCTTCAGATAATTGAGTGATATTCCTTCCTATTTGATTATCGTTTAAATCATTACAAAATTCAATTATCTGTTGATCAACCGGCTGAAGAAACTCTATCATAATTTACTTTTTCTTATTTGTAGATTTCTTAGTTGTCTTCTTAGTTGTTTTTTTCTTAGTGCTTGCTTGAGTTGTTTTCTTAGCAGATTTCTTCTTCGTATTTTTTTCTAATATTTCTTTTGCTCCTGATAAAGTTAATGCTTTCGCATCAAAAGTTTTAGGCATTTCTACCTTTTTCTTGCCCTGAGTAATTTTACTTCTTCCCCAGCGAGTTTTCTCAACTTTAATTCCCTCATCTTCCCAGTGATGAATCAATTTTTCTCTTTCCTTTTTTAATTTATCCTCTATTAATTCTTCTATATCATTATCAGATAAATTATCAAAATCATATTTTTTATTGACATTGATAAACATATCATTCCATTTCAAAAAGGGGCCAAATCTACCTACTCCTTTCTGAACACCTTTGCCTTTATAATAGTAAATAGGTTTTTCTGCTTCCTTTTTTTGCTCTATAAGCTCCACTGCCCTATCAAAACTTACATCTAAAGGATCTTCTCCTTTAGCTAAGGATATAAATTTTTTGCCGTGCTTCACATAAGGTCCATATCGACCTACGTTAGTTACCACCGGTTCACCTTCATATTCTCCTATTTCCTTAGGAAGTTTAAAAAGATCCATCGCTTGTTCATAAGTTACATTCTGTAATGTCTGTCCCGGCTGTAAACTTGCAAACCTGGGTTTCTCTTCGTCTTCCACTGAACCGATTTGCACCATAGGACCAAATTTTCCTAATCGAGCACTTACGGGTTTGCCGGTTTTTGGATCTTTACCTAATACGCGTTCTCCTACTTCACGCTCAGCATTTTTTTCTACATCTTTTACATTAGGATGAAATTTTTGATAAAAGTCATTCATCACTTTACGCCATTCTTTTTTTCCTTGCGCGATTTTATCAAAATCCTCTTCCAGTTCAGCCGTAAAATGATAATCGAGAATTCCTTTAAAATGGTTGACTAAAAAATCATTAACCACTCTGCCTACATCAGTTGGGACTAATTTGCCTTTATTACTGCCTACTTTTTCACTTAATTTATTCTCGCTAATTTCCCCTTCAGCAAGTTGTAATTGAGAATATTTCCTTTCTTCTCCTTCAAATTCTCCTTTTTGTATATATTTTCTATTTTGAATCGTAGAAATAGTAGGTGCATAAGTTGATGGTCTTCCTATGCCTAATTTTTCTAATTCTTTTACGAGCGATGCTTCTGAATATCTTGCTTTTGCTTTTGTAAATCTTTCTATTGCTGTAATAGATTTATTAGCTAAGGTTTCTCCTTCTTTAAGAGGTGGTAATATTCCGCTATCTTCTTCTTCTTCATCTTCATCTTTACTTTCCAAATAAACTTTTAGGAAACCGTCAAATTTCACAACCTCACCTTTGGCAGTAAATTTAGCATCGCTTTTGTCAGAGCCTATTTTGAGGTTTGTTCTTTCTAATTTTGCTTCACTCATCTGAGATGCGATAGCGCGTTTCCAAATCAAATCATATAATCTTTGCTGATCTCTTTCAGCACTGATTTCAGAAATAGAAAAATTAGTAGGTCTTATTGCTTCGTGAGCTTCCTGCGCATCTTTATTCTTGGTCTTAAAATCTCTTTTTTTATGGTATTGATTACCATAATTTTCTTTAATCGCTTCTTCAGCAGATTGCTTGGCTTGAAGGGATAGATTTGTGCTATCTGTTCTCATATAAGTAATCAAACCGCTTTCATAAAGTCGCTGAGCCATAGACATGGTTTTGCTCACCGGAAAATATAATTTTCTGGCTGCATCTTGTTGTAATGTAGAAGTAGTAAATGGTGGCGCCGGATTTTTCTTAGCTGGTTTCTTATCTAATTCCTCAACTGTAAAAACCGCATCTTTATGTCTTTCTAAAAAATCTTGTGCCTTTTCTTTAGAATTTGGTTTTTGATCTAATCTTGCTTTGAGATCGCTTTTTGATGTTTTAAAAACACCATCAATTCTAAAAAAAGATTTTGGGGTAAACTTTTCAATCTCCTCTTCTCGTTCTACAATA
>UEZW01000006.1_pt1 | contig 9143 bp, 13 predicted proteins | sample 1903781 | NCBI WGS metagenome assembly UEZW01 (sample SAMEA4776353, study PRJEB27445) | saltern metagenome | biome: Hypersaline environment; feature: solar saltern; material: Pellet | place: Spain | collected 2012-08 | depth 0 m | reverse complement strand
TTGGGGCCGGACCGCCGAAAAACCACCAATAACCGAAACTAATTTACACCCAAAAATAGCCGCAAAAACCGAACCCCTACTTTCGCACCTATCCGCCTAGTCGGACCGGCTAGCCAAACCGGACCTTAATATTCACCAATAATATTTAGTATTTTGTCATACCTATATTCTGTATCACATTTCGGACAAATTTTTGAATAAATTTGACCACTATTTACCGTATGACCTAACACTAACTTAGTTCCGCAAGTTGGGCAATATCTTATTTTCATTATCCTAATAATTTGATGTAACCGTAACGGCAATTATTACAATACCGGCGTATGAACTTAACACCGGAATTATTCTTTCTTGTTTTGCGGTTTAATGACTCTTGGCAATATGGGCAATTGTCGTACATACGAAAATAAAAAGCCGCGGTTATCTAATCTTCGGTTTCTGAAAGCGCGTCCGAAAGGTAGCCCGCCAAGGCTTCACCGAACCGTTCGTTTTCGGACATAGCCCGTTCGGTTACTGCGTCCGTAACGCGCTTGTTAATTTCGATCCATTCGTCCCCGTCATCATCGAGTTCAATTCGCTTGGTCATAGACCTTCTAACTCCACCTAAACAATACACCCGGTATTACTTAAATCTACCGCATCTAAATTTTACACAAAGATATAAGTGTATAGGGATATAATGGTAAACGAACAAACCCCCATTCGTAACACTTATATACTATTACGTTTTCGCAACAATAAGACCCATACCACTTACCGAAGCAAAAACCGCTTAGAAAGGCATACAACCGGCTTAGAATGGATTACCCAAATACAGACTAAATACATATCCTACACCACCACCGGCACCGGTAGCCGCAAGGTACGGAATTATGAAGTATTCCAAGTTGTTTTTGATATGCTCGGTTCTAATAAAATCATCCGCATTTTTAATAATCTTGCGTGGTCTAATAGCATCCCCAAATATGACAATTGATATAATTGTCACAAGTTGGGGATATGTAACCGACAAACCAGTAATAAGACCTAACACAATTCCGTCTTGAATTGCGTGAATTGCTTGAACCCCTATACTATCAATTGCGTTTTGTCGAATGTTTTTAATCATCTTTGTCTATGTCGTGTATTCTTTCGTAACGGTGATAGTCTCTTACGTGTTTTTCTAATCTACTTTCTAACTGATTTTCCGAAGCATAATGCCTTGAAATATAAAGTATAGATGTTACTATTGTAGCCTCAATAATTGCCAACATTCCCATAACGGCACCGGCACTAAATTCTACCATTACGGCGTCCAATTTAGATAGACATTATTTAGTCTTGGATTATTTGACGTATTAGACCTACTAATATTAACGTCAATACGTAAATCAGTATCTTGCGATATATTACTATCTGTTGTTAGGTCGTAACCCCTTGGTATTGGGTTTCCATTATTAGTTTTATTCCACCCATTACCGTTATTATATTCAAGGTAAACATCTACATTTTCATTATCTAATGTTCTTTTAAATGTTACACTTTTCCATTCGGTAATACTTCTAACACCGGACCATTCTATAATGCTGTTTCCATTTGGTGCGTCGGCAATTGCTTCAATATCCCGCCAAGCATATTGCCAAGAACTATCTTCACCGGCGTTATAACCGTTAGTTACGTCATAATAGTCACTTGTAAAGGTATTATTGTTATATCTGGTAGTATTAACAGAAGAACCCCCGGCATCCGCCACAAAATAATATGTATTACCAGAAGTCATATTTTGAGTTATTTCTACCTCCCTGTTTCCAACATTACCAATTGATTGTGAAGATAAAACATTACCATTTGAATCTAAAATATAAGCGGTTGTAAGATTACCATTATTTTCGTATCCATACATACCCTTTAAATCAGTTTGAGGTACTATTTTCATCCCTATCTTATTAGACCTATTACCTGTACTATCATAACTTGGTGAATAATTTGCGAATCTACCAGTACCTAATTCAACATTATTACTATTAACAATAGTGTTATTATTTGTAACCGTAACGTCGGATTCACCGAAAGTTACGGCTTTGTCGTATTCTAATGGTGTTTGTGTTGGTTTAGCACTATCCCATTCATTACCATTATAATACTTCAATACTGTTGGTGATTTTGAAGTATCTAACCACAAAGCCCCTTTGTCATTTGGTGCCGTATCTTGCTCGTAAACTGTTTTCGCTTGAATTGCCGTACTTTTCATAGTCCTACTAAATTGTTTTGGCTTACAATATCTGTCTTACTATCCGCGGGTTCGGTATCTTCTTCTTCTTCCGGTTCAACCGAACCGGTATTAATGGAACCGTCATTAGAAGTAACCGCCGGTTCATCATCCGAACCAGTTAAACCAGTAAAGTCTACACCGTTATTTGCCATAATCGAACCTGTATTAATGGAACCGTCATTAGACGTAACCGCCGGTTCATTATCTTCAATTTGTTGGGGTTCCCTTTCGTTTTCTAATTCTTGTGTATCAGTATTACTTTCCGTATCACTATTATTAGGAGTAGTGACATTATTAATACCCGAACCAAGATTTAATGGGTCCGGTCCCTTATACCAAGCCCCTTGGTTTGGTGTTTCAATTATATCACTTTCACGAATAATATCACTACTCACTTCGGCACCACCACCGGCTACCGCAATACCGGCGGGTATTGACGCACCACCGGTTACTGGTGCCGCGGCTAAACCACCCAAAACGCCAAGGGTGGCATACTTATTTTCGTTTACGAACTTACCGGCGGTTCCAAGAACCGAACCACTTTCTTCAAGTGTTTCGGCGGTTCCCCGAACTATGTTACTACCCGGTCCGTTATAATCGGTTTGAATGTTGTAACCGTCATTATTGCCGGTATTAGTGAATTGTCTAAGTCCACTAAACGGCAAGGGTTCGGTATTGACGGTTTGGGTGTTAGTGTCGGTGTTTGTTAGTCTTTCTACCTCATTCCTTAGATTTTGTATTTGTGCCGCGGTTTCGGCGGCACCACTAACGCTTTCTTGTCCGGCTTGAACCGTTCGGACAATTTCATTAACACCACCACTAACGCCATTACTTGCCGACATTACTTCACTTAATACGTTAGACGGTATACCCGAACCACTATCTAACGTAATATTGGGTGAACTACCGTCTTGGTCCCCACCCATAGAATCAGTAATGTCGGTTACACCGGTGGTTTCGGTTACGGCTAAACCGGCAATTGCCGCGGCAATTGCTTCACCACCACTTACCACGGTACACCACCCGGAATTATATCATCCGCGGCTTTTTCTAACCACGGCTTGTTTCGGTTTTCTCTTGCCGCATCATCCGCATCATACGGTTCTTTCTTGAATGATGCTACAATTGTACCCGCGGGTATGCTTGAACCACCGATATTTTTAACCTTTGCCCGTCTTACTCCTTGTCTGTCAAATGTTTCAACCGCGTTATTGACGACAATATCATCATAAATACCGTTATACGTTACTTTTACGTTTTCGGTATCACTTTGGTTAGTAATTTGGGCAATATCAAAGGGCAAGAACTTACGAAAATAAGCCTTTTTCCCTTCATACCTCATATTTGGCAAGTCAATATGCCAAACTTCACCGGCGGCTAATTGTGGACTATCCAAACTAAACGGACCGGCACCGGTTAAGTCACTCTTTGACATTTTGTGTACCTAAATAATGGTAAAGTTTTACGACCTTACGAAAGGTCGTATTCGGTAGCCGGAATGATAACATCCGACTGGCTTTCATCAACCGACTGGTCCGTGTTACTACTTGCCGCGTTAAGGTAGATAACAAGGTAACTATCTTCACTTGCCCGGTATGCTTTCTGAAGGGGCAAGGGGACCATATTAGTCTTGTCCGTCTTACTGGCATCAAGCCTTTCGGTATCATAAGACGTAACAAAGTGACTTGTCCGGCGGGTAGCACTTTCGACATAGAAGGCAATTTGTCCCTCAACCGGGTTAGGCGTACCCGACTGAAGATCCACATACAAAAAGCCTTGGTTTTCGGGGTTATTTGCCGAACCGTAACCCCACCGCATCTTAACATCACTATCCACCTTTAAGGTGGCAATTTCTGTCTCCTTACCGGGTTCGACACTACCGCCGAAAGTATCGAAATCATCCGTGTTAAGTTCGCGCTTAACCGGCGTACCACTATCATCTTGCGGTTCACCGGTAATTTTGTCAATACCCCCACCACCACCGCCGAAGTTAATTCCAAAGGGCATAATTTACACCTCCGTAACCGAACTTTCTTGGGATGAACTACCGCCGGACATATTCATCATACTCGCAAGGGCATCACCGGCACCGACAATTGTGATAGTATCACCCTTCTGTCCCCCGACATACGCACCGGCGGCAAGGGCACCGGCACCTTGCCCAAGCGGTCCGAAAGCGTTACGACCTACTCCGGTAGCAAGTCCATACGCAAGTGCGGGTTTCCAATTGGCCATAGCCTCATCCTTTGCGTCATCAACAATTTCGGGCATTTTCTAACTCCGATTTATTATACGATCCCGACACACTTATTAAACTCGGTGGTAAAGTTAAACACGGGCTAAACCCGGAAAGTTAAACCTAACACGTTTATAACTTAACTGGTATTTAGCCCGCAAAACCGCAAGACGGCTTGGACATACCACTATGTCAAAAAGATATAACAAAGTCCCCGAACTTACGGCTGAAAAGGCATATAAACATTACCATAATGACGGGCTTAGTTACAAGCAAATTGCCGAAAAATACAGTAGTGATGATGAAAGTATTAGTCACACTACTGTAAGGAATAGAGTTAATAGTTTTGATGAAGGTGTTAGTACGGTTACGTCTAACCCCGAAGAATACGACTTAAAAAGTGCTATTGATGATAATGAACCCGAAGATAATCCATTTGATAAAGTAGAATATCCGTGTTGTGGTGAAAGACAAGAAACACCTAATTCACCGGGTAAACATTCTTGCCCTAATTGTGGGGTAGTTCTTGAATGGAATAAATCCGAACTATAAGAATGGAATTTAGAACCAGAAGTTTAGATAATGAAGGTGATGGCGGTGATGCTAGCCAAGAAAGTGAAGTATTTGACCAATTAATAAACCAAGCGAAAAAGCAATTAGCCAAAGACCCACAAAAACGGGTAAATTTGGCAAAGAACTTGTATGAGAATTACGGAATAGATCCACAAATTACCGCGTTATTTGTTCCAAACCTTGAAAACGATATTCAAGACTTACAAGAAGGTAAAGAAAACGCACCAACTAATCAAACAAACCCCGAACCGGCTAATACTAACGTACCTCAAAATCAAAATCAAGTCCAAACTATGCCCGAACCGGTAGACATTACAAGCCAAGACGTTATTGATGTAGTTGAAAGTTTCCAAGATTATCTTGGAAATGAAGCCACATTAGAAGAAACAAAGGAATTTATTGAAGATAATTCCGATATTGTTCAAAGAGAGATTGATATGCGTCTATGAGTGATAAAAGTGAATTTACTGGTATTAGTTTAAACCGAGATTTTGTCGTAATTGTCGGTCCCCCGGATAGTGGTAAGTCTAACCTTGCCAAATGGCTACTTTCACAACCGGAATACGCCCGACATTTAGTGTATGACCCTTTGTATGGGTTTGATTCACAAGATTATAATGTGGTCCGTCCCCCGACACAAGACTATAAATATAGACGGTATGAAGAAGGTAATGAAGAATTGAATATTGCGGTAGATAAATTCATATTGGATACACAACCGTCTATGCGTCCGGCATATTTTGTTATAGATGAAGCCGCAAGGCTATTACCGAACGGTAAACCAGAAGGTCCGGCTATGGGTAACTTGAATGACTTTAACGCGCATATTGACCTTGGTAATGGGCAAGGTCTTTCAGTTTGGTTACTTTGCCAAAGACTTGCCCAACTAAATACCGATATGGAAAACAAGACAAACCACTTTTTCTTTATGGGTTATAGTGGTAAAAATGATAAGCGGGCTATTGAAGATATAGACCCTAAAATTATAGAATTACTACAAACCACAAGCAAATACGGTTTTGTCTATGCCGGTCCGAACGGTGTAAGACAGAAGTTTGAACCGGTAGACAAAATGGGTGAAAAGAGCAAAATTTGACGGCTTTTTCTAAGCCGCCTAACGCCGGTTCTAAGCGGTTTTTGGTCCGGTAGGTGGTATGGGTCATAATCTTCTGAAAAACTAATAGTATAAAAGGGTTACGAATAGGGGTTTGCCCGTTTACCATTATAGCCGTAATAACTTAAGTCTTGTTATTGCCAATACTACCCGGTGTATTACCCGGTAGTAACGTAACCGTTAGTTTTATAGTTATAACTACCCTACTAAGCGTTAAGCCCAAAGAAACCGCGGGTAGGGGTACACTACCTTGTTGGTTCTTTGGGTTAATAAATCCACCGAAGAAAATGATAACCCAAAAGACCTACACCGAAACCGACTTTCGGCAATACAAGGGGGACCGCCATACTTGTGAGAAATGCGATTACACCGCAAGTATGTGTATTATTGGAGACAATAATATTTGCCTTTACTATTGTAAGATTCACGCGCGTAACTACTGGTTAGAACTTGCCGGGATAGAATAATATGTCTTTCACCCGGAATAATTACACCGTATTAGAGTCATTTACGGACCCTAACGGTAGGGAATACGCCAAGGTTCTATGGAAAGGCATAGAATCAACCGGCTACATAAGCCGTATTAGTGGTCCGGGTAGGACTATCACCGAAGAATGGTATAAAGACAAAAAGAGGGAAAACAAGGTTAATTGGGATGTTACAATTAACACCGGACCAGAAGCCGGTGGTTACGCCGAAGAATTGATTTACGAAAAGGATGAACCGGATGATGATTATTTACCGCCAATAGATAACCCACTACCCGGCAAGGGGTACTTGTTAGAAAACTACCCGGTCCGTGAAAGGGTAGAAACACTAACAGAAATAACAGAAAACAATTTGCCCGATTATGACGTATTTACTTGGGGCGTTTACAGTATATTGATTAGTGAAGGTGGTGTTATAGAATCTTCGGGATGGCGGTTCATTAACCATACTTCTGATTTACCACTTGCCGAACCCGCATTTCTAACTATGTTAGAAGAAATACGTAATGCCGTTAATTCATCACCCGGCACCGAAGTAATGATAACTAAGACAAGGTGCGTATTCTTCAAATACGAATAATGACACTAAAACCCCGAAAAGACGTTAGGACAAAATGGGATATGAATAGGCTTGTGACTTTTGACATAGAAGCCTATAATTGGACAAACCCGGTAGCCCTTGGTATGGCTAATAACAATCAAAATTTATACAAGACATTTACGGGTAAAGATTGTATAAAGCAATTCGTTACGGAATTGCTTAGGCGTAAATGGCGTAATTACCGCTTTGTAGCCCATAATGGCGGTAAATATGACTTTATCCCGGTGATAGAAGAATTAACTGAAAGAGTAAACAAGAATGACGGGTTAGAAATAGAAATACTAACCAAAGGTGCGAATAATACACCATTCTTTGTAAAAATATCGGATGAAAACGACAAACCGCGGTATTTACAGGATAGTATGGCGTTAATGCCGCGGTCGCTTGATAGTCTTACAAAATCGTTTACGCCGGATATGACCAAAGGAGACTTTGATTTTAACAAGATAGACAAATGGAAAGATATGCCAAAGGATGATAGAAAAAAGATGCTTGAATATCTAAAACGTGATTGTGAAAGTCTATATGCCGTATTAGATGAATTTACGTCTATTTTATTAGAACTAACTAACGGTGATACACCACCACAACTTACGGTAGGTAGTACGGCTATGGCGGCTTATAGAAGTCACTTTATGCCGAATGATTTAGTTATTGAAGATTGTTACAAACCAGATGCCAAGACTAACCCCGAAGAAATGTTTAGAAATAGTTACTTTGGGGGACGGACAGAAGTTTACAAAAAGTACGGTGAAGATTTATACCACTATGATGTAAACAGTCTATACCCGTATTGCTATACTGAAAAGCCTATCCCGATAGGTAAAGTTTCACATACGGGTAAGAACTTTCCGTTAGATGATACCGGCTTTGGTGGTGTAGTGAAGATTAACGCCAAGGTGCCGGAATACGCTTGTAACGGAATACCAGTATTACCATATAGATATACACCCGAAGATAGTACGGATGAAAAGGTCTTATTCCCTTCTGGTAATATTGAAGGGTGGTATATGGCCAAGGAGTTACGATATGCCCGTAAAGTTGGGGCTATTGAAGATATTGAAATATTGGATAGTTACGCAAGTCGTTACGGTAAACCCTTCAAAGAATACGGTGAAAACCTATATGAGTTAAAGAAAGGCATAGACAAACACGAAAATCCCGGCAAGTATAAAATAGTGAAGTTTTTGCTTAATTCATTCTATGGTAAGTTTGGGATGGATAGGTTTCACAAGTCGGTAAATATTGGTCCGGTTACGCAAGACTTTCAAGAAGGTAAAGAAATGATTAACCAAGAATTAGCCAAGAAAGGGGTAATGATGTCCGAAGAAGAATCTTTCGCACCTTACATATTACCGCGGGTAGCATCCGCAATTACGGCACAAGCCCGCATAGAATTACACAAGTGGTTTATGCGGGTATTTGATATGGGTGGTGATATTTGGTATTGTGATACTGATTCAATTGTTACGGATATACAATTACCAGAAGGTGAAGAATTAGGTAAAATGGACTTAGAAGGTAGATTAGAAAAAGGTGTATTCCTTGCGCCAAAAGTTTATGCGGAAAAATACAAAGGTGGTGATGAACTTGTTAAGGCAAAAGGTATGAGAGATTTAGATGCTACCTTTAGCACATTTGAGAAAGCATATTCAACTAATTCACCCGAACTAATAGGTACGGAATGGGAAAGCCCGCGGGGGTTCAAAGCCGGAATGAAACAAGGCAAGAGTAGTTGGTTTGAAACTAACACATACAACCGAACATTACAAGACTTTGACCAAAAGAGAAATTATGAAGGTAACAATAGTTACCCGGTGGTGTTATAATGAGTAAAGAAATGTCTCCTTGGAAATTTCCAAAATGCCCAAAGTGTGAGA
>UEZW01000005.1_pt1 | contig 9583 bp, 8 predicted proteins | sample 1903781 | NCBI WGS metagenome assembly UEZW01 (sample SAMEA4776353, study PRJEB27445) | saltern metagenome | biome: Hypersaline environment; feature: solar saltern; material: Pellet | place: Spain | collected 2012-08 | depth 0 m | reverse complement strand
TTCATTGTAAAATTCTTTTTCTAAATATATCCAAGTATACCGCCACCTTAAATAATTTATATTTATACTTTTGAATATCACTTACTGCTTGATCCACCATCCCTGCTACCTTCTTGGGTAAATCAACACTTGTAGAATTATTGACCAAGCGATTATAAAGTTCAACTAAAATTCTCTTTTGAGTATTCGGTTTTACTGGAACACGGTAATCGGCATTTCCACCGCTTAAACTAAGGTTAGCTTCAAATTGATAATGTCTTGACATTTCCTTTGATGGCTTCCTGCTTTTTGCATAACCTCTATCAGATCCACTGCCTTGCCAGTCGCCTAACAAATCAGCTCCTACACTAACAATATTTCTTGCTTTAGAAAGATCGTATTGTGGTAAAGCTCTGATGCCAAATTTTTCTTCAAAAGCATCTAAACCTGCTGATTCTGATACCGCGTCATAAACAATATGTTTTGTTGATGGGTATTTTTTCTTAAATTCTTTAATAAGTTTTTTAGTAGCTGGACTGGCAAATGTTTGGGTTAGGAATACAATTTGTTTTCCGTTTAATTTTCGCAATCGATCCTTAACCATTAAGTGAAAATCAATCCATGATCTTTGTTTTTGATTCACTTCAGGTTTTTGCAAACGTTGAACATCATACATTGATAAAACTGATGCATGAACTCTTGCTTTTGATGCAGATGTGGTTTTTACCAGCTCGTTGTTTTCAATCTTGATTGGTCTTCCTTCTCTAGTCTTAACAAGTACGCCTGCAAAATCAAATCCATCAGCCATGGTGGTAGCATAAAAATCAGATTTACCGGGAACTATCCTTTCCGGTTGTTCTGCATAAGGGATAGAGTGAATAACCGGACCTTCACAAGCAGCTATTGTCGCAGCTGCCGTGCTAAACCCTACATATTTCAGGAAATCCCTACGTGTTGTTGATGAAGATGACCCTTCTTCTTGTTCATCAGTTGGAAGTGGCTCTACAAACTCATTTTTTTCTAAATGATCAACTTTTGCTGATTCATGTAGCTGTTCAGGCGCTTTCCAATACTTTTTATTTGATGACATAAATTTTTTAATTACTTAAATTCTAAATTTAATAATGACATTTACCGCATTCTATACCACCCATTTGTGCCGCGGTTACTTTATCAACATTATACTTCTTTGATAGTTCTTCATGAATTTTTTTATAATATCCATTGTCTTTCATATTAACTTGAGTCTCTCTGTGACAATTGATACACCAACCCATGGTTAAGGAGGAATGTTGATACATAATCTCCATTTCTTCCACCGGGCCATGACACTTTTGACATTCAATATTAGCAACCGTGACATGTTGGGAATGATTAAAATAAGCTAAATCCGGTAAATTATGTATTCTTACCCACTTTACAGGCTTTTTCTCACCGGTATAAGCCATCTCATCAGGATTCCAACCAGTAGCTTCATATAATTTTTGAATTTCTTTATCATAGAACTCTTTAGAATATTGAGGCGTAGCTGTTTCTTCAGCAACTTCATTGACTTGTTCATGGCAGTTCATACAAACATTCAATGAAGGGATTCCGGAATGCTTAGACACCCTAGCAGAAGAGTGACAATATTTACATTCAATTTTATTTTCACCGGCGTGAATCCTATGGGAATAATGAATAGGCTGAACAGGTTCATAACCTTGGTCAACGCCTACTTGCATTAAATAACCATAAGCTCCGTATGCCACTCCTAATAAAACAACGACAACCGTTATGACAATAAGAAATTGATTTTCAGCAAAAGCAACCCATATAGGTTTTTTAGGTTCTTTTTCTTCTTTTAGTTGTAGTGGAACACCGTTTGCTTCAGCAAAGCGGTTTAAAGTTCTATTGACCAGATATAATACTACTGATAACATTAATAGTACAAAGGCCAGAATACCCAAAATGACTTCCATTGACATTCCACCACCTTGTTGACCGCCACCTTGACCTCCGGCTGGCGCCGCCGCAACTTTCTGTTTGGGTTCAGGTTTAGGCTGTTCTGCATAAGCCACGATATTGTCAATATCTTGGTTGCTTAATTGCGGGTAAGCTGGCATCGCCGTGCCATTGTATTCTTCATAGATAGCGATTGCTTGCTGGTCACCAGATTCTCTTAATTTCTTATTATTCTTTATCCATTTGTAAATCCATTCCATCTCACGACGTTCAGTCAATCCATGTAGGGCAGGTCCAATCGCTCTTTCATATCGCTTATGACAAGAGGCACAAATAGATTTAAAGAGTTCTTCTCCTTTGGCTATATCAGCTCCGGGAATAATTTCTTCTTGGTTGGAATCATTTTCTGCTGATGCTTCGTCACCGGAATCTTGAGCTGAAATCGGTATAAAAAAAACGAATAATACAAAAGCTAACATCATCTTCAAACTGCTCATCCTCAATGTATAATATTTCATATAAATCCCTATTATAAATGTAATATTGATAATATCCAATAAAATGAATACAAAAATAAGACTTAAAGCGTATTTACAGGAATAGACATTTCTTAAAACCTTAATTTAAAATACTTCTAAATAAAAATTTTATCTCAATTTATCGATTATCTTTACTTTTGAAAATACAATCCGTTCCATGAAAGCTATTACCACATTACTGTTATCGATATTTGTTTCTATTCAATTTGCTTATTCGCAATCCAATGTAGAAAATGATCCTTTGTTTAAGGAAATAGTACAACTTAAAGAGCAAATGACAAAAAACTATAAACTTAAAGAATTTTATGTTATTCAACTTCATTCAGGCAATAAAGATAAAGCCCAGAAAATAAAGGAAGATATCGATTTTTTTATAAGCCAAAACAGGCAACCAGATTCTTTTCAAAAAGAAGCCATTATAGTCTATGAAACGCCTAATTACAAAGTGTGGATCGGCCGATTTAACACTCGGCTTTTAGCTGATCGATTTTTTCTAAAGATTAAAGAAGATTATCCCAATGCCTTGATCTTAAAACCCGGATTAGGTTGACCACCATATTGTAAGTTGCTTTCAATATTACGACCATTATCAATATGTCAGTACACACCGCTTTATTACTGTTTTATCAAGATTCTAAAAAAGAGTCTAAAGTCGGTATTAATCAGAAATCAACTCTATTCAATGAACTAAATGATCATCTGATTAAAAAATTAAGGCATCAATCGTATGATCTTATATTATACTCTGATGATCAACAATGCGGGAATGATTTTGGAACAAAATATCATAATGCTTTAAAAGATACTTTTGCATTAGGGTATGAAAAGATTATCTCTATTGGCAATGATACACCACAGCTTTCTGTTAGCCACATACAACAAGCTTATCGATCATTAAATCATAAAAAAATAGGTGTTGGACCTTCAAATGACGGAGGATTCTATCTTTTAGCATTACATAAATCAGATTTTGAAAAGATCGATTTCAACAAAATCGATTGGCAAACACCCCTTGTTTTTGATCAACTAACTGATCAACTCAATGAAAAATGTATCAGTTTTGATAAGCTGCAATTCTTAACGGACATTGATGACGCAGCTTCTTTACAAAAAGTATTACAAGAATTACCTCAATCTCATAAGCTAAAAAAAACCTTATCAGCCGGGTTAGCAAGGCCGGTAATTAAAGTTTCAAGCGCGACTTACTTTCAATCGCATCAATACATCGCTCATTTTTTTAATAAAGGACCACCTGGGCAATTTCTTGCCATCAGATGATCCTCATTTCAAAAAAAAACGTAACTATTAAAAAAATAAGATGTATAGATTTATACTACTATGCCTTTGCTGTATAGGAATAACCACAGCACAGGAAAGCATTAAGGTTTCGGCATCATTACAGCCGGAGCAAGAACCTATTTCAGGCCTAAAAATAGAACTGGTCAATGACTCAAGAGGTATTTCCATTATTAAAACCACCGATCAAAAGGGGAATGTCAATTTTACGTCCTTACCGGTCATCGATGATTATCAGGTAAAATTCGCGGGCAACGACGATTACCTCTCTTCTCGATCCGGCTTGATCGATCTGCGGTCCAATGAAAGCGTGAGCGTTACTTTACCTGTCTTTAAAAAATTAGGCGAGCAAAAGTTGGACGAGGTTGTCATCACTGATAGGAAATCGCTCAAGATCAACCGGCGGAATGCAGAAGTATCCTTTGAGCTCCAATCAGAAGAACTTAAAAAACTACCGGTAGAAGCCAGGGATATCAATACCGCTTTGTTTAGATTGCCTAACGTAACCCAAGCCACCGGATTTTTCCCGGAAGCACCGCCGGTGAGCATCAATGGCGCCAATTCGCTTTACACGAACTATACCATTGACGGAATGGACAATAATGAGCAATTCCTGGGTGGTATGCGCTTTAATATTCCAGTAGGTTTTGTCAAAGATATCACAGTTTTAACAAGCAATTATTCCGCAGAATACGGCCTGAGCAACAATGGTGTTATCGATATCACGACCAAATCCGGGACGAATGAGGTAAAAGGCGAGGTCTATGCCATCAATCGCCCGGGACAACCATTGGATGCTTCCAGCCCTTTTGCGCAACGCGATCTGTCCGGCAATCAGGTAAAAGACGGCTTTGAGCGTTATCAAACAGGCGTTGCCGTGGGCGGACCTATCAAAGAAGACCAGACCTTTTTCTTTTTTAATTTCGAGCATACCACTGATATTAAAGACAATTTGCTTAATTCACCGGATCTGGGCGTTAATGAAACCGTTCAGGGAACCAACACCTTCAACTATTTCTCAGCCAAGATCGATCATAACTGGTCATCGCATTTCCGTTCCTCCGTTCGGGCAAATGTAGGTGTGGTCGGCATTGAACGTCAGGGCGGCGGATTATCCGGCGGCGTTCAGTTCCCATCGGCGGCTAATCAGCAAGACCGGAACAGCCTGAACTTAGCTTTGAAAAACAACTACGAAATCGGTGATTTTACGTTTGAAAGTAATCTGCAATACAGCCGGTTCAAATGGGATTATGCCGATCCGGATTCCGGTCCGTCACCACAGGTAACCATCAGGAACCCACAAGATATCACCGCTGCGGTCATCGGTCATCCGGGATTTGTATTTGATTCTGAAGCTGATACTTACCAATTCCAGCAAAAGGTCAATTACGCGTTTGAAGATCATTCGCTTAAGGCCGGATTCAATTATCTAAGCAGCGACCACAGCCTATTTGGCGGTGGTAATCCTAATGGGAATTACGTGATCGATCTTACACAAGGTCAATTAGATAACCTGCGCAATGCTAACTTAGGCAGCGGTATTAGTCTGGACGACCTTCCAACCGATGTGGAAGTGATTAATTATAATGTAGAACTGCTACCTACGTCTTTCGGCACGACACAAAACATCTACAGTTTTTATCTGGAAGACCTTTGGGCGGTGAGCAACAAATTAGACCTCAAACTCGGCTTGCGCTATGATTATGATAACCTTTCAAAAGGTGGCGGCGATGATGGCGACTACAACAATTTAGCACCGCGTTTCAACTTTAACTACGAGCTTGATGAAAACTCCGTTATCCGCGGCGGGTATGGCATTGCTTATGATAAGATATTGTATTCCGTTTACAGCGATGCGCTCCAGCAAAGCACGGATTCCGATGCTTTTAAAACGCAACTCGCCGCATTACAAGACCAGGGAATTCTGGACCCCAATGCCGATCTGGACCAGGTTACTTTTAACGGAAATCTCACCGCGACCGTGCCGAATGCCGATTTTCCCAACGGACCTACCACCAGAGAAATTACCGTTGATAAAGATCAAATATTCTCTAACGAAAGACGCATTCTCAACCCTAACGGATACGATAATCCCTACACGCATCAAATCTCCATAGGCTATCAAACCACGATAGATGATGATAAGCTGTTCTTTGTAGACCTGTTCCATAATCGCGGGGAAAACCTCTACAGATTACGCAACCTAAATGCCGCAGAAGAATTTCCGATCGATGCTGATTTTTCACCGGATGATGTGCGCACACAAGCAGAAGCCGATGCCACAAGACCGGTTCCCATAGTCAATGGCGCAGGCATCATCAACGGTCAAGAAGTGCAAGGTGTGGCCAGGAACGTGGTGATGACCGAAACGGAAGGGAAATCGCGTTATTATGCCGCGAGTTTTAATCTGCAAAAACAGCGCGGTGATGATAATTATTCTTATCGACTGAACTATACTTTATCCTCACTGGAGAACAATACTGAAGATATCAACTTTAGAGCGATGGACGCCAACAATTATGGCGATGAATGGGGTCCATCCATCAACGATCGGCGACACAATATCAATGGCATCTTCAACTGGTTTCCCTTTGACAACAGTCTGATCACCTTCGCCGGATTATTACAAAGCGGCCAACCTATCAATCGTATTCCGGACGCAGAAGTTTTCGGTACGACCGATCTTAACGGAGACGGCAGTGGCTTTGGTGAAGCTTACGTAGGCAACAGCGACAGGTCGCCCGGCGAATCCCGGAATAACGACAGATTGCCCTGGTCGTTCAATTTTGATGTGCATTTACAACACACATTTGATTTCATAGGAGAAAATCAACTGGAATTATCCGCCGATGTGTTCAATGTTTCTAATGTTGAGAATCTAAGCGGATTTCCTAACAATGCGACCCAAAGTAATCAGATCCAGGCCGGACCGGCATCCAGCGGTAGATTTGTACAACGAAATGCCGGACCGCCCAGACAATTTCAATTTGGCGTCCGATATTTATTTTAAAACAGAAAAATGATGAAATTAAGAACCCTATTATTGCTTATGTGTTTCCAGCCGATACTTTTGGGTTGTTATCAAAATAAGCCTAAGAACAATGAGCAAAACAGCACTGAAACAGAAAATAAAGCCACACCAAAGCATACAGTACAAAAGAAAAAAGTATGGATAGATGCTGATGTCGCTGTAGGTATGAAAAATTATAAAGGTGAAGGTTACAGCGATGTTGACGATGGTTATGCCATACTTCAGCTTTTTAAAGCAAAACAAATCGATATAAAAGGGATGAGCGCGGTTTTTGGTAACACCAGGATCGATGATGCTTACCGGATCTCCCAAAAAATGGCGGATGATTTTGCACCTTATGAAATCCCTGTTTTTAAAGGCGCAGGAACCGCGTTAGATCTCGATAAAGTAGAAACGAATGATGCCGTGGAAGCTTTAGCTCAACAGTTGAGAAAAGAATCTTTACACATTTTAGCCATAGGTCCGGCAACCAATATCGCGACCTTAGTTTTGCTGTATCCTGAACTGAAGTCTCAGATAAAAGAAGTGGTCCTGGTGGCGGGGAGACGCAGTCTAACGGCTTATTTTGAAATTGGAGAAACGGAGGTAAAACACGCGCCGGACCTTAATTTTGACCTGGATAACAATGCTTTTCGCGTGCTGCTGGAAAATGAAATAAAGGTCGTGCTTTGCCCGTTTGAAATATCCAGTAAGGTCTTGATCACGCAAGACGACCTGAACGAGTTAAGCAAAGCTGATCCAGCGAGTCAATGGATAGCAGAAAAATCAAAACCCTGGATCCAACAGTGGGAACAAATAGGAGAAAAAGGATTTCACCCTTTTGATATACTCGCCAGCCATTATTTAATCGCTCCGGAAGATATCAAACACGAAGAATTAAAAGCACATCTGGAAATCCATCCTGACGATATGAAGTTGGATTCGCCAGGTAATCATTTTAAGAATTATCTGATCTGCGATAAGTCTTGTGGGGCGTCTATAACTTATTGCTATGATATTGTTGAAGATTATCATAAGAAAATGATGGAAAGTCTTTTAAAATAAAAGAAAATGTCAAAAAACGTAGAAGAATTAAAAGCGGACAAAGCCAGCCTGGAAATCTACCTCAAAGAACAGGCCTGGTTACAACACGGAGAAAAGATAGTCGCCTTAGAAAAGCCGGGAGAAGGAAATATGAACTTCACCCTACGCATCAAAACAGATGAGCGTAGCTTTATCATCAAACAGAGCCGGGATTATGTAGAAAAATATCCTCAGGTAGCTGCACCTGCGGAGCGTGCAATTCGGGAAGCGGAATTTTATCAGCTCATTGCCGGTGAAAGTCAGTTGAAAGAAAAAATGCCTCAACTTCTGGGTGTTGACCACCGGAACCACGTATTAAAACTGGAAGACCTGGGAAATGGTGTGGACTATACTTTTTTGTATGAAAAGGATAAGCATCTGGAAGACAGTGAGCTTAAAGAGATCGTCACCTTTGCCGCTCGTCTTCATCAAAGCATCAATATCAATACTACCCAAGAAAGACTGACCAACAGGAATATGCGTAAGCTCAACCACGAACATATTTTTATCTATCCTTATTTAGAAAATAATGGGCTCGATCTTGACGAAATTTTGCCGGGCCTTAAAAAAATAGGGGAACCTTTTAAAAAGGACCGCCTTTTGAAAAAGGCCGTTGAAAAATTAGGTCAACGGTATTTAGAAGACGGAAACACCTTGCTGCAGGGCGATTATTTCCCGGGAAGCTGGTTAAAGACCAGGGATGGATTAAAGATCATCGATCCTGAATTTTGTTTTTTTGGTGATGTAGAATTTGAGATCGGCGTGATGCTCGCTCATTTAAAAATGGCAGACCAACCCGAAGCGACGGTAAAAAAAGCCCTGAATATTTACAGGGAGCTATCATCCATAGATGAAGAACTTTGCCGTAAATTTATGGCCATAGAGATTTTAAGGAGGATCCTGGGATTAGCGCAGTTACCCTTAAGCCTTGATCTGGAAGAACGTAAGGCATTATTAGAGGAAAGCCGAAATATCTTGGTCTAAGATTTGATATTGATCTATTTTGACATTAAAGTTGAAAAAGCTAATAAAAATGAAACCATTAATACTGATATTTTTACTTGTAAACACCACGCTTATGCAAGCTCAAAACGAAATCGAACAGGCATTGGATCAATATGCTGACGGTAGTATTGAATATATTTCTACAGATGAACTGGCAAAACTGATCGCCACCGATCAAAATATACAGCTTTTAGATACGCGAAGCCAGGATGAATTTGACGTAAGTTTTATCGAAAATGCCGTTTATGTAGGTTACGAGGAATTTGAAGTAGAACAATATGAAGATCAGTTGAACAAGGATCAGCCGATCGTGGTGTATTGCTCAATAGGTGTTCGATCGGAAAAGATCGGAGAAAAGCTCAAAGCCGCCGGATTCAAGAACATCAAGAACTTACGCGGCGGAATTTTCAAGTGGTTCAATGAAGCGCGAACTATCGTTGACCAGAAAAACCAAGCAACGGACTCCATCCACGGCTATGATTCAACATGGAGCCAGTATCTTAAGCGAGGTAAGGTTGTCTATTAACTTATTCTATAGTTTTTTGATGCGAGCCAATTGGCCCATTTGCTAGCGCGAGCGTCACGCTCGTGCTTTATCTAACTGGTCATACGTTCAAATCTATTTCAAGGACGGTATGATCATCAATTGCATAATTCCGTGCACTACTGTATTTATATTCAACTGGGTCGATTACAAATCCACTTTTGACAGGGTTTTCATGAATAT
>UEZW01000004.1_pt1 | contig 12284 bp, 11 predicted proteins | sample 1903781 | NCBI WGS metagenome assembly UEZW01 (sample SAMEA4776353, study PRJEB27445) | saltern metagenome | biome: Hypersaline environment; feature: solar saltern; material: Pellet | place: Spain | collected 2012-08 | depth 0 m | reverse complement strand
ACTAATTGCTCAATTATACTTGCCAACTCTTGCTGGTATTGTGCGACGTTTGTTTGAAGTAGTAAATTTGTAGCGGTTTCTATTTCGTCTGCATTGTTGCCTAATCCATTTGAACCAGCTCTAATACCTAATAACATAGGCGATGTAATTCGATGTCCTGCAATTAGTTTTTCAAAGCATTCTTTTGATAGGTATTCATATAAGTTTGGCGCATTGTCAAGCGGGATGTCTTCTACTTCTGTTTTTCCCTCTTCGTTTTCGCTAAAATTAACAATGACCATATCGCCCTCTGAACCTGTAAGGCGTTGTTTTATCTGCTCTGTATATAAGCGTCTCTGATTGTCGTCTGGTATGTTTCCATATACGTTGACAACCTTTGTTGAGCTGAACCTGTTCTTAACGTTATTAATAAGGTATTGGCTTATTTCTTGCTCTAACACGGCATAAGGTAAAGCACCCTCGTAATCTGGTGGCGTGAAATATTCATTGCCCGGGCTGTATTTACCCCATATAAATATCTCGTTTCCTGTTTTGCTATCTTGCGAATAAGCCTTAAATAGTTCAGGCTCGTCACTTGTTTTTTTATCTTCCCAATTCGGGTGGTAATACCAATTTTTTATCTCCCCATTTTTGTCCTTGACCTCTGGTCTAAGGGTGTGCATCGGGAAGTGGGTCAAGTTTGTTATCTTACCATTGTTTTTAGTTACTTGTATCGCCGCCATCCCTAATATCTTTTTATCTAAGAATAGTTTGCGCATACATTCATCGCTTATCAGCGACTTAACCTGCGCCCATTGGTCGGCTTTATTTGATGCTGACTTTGCCTTTAATCCTTTGCCAAACATCATCAGCACAAGTCCGTTTATTATAGCGTTGTTTGTTGTGCTGTTTTTATAGCGGTCTATAAGGTACTGAAAGTAGTTGTTATCTTCTCCGTATTCAACATACCCGTTCCGCTTGTTTTCTTCAATATCTGGGCTTGTGTATTTATCAAGTTGTAAAACCTCAATCATAATGTTATATATTCGTTATCGGTTATATTTGTCTCATATCTTCCCGCATTAAATGAGTAGTCGGAGTCCGTTACAAAAATTTTGTTCCTGTAAATTACAACGTCAACCTTGCTTATAACAAGCTCGTAATATTGCCCTTCATTCAAATCTAAGGTGGGTTCGACAAAGTTATAAATGCCTTCAACTTGCAAGTTCACATTTTCATTGACTACTTCCTTATTGCTTTGCTCATCTCGAATTAATACGTTTACGGTTTGATTGACAAAGCCTTGTCTTCCAAAGAAAAGTATTTTATTTTCCGTTGTTCCTAAAATCTTCATACAACAAATATAACATAATTTTATGAATTTTAACAGAATAAAAAAGCCCCACGTTTGCAGGGCTTAATTAATGGTAAATAAATCAAAAGTATTAAGCGTTAACAACGATACTTGTATTAGTATCATCTCCTATAATTGTCGGGTCCACAAATAACGCTGGTCGGGTTTCCTTTCCAGTCGCTTCAATGTTATAACCGTTATTTTCTCCCATTGCTGAACCGCTTACGGCTGTTGCAACTACGTCCATTCCATTCTCACCACCTACTAATTTGAAATTACCTGCATAATCTTCAACTATAATTATAGGTCGGCTTTTGCTCATCTTCTCTAATTCGGCACTATCATCAGGTGTCTGCTTTTTAAGAACCGCTGTAACGGTTGGCGAATAAAAGCTCGTGCCTGCTTCCCCTGACACTTCATTTGTATCTTCAAGCGAATGACCACCATCTCTTAGCTCGTATTTATGCAAGTCATAAGGGCTTGCTGGCGTTCCAAAATCTGTAATTTCATTGTTTGCCACCGTCTTATTAGCGAAAAGTTCAGCGTCAAAATTAATGAAATACAAATTCTTCAATCCACCTTGTGTTTTGCAAAGGTGCGGTCTGCTTCTGCTTATTGTTTCACAACTCATTTTATAATGTTTTTAGAAAGGGAGCGGTTAAGCTCCCCTTTGGTTATTAATTTGCTGAATTTGTAATTCCGTACGTTACGATGTCTTGAGCAAGTGCGTACTGAACACCTCCAGTAAATCTCATTACAAATCTTACGTTTTGAGAGCCGTCAGTTTCCGCCATATCGATTAACTTTACTTCATTATGGTCTGCGATTAAAGACGTTCCAAAATGCAGATTTTCCACATAAGATGCGAACATCACATCTCCGCTCAACCCATCGGCTTTGAAAATCTTAATGCCGTCAAATTCGGTTGCGTTGATGTCCTGATTATTGAACCTATCAAGGTAGCCTGCATTCCCTAAAGCTCTTTTGTAGGCTCTGAAAACTTTTGGTGAAACGTAAATTTGATAGTCTGCTCGAGATAAGACACGTTCAGGCGTTGCGTCTACTACGTCACCAATTTCATCTCGTACATTAGCAGGCGTTATGGTTGTTCCAGCTACTTCCTGCCCTGATGGAAGGTTCGCATCCGCTGCAATTAAGGTTGTGAACCCATCATACTCACCGCTATTTGTATTATCACCTGTCCATATAGACTTTTCATTGTTTTGAGCAACTTGTGCTATCTGTTGAGCGATAATGAAGTCGCTGAAAGTTTTCGGTAAGTCATCGTGTGTTGAATTAATTAACTGCTTCGCGTCCCAAGTTTCACGAAAATCTTTTTTGCAGAATTCAAGGTTAACGTCAAGCTCTTTTGGCTGTAATACCCTTTCGGTTGTGGTAACCGTTCCAGTTGCATTAAAATCACAACTTGCGTCCTTTATTAATCCAGTAACGGTCGTTGGTCGCAAAGGTTTTTTGAACTTAATGCCTTCGTCAATTGTCAATGCTCTTGATGCCAAGGTAGGCGAATTTAAAAGTGCTGGGGCTATATACTTTCCAGCTTCCTTACCTGCATAGCTTGTTGTAATATTATTTGTTGTTGCCATTTTTTATTTAATTTGATAATTGTTTCATTACGTTTTGCAGGATTGTTTTACTTTGGTCTACCTGCATTTTGACCGCTTCTGTTTTAACCTCAGCTTCTGGGCTGTGTTTTTTTGGCTCTACAACTTCAGCGGATGCTTCTACTTCTTCCGCTTCTGGTTGTTCTTTTGGTTGTTCCTTTTCCATCTCTGGCTTTTCGGACTTTTCCTCGTCTTGCTTTTCCATTTCCTTTTTGTCTTTCATATAGTTAGCAAGCTCCGATATTTGACTTTCGACCTTTTCAAGCCTTTTTTTCATCTCTCCGAGTTCGGTCTCCTTCTTTTCGCCTTCTGCTTCGGGTTCTTCACCACCGCCTTCAGCGTCTTTAATTTCTTTTAAAACGCCTTCTTCTTCAACGACTAAAATACGTCCGTCCTCGAGTTCGTGTTCTCCAACGGGTGCAGGTAGCCTTTCGCCCTCTTCGGGAATAACAAAGACGTTTCCGTCCTCTATGCTTACCTTAGTACCGTTTTTCAATACTTCTTCTTGCAGTTTAGGCTTTTCTTCTTTCTTAGGTTCAACACCCGATAGTTTTATAGCCAATTTTTCCGCAAGGGAATCTAACAAGTTTGACATTATATAATAATTTTATGTTAATTACTACAAATGTTTCACGGTAATTTGGAATAACAAAATATTTTGCTAAGGAATTTAGAATAAATATAATTTATTCGTGTGTAATGTTACTATTTGATTGATTCACAGTCGAGCCTATTCCTTGCTGATGTAGCTTTCCTTTGCAACACTTGTTTGAGTAAGTGCCGTTTTTGCAAAGACAACCTCTGCGATTTCCTTTAGGCGATGTGTACCTATTCCTCATGATTCGTTTATTTTTCTAATTGCCCATTCAACACCTTCTGTGCCACCCCAAGCATCCCACATTAATCCACCGCACCCTTCATCATATGCTACATCCTTGTGCTGTCTATGTCTGTTGAACGATGCCATACGTTGCACGGTGTCGGCTGATATACTTTCGCCATTTGCTAACTGATGCGCTCTGGTCTTTCCTGTTTGCGTTCCGCATTCTCCCCAGCCGTTCTTCTCCGCATACTTAACCGCTCGTTTTGCGTTTTCTTTTGCACGTCTCGGATAGTCGTTATACGTTTCGCTTAACCCCGCTTCTTCTGCTAATTCGTGTAACTCTCGAAATTGCTTTAATTTTTCTTCATCAACGAAAAGTTGTGTTTTGCTGTCTGATGAATAATGACCTTCGATTGAAAAGCCTTTTAACTTCCCTGCTTTTGCCTTCTCATATATTTCCTGATTGTCGCATTTGTAGCTTACACACCACGTTCCCTTCTGCAAGTTAAGACCATATAATGCGGACTTATCCTTCTCGGTATCCTCAACTATCCACGATTCAACTATATGAAGTCCTTTTATTTTTTTATTATGGTTTTCCGTTGCATTGTCAAGCAACCCTCGGCGCATAAACAATTCCATTGTTTTACGAACGGTCTCAGGCTTGAAATATATGTAATACCCTTTGCCGTCATCGCTTCTAAATATAGGCTTGTTTGGAATTAACGCCGCCCCTAATAGTATGCGCTTTTCCTTATCCACTTCTGCAAGTTCCACCTTTTGTTTGAAATCGCTTTCAAGCGTAACAAAGTCGCTTTCTATTGCTGGATTTTCGACTATTGAAATAGCATTGACCCCTAACCTATCTTCCATTTCGTCGATTATCATTTCTCGTAAATCCATATTACAAATATATTAAAATTTTAACGTTTCTAACCTAATCTTGACGGCTCTTCAATTTGCCTGTCTAACTCTTGTTGGTTGCTTACTTCTGAACCTACTACATATGCTCTCATATTTTGGTTTTGGTTTCCGATCGCGTCCGCTATTTGGTTTCCTTGGGATTGACCTACAATATTGAAATCAGGTGCTGATGCTTGCCCTGCACTCGCTCCACCTATTCCACCTGATGCGGTCGGCGTTCCACCTCCTGAACCTCCAGGAACGTTTGGAATTGAAGTCGAATTAATTTGTTGTACTGCTTTAAAACCGCTTGCTAATGTAGTTGCTGTTGATACAACTTTTTGAGCGGTCGCAAATGGCTCTGGTAATACGGACTTACTACTCCAAACTTCTGAAACACCTTTGTAAGTGTTTATTAATGCTTCTGCTCCGCTTATCATTTTATTTGCTTTGGCGTTTTCACCTACTAACATACTTATTCCATCCAATGTATCTTGTGCTAATTTGAATTTAGCTTTTTCTTTACGCTCCTGCATTTTTTCTTCTGCCTTAGCGCTTTCCTTTTTATTTTTATCTAATTTTTCATCAATTTTTGCTAATTCTTTAGCTTTTTGTTCAGCCGTTAGCACCTCCATGTTTTTAACACGCTCTTTTTGCGCTTTCAAAAATTTAAATTCCGCTTCTGCATTTTGAAAATCCCTTTCCCTTTTCGCTTCTAATTCTTCAATGCGCTTTTCTGCTTCTTCTTCTTTTTGCTCACGCTCCATTTCCTTAACTCGCTCTTCATGCTCTTTTTTAGCAAGTCTAAGTAATCTGTTTTTTTCTTTTTCATTTTTTACCGTTTTATTAATTAGTTCTATTTGCCTGTCAAGTTCCTGCTGGCTTTCTATTTTTTGGCGTTCCAATTCTGACTTTCCTAACATTTGCAACTCTTTCATGTTTTCTTTCCGCTCTTGTTGCAATGTTGCTTCATTCATTCTTTGTTCACTCCTAAAACCTTCTATTTCTTCTTCGATTGACAGCAATCCGTTTTTGGCTTCCTGTAATTTAAGTTGAGCATCTATGTTTTCAGGGTTGAGCGCTAATTCTGCTTTTGCTAATTCAACTTGTTTTTTTTGTGCTTTTTCTTGTGCTTTTAAGGAGTCCTCTAATATTTCACCTAACTTTTCATTTGCTTTAATACGCTCATCAATACTTAACCTTGTATCATCTCTTCTCTGCCTTTGTATTTCGGCATCTCTTTTATTAAGCAAAGAAATACGTTCGACTTCCGATTGTGCCAGCTTTGCCTGCTTCCTTAATTCAACAAGTGCGTCTGCACTTTTTTGCGCAGAGTCTGTGTTTACCTTGCTTACATTTTTTTCAACTTCTAAATACAAATCTCCCATCTCAGCCATCATGCCTCCAAAATTGTCAGCTATATCTTGACCTGCTTTTTTTGCATCACCCCCCGTTTCCTTTAACGACTTTTTAGTTTTTTCAATTTCTTCGGTAAGCGCTTTTATTTCTTTTGGATCTCCACTTCCAAGCGGAGAATCCTCATAGGCTCGTTTAGCCATGAGAATACCTAATTTTAAACCGTCTATTGCGATTTTAAATGGTGTAAGTCCCAAAGTGATTAAACCAGAAATAACCGCTATACTATTTTTAAAACCTCCCTCTAATTCGCTGACCGCTGTAAAAGCGTTTGTTACTGCTGTAATTACCTCATTCAAAACAATACTGACAGTCTCAAATCCTTTACTAATAATATCAACGGTTTTTTGGTTTCTACTCATCGCTTCAGATAGCTTAGCGACTGCGGCGATTATAAGACCAATCCCTAATCCTTTTAAAGCGGCGCCCATAAGTTTAAACCCTTTACCTGCACCTCTTGCGGCTTTGCCGATTCCTTTTACAGCTTTACTTGATTTTTTCCCGCTTCTTTGCGTTTGTTTAGATTGTTTTTTTGATGCTTTTTCTAAGTCTTTGACGGAATCTTCTGTATCCTGAACTTGCTCATTAAGGTTTTCAACTTGTTTAGTTGCATCTTTGCTGTCAAACTCAACTTTTCCGCTTAATGTAAACGATTCCTGTCGTGCCATACTCTTTTTATTTGTTCTTTTGCGTTTTCTAAATCTGTTGTCAATTCATACTTTCCCTTGGCTATTTCGATATTTTCGCTTTTGCCATACCAATTATCATATTTCAATAGGTCATAAAATGTCATAGTGTTGTGTATTCTCGTTTATTTTCTCCTACTCTTATTCCGCTTTCTTCAGCGTTAAATCTTGATATTACCTCAAAGTCTATTGTCGTTCCGCTTGGAAGTCCTGTCAACTCAAATTCTAATGTATTAGTTTTTTTAATGTTTGCTAAAAAAGCTCCACTTCTTTTTACATCATAACTATCAATCCTTTCATCAAATTCATGCGCTGGTGTCCAACTTATCTTAATTGAGCTTGACGTTATATTTTCCGACTGAATTTGCGGGCGTGCTAATGGTGTCAAGTTGACGCTTTCGCTATCTGTTTGTGTTTGTAACGGCTGTTGCGGTATGTTTATCAATTCCATTTTAGCTCGTCTATCGTTGAGCTTGATGTCTATTTTGTTAATCCTAAACCTACGTCCATTGATTATAATTTCATCGTTCAATTCGTATTGCCTGATAAACCACATCGGCAATACGGCTTCAAGGCTTACTTTTCTCGATTGCGGATTGTAGACATTCTCCACGTAATTCTTATAATACTTTTTAAATAATGAATTGCTGTTTTGATTCAATGTAAATTCATCCACCTCCGCTCCAAAGTGTATGGTATTGGATAAGAAGCTGGCACTTGAAGGTCTTATATAAGTGTTTACTATATCCGATGCGGTTTCGCCATCGAAAAAATAATCATAACCAGCGATATTTGTTTTTCTTGGATAGAAAATTAAAGGTTCTCCTAAGGTAGGGTCTCCTTTTTTATCCACAAACCTGCCATAGACATAGGGTGTCCAGTTATTGTTTGTAATGTTTTTTAATCTTTCATAAAGCATTTTTTCAAACATAGGTTGGATTTCATAAGTTCCACCTGAATAAAGTTCGTTGTTTGCATTGTTTTGGCTAGAGACATCATGACTTAAAAACCCAAATTTTCGGTTTAATCTTCTGTTCCTTGTTATGGTTAGAAATGTCGAAGGGTCAGGAAAGCCCATTTCAATATCGCTAAAGGGGTGTAATTTATTAACGGTTTTTTTCTTTATGTCTATGTATTCTGTAAGGTCATAAGTGTTCCCGAGGTCATAGAATATATCTAATTTTTCAACTTCTATTTTCCCCTCATCGTTCACAAATGCGACTAAGTTGAACATCTTAAAAATAGATGTGAGATAGTCTATAATTTTCATATCAGGAATTTGCTCTAATATGTTAAGATAATTAATAGCCACCCTTGCACCTCCCTCAATATCATAAAATGCTGTCTTTACATCAGACGGGCTTCCTAATAGGTCAACTGATTGCGCCCCCAATTCCACGTCAACCGTATTTATTCCGCTGTCTTGTGTTTCTATTTTGAGCTCAGGTTTGTAATAATCGGTGCTATTAAAGTCGGATGATAAGTTAATCGTTCTCGTTATTTCATCTGGGTTACTTGGCGACCCGTCTACATTTTGCGTTTCGCTAATTAGAACATCCCCATTGACCTGATTGATAACCTCGAATGTTACCTCCCCACTCCCAACGAATATAAATTTATAATTCAATGTCACTTCAACCTCTGTGTTCGTGTTAAATTCCGTTATAAAAAATCCCTGGTCATCCCAAAAGTTCTCATCGCTTGGCGCTCCTAAGTCGATGAATTGAAAGTCATCACGATATAAGTCGATGTTAACAAATGATTCTGAACTTAAAAACCCCTCATCCCTGTGAAGCCACATATACAAAGTCGTGAACGCCTGATTTTGTGAAAAAAAGAAACCAGCGAACTCAATCCCATACTTGTCCTCAATAGCCTTATTTATTAATCCTAATCTTATTGCGGGTTTTAACTGTTGGTATTCTAATAAATTGTTAGTTACAGTATTGTTTTCTGTATCAATTTCATACAGGTTGTCAGTTTCATAAGTGTATCGCTTGCTGTGTGTTATGAAAGGATAACATATTTCACCAACTTCTACATCGCTAACGGCTGTTACGTCTTGATTATTTGCGTCTACTGTTAAAAAATTCCTAAACCCCTTCTTTGCATTTTCAAATGAGTAAGCGTGGTCGTATTGCGAAAGTGATGTAAGGTCATCAAGTTTGTCATCCCCTATAATGTCCTTCAACTTAGATAGTTCGCCACGAAACACTATCTTATAATGCTTTGGCTGTTCCATGTGCATTTGCACTCCCATAAGCTCAATGAAACCTTTTTTCCACGTTTCTCCGTTTAACTTGATTTCAGCAGGTTGTTTGACCCTTGCGTCAAATCCGTTAAGTATGTCATAATTATAGAAGTTCTTAAATATAGAATTATTCCGCTTCGATGCAGGCACGGTCAATTGCTTTGAGTATTCCGTAAATATCGCTCCTACATCCTTTGCATCCTTGATGCTGTCGGTTATCTTGACCGTTTCATCTTCAAACATGTCGAGTAGGTTTCCATTTATGTAAACTTTATAATCTATCATAAAATTCGATTAACTTCTTTGTTTGTATATTCAAAATCGACTTTATATTCAATAACTTTATCGTTGTCCTGCGTTTTTACTTTATGGCTTGATGATGTAACTTTCACAGGCTCTCCATTCAGCCAAACATTAAGGGAATAAAACAACTGCTCAAATACAGGATTATGGCTTTCAGGGTAGAAACCTGAATGTAGTGTTACCTTTCTGTTTCCATACTTTCGATATATACGCTCACCACCTACTAAACTATTATAAGTTCCATTGTTGATTTGATGAGGCTGGTAACTTTCATCATCGCTGTTCAAGTTATCCTCCCGTTTGAAAAAGAACCAAAGGGTTTCCACAACTCCAAAACGATTAATAAACTCAACTTTATTATCTTCATATTTACTTTCGCATACCTGCATTAAAGATATTTTTTTTACTTCCTGCCCTATATTATTTATTCCGTTTGTTAATCTAATTGCGGTTGCTGTTTCTTCGTTTATCTGAACGTTCGTTGAATGTTGTGTTAAAATACCTGTCAAATCTAAACTATTAGAAATACTGTTTACACTTACTGCCACAAATTGATTAGTCCATAACCTATCAAAGCTTATAATTGTTTCTTTATCAACAGGCTTTATATAGCTTTCTGAATCCGTTAATCTAAAACTACTTAAAGTATTTAGTGTTCTATGTGTTTGTAAGTTCAAGTTGTAAATAGGTAAAACATTTTGTCCTGAACTAAAATTAAATTTTAATTCTAATTCTGAAATATTACTACGCGGCTGAACTTCTATTAAATACCAATTATTAGCTAAATCTAAAAAATTAAAATTTATATTTACAGCTTCGTTTATTTGATTAGAATTAGTTGTAAAGTTTAAAATACAATCTTGACCTTCAACTTCAATTTCAAATTCAGATGATCCTTTGAAAAAAAATGATAAAACATTTCTGTTGTTATCTTCTAAATTAAATAAATAACTTGCTTGGGCATTTGACGATTGGCTTAAAAAAACATAAGCATTGTCATTTCCAAATAAATCGTTTTCCCCGCTTGTTAAGTTTACGTTCGCTCCGTTCTGCTCGGTGTACTCATCTATGTTTGCAGGCGTAATACTTTTAATTATTTGCGGGTATTTATCCCGTTGCAAATAACCATCACGAAACCTAATAAGAAACATTTTTTCCTCGACCGCTAACAAACCATTATCACGGCATACACCTCGAATTAATGCCCATTTACCCGTATCTCGAACATCATTTAAGAAGTTCTCGTTGTCTAAGTAGTTGTTCTCACTGCTCAATAATTCCGATATTTCAAAACTTGCTTTTTCGTTTATTGCGTTTGTGAATAGTGAATAGTTTGGCGTATTGCTTACATCAAAATTGTCTGGGTCGTCATCTATCCATATATCCAACAAACAATCGTTCATATTTGTTTCGTTGAAATGGACTATTATTGGACTTCGTGTGAGATATGCTTTCATTGTCTTATGTCTGTAAATCGTTTAATTGCTTTCAGTAAGTCAAGCTGGTACGCTTCCACCATCTCAGGCGGTAGGCGTTTTAGGTTGCTGTCAATAGACTTTGTTAAAAAGAATGATGCAGGTATTCCCTTTCGGTATATGTTTCTGCTTATTATAAATCCTATTGTTTTATAATTCCCTTTTGCAAATCTTCCAGCTTCATCCCTTAATCTTATGTTCTTTTTCTTTGCCCAATCAGCAATTGGCGATATAGGCGGTCGCTTGTTGGTATACTTGTATGGACTATCGCTTGAGCTTGGATAAGTTGACTTTGCACCCTTGACCCCCTGGTCTTGATATTCTCCATACTCATTCATTCCAACCTTAAACTCAAAACTATTCGGGTTGACTTTCCCTCCATAATTTATAGATTTCCAAAGGTTCTTATCTACGTTTTTCCCCTGTCGTGTAAGGTTCGCTCGGGCTTGCTTCCTTATGCCCTTTCCAAACTTATCTAATATGTTGGCTAAGTTCTCCATCAGGTATTGCAAGCGGTTATGTAGTTCGGGAATTGAATGTCGAATGAAAGCGAATAGCCTGCAACTCCATCATCAAGGTCATCCCGGAATGCTTCAGCGCTCATATCTCCTGCTAATATTTGTTGCGATGCAAGGTCGCCTTCCCTTAATTCTTTATGCAACCTTTCGGCTACCGTTAACATTTCGTTAAGAATATGTAATTCGGCTTGTGTTTGGTCGTAAGTGTTTGACCTATCTACTAAGTCCATCAGCATTACATCAACCGTTAGCGTGTTTAATTGGTCTTGAATGCTTACATTAGTGAATATGAAATGAGCGATGGGATAGTTCTTATGTTTTTTTTGTAGCACTTCCTCATATACATCCCCATAGCTTACAGAATTAATCAGCTTATCGCTTTCTAAGAAACTTTTAATCTCATCGTGAATGGTTAGAAAACTATTTGCCATAACAAATTTTAGCAAATATACAAAATTTTAACATAAAAAACCCACTGGTTAAAGTGGGTTATTCGCAAGGTTCAAAAACATCGCAACGCCATTCTTCATATATGTTCCTATTATTTATAAACGTGTTTTTATTGCTCTCTTGTGTGCATTCTACAATATCACCATTTGGATTTCCTAACCTCACTTCGTGTTTTAAGTATTTGCAATTCGAGCAACGAACCAAGTGGCTAACACTTTGTAAAGAGCGTTAATCGGATTCTGTATTTTTTGTTTTTCTTATTAATCATTTCATTGCGTTTAAAGCGTGATTCAATGTTCTGTAATAATTAAACATAAAAGGTCTTTTGCCACTTTCATTAAAAGGATTTTCTTTTTGTAGATTTTCTACCATAATAGCATCTATTTCATCAAATTTTTCTATTATAGTTAACTTTTTGTTTTTAATTATTAAGGTGTTGTTCTTCCCTCCTAATTTTTTAATTCTTTTTTTAGCCGTTGTAAGTTTCATAGTGTTTAATTTAAT
>UEZW01000003.1_pt1 | contig 31280 bp, 12 predicted proteins | sample 1903781 | NCBI WGS metagenome assembly UEZW01 (sample SAMEA4776353, study PRJEB27445) | saltern metagenome | biome: Hypersaline environment; feature: solar saltern; material: Pellet | place: Spain | collected 2012-08 | depth 0 m | reverse complement strand
GTACTTTGGGATAATAGAGGATACCCAACTATTGCAGAATATGTAGATGGTACTTGGTATAATCGCACACTATAAAGTATGTCATTAGATAGTTACATTTCATCTAATAGAGCTAGAGCAGAAAGAGCCTATCAAAATGCTGCTAGTGCTCTGAATGTAAGATCGTGGAGATCTTATAGTGGAGGTAAATTAGCTCATCATAATTATCAGGGTCTAATTGAGGCACATGAGGGTTATGGTGATCCGAGTCCTAAAGATCTTTCTTCTCTTAATGGTGACTTTGATGGACAAGTAATGATGAACGATGGAACTACTGGAACTAAAGGACCTCATTGGTGGGATAGTAGTTCTTCAACTTGGAAACAAATGGATGATTGGAGCCAAACTATATGATATACGATTATACATCTAGCAAGGCAATTATTGCAAAGACTTTTCGTGATCTAAAAATCCAGAGGAATGACTGGATTAAGGATGCAGTAGAATGGATTGGTGAAGCACTTCAAGCTATCAATGCTGCTCCTCAATTTGAGGATAAGTCTAGAATAATTAAGACTCAATCTCATAGAGCACCACTTCCAAGAGATCTATATAGACTCAAGGAAGTTAGATACGGACTTGGGAATAGTGATAAAACTAATAAGCCAGATAGAGATGAATTTAATATTGTACTACAGTATGGAGATTCATCTAACCATCCAAGTCTAGTAGAAGAAAACAAAAATGTAGATAAAGGAGCAAATCGAGTACAAGAGACATTTATTCTTGATTCCCACTATATCAAAACATCTTTTGAAGAAGATTGGATTCTAGTTACATATCTTGGATTTGCTCTTGATGATGACAATTTTCCAATGGTGCCTGATAATTACTCTTACAAACAGGCACTTTATTGGTACATTGTTATGAAGCTCATGGAAGGAGGAAAAGATCATCCTGCTGGTCTAGGTTGGGGAGATGCAGAACAGAGATGGTTAAAGTATTGTACTCAGGCAAGAAATCAAGCAAATATGCCTGATGAAAGCAAGTACGAACAGTTCTTTGAAAGTTGGGTTACAATGGTTCCACATCTTAATTACAGAACAGAGACTTCTCAATCTTCAATGACTAGCTATGAGCAAGATCAAACAGGAGAATACAGTAATTTCTTTGTAGACCTAGATTAAATATGAATACGGGAGATATACTTAAATTTCTATACGAGAAAAAAGGAACGTCTACTGCTATTGGTGGAGCTATTGGAATACTAGGGGTGTATATAGCATGGAGCAGAGGTTTTCTTAATGAACCTAATGCCCTTGTGTGGGGTGCTACTTTTATCCTATTCTCAGCCCTAACAGGAGGCTTAGTCGATCTATACCAAGCAGCTAAGAGTGAGGTGATTGATAACGATGCCTAAGTCACATACTCTAAAGACAATGTATGAAGATTATAAGGAGAGTGTGGATGACCCGCTCTCCTATTCTGATTATAGAGAGTGTTGTGAGCTTTTTAATAAGCTTTCAATGGAAAAGATTATTGATGGATACAAGCTCAACATGGGTTCATATCTTTCAACTATTTCTATTATCAGAATACCAATGAATCATGATAATCCTCCTGTAAATTGGGGAGAGACAAATAAATATAAACAAGAGCTTTTATCAGGAGAAGCAGAAGAAGCACCAGATGAAGGCTATGATGAATCAGATCTATATTCTAAAGACAATCCCGATGGAATAAAATACTTTATCTATCATACAAACAATTGGTATGCTAGATTTTATTGGAATAAGAAAAGGGCTAAAGTAAGAAACAAAAGTGCTTATAGATTTAAAGCCACCAGAGGAAAGAAAGGAAATAAAACAAAACTTAAAGAAAAGCTTAAGAATGATGATCTACACTATAAAAATTATCCTCTAATTGATCAATGAGACTATTAAAAGAAGATATAAGATATCTTGTAATTCACACGGCAGCATCTAGAGAAGCTTCTATTGAAGATATTACAAGATGGCATGTTGAAGAAAGAGGATGGTCTGATGTAGGCTATCATTACTATATTAGAAAAGATGGGGAGATCCAGAAAGGAAGAGAGGATGATCAAGTTGGTGCTCATTGTAAAGCATCAAGAATGAATTACAAATCTTTAGGAATCTGTTTTGAAGGTCATCATGATCATGAAGAATGGACAAGAGAACAAGAAGATGCTTTTGAAATTCTTTGTAGAGTCCTTCAAAATAAATATGGAATACATGATGATAGAATTATTGGTCATAGAGAAGCTTATCAGGGAGATCCATTAAAAACTTGCCCCGGTATTAAAATAGACATGGATGAAGTTAGGAGTAAATTTCCTAAGCTTGGATCTGATAAAGTCAATCCAGCTAGACTAGAAGAATTTGAATCTAACATAAATATTTAAATATGAGATTCACCAAAGGAATTAATCAAGATGTAGATCCTTCCGCACAACCAGAGGGTACATACAGAGATCTTATTAATGGTGTACTAAATGATAAGACTGGATCTATTGTAAAAGATAGACCTACTCAAGAAATTACAGATCTCCAAGCTGGTGAAGTTGAGGTAAAAGGAAGTGTAACTATACCTGAGCAGGACAGGGTTATTCTTTTTATATATTCAAACTTATCTAATAATTCTAGAATATTGAATGTTAATTTAAATAGTAATAGTGTTAGCTCTATTCTTACAGATGATCCACAGGATCAGAGACTACAAGGAACCCTTGACTTTGATCAAGCAGATTATGTAGACGCTAGTTACAGTATTAATAACAATGGAGAACTAATCATATACTGGACTGATGGTGTAAATCCTCCTAGATTTTATAATGTGACAAAAGGAAATGATATTGTAGACTACAAGCTAAATGTTTTTCCACACTATAATTCAAGTAATGATCGAAGCAATGTGAAATTTACACTAAATGAAATAAATGATTCTGGTGGTTCTCTTAGTGGGGGAAGTTATCAACTTGCGTTTGCTTACATTGACAATGATGGTACGCTAACAAATTACTTTTATGTAACCAGACCAATTAGAATATATAATGAGGAATATAACTCCATTGTTGATAGATTTCGTTATATTGGCTTAGATGATGAAGATCAAACTTCAAAATCTATTGAATTTATTCTATCTGATCTAGATACAAATTATGATAAGGTTAGAGTAAGTGCAATTAAGGGGACGAATGTAGCAAATGTACAGGATATTTCTATTCCCGATATTGGAATTTTAACCTATAACTATACAGGAAATGAAGATGAAGTTGCTGGTAGCTTAGATGAGATCTCTATAAATCAGCCATCTTATGATGCCGCTAATACAATCACCCAACACAATAATCAGATGTTTATGGGTGGACTTAAAGAATCAGGATTAACAAGATCTGAAAAAGAAGATCTCCAAGCAAGTGCTCTTAATATTGAAGTAGATTATACAATTGAAAAAGCTTATCCTCAAAGTGCTGGGCCATCACCAGATAAACAACTTGATTTTCTCACAGTTAACACTGGATTTAAGAGAGGGGAAACATATGCCCTCTATATTTCCTTTCTGAGAGATGATGGAAGAGAAACAGAAGCATTTCATATTCCTGGTAGACCACCTACTATTGGAAATGAAAAGGATAAATACTCTAACGGAGGAATTACATTTAGTGAGAGATATAAGGCTCTTGCTGAACCCGATTCTACTCATAACATGGGCTATTGGGAGAATAGTAATGAGTCCTATCCTAATGCTAAACCATTTAATTCTGAAACAACAACAGATATGAATGGAGGCACTGTTCCCTTCTCGGAAGTAAATATAAGACACCATAGGATCCCCGGTCCTACATATACTGGAAATAGACCCACAAGTATTAGTAATAACAACAGAGAGGCTAATGTAGTTGGTCTTGAACTTAATAATATTTCAGTTCCAAACTCATTATCTGATAAAATTGTAGGATGGAAATTATATTATGCTAAAAAGAATGAGGGAGATAGACTAATTATAGATCAAGGATCATTTAATGCTGGTTGGGTAGACAAATCAAGTACAGGTAATCCCGGTGATAGTGGATACAGACCTTATCAGAATGGAGATAAAGTCTTCAAGGACGATAAATATGTAACCTTTGGTTTTGATGAAAATCATGGGCATGATGGGGATGGCGGAATTGGGGGTGGCGATGGAATTTTTGAAAGTGAGGAATGGGGGAGTGATACTGGATCTGCCTATGGTCGTCCAGCAGAATCAATGATTGAAAGAAATGATCTATCTGGAGTTACACACCTTAGAGGAATTGAAAAGATAGAATATAATCACCAGCCTACTATAAGTCAATATAACCTTCAGAATGCAAATGATAATAGAACTGAAATAACAGGACCACACGAAGGTACAGAAGAGGATGACTGGTTTGTGGGAGTTACATCTGGACCTGTTTATGTAGATGCAGGAGTAAGAAATGTTAACCTGTCTGAAAAGTATAATTTTGATTATGACATGGACAATCTCTTTGGGGAGTCAAAGGTTGTAATGGAGCTTAATAGTAATGCTATGACTAGAGGATACAGAACAATATTTGACATGTGTGTACGTCAGGATGATGTACATACTCCCTATGATAGACAAGAGCTAGTTGATACAGGTCAAATTGGATATATTGATTCTAATGGAGATGGTCAGAGTTTGGTAGTTAGAAATGGAGATACATACATTTCAGAAAATACTTATAATGCAACAACTCTACTAGCACTATTGGATGATGATGATAATAAATGGGATGATGCATTTGACAAATTCTGGATTGAGGACATTTCATCTGAACTTCCTGTAGATGGAGGTACAAAAAGAAAGGGTGTAAGAAAAGGTATTCAAGAGCAAATCGGCACAAAAGGAAATATTAATATCACTCCATTTCCAGTTAGTCATAGTTATGATAGTTTTGTTGAATCTAGAATTCCTACTGGACTTATATCTGATGGAGAGAGTTCAAAATATGATTTAAGAGCACCAAGAACAGGAGCCTCTTCTCCTTGGAGAACTGTGCCACATGCAAATGACTTGGAGCCAAGTACAAATGAATATGATGAATCAAATAGTCCTCCAGCAAAGCAAATTATAATTGCTAGACTTTGGGCAGAATACTTTAATAGATCAGATAATTATCCACAGTGGAATGAGGAATATGCAGATCTTAATACAGTTAAAACTGCATTTCCTTGGGATCCATCTGATATAGAACAGAATCAGCATTATAATAGGATTATTAGATCATCTGGTAATCCAGATTCAGGTACAAGTAAATCCTTTAGAAGATTTAGATCTGAAGACTTTCTAGATGTAAAAGAAAACAGAGGAGAGATACTAAATCTTACTGAATACAGAGACAATCTAATTATCCACCTAGAAAGATCTCTTATTCAGACCAGAGGAAAAGAAAGAATTAAAACTACTGGTGGACAGGAGGCATTTATTGGAAGTGGTGAGATATTCAATATTACTCCAAGCGAACTTAATGTAACTGAACTTGGATTTGCTGGACTACACTCCTTTAGTGCTCAGAATAAATCTGAATCTGGATACTTCTTTGTAGACAAGGATGCAAACTCGATCTATTGGCTTTCTGAATCCCAAGGATTTAAAGAGCTAACAACTGAACAATTTGGATTAAGTGAGTTCTTTGATGAGAAACTAAGGAATACAGATATCAATCCCATTGTTGGATATGATGCTGATAGTGGTAGAGTGATGTTTACACTAAGAGACATAAGTAATTCTACAAATACATCAACACTCTCATTCTATCCAAGCAGACCAGCTTGGGGATCTAGGCATTCCTATCATCCAGACTATTATATAGATGCTCTTGATACTCTATCTACTATAAAAGATGATACATTGTATCTACATAAGGAAGGAGTTAATAGTGGAATTTATGGAGTAGATAGAGTATTTCAATTCAAGTATGCTGTTCCTCACGGATTTAATAACAAAGTTGATCATGTTTGGGTAAATGCAGATCATATAGATTTAACAAGTGGTGTGATTACTGAACATCTTCCAATTGATACAATGGAAGTTGAGAACAGTACTCAGACCACCGGAAATATGATCTTGAATGATTATGACTCCGGTACCCCAACAGATATTACAGATAGGGGAAATATTCGTAAGACTCAGGGAGTATGGAGAGTCCATGATATTAGAGAAACTGGTGGTGGTCCTAGTTATCTTCCCTCTTGGGCACAAGATCCAAGACTAGAAGATGACCATCATATAGTGACAATTGAGAAAGCAGCTTCTGATGATTCTATTATTCTTCGTGCTGCTGGATTACAATCAGAACAAACGATTCATTAGTAGATTAAATAATATACAAAATAATTAAAGAATTTTAATAACATCTTATGACAAATTCTGGTCCAATGTTAATACTTCCTCCACCGGGAGGACAGAAGAAAAAGAAACCTAATCGCAGACCACCTCTTCCTGAAGAAAAGCTTTTTCTTGGTGGTGTAGTTGATGCGGTAGGGGACGCAGTAGGGGGAGCAGCAGATGCTGTTGGAGATGCTGCTACTTGGGTAGGAGATCAAGCTAAGTCTGCTGCTAAAAATGAATGGGTTCAAACTATTGGAGCTACAGCAGTTGGTGGCCCTCTTGCAGGAGCACTAGTTAATGATAGTGCTAGAGGATGGATGCAAGATAATCCAGGTACAGTTGGTACTATACTTGGAGGTATAGCTGGTACCGCTCTTGGAAATCCAATGATGGGTGCTCAATTAGGAAGAACAGCAGGAAAAACAGTTGGTGGATCTGTTGATTCTCTAGGTAGAAGCCATCAAATGAATGAAAAAAGACAAAGAATGAGAAAGAGACAGGCACAAATGGCTGCTCTCAGATCTCCTCTTCCATCTTTAGGTGGAGGACGTACAGCATCAACTGGTGGTGGTCAAACAAATATTGTTGCAAAAGGTGGATATATAGAAGATCAGATGAGAAATGGAGGAACAGTTAATATTGGACAGGATGCAGAAGAATTTGTTGGACCAAAGCATGAAAATGGGGGAGTTCAATTAAACCCCAATACAGAAGTAGAAGGTGGTGAAACTATGGATAAAGTGAATAACTCAGAATATGTATTTAGCGATAGACTTACTGTGCCAAAGGAAATTCTTCCAGATGAAAGTAGAGGTATGACATTCGCTGAATATCATAAGCAACTTGTAAATAACAATGCAAGTCAATCACAGATTCAAGAGCTTGCTGAAATTCAAGAGAGAGTTGCTGGAAGAAAAGAGGGAGACTCTGGTAGGTCTATTGGTGGTAATAGAGGACAGAATGAGCCCAATCAAAGAATGAAGCATCTTGGTCCTATGGGCAAACGTTTTAGACAAATGGGACAACAGCAGAGACAAAATAGTGGACTTAATATTATGGATAATAAAAAAGCTATGGGAGGAAAAACATATACAGATGATGATAGACAAAGATATGATTATGCATCTGGTGGGGAAGTGAAATATCAAGACGGTGGGTTCTTTGGTAATGGTTTAAGCTTTGGAATTGATTTATACTCTCAGCTTCCTGAATCATCTGGAGGTGTAGATGGATTTGGAAGTGTTCTTGGAACTGGAAATATGGACTTTGGCATTGGTTCTTACTCAAAACTTCCTCAAGGACCTATTGAATCTCAAGGAGGACAAGGATTTCTAAGTCAAGCTGGAGATATTGCAGAAGGTGCTCTTCCCTATCTTCCAGCTATTATGAATGTTGGCAGAGGACTATTTGATGATGCTGATGTACCTGATGTACCGTATACACCACCTTCGGGTAGATCGGAGCGAACTATAAGACAGATGGATACTGATGTTAATGTAGACGATCAGCTTGCTTCTGTAGACAAAACTCTTAGAAGTATTATCGCTGATCCAACAGCTTCTCAGAACCAGAAGAGGGCGGCTGCTGCGAATGCTGCACAACAGAGAGCACAGATTGAAGGTCAGGAGGAACGGAAAGAAACTGGTCTACAAAATGAAATGCTTAGTAGACTTGCATCTGCACAGCAGAGAAGAGATATGGCAATTTCACAAGGTCGAACACAGGCTGATAGAATGGAAAGACAACAGCAGATGGCTGCTGATGAACAACAGTTTAACCTTATTCAGAGTGGTATTCAGCAGGCTTCTCAGAGGTATCAACAGCAGCAGAGATGGAAGGATAAGCTTGATATGGACGCCATGTCTCTTGCAAGTCAACTTGCTACTGTTCCTGATGAAGATGTTAGGAACTATGTGCTTAGTATGCTTCGGGATAAGTTTCCTGAAAAAGCATCTAGAGTTCAGAATATGATAAATAATCAATAATAAAGATCAATGGCTATTACACCACTTACTAAGCCTGTTCAAATGGGAGAGTTTATCCCACAACAGCCTAGACTTCCTGTAGATGATATTGCAAGTGCAACTCAGAATGTTTATGAACAGGAACTTGCAGCCAAGCAGAGAAGAAACAAGTTATTTGATGCTGTAGCACAACAAAAGGCTGCTAAGGCTGATAGACCTGCATTACAGTCTATTGAACAGCGACTTAATCAAGAGTTTGAAAATCTTGCTCAAGATGATGATCTTCTTTTTAATGACAGAGAGCGTATTTCCCAACTCGCTAGATTTGCTGAGGAAGAGCTTGGTAAGGTAGAAAGAGCTAGAAAGATAAGACAGAAGCAGCAAGAGATTATTGAAGAAAATATTCAGGGAGAAGCTAGACAGAGACAATTTAAGAATTATTTCCAAAGTCCTCGTATTGAGACTACAGAGGATGGTAGAATTGATCCTGATTCTCTCCCTAGCGTAGTTGAATTTGGAGAAGAAACTGGAAATCTACGAGAAGTTGGAGCAGAAGCTATTGATAATTTAAAGTCTAGATTTGCAGGAAGATATCCTTCTGTGAATGAGGACATGAAGCTTGCTGAAATGGTAGAAAAGTCTGGTGTTGGAAAAGAACGTATTAAAAAAACTGTTATTGATGAATACAGGAATAATCCAAAGGTACAGAATTGGATGGATAATACCAGAAGGCAGAGAGAAAGAGAGCTTATGGCAAAGGGAATTAGTAGAGATAAGGCTATTGATAGAGCAAGTAGATATGCTCAAAGTAGACTAAAAGAAGAAGCTGAAGCTGTTGCTACAAATAGATGGTCACAGGAAGTTAACTTTGATCAGATTTCTGGATTCTTTGATAATCAATCTGGTAGTAATGGTTCTCAGGTACTAACATTTAGGGGTTCTCCTATTAGTGAAGATCAGCATCCTAAAGGTACTGCGGGAAGGAAAGAGTTTGCTGATAGGAGAAGAGCTATTAGAAAGTATGTAATGCAGGAAGAGTTTACTCAGGAAGAATTGGATAAAATTAGAAAATATAGAAGGGATGCGGAGGCCTTCGGAAAAACAGGTGGACAGAGAGAAGTTCAGCGTGAATTAGATGTATCTGGTGGAATGGGGTCAGCAGTTATTCCAAGGGTGGTAAATCAAACTAATCCTGACTCTAGATTTGCTCAAAAGATGAGAGATGCTGGATTGTGGAAAGAATATAGAACTATACAGGATAGAGTAGAAGATAAAATTAAATCACCAGAGTATGCTCCAAACTTTTTAGTTCCCACAGGAATGACAAATAGGCAAGTAGAAACTGTTGCTCAGACTCTTATTCCAATGGCAAATAAGATTAAAGCAGAGGATGTAAAGGTGCAAACTGAGACAAATGATTGGATTCCTTTTAGCGGTACATCAGAGGCAGATGTAAATAAAAATCTACGAACGGTATTTGGAAATACAGAAAGAATTGCTGTATCGGATGATGGTAGGTTTTTAAATATCATTACATCCTCTAATATTGATGAGGAAGCAGGAAAACTAGAGAATAGATCATTTCGTATTCCAACCTATAGCCTAACTCAAAGTCAGATTGGTAAACTTGCAGATCAAATGCCCGAAGATATATCTAAAACTCTAAAGGCTAATGCCGCATATAGAAATATTGCTATTACAACCGATGATCCTCTTGAGATTTCTGATAGCATTAGAGTTGAAAAGAATGCTGAGGTTGGAGAAAATACATATTCTGAAAACTACACTGTTCAGAAGAAAACAGAAGATGGATATAGATCAGTAAATTACAGTGATGTTATTAGTAGAACAGATGATGTAAACACTGCAATTAGAGAAATTCAAACTGCTGCAAGAGATCTTGGATATAAGGCTCTTGATTCTCCAGAGGATATTAAGGAAGCTTATAGAAGCTATAAGACACATCAAGAGAGTGGTACTAAATTAAGTCCTTCTGCTGAACAGCTTAGACAACTTCTTCAGTCTAGTGTAAGACTTCAGCATAGAGGAAGTGCAATTGAATTTGGTAAGAGACTTTCACAATAATAAGAAATAATATGGAACTCGATGTTCTAAATGAAGCCATTGGAGAGGGTGGTGGAGAAGAAAAAGGTACAACTGATGATACAACAACAGAAGAGACAACAGAAACAACTTCTCCTGAAGATGATCCTCTTTCAAGTCTAGATAAATTTGACTTCTCTAAGGTAGAAGAGACTGATAGGAGTAATGTTACTACTGTTAGTGACATTCTCTCCAGAGATAGAGAGACTCCTAGAGGAGAATTTACACCTAATGTAGAGCAGTTTAGAGAGTTTGAAGACTTCATGGGAACTAGGATTACTGGTCCTGGTGGAGATGCTTTATCTGCTGAGAGAATTGATCCTCGCTTTCAGGATCTTCCTAAGCTTCGAGCAAAAGCACAGGGAATAATTGAAAGTGCTGGTCGTGATGCTCTAAAGTCCATTCCACAAACTCTTACACAATTTGGAGAGCTTGCTGGATATATTGGAGATGTTCAGGCATATGATGATGCCTTTCGTGGTCTGGTAAATTATGTAAGTGAGAAAGCAACCGGAGAGCCAGTAATGTCCGAAGACTATGAGGACCTTGGAAATTGGCTTTCTGAAACCGCAAGAGAAACGAGTACTACTGTAGATGAACTTCTTCCTGTATATAGACAGGATCCGTCAAAAGTATGGGCACCGGGAGATCCTGCATGGTGGACTACAAATGTCGCAAATCTAGTTGAAACTGTTGGAGCTTTTGCAGGAGTCTCTAGTGGAGTTGCTAAGGGCCTTGGATACCTTACAAGGGGTGCTGCTAGGGCTGCTGGTACTGGTGCTCGTGTGAATACACTGAGAGGTGGAGCAAAGCCTTTTAAGTATGCAGACTACTCCACTAATGCTGGAACTTCACTTTCTACTTCTTATGCCGAAGGTATGCTTGTAGGAATGCAAAACTACAAGAGAACCTATCAGAATGAAAAGCAGAAGCTACTTGAGGAAGGTGTTGCAGAACCAAAGGCAGAAAAGAGAGCAAAAGAAGCTGCTGGTCAAGCTGCTGCAACAACTGCTGGTATTAACTCTGTAATTCTTCCATTCCTTAATTTCACTCAGGCAGCTACACTAACTAGAGGAAGTAGAAGAGGTGTTGGTCTTACCAATGAGTCATTAAAGAGGGGTACTGGTGAGACATTTGAGAATATTGGTCAGTATGCAAGTAGAATTAAAGGTACTTCTGCTGCTACAAATCTAGTATCTAAAGAAGCACAAGAGCTTCTTAGGGAATCAGCATTTGAATCTGCTGAAGAAATGAGTGCTAGAATTGCAGAGGTAGAAGGACAGTATATTGATGAAGAAGATGCCCCCTCTGCTGGTGATAGACTTGGAGAAGCACTGTTTAGTTCACAATCTGCACTTGAGGCCACTCTTGGTGCAATTGCTGGTGCTGGTCAGCAGGGAATTATGAGATCTATCCCTACTATTGATGATCCACAAGGAGAAGGATTTATTAGTAGGAGAGAGCTTGAATGGCAGAGAGAAGCTGAATATGCTGCTAAGGATAAGGAGGTTCTTAAGAAGCGTGTAGATGATATGGTGGAAGCAAAGAGTATGCTTGCTGAAGCCAGAGAACTTGAACAGCAAGGTAATCAGAGAGAGGCACAAGAGAAAAGAGATAAAGCAATGAATAAAATTCGTGCTTCTCTAACTGCTGATAATATTGCTCGTGGTGTAGAGGGTCAAATGAAGGGTGTTTACCGCTCTATTGAAAACATGAATGAAGATCAGGCAGAGCAAATGGGTTTTGATACTGATCCAGAAAGTGATCAGTATTATAAGGATGTTGCCAGAGATGAGAGAAACAAGATTGAACAATATACTCAGGAATATAAGGATCTCAATGAGCAGTATAATTTCAGTACTCAGGAGGAATTTGCTGATATTCCAAAGACTCTTTTAAATCTACGTATTCAGGAGGATAATGCACGCAGGAGAGCAGAAAAGATTAAGGATCAGAAGAGAAGAGTAGGAGAAGATCAGCCTACGGAGGACGAGTTTGAAGAACAGGCTAGACTTGACATTAAAAGGGAACGTGAGCTTCAGAATCTTAAGAGACAGAGAGATGCTATTCAGAGTCTAAAAGATCTATTTAATAACTGGAATGAAGAGAGTACCCGTAATCTTACTATGGGTGATATTATTGATAACATGGGTGCTCAGAGGATGCGGAGTAGGCTTGATGAAGCAAGAGAAGCACTTCCAGAAGAACTATTTGAATCCATTCGTGATCTTAGACCACAGGATGCTCTTAATTTTGCAGACTATGTGATTAACAAGAGACAGAATCAGATTGATGAATTAAATAACCTGAAAACTGAAGCATACGAAGACTTTCTTACCATGATAGATATGGAGGATAGTCAGGAAGCAAGAAATATATTTCAGTTAATGAAGGATCAGATTCAGCAGGATTACAAGAATGCCTATGAAGAGCTTGATCGTAGACAAAAAAATGCGGAGGCTGTTGCTGATAGTGTACGTAGAAGATATAATTACTTTACGTCACAGACTGGAAGAGAACAGCTTGTTGACAGTGTAAAATCCTTCTTTGAAGATGTGAAGGAGAAGAGTGAATCTGAAGCACAGGCTGCAATTATGAATGCAGAAACAGAAGAAGAGGTTGATAATCTTCTTGATAGCTTTCCCAATCTTGTTAATGAGCAGATTGAGGAGCTTGCACAGCAGCGTAAGGAAGAAATTCGTAGTGCTCAAATGGATCGTCAGGAAGAAGATCGAATTGATCCTGACTCACAGGAAGCAGAAGAGAATGCAGAAGATATTGCAGATGAAATGGAATCTGAGGCAGAGCAAGGATTTGGAGAACAGCTAAAGGATGAAGTTGCAGAAGATACAGAAGAGGATCAAAGCCCACAGGATAAAACATTTAGTGAGGCTGTTGAAGAAGAGGGCATTTCTCAAGGTGCTCAAGAAAGTCCTACCCAAACACTAAGAGAAGGTGTTAATAGATATGTAGATAATAGAGAATTTGAGAATGAAGAGCAGGTTAAAGATAAGGTTGAAGAATTTATTGATCAGAAGGTAGCAAATAGAGACCTTCTTAGTGGTGTTCTTGAGAGAAATGAGGGGCTTAAAGAAAGTCTTATTAGGGGTGCTGTTGATAGATACCAGACAAATAAATCTCTACAGGAAGTTAAGGAAGAAGCCGAAGGTGACGTTGATCCTACTGATCGTTCTCCTGAGAATGTAGCAGAAGAAAGAGATGGTTTTGAATCAGAGAAGACTGTAAAAGAAGATGAAGAAGGAAGAAAGCTAATTGAATCTGGTTCTTCTGTTACATATTTTTCCGATAACTATCTTAGTCCAGAGACTAGAAGAGAAGAAATTGAATATGCTCAGATTGAAGCAAGTGATGTAATGCTTGCTGGTACTCCTATTGAGTATCGCGTTCTTACAAAACAGGAAGCTGAAAGACAAGGGTTTAATCAGGAGGATATTGAAAATGGTGTATTTAGAGAGGATATAAATGACGTTAGTAGTGAAAATATAGACAATGCTGTAATAGGTATCTATCATGCAACAAATCTAGCTGGTTATCTAAGACGACCGGATAGTATTAATGAAGAGACAACTGCTACTGATATTAAAAATGTAGCAGATAATATTGAGAAAAATAAATCTCTTAATAGAGGAATTCGGAAAACAATACTTAAACAGCTTGTTGAGGAAGGAAATGTAAGAGTTCCCGGTAAGGTTACAAAGAAATGGGCTGGACACCTTACAATTAATAGAGATGAAAATGGGAATAGAGAAATGCAGACTCTGGAAGAGGGATTTCCAAATGATGTTACGTTTTTTGTTACCAGATATCAAGAACCAGATACAGGGTTAGGACCCTCTGTATCTAAGGAAAATCTACTTAACAATGAAGAATTCTTTGAGAGAAACGAGGGTGCTGCTGGAATTATAGTTACTATGGGAAATGGAGAACGAATGGCTGTTCCCATTTGGCTTCCTAGACTCGGAGAGATTGATGCAGAGGGGAATACAATTGTAGAAACTCTCTATCAGATTGGTATTGGTGCTCAAGAAGGATCTGAAGTTACATCTGCTGAAGGATATATTAACCTCCAAGACCCAAATGCAGTTGATGATCAGCTTAGTAGATATGTTTATACTACAAGCTCAGGTATATTTGATCTACTAAAGAGTGAAGGTAGAAGAGACGTTCATGTTGTATCAAGTGACAATGGAGTAGCTGTTGTTAATCAGAGAACAGATGAGGTCTATCATACAAATCCAGATATTGTAGATAGTATAGATGCATTTGATAGTTGGCAGCAGAATGAAGAAAGAGTCAAGGAACTACTATCTCAAATGAGATTGAATGTGGATCTTGATAGTATTAATCAGCAGAAGGATCCTACAGATCGTGATGAATCTGTTCTTAAGGCAGACGAAGATGGTAATCTAAGAATAGAGCAATACCGTACTCAAAATGATTTAATCAAACAGTATACAGAGACTGATTTGGATGCTAATTATGAGATTAATGGTCAAAATATTGCTTACCAGAGACCGACTGTAAATACAAAACCTACTATTGGAGAAAGCACTGATGATACGAATCCAGATATAGACAAAAATAAAGGTAATCCTACTGGTCCATCAGAGTCTACATCGAGATCTACAGAAAGTGCAGAAGAGGCTCAACAAGAGAGTGAGGTTGAAGGTGATACAAAAGATGTTAGATCTACTGATGTTGATCAGGATACTAGTACTGAGAAAAATATAAATGAAAAAATAGATGAATTTGGCAGTAGACTACTGGACCTAGAAGATAGTCCATTTGAGTCTATGGATTATATGTTTGCCCAAACAGAATCTGAAGAGCAGGCATTTATAGAAGAAAATGTTCCAGATGATGTTGTATCTACTGGACAAGAAATAGCTGATCAGATATCTGAGTCTATTAATGAAAATGTCACTATTCAAATAGTAGATACTGATGCTCAAGCTTCTCGTGTAAGTATTAGATTTAAAAATGCAGAAACAGGAAATCAGGTTGATGTAGATTATGGCTTGAGAAAATCATCACCAACTGTAAATACTGAAAGACGTACTTTTACTGATACAGAAACTGTTAATGAGTTTTTAAGAAATCAGGTTGGGATAGAAAAAATATTTCCTACTGATGAGAATCAAGTTACATTTGGATATTGGCCTCTAGTTATAGAACCATTAGTTGAAAATCTTAGATCAAATAAGGACTATGATGAAATGGCTCTGGAAATTGCAGAGGAAATTAATGAAAGAGATATTACACTAGATGAATTCATTGAAGAAAATGAGGGAGAAATACTTGCTTCTACAGCAAGAGATCTTAGAGATCAGATTGAGTCTGCTATAGAAGACATGACTGATATTACAGATGATGTTAGAAGTGAGTATAATAGTGTAAATACTAGAACTGATCAGGATACTGATTCTCTTAAAGAATCTATTGACACTCTTAATGAGCTAGAAGAGCAACTTGAAAATGAGGGAGTATCACTAGAGAGTGATCTATATAATGAAATTCAGCAGGATAGATCTAAGCTTGAAGATGAAATGGTCTCCCGTGGTCAGAATGTTGATAACAGATCTGATAATAGTATAAACGAAGATATTACAGATGATATTGAAAAAGGACTTGGATTTAATCAGGTAGATCTATCACAGAACACTTATACACAAGAGGGAGTACTACAAAAAGACATAAATGGTGGAGAGGAAAATATTTCTGAGAGTATTATTCAGGAGCAAATTGAACAAGATATTGCTGACGGTAAGTTAAATATTAGATGTAAAACATAATGGCTACTCTTAGTACTTATTGTGAAGGAGACATGGAGGTAGAATTTCAGAATGAGGAAGAACAATCCGCATTCGACTACCTCCTTAATTATTATGAAGGTGATTTTGATGCTGCGTATGAGAAGTTTTATAGCATGTACAGGCAGCAGGATAGACAAAAATATCTCCGTAATACAACTGTAACAAAGGTTGTAGAAGGTTTTACTCTGGAGCAGCAGCGTTCAAATGTTCAGATGATGAAGAAAATGTTTTTCAATCTTCTGGACAATGATGCCGTCAAGAGAAATGGTCAACCAAAAGTTGGTATTATTAGAGATGCTGTAAGAAATTATTTTGATAATACCCTTAGAGATAGGTTTGAGAATGACCCTTACAGACAGGCCAAAGTTAATGATATTGTAGAAAACTTTGATGACTTCTGGGAGATGACTCAGAAGGAATTGGAGCAAATGGGAGTAGAAATTACCAATGATGGATCTGTTGCAAGAACCGAAGGAATTGATGCTGAACGTAAAAATTGGGATGATTATGCTAGATTCACTATTAATCCCAAGGATGCTGCATCTACCAGAGTTAAACTTGCTCTAAGCTTTATTCCTAGCAAAAGATTTAAGAGAAGCGATGGAGAAATTGTTAGAGATGAAGATAATCTTCCAGTAATTGAGAATGACACTAACTACCTTGGAGCGAATGAATTTGCTCCGATGGATAATATTTATGACAAAATTGGTGAGACTCTATCTGACTTTATTCCATCATCGAAGACGAATGATACTTATGAAGCAATGATTGATCATTTGAGGAATCTAAGTCAGGCTAATCCTCAAATGCTTGCGGCAGTTAATAGGCTCGAACAACTTGGAAACAGTGAATCATTTAAGGCTGATTTTGTAAATACGTTTGGAAAGACGTATGAGCAACAAGCTATGATTCTACTTTCTCCTATCTATGGGAGAGATGGATTAAAGGGATATAATCTTAATGTAATTGACTCTAATAGAACTAGTCAAGTTCAGGCTGTAAAGGAAAAATGGGCACAAGATCAAAAAACACTTCCTCTTGTCTCCGAAGATCAGGAAGGAGATCTCAGGATTGATAGAGGAGAAGTGCAAAATATTAGAGAAAACTATATCTCTCAAATGAGAGAACATCTTGATGATGGAGGATCCATTCAAGATACAGAAGGACTTGAGATAATTAAGAATACGCTCTCTTCCATTGGTCTAACTACTAGATTTGAAACTCTAGAATATCTTAGTCAAAATCCAACAGAGCTTGGTACTGATGGCAATTGGAATTCTCATGTACATCCCGATACTATAGACCCTGATATAAAAGGATCTACACAAAAGGGACTAATGTACTATGTATTTAATACTCTTGAGAAGGATATTAATGATAATAATGATGAAGCCCTAGATGAATATGGTAAGTTAGGACTCAATAATCCTCTTAGTGGTAGGAATTCTCAGGGTATTGTAAATAGACTAGCTAAAGCAGAATCAGAACATGCACCCAAAATCTATGCTCCATCTTTTAGGAATATTGAAGGGAATCAAATTCATGCTTTGCAGGATCATACCAGCCTTACTAGAGAGTTTGCGAGACTCAAAGAAAATCCCGGTGGAGCCACCTCTGATCGGGGAGTCTACGATTCAGAATCAGTAATCCTTCAGTCTATTGAAAATGATAATGCAAATATTAGAGACCTTATTGATATTGAATATACTGATGGTCTCAAGAGAACAAATAGAAAAGAGGGGAGCCCTTATGAGAATATGTCTACCTCTGAGAAGGAGTTAACTAGACTTGCTCTTTTTCAGAATCCACAGGAGAATGATAGAGTCAAGTTTCTTGCTCCTACATTATCTGATAAGAGTAGAGAATATGTACTAACACTTCCAAGAGTACAGAAGCTATTTGGGAAAGATCGTTGGCTTCCTGTAAATGAATCTACTTCTATTAACGATGATGGATCATTTTCCTACAGAAGAGGGGGACAAACTATAGACGGTATTGATCCTAGAGGACTCGAAGGCAAGGTTCTATATAATCTTGCGAAGTCCGAAATGAAGAGGATTCAGAGTATTCAGAAGCAAATGGAAAATGGTCTAAATCCCGAAGATCATCCTCTTGGAGAAGACTACATGTGGGAAGGTCAGTTCTTTTATTTCTTTCCTGAGTTAAATCCCTCTGCTCTTGGAGACCAAAGAACAAAGCTATGGGCTGAAGTAACTGTTAATGGAAAGACAATTAATAAGCTTAAGAATACTCGTGATGCAAAGATCTTCATGAGAAGAAAACTTGTTGAGTCTCTAGAGCAGAAGGTTCAGAATACAAAAGATAGATGGAGAGAGCAAGGAATTACCATAGGAGATAATACTAGTGAATGGATGATGGATAGAAGTTATCTTAAGAACACGCCTTATGGACTAAGAGATAATGCAAGAAAACTTACATATGCTGCACTAGATTACAATCTTTCGCAGAGATTTTTTAATTCTGAAATTACCAAGATTCTTGCTGGTGATCCTGCATTACACGTCAAAAGATCGGATCCAAGAAAAGAAATTGTTGAACAAGCAGGAGACGAGCTAAGATATGAGGATGCTCAGACTATTAACGAGAGTATTATTAATCTACAGAAGAGGCTTGCTAATCACATTGCTCCTGCTCTTACTCAAAACGTAGGATCACAGTATAATAATGACAATCTAGAAAATACATCTGAAGTTGATATTATAACCCTTCAGGATAGATATGTAGACAGTAAGCACATTGATCAATATGAAGAGATCTTTGATGATCAGCTTGATAATCCTCAGCTTGCAGATGCTTATAGAGGAATTGAGAGTACGGATGCTCAAGAATATACGACATTAGAAGAACACATTCGTACTCAGCTTCTTAATGGAGAGATATCTAAGGAGCTACATGATAAGATTAAGGATAGAATTGAGGAAGTTAAAGCTGATGAAAATAATACTAGAAATTACTTCAAGCTATCAGCTCTTCTTACAGAAGAGGAAATGAATCAAGTATTTATGCCACATAAGGATGTATATGTTGGCAGAAATTATATTAATGATAGTCAAACAGGTATAAATACAACTAATTGGATTTACCGAAAGACTTCTTCTATTCCTCTTATTCCAGAAGTCACAGATGGTACTGATCTTGATAATCTTCGTGTGGCTATGGAAAATAAGGATGTTGACCGTGCTGCGTATCAGAGTGCTGATAAGACTGGTGCATATAATCCATTTAGTCCGTTTGATGAAAATGCTGATAGAAAAGAATTTCAGAGTGCATCTGATATAGAAAATAAAATTATTACACAGAATGATGTAAATGATTCATCTAATCCATATCAAGAAAAGGACAAAACAGTACAGACTGTAAATAGGAGAGATCTTGGACTACAGTTTCAGATTCCTGTAAAGGATGAAATGAGTATTACAAGATCTACTCAAATGGACAAGCTTATTACTCAGGGAATTAAAGGTGTTGATGGATTTGATATTCCCTGGATCGAGGGCGAGAGTAATGGTCGAATGGTGGAAGAAGAGAAGCAAAGAATTATATCTGAAATTTGGAATAGAGGAAAAGATAATCTACTTGATGAATTAAATGCAGAGTTGACTGATCACGGAAATGGAAAACGTAGTATTCGCTTTGAGAATATTGATCAGCTTCAACAAATACTAGAGAGAGAAGCTGAAGCTAGGGATTGGTCTCCTTCTGCCATTGATAGTATTCAGATTGAAGGAGATTCTTTTGTTCTTCCTCTATCTTTTTCCCCCGCTTCTACTAAAATTGAGAGTCTTCTTCTCTCCGTAATTGAGAACCGAACAACCGGGCAGGAGATTCCCGGTAAGTCCTACGTTCAGGTTTCTCATGCTGGATGGCATGGAATCAGTAATAGAGGATCTGTAGCAACCACATCTAATTTTGATCCAGAGACAGGACTAAAACATCTTCGTATTGAGGATGGAGAAGTAAAGCCTGCTCAGGTTCTTGTTACATGGAACTTCAAGGATGAAAATGGAGATCCACTTCCAATGGAAAACTACGTTGATGAAGATGGAAATATTGATGATAGTAAGTTAGATCCTGAGCTTAGAGAAATGATTGGTTTTCGTCTTCCCAATCAGGCCGGATCTTCAATGCTTCCTATTGAGGTAGTAGGGTTTCTTCCTCCCAATCAGGCGAAGACAATGGTTGTTACGGAGGAAATTGTTGCTCAAATGGGATCTGACTTTGATGTAGATAAGGTTAATACATATCAGAGTGAGTATGCTGTAGAAGAGGACGGAAACCTAAGACAGAAAAATATTGATGATGAAGGATTTACTGAAATTGATAAACTCAAGAGTCAGTATAAGGATATTCACTGGACTGCTCTAACTAATCCAGAGGCAATTGGTAGAGTCCTCAAGCCTCTTGATATGGAATACCTTTCTAATGAGGCTGATGTTATTCAAGAGCTTAAGAACCCCGGAGAGGAAGTTACAGACTTTCTTAGTCCACATTATCAGGTAGATTCTCATAATGCACAGCACGCTGGTAAAACACTCATTGGTAACTTTTCTCTAGCATCTAACTTCAATTCTATGCTAGAGATGCATCCAATGACAATTGATAATGCAGAGATTAGAGTACAGACTGATGAAGGTCCAGTTACACTTAATCAGGTTGGTGGAGATACAATGGAAGTTAGAGTTGATGAGGAAGGTACAACTGTAGAAATTCCTGATGTTCTAATGATGCTCCAGAATGCTGCTCTTGACAATGCAAAGGAACTTATTCTTGATAAGATCAATGCTACTCCAAATACAGCAGAAACTATTGCAACACTTGCAATGCTCAATGATGGAGAGCAAGGAATTTCACTTCCTCAGCTATCAAGATTTTTTGCTCAGGAGTCTATTACAATGCTTAATGAAGAGTTAAGCAAAGTTAGAAGTCAAACAAATGACTCTTTTGTGGCTGATCCAACAGATGCTGCTATCAGAAGAGTATATAATAGAATTTTATCTAATTTCCCTGATCAGCAGGATGCAATAGAGTCAAAGCTTGCCGAAATGTTTACAGACGAGGATAATGATCAAAAGTTAATTATTGATATTCCTCAAGAAAGGCAGCTTACTACTGATTTGATTGAGGGAAATATGCAGAATGATCCACAGTATGCATTTAGACAACTTCAATACTTAGCCAATTACAGTAATCTAAATGAGCTTCAACAAGACCTTACAAACATTAGAAGTGTTGTAAACTTTGGTGATAGAAAGGGTAAAGGACCCGGTAAGACTCTACTGCATTCTCTTAATAAGCTTCAAGATTATAATGATCTAGAAGATAAAATTTACTTTAGAAATGCTGGAGATATTGTAGATGGAACTGAATGGGAAGCTGCTATTGATAACTCCTTTAAGCTTGCATGGGAGATGCTTGGAAGAACTGAAGGACGAGATTTATTTCATTACAATAGCTCTATCTTTCAGGATGTGAAGTATGAGATTGAGCGTAATTCAGGTAAGCAAATGTCTGCTGATGATGCACAAAAAGTATTTCGAGAGATGAAAAGCTTTGTCTTCAGCAGTACAGAGATATTTGATAATCCAGAAGTAGAGAGAAGTAGACTTCTTGAAGGTACTGAGAATGTAGAAGACATTGCTACTAGAGTTAAAGAAGCACAGGATGGTTGGGGGAGAGAAAACTTTTTCATCAACAGACTTAGACCACAAATTCCTGAGAGTAATAATGACATTGCAACAGTCCTATTTTCTGCTGACAAAGGAGAAAGAACAGATGACGTAAGACTTATTCAGGAATTTGCAACACTGCTTGCTAGTGAGGATCCAAAGAAGAGATTGCTCGCTGAGGATTTGGTAAAGTATAGTTATCTTGTTTCCGGTGGTGTTCAAACTCCAACTAGCTTCTCCCAGTACATTCCAGTCTCATATATTGTAGAAGAACTTGGAATTAATGAAGCTGTAGATGCATTTGACTTTCACAGTGGGTTTAATACAGCAGGAAAAGATGCTACAACTGCTGATAGATTCATGGAGCAGTACTTTCAGCATAATCCTACACAAGCTCATGTAGTTAGTAGAGAAAATTCTTCTAATATGAGAAGTAGAGGAAAGCTACAGCCAAAATATAAGACTATGAATCACGATGCTCTATTTCGTCTTGATTCACAAGGAAATAGAGAGCCTATTCCATTTGCCTCTATCTATGATACAAAGACTGACAAATGGAGACTATGGATGTATGGTGGGGATGGAAATCATTATGAGATAGACACTCTTGGTAAGGCAAATGAGGGTGGATATAATACTGTAGAATATAATGTCTCTCGTGATAAAAGAGTGTGGTCTAGTAATATTAAGAGTAATCAGACCAGATTAAAGTATAATCCTTGGGGTGATGATAATGGTGAAAACATTGGATCTGAAGGTAGATTTGATGACTCTACATCTACTGTAAAACAGATGATAGAAGATGGGGAGAGTGAAATTGATGGTGAAACATTCTATGATTCTGTAGAGGAAAATGAAACAGATCCATATGTCTCTAAGCTTGCAGACTTTATGAGAGACATTGATACTGATTTTAGAGTTCGATTTGCTCCACAGAGCTTTTTTGATCACAATAATATTGATGGTTATTATCATCCTGACAACAATGATGTTATCTGGATTTCAAGAAAAATGACTGAAGTTGGAAAGTCAGATACATATATTAATAGAACTGTACTCCATGAGTTAATTCATAAGCAGACTACAGAAGTTCTTAATAAGTCTAATCTTACTGATACTGAAAGAAAGCTCGTTAATAGAATTGAAAATATTTTTGAATCTACAGTAGATCAGAGTGATGCTCCCCCTCAGTTAAAGAATGCAATGACTGATGAGGATGGAAACTATGATATTCATGAATTTCTTGCATACGGAATAGCAAATGAGAGGGGTGCTGAATGGTTGAAGAATGTAACTCTTGAGGGAGATAATAAGAATGTATTTGAAAGACTTCTAGATGGAATTAAGGGTATTCTTCAAAGTATTGCTAACTCTCTTGGGGTTGAAATAGAATCTAATTCTGCTCTTGCTTACACTATTGATAATACCTTGCGTTTATTTGAAGAAACTCAAAAGGTGAAAGATAGAACCCCATCTGATCCTAATAGTAAGAGTAAGTCAGATATTAAGTCTGATGAAGAATTTGATACAGACGAACAGATTGAAGAAGGTGCTGATAACTTTGCAGATAACTTGAAAGAATTTATGTCTGACAATGAAGGTAGAAACCAAAAGGATCTTGGACAATCAGTTGGAGAATTCAGAAGACAGCTTTCTGATAGACAAAAGAAGGTATTTGATCAAATTAGAACTCGAATAAATACAAGATGTGACTAATGGCAAATTGTCGTGTAGAATCTGTTGTAGCTGAAAATGGAAAGCCTAGCAGGTTGTATGAAGATCTCCTTCGTATTACTGCTGATCAAAGTAGAGCACTAGAGCTATATCTTGAGCTATCGGATACAGCATTTCCTGCTAACGAGACTGATAAAAATGGAGAGCCTGTAATGGATGCTATTGTAGATACAGGACTCTTGAATGATGTTGAAATTATTCGTTATCAGAAAGGTCCTGAAGGATACAATCAGGAATCCATTGAAAATGATGTGATTGATGCCATGATTACACAGATTGATTATGGTATTCAAGAGCTTGAAAAGATTCTTAACTCCTCAAGAGATGAGGGTGAGAGGGCAAAGATTCAGAATCAGATTGAAGAACTTAAGAATGATAAGAGAAAGGTTGCTGGACGAGAAACTGTTAGTGCTGTAAGAGAGGCAGCAAATAGACAACTTGAATGGGCAAAAGAGCTTTCAGATAAGGATCAGGTGAGTGTTGAGGAAATTATGCAAGCTATTAAAATGATGGATATGTGGAAGCCTGAGAATACACTACAGTTTCTTAACTCACGACAGATTAAGAATGAAGAGCAGCCATTTACAAAGTTATTTAATGAAGTTGGTGGTAGAGCAGAGGCGATTCAGAATAGTCTTGTTAGGAGAGGACTCGATAGAATAGTTGATCAGGTAAATGAATATGGTGATGGATATGTAGATATTGAAGATGTAAGTGAACTTGATCAATTTGAAGAAATCTCAGGTACAAAACAGTGGTTATTCAACATTTCTCATGTATCTGATGATCTTATTGGTCACTTCCATAGAACACTGATGAATGCAAAGACTGACCAAGGAAATGCTATTACTGATCTACAGCAGAGACTTAATGAGCTAGAAGAAGATGTTGGTGATTCTAGTGTTCTATTACGTGAGGATGAAAATGGAAATAAGACGGCAGAGCTTATTAGTCCCTTTTCCAAAGAATATTATAAAGCTAGAAATGGTGCTCTTGAAAGCTACTATAATTCAATTGAAGCATCAGAAGAACAAGATCCTGAACGGGCGAGTGAGACTCTAAAGAATGCTAAGAAAAAACTATATGGGGATCTAAATGAGATAGAGAATTTAATTGATATTCGGTATCTATCTGAAGATTTTGATACTGAATTATCTGAATCAGAATATAGACAAAATCTTGTAGATAAATATGGAAAAGATAGAGCAGAGTATGCAATAGAGAGAGCAAAGAAGGCATATGCAAATTATAAGTCACGTAAGTTAGATTACAGAGAATATCTTCTCTCTGAAGTTGAAGCAAATACCCATGATACTCAAGAGGGAGAGAGTGATAGTGACTGGATTGATAGAAAAATGAGAGAGTTTGAAGAGAATAATAATCCTGCAATGTATATTCAGGATAGATCTGATCCATCTACTCTTGACTATCCAAGCAGTACCGGATGGGAGTTTACATTTTCTCTTCCAAAAGCAGGAGAAGGACATTTTGATGAGGCATTTGAAAATCTTACAGATTCCGAAAGAGCACTATGGGATGAAATTACAGGGACAATTCAGGAATCTCTATCTTACCTTCCTAGAGATGTAAGAAGAGGTATGGATAAGACTTTTCTACCAAAGGTCCGAAAGTCAATTATGGAAGAGTTTCAGGACCGTGGTATGATGGAGGCTGCAAATATGTGGATGAGTAACTTCATGAATCAGATTACAGATGCAGAAGATCAAAGTCTGATTGAAGAAGAAGGACAACAGGTTCCTAATCCATTTGAAACTCCCGGTGGTACTCCCCCCATTCGATATATTGGAAGTGGGGATACCGATCATGGAGAACTTTCAATGGATCCGATTAAGGCAACACAGATGTTCTATGCGATGGCTGTGAACTACAAGAAGATGACTGATGTGAGTGCTGAAGCAAAGCTAATTCATCGTATTGTAGAGGAAGGAAATACAGTAAGAGATGATGGACAGATTTCAGAAGGTGCTCCAAGAAAACTTAAGGACTCTATTGAAGAAGAGCTTGAATTTCTTATAGCAGGAAATAAGAGAGATGCTGGTAAGAGTAGTAAGTGGATTGATTTTGTTAGTGAAGAGAGTATGAATCCTACTGAATGGACACGTATTCATAGGAAGAAGAAAGAGCTTGAAAATCAGAGAGATGAGCTAAAACAACAGCTTCGTGAGGGTAAAATTTCACAATCTGAACATGATGAGAGATTGAAAGAACTCGATCAAGAGTACAAAGATCTTGGTGGTAGATCTCTTGTATGGAGTAGTCTAGTAGACAATACACTACTCAGCTTTGGTCAGATGAAAGGAATGGCAATTAATGTCGGTGCTGCCTTTCGTAACCTCATGTTTGGCTTTGTTGCTAATTTTATTCATGCTGCTGGTGGTAGAGACTTTACTGATAGTAATGTAGTTAGTGGGTTAAATATTCTCTTTCGAGATGTTGCAACTAGAAACGGAAAGGTTAGAGCACTAATTGACAGATTTGATATTCTATATGATACTGCTGAGGTTAGATACGGAAAAGATAGAAATGTAACCGGAGGTACAGACCTTTATTTTCTACAGAATAATACTGAACATATGGCACAGGGTCTTACAATGATCTCTAAAATGCTTAATACTGAGATAGAAGATGCTAATGGAGAGACTAGAAACCTGTGGGAAGCATTTGACGACAAAGGGCGATGGAGAACTGATGAGTTTGGAGAACGTCCTGAATGGCAACCATCACTTGAAAGAGAAGGTGGGCGTAAGTTTACAAATTTTCAAAGTGAAGTTGATCAACTCAATAAGAGATTACATGGTGACTACTCTCAGCACTCCAAACAGAAGGTGAAGAAGTACATGTGGGGTCGAATGGTATCCATGTTTAGAACTTGGATTCCAGAAGTATTTGCTTACAGATTTGGTGGATATAGAAAAGATCCCCATCTTGGAAGAGAGGTTGTTGGGTCTTATAGAGGTACTGTTAGTGCTTTCAAGGATAACTTCATGGGAAGTGCTGCAAAGATGTTACATTCTATTGCTCCATTTACAGGACAAAACATGGAAGTTGAGGGTGTAGAACAGATAGATGAAGAAGCTATTGCAAGGGCTGGAAGAGAAATGCAAATCTGGTTAGCACTTGCTGCAATGGCTATGCTTGCAAAACCAGGAGAAGATGAAGAAGATCATGCAGCAAGAAAGATAATGGCAAATAACTTAATTATGCTTCAGCAGGATGTTGGTCTATACATGAGTCCAACAAGAATGATTGATCTTATGAAAAACCCAATGCCTGCTACAAGAGCTATTATTGACTTCGATAGAGCAATGAAAGGTACTTATGACTATCTAAAAGAAGGAGATAACTATCAAGGAAAGCATCCTATCTGGAGATGGTCTTCTACAATGCCTGTTATATCACAGGCAAATTCGGTGAGGTGGCAAAGTGAGAGAATACTTCCTGAGTAGGTAAGAATGAAAAAGGGGGTGTGTACCACCCCCTCTCTTACTACCCTGGAGACCATTGAATATTCTCTCCAAGTCTAGCATGAAGAATTTTATCTATTTCTTCTAGAATACTCTCTTCATTTGAATTAAGAGATTCATTCTCCCCACATCTAATTCTATCAATCTTGTTCATAAACTTTCTCCCCTCCTGTCTACTAAGATTTCTATTCTGTACTAGTTCCTGAAATCCTATATAAATCTGATTGTATTCTTCAGTTGTCATTATTACATACCTACTATTAGTTTAGAGTTATCATTAACCACAACGAGAAGAGCCGCAGGACTGACACACATAGCATCCTTCAACAAACTTAACATTTTCACTTCCACAATCCTCACATTCAACTGAATAATCATCAGTTGTATATTGAGCAAGTACATCTCCTAGAATCTTGGAGAAGTCATTGATTGTAATATCAGCCTTTCTTACTTGCTCAACAATATAATCCATCTTTACTCCATGCCTCATTAGCTGAGAAGTAAAGCGAGTTAGTACATCTACATCTGAAGATGGACTAAAGTTAAGAATATTATGCAGAGTTGCTCCTTTATTTCTATCTTCATTATAGTTTTCAAGCTCATACTGCTGAGATCCAGTCTTCCATACTCGAACTTGATCTAGATTTTTCAAAAAATTATTATCTCCCACATCTAGAGCAAATACTTCATAAGGTTTATCATTGAGAAGTCCAATAATAATAGCCCAATTATCTCTAACAGTATGAACATTAGCATCTAAAGCATCTGGCCTCTCAGGAGCATCATGATAGGTAATCTCTTCACCCCTACCTTCTGATTCATCATTAGAATCATCTTGTAGGATACCCATCTTACTTCCATTTCGGAAGATAGTCACTCCCTTCAGTCCTTTGTCATATCCATACTGATAGATATTAAGAGTTCGATTCCATTCAGAATCCTGTGGAAGATTAAGAGTAGAAGAAATACTATGTGTCGTATACTTCTGAACAATGGACTGTAGATCAATTCTATCTTCTACTTCTAGTCCAGCAGCAGACACATAGGGGGATTGTTTAGCAAAAGTTTTTAGATCAGCATCAGTAATATCTTCCTGTGGATCTATTTTATATCTTTCTTTAATATACTGCTTAAATCCTTCATGAAAGACCTTATATTGCTTATACTTATTACCATCATCTCCTACATAATCATAGTCTTCTCCATTAGATACCTTCTTCCCTCTAGTATGCCAGAATTTACTTTCTTCTGTAGCAAATACAGGTTCGATACCTGATGTAGTTCCATATTCTCCATTGATATTGGCAAGAAGACTAACAGATCCTGTTGGAGCAACTGTTGATAGACTGATATTTCTCCTACCATGCTCCATATTTCTTTCATAGATTTCAGGAAACTCTTCTTCCATCATATTAAAGAACATGGTATCATCATGATCAGGATTCCATTCGGGAAATGGTCCCCTTTCAATAGCCATGTCAATAGAGGCATTCCATTCTCCTCTAAACTTAGCTCTCATCATCTTATCAACAACCTCATTTCCATGCTCACTACCATATTCAACCCCAACGGCAGCAAGAGCATCACCTAGAGCAGTAAATCCCCCTCCGGTTCTTCGATACTTATAAGCATTTTCTCTTAGATCCTGCCATGATTCCTTCTCAATTCTCTTATATTTCTCATTTTCAGGATCAGCATCAATCTTGTTGAGAATCCTATTCATATGCTTAATTTCAAGATCAACAAGATTATCTAGAAGGATCTGCTGCTCATATGCAAGCTTCTCAATAGTGTCAAAGTTCAGAGAAGCATTGGTTGTAAATGGTTGTTCAACTGCACTCATGAAATTGAGTGCAATTAATCTACAGCAATCATTGTGCATTCCAATTTCTCCACAATTAGAACTGTTAAATCCATGAGTCCAGTAAGTATGAGATTCTCCATCTACTGTAATATCATATACTGGATAATCTCCAATATATTCTACTTCTAGAATTTCATGACTCTTTTTTCTATCTCTACTGTTAGTGTTTTCTATAATTTCTTGAAGCTTATTCATTTTATACTCCTGAATGAAGCCAATCTTATTATAGAAAACTTCTCTATCAGTAGTAATATTTATGTCATAAGATTTTCTAGACTCATATTTACCATTTCTATGTTCTGTTACTGTAGGTTTATTAGTGGTGTAGTAACTACGAATACCAATTGAAGAAAGCATTTCTTGAACTCTCTCAACCAGATTCCTAGATGTAGTCTTAAGAGTAACTCTTTTTCCACAAATAGATCCATTTGCAGAATAAAGTCCTCTTAGAAAAGAAGCTACATCATTTGGATGACCATAGAAATATTTATCTGGTACTTCTCTATTCCAAAGACTATCTAGATCATCTTTAGTTAGTGTTGTATTTACCTTATTGGCTCTACCATAGTGAGCAGGATGTTCTTCTTTAATAAGTTCTGATACAGGATCATCAAAATAATCCTGATCATTTTCTCCAATATTAAGATAGAATGGATCTGCTGATTGCTCATGATAACTCCCATCACCAATCATTAATCCATCTAAAACACTCTGCTGATTAATTTCTGATACAGAGTGCGGAGATCCAGCAAGAAGATCAATTTCATCAGCATTAGAGATTTCAATCTTCACTCCATGCTCTTTAATTCTATGATCCTCTGTAGAATAAAAAGTACCAGCAGTAGTTTTGTATCTGTAAACAGGTTTAGTTCCTGTCTCTACTTTATTAATCACATTTACCCACTGGTTCTCACTCCAAATAACATCTCCTTCATTAATATCATCCATTCTTTTCATACCATCTGGAGTTCTTACAGTAGAAAATCCTGGTTGACAGGGGTTGGTGCTAAGTACCGTAATACCAGGATATCCACAATCTGTTGAGTACTCAATCATTCGATCAATGAACATGCAACCAGGATCTCCACCAAATGTAGTTGCATTTTCCTCTGCTTCTTGATTATATCCATGAGCATACATTGCAGCCTGTTTAAATGCTTCATAAGCATCAACAGTTTTTGTAATATCTGCATCTTCTGGATCTTCCTCTACAGGCCAACGAAGAGTAAATTCTTCTCTATTCTTTGCTGCTTCAATAAAATCCTCTGTCCACTTAACAGAAATATTTGCTCCTGTGACCTTATCAGCAGCATCCTTAGAGGAAATAAATTCCATAATGTCGGGATGCCTACAGTCAAGAGTAACCATCAGAGCACCCCTTCTGCCCTCTTGGGCAACCTCATTTGTAGTATCTGAAAATCTCTTGAGAAAACTTACAGTACCAGTGGAAGTACCAGCAGCATTCTTGGTGGTTGATCCTCTTGGACGTAGGTTGCTAATATCAACTCCCACTCCACAATTATGAGTTAGAGCCATACCATAGTTTCCACAGTAAAAATTATGATTGTCTTTTACTGTAAGATCATAGTATGTAGAATCATTCTCTACTCTTTCTATAGACTTAACATCCCTATAAGAATAAATTTCCTTCTTTTCTTCTGATGAAATAATATCATTATTTACAAGAGTATTTAGAGCAGCATATCCTAATCTATCATTCTTTCTAAGGAGTTTAATAATTGATGCTAATTTATTATTTGATTGTCCCCATTCTAAATTAGAATACCTGTCTAGAATTTCTTCTTTCCATCCTTTTGTAATAGGATAAGTTCTAGAATACTCATTTACATTTGTATCTCTTATCCCCTCTTTTTTAGAGGGATGATTAATATAGGGAGAAATTAAGCTCCAAAATTTAGAGGATCCTTGAATGTAAAGATGATAAATTTCATTCTTACCTTGAATATAATGATCTCTATTTCTAGGTTCTTTAGATCTAACAGAAACTCTAAACCCAGAAGATCTAAGCACTTGTGATAATTCATCAATTACCTTCTTAGCACAAATTCTAATTACAATTGAAGATCCATCTTCTTTAATCCAACCATCAGCATCAATTAAACCCCCTATAAATGGAAGATAGAGATTATTTCTCTTGATGTAAGATGGGATGTTAGCTGATGTAGTTTTCGATCCTCTTTGATTATCTAAATATTTTTCAAGAACCTTAT
>UEZW01000002.1_pt1 | contig 50652 bp, 81 predicted proteins | sample 1903781 | NCBI WGS metagenome assembly UEZW01 (sample SAMEA4776353, study PRJEB27445) | saltern metagenome | biome: Hypersaline environment; feature: solar saltern; material: Pellet | place: Spain | collected 2012-08 | depth 0 m | reverse complement strand
TCAACAGCCTTTAAATCCATTCCAGCATCTCCATCTTGTTGATACTCAGGCACTTCAGCGTTCTCATGACAGGTTTCAATATTTACAAGTAGTCCATTTCTACTCATTTCCACAAAAATTGATTATTCACAAGCTTACGAAGTGTAATATATTGTTGCCAACTAAGACTAAATTTTTGACCATCTTTAAAATGAACATCTACTCCTTCTCCATTATACCATTCATTTACTTGAACGTGTCTATCTTCATCCTTATGTGTGTAATCATCAAATTCTTCTAAAATACATTTAACATTTCTTTCTTTCATAAATATAAATAAGGTGGATGCTACTCAATTTCACACCCACCTTTTGATTTATTTAGTTATTACGAAGATCAACTAGTCGCTCTTGTGCAGCCTGAACTTGATCCTCATAAGCTTCATTATCTTCAGCAGATGTAGGACTAGTCCAGTTAAGCTCTTCAAGACGCTCTTCAAGAGCATCCATTTCCTCATTCTCATAATCCTCCTCAAAGTACTGAGTTTCTAGCTCGTGCCAAACACCATCGTCATCACGTTCCATGATTCCATAACTGAAGAACTCACAGGTACGAATCTTGGAATTATCATGATTAGGAATGGCTACAACATGCATTGGATTCACTAGCACAGCCTGAATAACATCTCTGCTAGGACTGTGACCAAATGAGGATACATAGTCATAACTGCCTACATGTAGTCCACTTGAGCACCCACGAGAAGGATCACTATCACATTCTTCTCTTGGCATACTGTGAGCTTCACCAAGATTATATTCAAATGTCTGAGTGTGCTTATCAGTCATTACTGTCTCTGATTCACGAGAGATTGTATCTCGATTCTCAAATAGATCCTGAAGATTTCCAATATAATCACGATCAAACTCAAGCTGAAGATCCTCTTGACCTACAAATAATAGACCATCAGCATCTTCATATACTGCATACTCAGAAAGATCTTCTCCTCTATTCTTACGCTTTAGGCCTTCTCCACCAACAAACTGAGCAAGATCATCATCAGGTACTCTCTTATTCTTAGTGGTTACAGCTTTATACAGAATCATATAACCATTATCAGTAATAGTAATTCCATATTCACTGATGAAGTCAAACAAATCCTGTCTTGCTCGTTCATCTGGATTAAGAAGAGCTTTCTTCCAGAACTCAACCAGAGGAGAAATGTCTAGATCATCTTCATAATACTCCTTAATCAACTCAGCCATTTCCTCTGGAATTGGTGTATTATATCCACCAAAAAAGTAGTTTCCAGCATTATCTCTTTCCAGAATACCTTCAACTGCATATCTCTTGTAAGGCTCAAGTACCTGAATCATCTCTTCGTATGCATCCTGAAGGCACTTACAATCAGGTGTTGGATAAAAACCATCTTCACAGTCTTTAGAATCAATATGATCTGGAGATTGAGTACAAGCATTCTGCCTCTTGCTTTCATAATTCTTAACTACATCAATTACATCCTGAACATTCTCGGTCTTCCGATACTGATCAGAGGATGTAGTTCCATTACTGTCTCTGAGAGTGACGGTAACAAACTTATCACCTGCTCTCATCCAACTTGCTTTCGGAAAATCAGAGTACTCTGTAAACTCTTGCATATCCATAATTAGCTTAAGCTATTTTTTATAGAACAATTGTGTTATATAATAAACGACCAGAGGGGAATTGATCCCCTCCGATCTATGAATAATTAGTCAATCATATTGTGCTTCTTCATGTACAACCTAGGATGTACCATATTCTTTGCATCTACATAGATCTCAAATTCATCCCAAAGTTCTTTGGGTGTAGTTCCTCTAAGTTTAAGCTTATTTAGAAGTGGAAGTTGTTCTTTAACAGCAGTAATTACTTTATTAGCAATTTCAATCTCTTCTCTTGTATACTTAAAGTCCTTTTTGTTATTCACTTCTACTCCAATATGCTCGGAATCAGGTAGACTTTCCTTAGTATAAGTCTTATAGAAATTATTCATTTCCCTGATCTTGAAAGCAACATTGGGATAATATCTCTCCATTACCTTCCATGTGGTTCCACCGGGAGAAATCTGTAGTTGAGATTGAATCCAATCAGCATGATAAGCTCTATCAATAATCTTATGTCCATCCTGAAAGGTGGAAATATGCATTGCATTATCAAGATCCTCAAAGAGATATTCCCTCTTCATAGCAATCTTGAGAACAGCAACTCTTTGTCTATCAGGGGCATCATCAGAATATTTCCTATTTTCTAAGAAGTTACCATTGGAGTAAATAATAGGACCAATATCAAGAAGATCATCACTGTCTTCCTGAAAGCCATAAATATACATTGTGGAGTTATCTAGTTCATCATACTCCATGTCATCCATACTCCATTTATATTCCTTACCCCAACCACTTCCTTTCACATCAAGGATCTTAATTGGAAACTCATTTTCTCTTTTCTTCTTCTTCTGCTTCTTCTTCTGTTCTCTCTTCTTTTTCTCCCACTCCTTGAAATCTTCTGTAGGTTCGATATTATCATACATTTCAAGATTATCTAGTACATACTCTCGAACCTTTTTCTCAAACTTAATAACTTCCTTCAGCTTGGATTCGCTTACTTGCTTAAAGTCAGGATTTGGTCCACTTCTGAAGCTCCAATTTCTCTTATACCTCTTTCTAGCCTTATGAATCTCAGGTTTCTTGCATTCACTTAGAGGAGGTTTCTTTTTAGACATTGACTGAGGTACATCTTCATCATCTGGATCCCACTCATCTTCTGCTGGATCATCAACAATATACTTTCCATGTACCTTTCCAGTAGGTTTCTCTTTGACTAGATAAAAGTTTTGACGAAGATCTTTTCCATATCTTGAGGCAATAAATCTATTTATTTGGGGAGAATATTTATCCTCTACAAAGAATGCTTCTTTATTGAAGCCATCTTGTACAACATTCTTAATGTGAGGAGTAGACCCATTGGAGTTTACATATCCTTCCTTATCAACTGACTTATATACATTAAATTTATAGAAAATATCACTTGGAATATCCAGATCAAAATTATCCATCTGAATATCGGGATCCTCAAGAAGCTTATTACAGAAGGGAATATCTACTCCCTGTACTGTAATTGCATCTTTATCAGCATTCTCTCTTGCCTCTAGAAGATCTTCCACACTGGTAATTCCTGTGTGCTCATTCTCCCACATTTCCTCAAACTCCTCTTGTGCTTTCTCAAGACGCCTTTCAATTGCTTCAATGGTATCATCAGTATAATTAATCTGCTCCCTATTTGGTACAACATCAATCTCTCCAATTTCAAAGTACAGACCAATAGGAGCATTTACTTTACTGCTACTATAATATCCCCCACTATCCCATTCTAGCTTATCATAATCAAGAGGATAAGCTACCTTACCAAAGCAAGCATGTAGTTCATCGTAGGGACTATTATCTGGACGATAGATAAAGTTTTCTCCCCTGTAGATTGTGTAATCACTACTTATATTTTGAACTTGAAAATCAATGTTATCAAAATATGCAAGTTCTTTTTCAATTGCTCGCTTAAAATCATAGTAGTCTCCCTTCTGAATGGGGACTGTAACAATTGTACCATTCGTCCTATCAGTATCTTCTTCAAGCATCTCAGTCATCTGAGGGCCTTCAGTAGACTCTGCAAGAAAGTACTCCCAATGAGTACCATCAACATATGTGTCTACCGAAAATCCACCAAGATCATTGTCTCTGATGTATCCAAATGGACTTTTAGCTCCAATGCCGAACGCACCAATATCTTCATTTGTACCTCTCTTGGTAGATTCACCAAGAACAGTAAATACTTCCTTTACCATCTCTGGTGGCATACCAGTACCGAAGTCCTCAAATTGAATCTGAGCATCAGTACCATTTAGCTTACTTCCTCTATTCATTCTTACAACTACATCACGATCAACGTCTGCTTTCCTATGTGCATCGAAGCAGTTAGATGTAATCTCTCGAACAACAGAACCAATAGGATCAGAATAACTAGTCAGCATCTTGAAGATGTGTGCAGAGTTTGCATCACTAACTCTAAAATCATGCTGATTAAAGTCATCTGATCCTTCTACTTTAGTCTTAGTGGTGTTGTCTAATTTCATCGCTTTAGAATATCAACTGTTGTTAGAATTACAAATACTGTAATTGAAATAACCCAAACATTTGTCAAATCTACTACTAGACTATTCTTACCTATGTGTAAAATAAAACTCCCTACAACAAATACCATTGCAGAGAGTGAGAGATTTGACACTAATTCTTCATAGTAAATAAGTCCATTAAGTACTTTCTTATTCATAATCAAAGTCTAGTGCATTTGATATGACAGGAAATTCTTGCTGAAAAATCTTACCAATTTCATTAGCAACTTTTCTGTGTTCTTTTTGTGTATTTTCTTTACTTCTCAACTCAAGATAATGAATCCAGCTTCTAACAGATCCTTTCATATACAGAGTTGTTCTAGTACACTCAGGAAGAATCATTCTTGCAGTTTCAGATGCTACTCCTGCATCAATTAGCTGATTATATAGCTCTTCTAAATTATCAAGAACACTTGTTGTATTATTAGTAGCTTTAAATTTATTTAGATTATTATCCACTTCTCCACCATCAGGATATCTATATTGAAATCCATCTTCTCCTGTATATGCATTATGCATGATGGTAGCTAACTTATCTGAACTACTTTGTCTATTTTCTTCTGGTTGTTCTCTAAGCTCAAAGTTTTCAAACTCAATATCAGAAGAATATCTCTGACTAAACTCCTGAAACTTAAAGGATCTATGTCTAATCAATTGTCTTCCAATGGCCCTTGAAGTCTCAATTTCAACAGTCATATCTGCCATTTGAAATGGACTCCAATGACCTTCTTTGATGAGATAATTAAGAAGTCCTTCATAATCTTCTAGCTTATTGTCTCTATCACTAGAGACTCTAGCAATATAAATCATCAATTGTTCTGATGTTAGATCCTCATATTCTTTAGGATCTTCTCCAATTTCCTTAAGCTTCTCTACAAAATAATTATTATTTGGAGTTGTTTTTGATACAAGATTTACTTCCATTACCAATCAATAATATCTATTCCTTTGGATTCGAGAAATTCATTTGCCTTGCTAAAATGTTGACAACCAAAGAAGGCAATCTTATCATAATTTCTATACAATTCTGCTGCTGGATGATAAGCCTGAAGAATCTTATTCTCTCCAGATTCATCTTCATCCATGAATCCCTTCACCTTCAAAGGATCTATTGTAGGAGGAGTGTCCTTAATAAATGATTTAGCATGACTTCCCCATAACATAAATACAACAGGTTTTGTAATAGCACTACAAATTCTTAGTGCTTTCTTAGTAAACCTTTGCCATAGTTTTTTACCATCAATCTTTAGGTGACTATCAGCATCCCCTTCTCTAACAGTCAATGATGTATTAAGGAGAAGTACACCCTGCTCTGCCCATCTGCTCAAGTCTGGATCAGGTGCAACATCCTTGAAGCCCACATCGTTCTCCACTTCCTTGAAGATATTCTGTAGAGAAGGTGAAATATTCTGATAATCTCCACCATTTGAGAAGGCTAGTCCATCAGCTTCACCTGTATGGTAGGGTGATTGTCCCAAGATTACGCACTTAAGATCACTTGGAGAACAGAGTCTAAATGCTCTAAACACATCTTCCTTATCAGGATAGACAGTATATTTCTTCCTTTCCTTCCTAACAAACTTCTGTAAGTAACGCATATATTTCTTATTGAATTCCTTCCACAAGGGAAGATTAACCCAATCTCCAATCTGACTTCTTAATTGTTCTGGTTTAAATTTATTCATCCTCTTCTAATTGATGATATTTATATTTATACCAATCAGTTTGATCTTCTACTTTATATGCTAGTCGATTAACATTAACAGATCTAGTTTCATTTTCATGAGCATCTGTAATCTCACCAATATCTTCTCTTTTTGGTGGAACGGACTCTACAGTACCATTTGGATGTATAAAATGAGTTATTTCATTCATCATTAATTACTTCTTTTCTCTTAGAAATCCAGATATCATCTACATCATCAAACAGTTCGCTTTGTAAGTCCTCTATTTTCTCTTTCATTTCTTCATACTCATCTTTATACTCTTTACCAAGCAGAGTCCTAAGATCTGATTTTAAATTACCAAAATGAGATTTACAGTTATATCTAATCCCATTCCTAGCTCTAGCTAAATGTTGCAACTTTGAACTCCCATTATAACCATGAGTCTTATGAAAATTATCATTTACAGAACTAAAATTAGTTTGTGGAATAGCCATATACTAATTAAATATATCTAATTCTACTTTACCTTCGCTTTCGTAGACCTCTCGTGGATAATCCCACTTATTATTACGCTCATGCCACTTGAGATCCTTAATCAATTGAATCCATCCTCTTACTTCTCTATCATTATAAGAAAGTGTACCCCCATTTCTACCAACATCTAGATCATTTTCTGTAGTCTCATATACAAGAGGATTGTGTAGATTCTTACTACTAATCACTACAAACTCAAATGGTAGCATTTCATAGTCATCTACTTCATCATGATTCTTGATTCTCCAATTCAGACCATCATAATAGTATGCAGCCTGTAGATAATATCTCCACTTTGTCATTTTTCTTTCAAACATAAAAACAGAAGAACTTGTGGTCTTCAAGTCTACAGGAGTTACAGTATTCTCTTCATGATCAAAGATAACAATATCTAGAAGACTCTTTGCCATCCAGTTAAGATCATCGTCATAATATGATGGATCCCATAGAACAGGCTCCTGATTCTGAATTACAATATTTTTATCAGGATTATTAAAATATCTTCGTGTAAACTCATGAGTCTTTAGAGTCCTAGTAGCCTGTCTAGCATTACTATATAGTTCTTCTGATACTACTTTTTTATCTTGAGATTTAATTTGGGACTCAAGATATTCTATTCCACCATATCTATCAAAATCTGTAGAGCTTCCAATAGCATCAGAAGCATCAGTCAACATAGAACTGAGACCAAATCTTGTATTATTTTCAATACAATGAATTCCATGATCATCAATTCCTACATTTTTATTTTCAAGAATCCAATCAGCAAGCTTCTTAGCAGTCTTACTAGGAGATCTATCAGCATCATTTACATAAAATTCTTCTTCTACTCTAGTAGGCTCAAAACACATCATATCTACTAGAGAACCAAAAGCCATTCCATCATGCCAATCCTTTTCTTCATCTACCTTAGATGGATTCCTATCTAGTTGACCAAGTTTGGAAAAGTTAATTGCATCATATTCTCTGTAATTCTCTCTATTCATTTTCATAAAAGTCAACAGGTATCATATTTTGAGAATTATAGTGTTTAACACTTGCTTACAGAATACTATCTAACTCTTTAAGTCTAACCCTGACAATATCATGATCTTCTACCAAATCCATTGTAGATATTGGATGTTGTCTAATATCAGATAGTTGTCTAAAAAACTTAGCTCTGTCTAATTCTTCTACTGGATTGTATGCCCACATAGAGCCATTATAAAACCACTCTCCTGATTCTAATTTAATTTTAAGTACAAATCTAACTATTCCAGAATTCATGATTATCTATTTCATCTCTATTATCTTGATGGAATTCAAATTTAATTTCTCTGTCTTCCCAATCATCAATTGGAATTAATGTTGGTCCTCTGTGATCAGTAATAAATTTCACGTTATCATCGGGAATGATAGGAGGATCTACTTCAAATAATACATCCTCAAAATACTTTCTATAGAACCACAGATTACTTAGATCAAATAGATTTCCATTCCTGTTAACTACAGTGTGCATATACATCTCTAGTCTGACAGGAAATAGATCTCTATCAATTGGTTCTAGTTGATCCTTAATGAACGGTCTATAGAAGTCCTTAATGGCATTCTTATACTTCGCCTGTCTACCAGTAGAATTAGCACTGATTATACGATTGCCGCTAATTGGATCATAGCTTGGCTTACCTGCTCGTCTAGAATTTGCAATAAGTCGTTCACCACTTTCTTTATCAGCGAGGTAGCCTTGTTTATTCCATTCAAGATTGCCCTTAAGCAATTTAAGAATTTTAGTCTTAGGTGCAGGTAACTCATAAGGAGGACCAGAAAAATTTTCACGGATAGGATCATATTTATCTCCACCTAAATCTCTATTGTTAGAATCATCATCATTATCATAAGTCCATGTTTTACTTATCCCCTTACTGTCATACTTGCTGTAATAAATCGGTTGTATTTCAGGGGAAGTCTGCACTTTTGTTATGTATTTAGGAATCGTGATAAATTGAATCATAGATTAAGTTCATCTTTTAGTGCATTATAGTACTTCTGTTCTTCATCATTTAGAGCAGATTCAGAAATAGTAGTGACTCTCTTTTCAATTTGCACACCATGAATATATGCTGTATACCCACTAGGATTAAATCTATTACTTATATAATCTCTAATACTTTGATACGTATTACCATATATTTGCAGCATTCTACTTGCCTCATAAATACGAAAGAACTGAAAGCTATTATCTGTCCACTGTTTACATACAACAGGACTCAATTTAAGATTACGGGAGGGGGTGATAACAACTAAATCACCGGGTTCTACATATTCTCTAGCGTCTCTCATGAGAAATCACCATGTTTTAAAAAGTATTTACGAGACTTATTTTGTTTCTTGTTTAAATACTTAATATCAATAGGCCATACTCTATTTTTCCATTTTGATATAACAAAAGGTAAAACAACATACTTAGAGTATAGTTTAACTTTCTTTTCTAGTTTTAAATTAGAAATTTTTTCCATCGCATTTTCAATTTCCTTCTTATTAGGTTTAAGTTGATGTTTGTGATATCTATATTTATATTTTCTAGGATACCTTAACTCTGATCTAGTTACTTGCCCCAACCATCTATTAGACCCATAATAAAAGTAAAAAGATCTATTATAAAAATCTAGGGGATAATATCTAAGTGAATTTCCTATTTCTGAAATTAATCCATACTCAAACCAATTACAATCATCACCCCGAACCCTTACAATTAGATCTTTTGAATCTAACTTATCAAATTTCATACATATTTTTTAGCTTTATTAATAATCTGCTTTACTTTTTCTTCACTATTATTTGCTACATAATCAGAAAAATCTTTAGCTCCATAATCTACAGTATCAAACTTGCCGTCTGTAAAAAATAATGGTTGAATAGAATACTTATTACGCAATCTATTAGCCGTTGATACACCAGTCCTGTCAAAATCGTAGAGTGATACCACATTTGAAAATCTTTCTTTAAGTACTTTAATAAGTCTTTCAGAAGGTGTAGTGGATTCACTTTGTGGTGCTATTGCAGGAATGTTATACTCATACAAACAGATTACATCCTTCAGGGACTTTGTTATTACACAATATTCTCCTTCGTCTGGTAATTGTGCCCATCCTTGAATCCTGCTTGTATTACAGACAAATCTAAATTGATTTCTCTTGTAAAAGTAAATCTTCCATTGTTGAATACCATTCTTCTTACCAAAATAGTATCCAATAGCAGGATCATTTTCTCCATAACTAAAGATGGAGTCTTTATTTAACCAGACTCTTTTGATTGAAAATACCTTGTAATATTCACAAGTCTCTCTAGTTATATTATACTGAGATAAATATTCTTTGTCTACAGATGTAAATGGTTGCTTCTTTACTTCAATAAGAGTTGGAGTAGAAGAACCTTCTGCATCTGATTGTGATGCTTCAAATTCAAAGTTTAATTGATCATCTCTTTCTTTTTCAATTACATCAAGATCAGAAGCTATCTTATCTAATGCATCCCAATAGTCTAAATCATAAATGTACATTACTAGATTGAAACAATCCTTCGGTTTGTCGAAGATGGCCCAATCCATGAAATATAATTTTCCTCTGTAGTACTCAAAGTTGCAGGTGGGATGTTTGTCTTTTCTAAGAGGACTTCTGATGTGCTTATAGGTTTGTACTTCCACTCCAAGGTAGTGCTCAAAGATTTCTTCTTGACTGACTCTGGAAAGAATATATTCCTTATTGATTTCAGGATCCGCTTTAATATCATACATCAAAGTCTTTGCTTGTTAGAAGTCTAACTTTATATCCTTTTGTTCTTGCAGCATTAACAGCTTCTTTTAGACTATCATGAAAACCAAAAAGACCATTTCCATTAGAAATCTTCCAAATGTATTCACTATCTTCTGGACTATTTTTAGTCAAAGCACCAACTCCATTTCTAGTAGGATGTACACATACAAGTAAATCTCTTAAAGTGTTAATATCATTAACTTCAATAAAATCGTCTTCACTATCAAGTACAATTATTCTTTTCATATTTTTAGCTATTTTTATTAAAAATAAAAAGGAGAGTGGGACTTTTACATCCCACTCCCCTAATGGACTCAGAAGAACCTCTTATTAAAATTCAGCATCATCAAAGTCAAAGTCATCCTCATCTTCAGCCATGAAGTCATCGTCTCCATCAGGCTCTTCCTGAAGGAACTGCTGTGCTTCACGATTGCGCTGACGCTCCCAATTAGTAAACTCAAGCTTTGGATCTTCCCCTACAACTCGAAGGAAACCAGGATACTTACCAAAATTAGCATTTACATATCCATTCCGCTCACGAGCAAATACCTTCGCGTGAACATTTCCGTTTTCAACCTCACCACTTGGACCAAACTTCTCGTAAGCCTGATAGACTCGCTTACGAAGACTCTCCCAAGCTTCTGAAGTCGTCTCACCTTGAAATCGAACAATATTCTCACGGACAGTCTGCTCATCAACAGCAAGTAGACGTGGAAGCATGTGGACCAGACGACGCAGTTCAATCTCTGCATTTGAGACACCATTACTATCAACAGTCTCAATGTCATCTTCAGTAATAGGCCACTCAAGATGATCAAAAGTCTGTCCAATATGCTCCTCATCCTGACACTCAAAGCTAAATCGAATTACTGGAGTTTCATCATCTCCAACTTCATCAAGCTCGATAAATTGTAGGTCAACCGGACCAATATATCCTTCTCGGAGACTCGGTGCAGAATTACTTTCTTCCATTTCTTCTTCGCTAACAGTCAAATCGACAGCCATAACTAGTTATAGATTTCTTTTATAGATAGATTAGTGAAAATTCCCCGCCCCACAAATAAGTTACACAGAAAATTCTTCAAGATCATCTTCATTCTCTCCAAAGTCACTCAAATCCTCTGAGACTTGACTTGTGAAATCCTCAGAGTCCTGTGTTGTTTCCGTCTCCTGTGTGGAATCAAAGTTAAGATTATTATTAATAACAGTACTCTGACCAGTCCATTCACGGAGAGCATAGGTATTATCCATGTCCTCAACAGGTTCAAGACCAAACTGAGTATTGTCTACAGCATCAGCAAGTCGTCGGGCAGTGAAGATGTTACCCTCTCCCTTGTAAAAGTCAGCATTATCATTGTCAACAATCTGAATAAGAGCAACCTGCTCATTATTGTCATCCTGAGCAATATACATTACAAGACCATTCTCACGAAGTCCAAGACTCTCTTGAATATTCTCATTAATCGTCCACTTCTCCGTATCCTCACTGTATCGAAGATCAGGAGTAGTCTGTGAACGCTTGTTAACATCCGTTACCTTTGTCATAGAATCTTGATCAATATTCATATTTTTATCTATTTTGTTTGCTTTAAATTATTACAGATAGATATTATCCTTGATAATACTCATCAATTGTATTTAGAGCAGCATCTAGATCATTCGGAATACGTCTCTGTTCAAACATTCCCATTGGTGATCGTGCTGGTGTAGTACCATCAGTTTCTGTTTCAAAATAATATTCATCATCTTGTGGATCATAATCTGACCAGAAGATGACAGTATAAAGTCCTTCTGGAGTAAGGTTTTGACGTACCATTTTCCCAAGAGTCTTAAATACCTTTTTCTTATCAAGTCCCTCACCATTTTCATCGGGATGAAAGGTAGTGATTACCTTCAAATCCTCTCTAAGATTACGACCAGTATTTAGTACATCAAATAGATGACCACCAATGTCATTAAACTTCTGGTAATTCTTCTCGTCCCTGCGCTTAAAGAACTCAAACGCCTGAACATACTGCATATCATCAATAACTACATTCTTAATCTCCTCACGCTCAGAATGAATATACTTAAGAATCTTCTCAATCTTCTGAGCATTATTTGTTTCTACATAATTTCCATCTTCCTTAATACCTTTTGTATAGTCTGATTTCCAGCCTCTAAATGGAAGAGGCTTACCAGAGACATTAATAATAACAGTTTCCTCTGGATCTAAATTACGAAGACTGGTAGTTTTACCTTTACCAGAATCTCCAAGAATACCAATAAGTTCGCTCATATTATTTTATCTTTTTGTTACATCTATTACATTTTTAGCTTTTTCAAGCGAAGAATACTTCTTATAATTATGAATTTCATCTGGTTTAGGAAGAAGTTTATACATTCCAATCTCACCAATAAACTGAAAGGCAGCACCAAATTCATCAACACCATACGTATTCTTCAGAATAAATCCACTTCTGAATCTATTGTGACCATGAGAGTTGATGAACTTTTGTACTGGATATCCAAGGTGATCCTTTACACTGTACTTATGAGGATTAAACAGAGCAATAGCTATATCACCAGTTATGTTATCCTTAAGGATTTTAACCTTAAGATCTATGCTTTAATATCTTATCTGCATAGCTCAGACTATTTGTTACACTATAAAGTGCTAGGGCGCTCTTGGTATCATTACCATCCGCTATGGACTCGGATACTAGTCGTTGAACCTTTCAAATATCTCTATTTGACTTGGCTGCAAGTCATCTATTTACTAGACTTTCTTGCAATTCACCCTATTTTACAGCGGCTTAATTTTGTACTCCATACATTCGGGAACATATTTCTTGATATTCTTCACCATCTTTATTTTATTTTCCTTTGGAATATATAATCTATCTTTTGCATGAATAGTGGGAGAGAGACCAAATTTGTCATCAAGAAAATTAGTTATATCCTCTTTTTGATCTGTAAAATTAATCACAGATATATAGCAACCGGATTTGTTATCATGACCATCATCCATATACCAATATGCAAGGGACTCCCAATTAAAATATTCTTCTAAATAGTTCTTAGGAAATATTTTATCTCCATTTGGATAAAATTCATTTCTCAATTCTTCCCAATACGGATGAGTATGATAAATACATTTATACATACGAATAGGTTTTCCTGTAATACCCATTCCATCTTCATAGTAAGTATTACAAGATAAATCTATTCTATTCTTCTTATACTCTACATATTTATCATGAGAATTTTTATGTGCGAATCCAAATAAGGGTCTATTATTTACCCAAGCGTCTCCTAGAAGAGTACCAACAATAGCAGACTTATTTTTTACTTCAGGATAATTATCTTCTAATCCTTGGAGAACATTCATAGTATATTTGTAAGAGGAGATATCCTTATCAATAATTTCAGATTTGGAATATCCTTGATTATATAGATCAAGAATTTTATCTCTTACAGTTCCATGAGTATAATTTGATGGAAGGTCATTTCTCGATCTCCATTGACAGACTGCTGATCTGGTACAATCTAGTTTTCTTGCTATCTCTCCATCATTCAGACCTTTATCATAAAGAGGTTTAAACTTTTTATATATTCCATAGTTTTCTTTAAAGTTTGACATACTAGTTAGCTTATCATTAGAATTTATGTAAAAAGCTAACTATATATTTTATAGGTTGTTCCAAAATGTTTACTGGTTAAAAACCGCTGATACATCGTGCTCGATCCCATGAAATCCTGCTCTTCTGGTTGGAAATCAATTCCTTTACCAGTTCTACGTCTGGTGTCAGATAGATTACGATTAAACTGACACACATCAACAGGACTCATTAAATAGAGATCCCGAAGCTTGCAGGTATATTCACCTGCTTTATCAAGAGTTTGCTTATTTCCCCATCCCTTTCTATTCTTATACTCACCTATATGGTCAACAATAGGAATAACAATTTCTTTGTCATTTTCTGGAATATATTTAAGCTCATACTTTCCAGGCATGACTTCATCATCGGGATAGGATTCTTTTGAGATCTTATTCCATTTTATATCTCTATTTTCAGGGATGTACTTTGCTCTGTATAGATCTCCCATTTGATCATGCTTATAGAGAGTACCATTTCTTAGAGCATAGTCACGAAAATCCTTGAATACACCAGTGGGAGTAGATCGACCATCAATGACAGTGACAAATTCCTTCTGCATCTTCTCAATATAATTCCTACAGGACTCAATCTTTTGCATGAGTCCCTTACTGATGCAACTATCTCCACTGTGCATACCAAAGATAGTCTTTACATCAATCAAGATGTTATACTTCCGAAAGAGAAGCTGACATACCCACTTGGCAATTCTATACTCCTTTGATCTCTCCATAGACCTAAGAATAATCTTAGGTTTAAAGGAGATATTATCTTTGTTCTTCATGTACCAGTCAAATGAATGAAGAACATATGTGGTATCTACAAAAGCACTCTTACCAGTACCAGGATCACCACCAAGAAGAGTATACATCTTCTTAGATACTCCTATCTTGTTCTCCAGTCTATCATAGGGAGATGGAATCCAAACAGTCTCTCCTTCCTTACCCTGTTTAACCTTTTCTATAAATCCATCAAAATATGATTTACTCATACTTTAACCTCTCTTTTAGCATCTTCCATGCTTACTCTTTTTTCACCAAGTTCAACTTGTTTTTCAATAAATGCTTCAATTCCATTATTCCAAAATAACTTTGCAATACTTTCAACATCAAGCTCTAGAATACCAGGATTTTCTTCTATAAAATTTTCAAAAGTCATAGTTTTAATATGATTTATTCATAGGTCTAGAAATTCTGCTTGGTTTCCTTCAATTTGTGATGCTTGTTCATATCCAGCATTCCACATCCTATGATAATATTCTGCTTTTACCTTACTATATGGATTAGCTTCCTTCGGTTTATTATCCATAAAGGCATTATATCCTTCATTAAATTTCTCTCTATCTTTTTCAGTTTGATCTTTCATAATTATAGAACAGTTTGTTCAATATCAGGATTGTCTTCAGGATCAACATCTTCTTCTACTTGATCCATGTATGGCTCCCATTGATGACCATTAAGCCACTTATCAATTCTACAATCTACTTCATCCTTGCTCTTGGCAATTCTAAGAGCTTGTAGTAGATCTTCATGGTCAACATGATTGGTGGCTTTTCTCCATACCTTATACATCTCTTCCTTGTTAACAGCCTTTATATTAAACTTAGTACCATCATCACTAACATATCTAGCAGGATACTCACTCCAAAAGTCCTGAAACTGACTCATGGAAGTAGATTTCTTCTCATATGCAATATCAAGAAACTTAGTCGTAACCTCAAAATCCTGATATACATATGAATCCTGATCGGCACTAGCAATTCTCTGAATGAGTTCTTTGTTTAAGAGATCATCAAGATCCTGCTTAGTCCAAACCTCATTCTCCTTGTGTTTTGCGACAGTCTCATAATATTTATAAAAGTTTGCTACTGCTGTCTCTCTATCTGGAAGATTCTGATATCCACTTGCTTCTGAAGACAACAGAACACAATAGAGAAATTGGTCAGCAGTTAGATTATGGTTTACAAGAAAAGAAACATACTGATTAACTTCTTCTCTCAAAAGGTTCATAAGTGATCTATTTCATTGATTGTGCTTATTCTTTTTATTAAAGAATCAGGAAAGTCTTTATATCTGCCCTGTAACCAGAATTCGTCCTGTGTATCTTCGGCAAATATATCAACTATAATTGCAGTCTTGTTTTCCTGATGACGGATAACACGACCAATCCTCTGAATGGCCTGAAGACTCTTGGATGATGCTGATGTAATAATACCCAAATCCATGTTCTCTATATCAACACCCATATCAAGAGCACGAGCAGTAGAAAGAATATTCACTTCAGAGGAAGGGTCTGAAAATAAATCAATTCCTCTTTCCTTCATTCTTTCTACTCCATAATATTCGCCATCAACCTCTTGACCTTCAATATTACTGTGATATGCAAATGCTCGATCAGGAAAACGATCTGCTAGAGCGTCTGCAAAGGATGTACGCTCCGAAAATGCAATTGTTAGCTTGTCTGGAAATCTTTGCAGGATCTTCTCAGCCACATCCAGCTTAGTCTCTGACTGATACAGGAGAGACTTCCGATCCTGAACAGTACTCATTACTCTACTGGCATGACCTTTCAGCCTACCAGTCTGACCATGAATTCCCTGTTTTGCGGCCCATCTAGCACAAAACTTATCATCATTCAAACATTTTGTAACCTTGGGCCAATCATGTGAGAACCAAGAAAAGTTCTTATAAAACTTGTCAGTTAGAGCATCATATTGATCTTGTTCTTGGTGATTAAGTTGTACTCCATATTGATAGATTACAAAGTCACTAACCCAATCATTTTCTTTTGCTTCAGTAACAGTAACTCTATCAACTACAGGAGCATACTTTTCAATAATATCAGCACGTTCATCGTCTGGAACTGTAGCTGTCAAACCAAGAACAGCATCGTATTCTACAGCATTATATAACTTGCCAAATTCTTCCGCAACATACTTATGTATTTCATCCGGTATCAGCACATTCCATTTACCTATCGGAGAACCCCCGGAATAATCCCTAATTATTGATTGTACGGTTTTAACATCTACTCTTTTCAGACCAAATTTCTTTATTCTCTCTTTCCATTGGCTCTCCAAATAGTTTGTAGGTACAACCACAAGAGCACTTACATCATATCCAGCATCTTTCATACGTTTAAGTGCCTTGATAGCTGTTCTTGTCTTCCCATATCCAGTACAAGCTTCAATAGTACCCTCACATCCTGCTTTCTTCCAAGCTTCAATGTTTTCTGCTTGCCGTTGGTCTCTATTCATTATTATCTACATATATTTCCCAAATGTCTTGATCTAATTCTGGACTTCTATGGGTAATATTATTATCTACTGCATCTACAGCAGCATTCCATGCTTCTTCTGCTACTTCTTCTGGTTCTACATAATCTAAATCTACATCTCTAGTAAATTCTTTCCAGAATTCTTTAAATTTACTATTCATCTGCCTTTAATTTATCTAGTGTATGTTCAATCTCATTCCAATCAACAACTTGCTTATCATCTCCAATTGTTAGTCCATATTCTGTTCTCATTTTTCCAGCAAGTTTGTCTCTAACATCTTCAATCGCTTTATTATACCAGGACTTAGCCTTTTCATCAAATGCCATCAGAATTTTTTCTATCTTGTTTAAGTTTATCTACATCAACCCGTTTAAAAATTTCCATGGATTGCTCTTTATCAAACTCTCCATCATCATGAGCACCTACAATACCCCATATATTAGCTCTGATTACATTATTAAAAGGTAGACAACTCATAATTAGAATAGCGTCATTTGTTGATGATCAAATTTATCTGTAATCTTTCTTGCTTCTTTGATATAATACTGATCTCTTACTCTATCACGAGAATATTGCTCAGGCTCATTGAATAGAAGAACATACTCACCAGAAGTACCAGCCATTGATATTTGCTTATTTCCAGAATCCTTATAGATTCTATCTCCTCTAGGATCAGATACAAAATATCTATTTGTTCTCTGAACCTGCTCTCTCTTAATCTCTCCATCTTCAATGTATTCTCTGTATACACCAAACTTTTTCCCCGCCTTTTGAGCCATGCAGAAATCCATAGGTGTATCCTTCTCTGCAATTGTCTCTTCAACAGGCTTATGTTTGAAGAAATAATTCTCAATGGCTTCAGCAACTACTGGTTTGTCAAAAGATCTCATGATTCCCCAAGATCCCTTGTGTCCATTCTTATCAAGAGCACCAGCACGCTTTAGATCTCCATTGGGCTCTTGCCAAATATAATTATTGATGTCTCTCTGAAGAATCTTCACATATTCCTCTTGGTCAATTACAAAATTAGTCCACTGTTCAAATTCTTCAGCTAACTTATTAAATTCATCTTTCCTATCATTATTAACTTTAAATATAGCACCATCAGTATTAGCTACTATACACGGGAAGTTATTATCTTCCATAATTTCAATCATTTTAAGCATGAATAGCTGTCCATTAATTGTAACAGAGTACATAGCTTTTGGATCATATAACCAATAATTTTCTGATCCAAGTTTACCATAGACAGCATTTATAATTAGCTTCAAAGCATTACTTTCAGTTTTCTGACCAGAATACTTATATTCTAGTCTCTGATTAACAACTTCAGTAAACTTTTCAAGAAAACTTTGATCTAGGTGTTTAGGCTTAATACCAAGAACCACCATTAAATAAGGATAGTATGAACTAAAATCTAATTCATAATATGAATATTCATCTGTTGCTTCATATAGCTCATAGTCATTCTCACTATGAATACCACCCCTGGCAATCTTATATCTTGTATCCCCTACATTCACATGATACTCAAAAGACTCAAAGTTATTTTTCTCATCACTTTCAAGAGTTGTATTATCCATTTTCTCTACAAGCTCTTGAATATTTGGATGATTAAACTCAAGCTTATCAGCAATTAGAGATCCAAGATTAATTTCATCTCTATAGGTTCTTTTATCCTTAAAATCCCAATAACTTTGACCACTTGCTTCAGCATACATTTTGTTCAACAATTTATTCGCAATCCCCGAGTTACTATCACTCATAAGATTTTGATCAAACTTCTGAGACATATGCTGACGTAGCTTAATATCTCTATTAAGTTCTTCATAAAGCTTTTCTGTAATCTCCACATCGTTCAGATTGTAGTCAAGAATTTCTTCTACTTCATCAGTCTGAACTTCATGATCATGTGAATATGGTAGATCTTGAATAAGATCATGTTCTAGATTAACAGCTACCATTTTAAGTGATTTATCAAGGTAGCCGACTCTCATAAGATCAATTGAGTTGAACTTTACACCATTTCCCCATGCATACTTATTTGTATTATCTTCAATGACCTTTTGTGCAAAATTATATAGGTCAGAAATAATACCTTTCTGAGAATATGTTTTGGGTTTATTTAGATAATCATCAAGCCATTGAATAACTCTATCATCAAAGTGCATAGAGTTATAGCCAACCAGCCAATTATCTGACTGATAGTGTTCTAACATTTCATCAAATCTATCCCATCTTCCTCTAGGATGAAAGCTATACTGAAATACTTCTCCATCAGACTTTCTCTTAAGAGTATTCGAGAAATAAGAATTGAAGATTTCTATGTCATAAAATAGAATTTCATTATCCATACATTTCTTTCTCTCTTGTCATAATATCTACTTTATCTCTTCTCACCCTTTTCTTAACTTCATAATTATCGGAACGCTTAAGATAATAATAAAAAGCCCAAGTATGATCATCTTTTGGTAATCCAATCCATTTTTTATTTTAATTACTTCTCCTCTTTACATACATTAGTTCTTTTACAATTCTCACATGTTACTTCTTCCTTAGATCTAGTAGATTGTAATACATCTACAGTACCTTTTCTTAGTTTATGATAGCTAATTAGACAACCACAAGCTGAGTAATACGTGACTGAATATTTTCCTACTTTTGTTTTCTCTAATGTACAAGGATCATAGTGTACTTTACTTTGCATATCTTATAATAGTTAAAAGTGGATTTTTTAATTCATCATTCCATTCCATATAAGCAGGAGCAATGTTAAATATATTCTCTCCTTTGGATTTTTCAAACACATGATAGCTTCTATTTTCCTCAAGAGTCCTTCTTAAAGCCTGTTCACATGCTTCTTTAAATTCCTCTTGCCAACTATCAGACTTCTCTGAGGGATCTGTGTAGTCATCTGTATCAACTACATCATCAGCTAATTCTTTAGCAATTATAGCCTTTCTAGTCTGGTGACCAAAATCATATCCCTCATTTTCAGCTATTTCCATTAACTGTGACTTCTTTTTAGAAAGCAAATCCTTAAATTCCATCATATTTACAGTCTACCTTCATCTTTCATTTGATCATATTTGTAATCAGCATAATCTGCTTTAGAATCTTGATAATTATCTGCCGCACTCTCAAATATATAATCTAGATCATCTTCATCTAGATTACACTCACAAGGATTGTCAATATCACGACAATAATCTTTTGCAGCGGTTTGCATGCCAATTCCATTATTTACTTTATGCTCTTCTGTCCACCATCTAACTGTCAATTCTTCTCCGCATTTAGGACACTCTACTCTTGCTGTATCACTCATATCTGTCTAATAGATCATTTATTGCTTGAAGACGAATTCTATTTTCTTTAGCTTGACCAGGATCATCAGGATCATTATCCATTCTATAATCCCTTTCTTCAATTAAATCTTCTTTGGAGTAATCCCGATCTCTGTAGTATCTCTTAAAATGAGATAACCAATGATGCTTAATTACTATTTGATTTTCTCTACCATTCATATATGTGCAGTACCTTCCTTATGACCGTTCTGTGATACTTGAATTAATTCAGCATTATTATGAAATTCTTCTAGATTACTAGCTCCAACATACGAAAACGATGATTGTAAACCATCCTTGATATCATCAAGAATGTCAACTACTGAACCTTTGTATGGAACTAGCTCAGATACACCTTCGACATAGTTATTATTTCCTTTTTGTTCTCTTGAAGCTGATCCATAATATTTCTTCATCTTCTGTCCATCAACTTCAATAATCTCTCCTGGTGCTTCATCAGTTCCAGCAAGCATAGAGCCAAGCATCACAGCATCTGCTCCTGCTGCAAGTGCTTTTGCAATATCTCCTGGTGTTTTCATTCCTCCATCTGCAATGACAGGAACATCTAGATCAGCATCATTTATCCAAGCAGAATTCCCAGAATAAAAGATATTAGAATTTTGCTCTCTTTTATATTTATCTAGAGTATTAGTAATATCCTGAATACAACTAATCATAGGTACACCCACACCTGTCTTTTGGCGTGTAGTACAGGAACTTCCTCCACCAATTCCTACCCTAATTGCATCTGCCCCCCATTTAATAAGATCAATTACTGCTTCAGGAGTAGCTACATTTCCTGCAATGATATCAAGTGTTGGCTGATAGTCATTAAGATGCTCAATAGTCCATTTAACTTTCTGATGATGACCATGAGCAACATCAATTAGGACTGTATCAATATATTGTGCAAATTCAGGGGGTTCTTTGTCTACACCAATGGAAGGAATAATAGGACTATCACTGTAAATTGACCCCGGTAGATTCTGATCTCCGAATCTATGAAAAGCTCCAGTAGCACCATTCTTATTAAGAACTCTAAACATGTGAATCCCCATCACACTCTCCATAGGAGAAGCAATCACTGGAATATCTAATTCATAACCACATAGTTCAGTAGAAATATCTACATTAGATCTACTGGAGATCTCACTATATTTTGGTACTATATTTACATCGTTATAAGTCAAATATTTATCTGTCATATTTTTGAACTCTTATTCCACATTCACGCATGTAATCTATTGGCCTTGTATCACGATAAATTTTATCATAGACCACTCTTTCTATATTAGATTGTACTATTAGCTTTGCACACTCATAGCAAGGCTGAAGTGTACAAAACATATCTGCATCTCTACAAGATATAGAAGAAGATGCTGCTTTTGCTATCGCATTAGCTTCTGCATGAATAACACAATCCTTAGTTTCTCCATCTTCATCTTCACAATTGTTAGTATACCATCCATGAGGAGTGCCATTGTACCCTTCTGATAGAATCTGATTGTTTTTAACAATTATACAACCAACCTTTCTTCTATCACATGAAGATCTTGATGCTACTACCTGAGCAATCTTCATGTACATTTGATCAAGAGTTATTCTGGACATTGTTGAATAAATGATTCCAAAGAACTTTGATTGTATCTTCCATTTCAGGATATTTAGAAATAAGTCTATCCTTAATTTCCTTTTCTCTTTCGGGATCCTTTCTATCAATATCCCATTTATCTTTAATTTTGATTATGATATTTACAGCCTTTTGTCTTGCTCTAATCTTCCTAGCAATCTCTTCATCCAGCTTGTCAATTAATTCTCTTGTCTTCTTAATATCATATCTTGCTGCCTCCTCTGTCTTTCCAGCAAGTCTATCAAAAAGTTCTTGATGATTTTCCATGAACTCTTTTGCTTCTTGTATAAGCTCTTCTTTATCTACACTCATAAAAGCTAAATTCCTTTATTCTCGATATCATGCACTATTGTAGTTTTATAACCATTATTGTGAACATCATCAATTAGAGATTTTCTATACTCGTAATTTCTTAGTTCAGCATGAATAGCCCCATTTCCGGTACACCAGAGAGAATATTTACCGGGATGTGGATCACATTCTCTTTCTTGAATGACCTCATAAACTGAAGTCATACTTTCATTTGGTTTGTAAGCTAGAGTTCTTGGCATAATAATATGCTTACTTATTCAAATTTAGACAAAGAAAAGAGGCCAAGAGACCTTTAATCCCTTGACCTCCCTAGATCTGTTTCTACTATGAGAGTAAGTAGCTGTGATAACTCTAACAGAGTACTATAACGGGAGTTTCAAGGGAAATAAATTAGAACATATTCTGTCATTTTGACAATTTCAGATCTTTTAATGATGATTCAACATCTGTTAGAACTGTTGGTCTCCTACCATCTCCATTAAGAATTACTAACAGATTTCGTTCTACATCTTTATACACTCCTGCTCGAAGATAGATCATTGTTAACCTGCTTAATCTTTGATTGGATATTATGAAGATATTGCTCCAATCCTGTAAATGGGTTGTCATAAAAACCCATTGTTTCTAAGATGTTCGCCTGTTCTTCTTTAAGTTCATCGTACTCTTGCTTGTAGTACCCCCTTTTCCAGAGTGCTTTTGCTTGTCCATCATAAGGACAGCTATTAACTGGTTCTTTGTTCATGAATGCAAGACGACCCTCTTCCTCAAGATTATTCATAAATATCTTTTTGGAGTTTCTGATAAGTTTTATAGACGGTTTCTGTTTCTCCAGTTACTACTTTTATTTTATCTCCAACTTCAAATTCAGACATAAATCTCACCTATTCCATTATTTGTAGTAAATATAGCACGATTAATACCAAAATGCTCTATTGCTTGCTGACATGCCTCACATGGAGCAGACATTCCAACAGATCCATCTGCTCTCGTTCTAGCTACATATAGAATAGATCCTGATATATTTCCTTCCATTCTATATGCTTTCCTAATAACATCTACTTCAGCATGAAGATAAATTGCTTTCTTATTTGATCCAAATCTCTTTTGGAGAGGATGACTTTTCTTTTTATTGAATCCGTAGAATGTTTTATTATTTATCTTGATAATTGCACAGTGTGACGTTCTCTGTGGATTATCATAGGTTCTTGATCTTTCTATAGCATCCCATAGTGTTTTCTTATGCTTCTCTTTCATCAGACTTGATTTGTAATTCTTCTCATTTCTGATTTACTCATGAAATCATCTTTATGAAAACAAGCTTCTGCAAATCTCTCTCTATCAAATCCATTATTTGTATCTTCAAAGTAATCTGCTAGTGATCTGATCATTTTCATTTTTTCACTAACACTTTCAAAGCTTGTTGTTTTGATTTCATCTGCAATTTTTGCAAAATCTGTTTTAGTCATAAGTCTCAAATACTTTACTTAGAGGGATTAGAGAAACTGATTTTCCATCCTTTTCTGTAACTATACACTTATTCCACCAATCCTCATCCATAAATTTCTGATATTCAGGCCAACCGATTTGTACATAAATATCTTCTTCTGTAATTTTAACCATCGTTGTAAGTATGTTCTTTTACAAGTTCAATGTAATGGATTGCCTTTTCGAGATCATCTTCTCCACCTTTTTCTCGATGACGACAAACATATTTAAGTACATTGTTCAATAAAAATGCATCAGATGGATGAAGTTGATCTTCATTCTCTAACACAAACGAGATTGGCTGAATAGAATAATTCTTGTACCATGCTCCTCCTACTTGTTTATCTTTAGCTTTATTTGACATAGTTATCTTTTGTAAATTCTAAATTAGATATAGAAAAAGCACGCCCACCCCGACTCGAACAGGGAATCTACGGATTAGAAATCCGTGGCTTTTTCCAATTAAGCTATGGGCGCATAGATTACTTCACATACTACAATGAAAATGAAGAGGAAGAATTACGAATAGAAAGAATAGTATAATAAATGCAAATGTAGTTTTAATTTTCTCTTTCATTACCAATAATTTCTTTGTATGTACGACTCATAATAGCTATTGGATTTTAAGAACAACTGCTGCAAATTCAATAGGATCATTAACTTTCCAACCCGGTGTTCTAAGTTTTCCTCCCCTAAGTCCAATACTTAGAGCATCTACTTTAAATAACTTATCATTATTTTCTGATGCTGTCATATTTGGAACCCGAAGACTAAAATTATAAATTATTCTTCCGGTATAATAAAAATTTCCAACAACAGAATGCTCAACTTTAGTCCCAATTGTCCAATTAAAAAATGTAACTTGACCTTCAAACATTGCATCATTTGGGGGAAGAGTTAGATCTTTCCATTGATATGCTAACCAAGTAGCTTCAAAGTGTCCCCATTCAGGATTATATACAACTGTTGGTCCAATTCTATCCCAATAACCAATTGAACCACAACTTAATTCTCCTTTAACTGGATTATTGTTTTCACAATCTTTAACTCCTTGTTTCCAACCATTCTTAACCCAACCATCATATCTATCAGCTTTTCTATTCTTATTTCTCCAAATATGGTGAATTCCATTTCTATAGACTCTAGAACCAATCCATAAATTCTTATATCCACCAAAGAGTAGTTTAATATCTCTTCTACGTCCAATTGCCATTCCAGACTCTGCGTTCGTAAACGAATCTGCTATCTTGGAATCACAATTTCCCCACCAACGGAAAGTTTCTTCCCAACTTAGCTTAACAAATTCTAAGCGACTCTCAAGTTTTCCTGTAGATTCCATTGAGTGCTGATAACATCTTTCACTTTGAGGCCATATTTCAAGCTTACCTTGTATATCACCACGAAAGTATGTTTGACTGCTTGCAATTTGACAAGAAGCCATTGTAATTAAAAACAATACTACACTTAAGAAAAGAACCTTCCAAACCACACTTAAACTACCTTCTTCTTCAAACTCGTTAATCTTTTTTGTAATCCAGTTAAACATACTTATTTAATTTGCTTTATTAAAAATATAGCTCCAGGGAAAGGATTTGAACCTTTATAAGACATGCCTTAACAGGGCATCGCTTCAACCATTTGAGCCACCCTGGAATTCTTCCAACTAAATTCCTTTTCGCCCATCTCCTTTAATATCACAACTTACAGAGGGATAAAAACTAGAAGATCTATAAACTACATTTTCTCCATTAGGAAAGTTAATCTTCATAGAATCTTCTTTTACATATTCAACTCGCCATTCCATATTTTGTCCTCTACCATCATCTGTGATAATTTTCTCACCATCATAATGATAGATTGATGGATACATGGTACATTGCCTTCCTTTTACAACCTGCCATACCTCAAACCCCGGATCTTTGAATTTAAGGTAAACTTCCTCAGTAGGATGCTTCCATGTAGTATTACTAAGTTCTTGTGCATTTGCAGAAATTGCAAGACACAGTGTTGCAAGAGTAACGATGATGGTGATTCTTAGGTAAGCTTTCATGATTCTGAGTCTTTTGTGATAACTTTAGCTTGAGGATGACTCTGGATGGCGGATTGTTTAGTTTTATAGGATCCTAGGTAACTTTTCATTACATCTAGGTACTGATAAACAACCCACCATCCAGATTCTTGTTCTTTAATGATTTTATGCATATTACCACTGGGTCTTACGAATACTTAACTCCGAATTATGATATAAAGGATTATCTTCTAGACCAAGATCTTTATGCCAGTCTGGTCCATGCTTCTGTTCAATTTTCTTCATCTCCCCAAGTGTAAGATCATGAGGATCTTTACCAAAATGAACTTTCATGAGTGCAGATTTTGCTGATGCTTTTCTCCAGCTTGGATCGTGACACACGGCTAATTGTATTGATAATTTGATGGATCTTTAAGATGCTTCTTCTTCTCAGTGTGTACATCATCTGGAATACACACATTTGGCTGAGGAATCATAGAAAATTCCTCATCTTGTTTCTCGAATGTTGTTGCAGCAATTGGATGATCATCATGTTCTGATGCATACCAGTACATAATAAATTCAGACATAAATAACTACGTAAAAGATAGTGAGACTGATGATAAAGAGCCAAAAGGCTCCAATAGATTTCATGATACTATCAAATGTAGAATAAGTCTTTTTGATTTCTTTTACTACCAGTATTGATTCTGTTAGAAAGAAGAGTCCAAGACTTATGAAGAATATTGTTAGCATGATAATAGAATTATTATTAACTACAAAATAAAATGTGTTGAGGCGGGGAGATTTGAACTCCCAACTACGGAGATATAAGCCCCGCGTTCTACCCATTGAATCTACGCCTCATTGTATGCTGGACTGGATTATCCATACCAGCTTCTACAGAAATGATCGTAATCATTTCCTGCGCCTTTATGGTCTTTCATGCTTAATTACTAAGCAGGCTGAAGTTCTCTCTCCTCCTCTTCTTCATCATCTTCGTCAGGAGATAGATCAATAGTTAGATCATATCCCTTTTCATCAATGAGCCAACCAACCCATTCAGCAATTGTCTCACGACTCATTGATTTTTGATCATTAAGAATAATAATTGATGTAGTTAGTGGAATACTACCATTGGAAACAAATTTTTCTTCTCTCTTGGTGATTTCCATATCTGGAAGATCATCAATAGAAATTGAAGCAATTCCATAAAACTTATCTGGCATTGTACAATAATCCTCATTTGGAAGACTTAATCCTTTTACCTTCCTTGCTCCAACCATAGCCGCCCCAACAGCACATGAAGCATCATCAGCACTATCAAACAAAATATACTTCGTAGGTTCTGTAATTTCACTACCCTTTCTAATGAGATCGTCTAGACGATATTCACTCATTGTAATATTCAATCTATTGAATTAACACGGATTCTTTGTACTCTCATGTAAAACACGTAAATTTTCTAGTTTCTGAACAGCTTTCTTTTTCTCTATTTTTCCCTCTTTCCAATCAAGATAGATCTCAATCTTTCTTTCAAAGATTTGAGATGATATTTGATACAGTTCTAGTTTGTCTTTGTATGTCCACCTTCCCCCTACTATAAATAACATAATTCTAAACATTTTATCTGTTAGTTAATTTCGAGGCAGTTTAACGTGATGCCCAGCACGCTCTAGTTTCATCTATTAGCTATCCTCGATCTCGTCAAGTTAGACTCCACCGACCATTCACCTTTCTCATCTGAGTCTTATCCCTCAAATGAGCATAGGGATCAATCTTCTGCATTGCTCTCAATGCTTTATTCTCATTATTGGGTGCTGGATTTTGAGCAGTGTTTAGTCTCATTAGATCCATTTGTTCTGCTCTACGTCCAACATCAATGAGACTTTCGTGAGCCTTCTCTGCAATAGATTCTAGAATTTCTTCTTTACTCTCCATGATTAAAAATTGGATGTTGATTTGGAAGGATTACGAACATCATCTGGATTCATGTTAGTGTACTTTTCAATCTCCTTATCAGTACACTGCTCCAGATAATATTTGTCAGTATTCTGACGGATAGATCGTGGAGCAAGTTTCTGACCCTCTTGATCTTTCCGTCGCTTTCCGTAAGGATAAGTGTTAGACTTAGATTTACCCATTAGCTTTAATACTTTCTGATTTTGGAGGAAGACTAGTTTTCTTTTCTGTTACTCCTTCATTAATGGTACTATAAGGACTATCAACGACCTTAAGTTTGTACTGATTGTCTTCAAATCCAATAAGTTTATACTTAATGCCCCTGTGATCTTCATAGATCTTGTCAAAGATATTCATAGCTATTGAAGATGATTGATGATAGCTACAACTTCAGAGGCAATTTCTCCCTCTGTCCTCTCTTCATACTTGATCTTAAATTTCAGATCATTATCAGAATCATAAATCTCTACATAGTTATCCATCCAATTGCAACGAAAGTTGTCAACTGGATTAACCATATCAAGAGATTCATGATCTACTCCTTCATGAGTCAAAGGATCATTAATTCCAAGAGGATCCTCTGCCATCATATGTGCTAGGTTGTTGCGGACTTGAAGGAAATTCATAATGCTTAGATTATCTATAATAAGTAGAATGAGTTATGCAAAGTATGCCCCAAATGCTGCTGAGAGGCAAATAATTACAAATGCAATTTGGCTAATAAACCAAAATGCATTCAAGTCTCCATATTCATTATCCCATACAAATAATTGAGCTATATTGATACTAAAAATAAATGTGAGAAGAAGAAGTAGATCTACGATACTAAGACAAACCATAATACATGTTATATAATTAAAGCTAAAGAATTATTATCCTCTAGTCACCAATTTATGCAGACTGCTAACTGCCTGTGGAAAATTTATTTCCCACGAAGGTTGGCTTAAAGGAGGACAGTTTTATGTGTTGTCCAGCACATCGTGTTCTTCCGAATAAACTCCACTAACTATGGACTACTATGCCATAGCTTCTTCCTGACCAATACGGATTACATCATGAGCCTGAAGTCCATCTTCTGTTTGAACAGGCTCAAATTCAACTCGATCATTTTCTTCGAGTTCTTTAAATCCATCTTGATCAATTTCAGAATAATGTACAAAAATGTCCTCTTCTTCATCTTCGTGGTTTACAAATCCAAATCCTTTATTGTTGTCGAACCACTTAACGACGCCAGTTGTCCTCTGATCACTCATAGTAAAAATAGAAATTACTTAATGAAATAAACTATTAAATTCTCTAAACTGACTATGCACTATTAATCAGTGTCATAGCTTTTCCGATCTTCTGGAGTTCCAAGAGAACCATCAGGAAGTAAAACAAGAGACATAGCTATTGTGTTATGTAATTAAAAAGAACTAGTATAAATATCTAGGTTCTTAACAACCTCATTTTCGTTATCAAAAGTTCTTGATTTCAGTGGATAATCCACTATCCAAGAACCAAAGTGATCACTATAATAGGCAAATGCGCTGCCTACTTTTAGTGCTTTGGTTGGTTCCTCAACCTCTTGATAAGAAATATCTTCTTCTTCCAAGAGAGATTTAAGCTTGTCCATTGTTTTTAGCTAACAATGAAATTACATGAATTGGTGCCAAGGTAGGATTTGAACCTACGTCATCTGGGAATCTAACTCATTGTCGAGAGGAGTTCCAAACAGGCTTGGCACAGTCAAATCTACTCATCCATTTCCATCTCCTTTCTCAATTGTTCAAGCCCATTAAGATCAGAAAGACTAGTAGGCTCAAACTCAATGAAATGAGACAAAATGTGAGCAATATCATCATTTGCCTCATTGCCATCAAAAGCATTTGCATCACTGAGAACTTTCTCAATTTGTTTTTCAGAATTGCAGTCTTTAAGGTCTGCAATGAAGTTCTCAAATTTATTTGGACAATGATAGTCCGAATAGCAGGTGAACATGAACCCATGAGTCTTATTCACGGATTCTTCCAACTGCTTTTCCTTCTCGTTGAACACGCTCTCAATGTCTTCAATGACATCCATTATCTGAAAGAGAACGTCTTTCAGAAAAGAATCATCTTCACTCCAATTGAGAAGAGTATTGATGAGGGTGTAAAGCTTCTGAAAAGCGTGAGTCATAGCAAAAGTGCTATTTAGTTAAAAGACTAGAATTATGATTGTGAGCAGGACAGGGTTTGAACCTGTGCTAGTGATTTGCACTCTCCAGAGGTTTATTCAACTTGGGGTGACGTGCTAACGCCCTCACTATCTCCTACGGTAAGCATCTAATAATATCCCCTTGCTAAAGAATACCATTAGATTCATTACAGCGTAGGGCTCTACCAAACTGAGCTACCTGCTCTAACTCATTTTAATTCATGTGTAAATCGAGAATGTCACCTTCAGTAAACACTGAAAGATGACTGGTAATTTTTCTACCAGATTTGTCTTCGTATGCCACAGTGATTCTACTAAAGTGATAAGGGGTCTTAAGTGATTTCATGATAACTACTTGTTTATTAGTTCAAATACATCGAGAATGAGTTTTTAATCACTGGAAACATTAGTAAAATGAATCCAATGATTGCTACGTATTTTAGCACTAGTGTTATGTATTATCTATACAGGTAAAACTGATGGCTGTAGAAAATAGGGTAAAATAGACGAATAGGTATACTACCAAAAACAACCAAAAACCCACTAATCCTACATTTTCTAACATCTCAACCCCTTCAGATCGCCATAAACACACATTTTATAACATCTGAAAATAATTTGGAACTCTCTGAAACAATTTTATCTGAGATCTGTAGGAAGGAACCAGAACCAACTGGAAGCGGAAAGGATGGTGGATACAAGACAAATGTACTCTAATCAAAACGGTCGGAAAGGGAGGAAAGGAGACATTTATCTAATTTAAAGATAAGCTAAGGGAAGAATCTTTCATCTCTCTTACATCCTTAGCTTATAAATCAATTAAAAGGGAAGACAAGTCCTATATCCATGTTGCCACCACTTATAGAAAGTGGTTCCTTTTTTATATGGACATTCAGACTTTTCTTTGCCCTCTAATTTAGCATCATGTCCTTCTCCAATTGTATCTTGTTTGAGTTTATCGCGAGAGTTTTCCCAACCAACAATTTTTTCATCCTCAAACTTATCTCCGTATTTTGGATGAAAATTTCTTTTGGTTTTGTTACTCATGATTAGATAATTTTTTATTCAAAGAAAAAGAAAAACCAGAAGGACACCTCAATCTTCAGGTGCCCTCTGGTTCTCTGTTTTCATTTCTATGCTGACGGAGCCTCTGTACGCTGAATAGTCTCAGGAGTAAATTCCTGCTTCTCAGCACGGTCGGGAGTAGGCATGTTGTGAATCTCCACAACATTCAGCCATTCAACGCCATCCTGATCTTCGGAAAGCTGAATGACTGCTTCTACCTTCTTACCTGTCCGAACGCCTGACGGAAAGCTGCCAATGACACTACGACTCATCGTAGCATCAGTAATCTCACTGCTGCTAAGTTTGTCATAGTCAACGACAAGCTCACCGTCTTCGTTCTGATATGCCAAGTCATTGAGGACTTCAATATCCTCATACGGCATGATGTTCAGGTAAGCGTACTCAGGATCCTGAGGATTCATCTGATCAACCCAACCAAAAGTGGTGTCGATCAGAAGTTCCGACCCCTGACGAAGACGCTGCATATCGCCATCACTCAAAAAGTCAAAGCGATTGGCGAATTCCTCAACCGTAAGGCTATCATTCGTACGGCGAGTATTCTGGGAAGTAGCCATAACAACGGATGTAGTTTCAATGAACGGAAACTAAAACAACGGTGGGTACAAATCCTGAAACACAGGATGAAACTCTAACCACCGGGGGAGGTGCGAAGTCCCAAAGATAAGCGGGGGTCCTCGGTGAAGTGGTCCGCATATATAATAATATCCTAAATTTTTTGAAACAACCTATTTAATCTTCTGTTATATTGCTACACTGAAATAAAATAGACAAAAGAGATATATGTTAGTCGATATAGAAATTATGGTGGAAGCCGAAGAAGAAAATAATACAGATGAGAAACTAGAGGATCTTGATATTGAACTAGAGGGGGTTAATCAAAATGGAAGAAGTGGTACAAAGAAAGAATTTGTATCCATTCCAGTAAATACAAATCAGATTGTCATGCTTCAGGAGATGGAAGATGGTCATTGTCTAGTATTCTTTTCTGAATCTTTCCCTCCTGTAACTGCAAAGAAGGGAAAAGAAAAGCTTAAGCAAAAGATTAATAACGGTATAAGAGAATTCTATGGATAAGCACAATGATAAGCCTGTAATTATCCAATTAGGAGAGCTAAAAGAGATTGAAAACCAAAAAGATGAATATGAGGAAAGATTAAATTTATACAATGAGGTTCTAAAGCATGTAGAATCATTTTTAACCTTCTGGTATGAGCACACACAAGAATTTGGTAAAATCAGAGATGACTTTAATGAAATTGATGAGTTTCCTGCAAAACTACTACTTAAAGATGGTCGAATAAAAATCAAAATAAATCAAAATGAAGAGAATTAAAGTTCCAATTAATAGTATTAGGGATTATATTGAGCTTTTCAATGGTCTTTTTGGACTTACAGAATCGGAAATTGAAGTTCTTAGTGAATTTATACGCATGGATCTTAGTTTACAGAATGCTGGAAAAGATGATGTAAATCCTTTTACTACCGATATTAAGAAAAGGGTTGCAGAAAACCTTGAAAGAGATAACTTCAATACCCTCAATACCTATATTAAAAGACTTAAGGATAAGAAAGCTATTTCACCTACAAATGAGGGATATGAGATTAATCGTATTCTTATTCCAACAAATGATGATAAGATTGAAATTCAACTAAAATAAAATTATGTATAAAGCTAAGGTAAATGGAGAGTGGTGTGGATCGGGAGAAAAAGATCCGCGTGTAGCTGCCAAAGATGGGTTTTATATTGTTAAATCGGATTATAAGACAGGTGAGATTAAAGCTTATAAGATTATAGAATACAGAGACCAATATGGAAGATTTACTAAAAGAGAATTAAAAGATGCCGATATTGAAATTGTTAATACAAATATAATTGAAAATAATGGCAAATCAAGGACCTGTTAATAAACAGAAAATCTATGAACAAATCGAAGAAAGAACAGGAGTACCAAAGCACAAGGTTGAGAAAGCTGTTAAGCATGAGTTCTCAAGGACTGCTGAACTCATGGCTAGTGGAGACAGAGAGAAGAAAGAATTTCCTTCTATTAGACTACAATATTTCGGAAAATTCGACGTACATCCCAAACGAATAGAATATCTACAAAAGAATGATTAGTAATGAAGACTTTCATGATGATTCGGTGTTAACAAATATAGCATATATATTTAGTTCATTTGGAGCATGGGGAAACCCACTTGCTCTATCTATAATGCTTGTGTTTTCAACCATTTTAGCAGTAGCAAGTAGTCTTTTTCATGCTACAATGATGCGCTGGACTGAGAATTTTGATATTGCTTCCACAATAATCTATCTGTCCTGCATAGCAGCAATTGTAGTTTCAAGCTGGACAAATCTAGGATATTTGATTATTCCTGCTGCAATCCTATTTTATGTAGCTAATCTTGAAAGAATTAAGAGAATCTATCATGTAGTTGGATGGATTGTAGCTATTATCATTATGTTGACTTTCCAGATTGGATGGCTGACAATTCTACCAGCAACACTTGTTAGTATAGCAGGTTATCTACAGAGAACAAGTAAAATAAATAGTTGGGGTCATTCTCTATGGCATATTTTTGGTTCTATCGCGGCCTTTTTAACACTAATGCTAATTTAAAACAATGACTAAGAAAATTAAATACTATAGAGGAGTTATTAAAAAGATTTTGAATAAGTTTGAAGGAGATGAATACTCTATTCAGTTAGAATGGATTAGTAGTTCAGCAAAAGAATTTTCTTACAGAAGGCGTTCTCATAAGTATTCAGAAAAGTGTCAATATAAGCTTACAGAAGCTAGAATGCAGCTTGGAAACTCTCTTAAATATATTTCTGATGAACAGAATCCTTATAGAAAAGCTTCTCTAAATAGAATGATTGGGGAAAGTGATCATATTCCAGATCCGGTAGAGGAAGATGTAAACTTTAGAATGCCGGGATTTAACTCTAAAGTGAAGACTATTGACTACCTTAGAGAGCTTTTGGAGCAAATGAAGCTAGAGATATTTAATCTAAAGATTAAGTGTTCGGAAGAAGCTACTGTTTATCTTGATGATGCTATTAATAAGATTTCTCTTGCTAAAAACTACTTGGGTAGGATTTTATACTGTATCAAAAAAGTAAAAGAGTTCGATAATGCATGGAAAATTGCTTAGATTGGAGAATCCTGTAAAGGCAACCCCACATCCTGCTACTACTCAAATTAAAGAGTTTAAGAATATGCTAGATGAGGTAGAAAACCCAGTACGTCATTTAGCATATATCTATCATATGAATAATCCAGACTCTAGTTATTCTGGATACAATGACGAAGTTAGAGAAGAGGAGGTTAAAAATGATCTATATGGAGATAGAGAATATGAAATTCCTGAAGTAGTTAAGACGGCAGAAGAGAAGTATGTAGAGTTGACAACAACACCTGAAGAACGTCTTCTAAGAAGTGCTGTAAACTCTATTTACAGCCTTATTGATTATCTTGATGAATTTGATCCTACTGAAAGAGATAAAAATGATAAGTTAGTTTGGAGTACAAAGGACTATATTCGTAATATGGAGAAACTTTCCAGTGTAGTTGAGACTGTAAAGGATCTTAGAGAAAAGGTTGAAAAGGGTGAGAAAGCACAAGGGGATGTTAGAGGTGGGGTTGATCTTACTGAATATAATAAGGGTGAACGATGAAATTTTCCAATCAAAGAGAGCTTAGAAGACAGGCTATTAAGTTTGAGAACGAAGGTTTCTATTGTGATGCTCCTAGAGGCACTAAAGGTTATTATGAGTATTGGGATGAGCAAAAGAGAAGGTGTCTTGAAGGGTATTCAGTAGGAGATTTGTCGATTACTGGATATCATTATTACTATCTCAATTTTGGTCGTATTGAAAGAGTATTTGAAACACAAAATGGAGCAGAGGAACAGATGGGATTTCCTTTGTTCTATGACTGGGATTATAATTACTTTTGGTCACTATATATAGCAAAGAATGGAATAACAGAAGACAAATATGAAGATCTTGATCTCGATGTAAACATAGATGACCTTTCTGGGGGTAATCATATGGCTGTTATTAAGGCCCGAAGAAAAGGATACTCCTACAAAGCAGCCTCAATGCTTGCTAGAAACTTCTGCTTAAAGCAAAATTCCAAGAATTATGCGATGGTGAGTGATTCTGAATATCTTCTTGGAGATGGATTATTCAGTAAAACATGGGATCAACTTGCCTTTATGGAGGAAAATACTCCATTTGGTCAACCAAAGCTGACTGATCAGAAGCTTAAAAAGGTATCTGGATATAAGGAAAAGAAAAGGGGGATTGAGGTAGAAAAAGGAACTAAGAATGCAATTATTGGAATATCTCTTAAGGATAATCCAGAAAAAGCTGTTGGTAAGTCTGGAGAGCTTGGATTTTTTGAGGAGGCGGGTAAGTTTCCCGGTCTTATTGAAGCATGGGAAGCATGTAGACCTTCTTATGAGCAGGGAAAATATACTACGGGGACGATGATTGCCTATGGCTGTGTCTGTGAGGGAACTAAGGTTTGGAATAATAATGGTGATCTAGTAAATATAGAAAATCTAAATAAAGAAGATGGTATACTTGGTTTTAATAGAGTGAGACAAGAAATATCTAAAGAAGATATATCCTATTGGAAGGATCCTGCTAAAAAAGAGTGTGTGGAAATAACTACTAATACAGGTAGAAGTCTTAGATGCAGTATTGACCATCCAATTCTATGGAGTAGGGCTAGTAATGTATTTACTAAGGAGTCACATAGAGTAAATGGAAAAAGAAGAAGAAAGAAGTTTAAAGATACTGAATTTAAAAGAGCAGACAATATTGAAGTTGGTGATCAATTAGCCGTAGCTAGAGAAGTTGATGTATTTGGAGATAAAGAGATGTGGGAACCTAGAATAGTTGGTTGGTTAATTGGAGATGGTAGCTATGGAATAGATAAAACCCCGGTTTTAAGTAACTGTGATGAAGAAGTAAACTCTTACATTGAAAATAATTTTGAGACTACAACCGAAAGAACTTATAAAACCTCTAAAAATAAGGATTACAAAGAAACTAGAATAAGAAATATATGTCCAGAGCTTAGAAAACTAGAAATTTATGGACAAACTAAGTTAGACAAAACTCTTCCAAAGAATATTCACTCTTATCAAAAGGAAGATATCTGTGAGTTGTTAGGAGGATTTTTTGATGCAGATGGATGCGTGACTAGAGATGAAATTAATCTAACATCTTCATCAAAAGATCTACTATATGAAGTATTAATCCTCTTACAAAAGTTAGGTATTCATGGTAATATAAACGAGATAGATGAAAGGGATAGAGATAGAAAAGACGAATATAGTAGTATTTCTTCGGAAAATTTGTATTATAGACTAGAAATTAGAGATAAAAAAAGTGTAATAGCTTTTTATAATAATATAGACTTTTTTCCTAGTTATAAGCAAGAAAAACTTAGTGATATAGTAGACGATTATCTAAAAAAGTCTTCAGAAGATGCTAATCATCTTCCCGGTCTTAAATTTGAAAGAGTAGTTAATATAAAAGATATTGGAGAGCAAAAGATATATAATCTTACTGCAAATAATACAAATACTTATCTAGCAAATGGAATAGTTACTCATAATACAGGTGGTACTAAAGGTGCTGACTATGAGGGATTAGAGGAACTATTCTTTAATCCTGAAAATTATAACGTAATTCCAATCAAAAATAAATGGGATGATGCAAGTGAAAGTAATACATGCTCATTCTTTGTTCCTGCATATGTAAATCTTGAGGGATTTATAGATAATAATGGAAAGTCAAAGGTAGAGGAAGCAAAAACATATCTTAATCAAGAGCGAGAGGAAAAGCAGGAATCTGATGATCCAAGAGGATATAACAAGCATGTAGCCCAATTTCCCTTTACTCCAAGAGAGGCTACAATGAGGGTTGATAATAACATCTTTCCCACAAATGAGCTTAATTCTCAACTATCGGAGGTTATATCAAAGAATAAGCATAAGGCTCTTACTTCTGGTACTCTATACAGAGAAGAAGGAGAAGTTAAATTCAATCCAGATGCAAATGTAAATCCAATATTTAAATTCCCTACTCCCAAAGATACTGATAGGAGAGGAGGTGTTGTTATTAAACAGACTCCTTATAAGACGGATGCTGGTAGAGTACCTGATAATATGTACATGATCTGTCATGACCCCTATGCTCATGATGGATCTCCCGAAGGATCTTCTCTTGGGGCAGCCTATGTAATTAAGCGTGTAAATGATATTGATCTTACGTATGCAAATTGTCCTGTGGCTTCTTATGTAGGAAGACCATTAAAGCAGGATACTTATAATAGAAATCTCTTCCTTCTTGCTGAGTATTATAATGCTAAAATTGCCTTTGAAAACAATAGGGGAAATGTGATGGAGTATGCTAAAAATAATAATTTACTTCATCGCTTATATGAGAAGCCAAATATACAAGAAAATAGACATAGAAGTAGACCAAGAACAACTCGAACATATGGCCTTACAATGAGTAGTAAAAGCATGAAAAATCAGGCAGAAGTATATATTCGTGATTGGCTTCTAGAGGAATATGCAAAGTCTGCCGAAGGAAAGAGAACACTTGTACTTAATAAAATTCTGGATCCTGCACTATTAAAAGAGCTTGCAAATTACAATGAGGATGGTAACTTTGACCGTGTTTCTGCCCTAATGGTTGGTATGTATTATCTTAGACAGTTACAGAACCAAAAGGTCAGAAAGCAAGATCCAGTTGAAGAACACAGCGACTTCTTTAATCGAGAACTATTTCCAAAATAGTCTGTGAGCGTACTTAAAAACACATCAACGGATATTCCAAGGCAACGTCTGCCAAGAGAAGAAAAGGATTTTGAGTGGCAGAAGAAAAATATTGATGCTTTCTATGATATTTCCTACTTTTCCCAGATTCCCAGAGGAGGTACATCCTATGACCTTGTAGAAAAGGCATATGATCTATATAATGGTGTAATTGATGAGGATGATTACACTCATGTACTGAAGCCCTATGGGAAAAAGAGGCAGAACTTTCCCGCTGAACTACACAATTATCCAATTCTTAGGCCTATCGTTGATCTCCTATTGGGAGAGAAAAGAAAGCGGCCTATGAATTATTCGGTGGTTGTGGAAAATGATGATATTGTCTCTCGAAAGTCTGAGGAGAAGAGAAAAGAGGTAATGAGAGCAATTAAGCAGAGATTTCAAGATGAGCTTAGAAAAAGAGATGTTCTACCAGGAGAATCAAGACAGAATCAACCGGAAAGAAAGGATCCACCAAGACCAAAAGAAGTTGCAGAGGAGTTTGAAGAAAACTATAGAGATGAAAGAGCTATTCAGGGACAGAAGGCTTTAAATATTATCCAGCAAGAGAATGAGGTAGAGCGTAAATTTCTTGAAGGGTGGAAAGATTGGCTAATTGCTGGTAAAGTTGGTTCTCTGAGAGATGTCATTGGTGGAGAACTTAAGTATGAGATTCTTAATCCCCTTCATCTAGACTATGATAAGAGTCCAGAAGTAGAGTTTATTGAGGATGGTGATTGGGCTGTTATCCGAAAGTACGCACAGCCAAGTGAGGTTGTAGATGAATATTATGATGTTCTCACACCCGAACAAATTGACCAGATAGAGAATCCTGAGCTTGATAGAAGTGGTGATTACTTGATCTATGATGATCTATATAATGATGAACATGAGGATGAGCATACAACCAGGCTTGTAGAAGTTGTTCAATGCTACTGGAAAAGTAGAAAGAAGATTGGAATTGTAGAATATATTGATCAATTTGGTCAGATTCAAAAGAAACAAGTTGAAGAGGACTATAAACTACAGCAAAATGATCTTACAGTAGAATGGCATTGGATTAATGAGGTCTGGAAAGGAACTAGAATTGATGAAGATATTTATGTAGATATTCAACCACATCCTGTTCAAAGACGGGATATGGATAATCCAAGTAAATGTAAGCTTCCAATTAACGGAAGAAAGTATTCCGATAGAAACTCACCAAATGTGAGTCTAATGATACTTGGATATCCCTATCAGTTAATGTACAACATCTTTAAATACCGTCTGGAGAATGAAATTGCCAAGTCAAAGGGTGTTATTGCTCAACTTGATGTAAATATGATTCCTGATGGTTGGGATATGGATAAATACATGTATTATATTGATGCTACTGGAATTGCTTGGCAGGACTTTCAGAAGGAAGGTATTCAACCAAATCCACACCAACAACAGGTGATGGATCTTACAATGGAAACTGCAACTCAGTATATTCAGCTTCTTGAATACACAAAGAAGGAAGTATATGATCTAATTGGTATTAATCCACAGAGGCAAGGGAAGACTGGTCAATATGAAAAGGTTGAGAACGTAGAAAATGCTATTCAGCAGTCAACTTCAATGACCGAAGACATGTTTGCTAAATTTGCTGAATTTGAAGAGAGAGAATTACAGGGACTTCTTGATTACAGCAAGTGGGCATGGGTGAATGGAAAAAGTTCTAACTTCAAAATGTCTGATAAGTCAGAAGAAATTGTAGATATTGATGGATATGAACACGCTGAATCAAATTATGGAGTATATGTCTCAGATGCTCGACAGGATGTAATTAATCTCCGTAAGGTCAAAGAACTTGGTCAGGCTATGCTTCAGAATGATGCTGCTACACCTGCTGATATAGCAGAGATCCTTGATTCTCAGTCTATGAGTTCTGTAAAAGAAAAGCTTAGAGATGCTGAGGAGCGTAGAAATAAGCTTATTCAGGCAAGACAACGTGCTGAGAAAGCACAGCAGGAGGCTAAAAGAAATCTTGAGCAGCAGAAAATTGAGTCTGAAATTCTACAAACTCGCCTTGATAATCAGGCTGATCTTGAGGAGGCGAAGATTAAGCAAGGTACTGAGATTGAAAAAATGCTTGAAGAAAAGGAAATTACTAGAGAAGAGCTTGAACAAGAAAAGAGAGAAATGGAATCTGATGAGAAGATTGCTAAGATGCAGCAGAAAAAAGGGGCTGGAACTAGAGAAGAATAGTTATATATTATAAATGGTATTTTTCTCGGAACAAGTATTGAGGAAATTACATAAACTAAACCAAGAATAAAACAAAATCCGATATAATATGCCTTTTGATATTGATGAAGTTACTTTTGATGAGCTTGAAGACGAAAATGAATCTGAAGATCTTGATCAACAAGATCAATCAGAGGAAGATAATGTAGATCTAGATGAAGAAAATGCAGAAACTATTGATGAGGAAAGTCTACGGGATTCTTTTTCATCCAGTGATAATGAGTCTGAATCAACAAATGAAGAAGATGAGCAAGATGAGAATGTAGAAGATCAAGAAACTGAAGACCAAGAAGATGAGGAAGCTGAAGAAGAGGAAGAAAGTGTTAGAATTGTAGATGAAATTGCTTCTCAATTTGGAGTTGATCCAGAAGAAGATCTTGATGGAGAGCTTGATGATACTTTTGAAGATGTTACAAAGGTTACTCGAAAGGGGGCGGAGAAGATGGCACAGAAGGAGATTAATACTTTCTTTGAGCAATATCCTGATGTTGCTCAATATACACGATATAGAGTAAATGGAGGAGATCCTGATACATTTAGGGAAGAAGTTCTTAATTCTCCAGACTACGAAGATCTTGAGCTAGAGGGGAATGAGAGTACTCAAGAAAGAATTGTTAGAGAAAAGCTTCAAGAAGTTGATGGATTTAGTGATGATAAGGTTGATCAAAAGGTTGAAACTTATAAGAGTGGGGGTATCCTGAAGAGTGAGGCAGAAGATGCTAAGGATATTCTCTCCAATAGGCAAGAGCAGAAGAGACAAGAACTTATTGAACAACAGGAACAAGAAGCTAAACAAAGAAGAGAACAAATTAAGCAACAGCAGCAAGAATATCGACAGACTATCAGAGAGTCAAATGATCTTGCTGGTATGCAGCTTCCTGAAGATCAGAAAGACACGTTTGAAAGTTATTTATTTGATCCTGTAGATGAGGATGGAATGACACAGGCTCAGAAGGATTATCAAAATATGAGTCAAGAAGAAGCTCTATCTCTGTACTACCTTATGTTTAATGGTGGTCCAGAGAATTTAGATGAGCTAGTGGACAATAAAGCGTCTACTAAAAGGGCCGAACGATTGAGCGAAAAGCTCAAGAAGAATTCCGGTACTAGGGATGTGAGTGATAAATCCGAACGCGGGAGTGGAGGCGGTAGAAAGAGGAATGAAGATGCTGACCTTTCAGGCTTCGACTTAGATCAGGCAATTGCATAACTCAATTTTCTTTTTCACTAATCAAATTTAAAAAGAAACTACTATGAGAGTAAGTAAGCAGAGATATAATGATTCACAAATGACAGACCAGAACAGTCTGGCTCAGGCTCTGCTGCAACATCCCGCTAAACTTAGCCGAACGATGGTATTTCTCGGTGGTCGGGAAGATAAGCGATTCCCTCTTACTATGTTGACTGAGGGAGTTGGTAATACTCGTAGCATTGATAAGTACGAGTATGAATACAATGTGATGGACCGGATTGATAGAACTCGTCCGGTTGATGAAACCCCTGCTAATACAAGTAATGTTGGAGCAGGAAATTCACGTTTTCAGCTTAAGTTTCCCGACAAGTGGTTTATCAAGGACTATGTAATTATTGGTCCTTCGGGTGTGCAGTGCCGTATTATGGAAGAGCCACGACCTGTTGGTGATGCATACGAGTACACTCTTCAGATTGCTAACAGTGATCCCAATGAAGTGGTGCCTTCTGAAGACCTTCAGGCAGGTGCTCAGTGGGGGCAGCTTTTTGCTCCTGTTGGTACTGATCACTCCAGAGGAAATGCCCATAACTTCTCCACACCTTCTAAAATCCGTCATAAGATCACGAAGGTACGGAAGAGTTATCAGATGGGCGGATCCGTCAAGGACTATGTGATGGATATTGAACTTCCAACTTCAAATGGGACGACAAATCTTTGGATGCCTTTTGAGGAGTGGCAGTTTATGCTGAAGTGGCGAGAAGAAATGGAGATGCTTTACTGGTACGGTGAGCAGTCTTACGATGAGAATGGTAATACTGTAATCCGTGACGAGAATGATCAGCCAGTAAACATCGGTCCTGGTCTCTTTCAGCAGGTTGTGAATAAGGACACTTATTCACGGCTAACTGAAGATAAGCTTCGAGATGTTATTGGTGATCTCTTCTATGGGATGACTGATGGACAGGATCGACAGGTTACGCTCTACACGGGTACTGGTGGTATGCGTGAGTTTGACCGTGCGATGAAGGATTACGTTGGAAGCACTAACTTCCAGATCCTTGATCAGAATAAGTTCATTACGGGAGATGGTAGAAATCTTACCCTTACGGGGTACTTCACTACCTATGAGCACGTTGATGGTCACACTGTCAATGTTGTAAATGTCCCTCTCCTTGATCACGGTCCTGTTTCTAATACGCGACCTAAGCACCCTGATACGGGATACAGTCTTGAGTCCTATCGTATGTGCTTTGTTGACCAGAGCAACTACGAAGGCGAACCCAACCTTCAGATGATTAATAAGCAGGGTGAAGAGATGAAGAAGTGGGCTGTTGCTGGTTCTACTGTGCCAAACGGATTCTCCGAATCTAATGGCCTAAGAGCCACTGATATTGATGGTGCTTCCGTACACTATCTCAAGACAAGTGGAATCCTGCTTCGCAGGTTTGATACTTCTCTTGATCTTCAGTGCATTGCTTCTTAAGGAGTATTGGAACAGTTAAGAGAATGCCCGGTGTGGTACTCCCACATCGGGTTATTCTCTGTTTTTTAACCAACTCATAAAATAGACAAAATATCAATTATGGATACTAGACACAAACGAGTTTGGCTTCATAGAGTGGAGCCTAAAAATGATCTTCCAGAGGATGTTCGGAAGAATGCAAAGCGAGTACTTGGAAGTGTTTTTAAGAATCGTAAACCACTAAAGGGATTGAGTAGAGATGAGGAGAAGGAAATTCTTCCTCGTATTATTGATGCAGACCCCGAAGATAAAACTAGATTTAGTGAGAAGGCTTCTAAGTATTGGAAAGAACTTAGTATTGATGTGCCTTCTGGTGGAAAGTCGCTAAATATCTCCACAAATGAAGATGGAGATCCAGTTTACCCAGAAGAATATGTAATGTATAGATTTGCACAGGCACATCCACAGGTTGCTGAAAGTCACAAGGTTGCTCAGAGAAATAGAAATAAGCTTTTTTGGATTCTTGATCCCGAAGAGGAGAAGAAGGAAACCAGAAGAGAAGTTGATAAGAAGATGGATGCTTATAGAGAATTCATTAAGGTAAAAGATAGTGAAGATAAGGTTGATCTAATGATGAGAGTCTTTGCTAATGAGCGACCGGAGCAAATTGCTGATTTTGATGAAAAGATAAATACACTACATAATGAACTTGAACAACGCCCAGAAGAGTTTATCGAACTTGCTACAGATGATGATCTTGAAAAGCAAGATTTTGTACTACAGTGTATCGAGCATGGTGTACTCCGCAAAGTCGGCAATCAAATCATGTACATGGATGAAGTGATTGGCGAAGGAATTGATGAAGTAGTTGCTTATCTCAAGAATAAGAGAAATTCCAGTACACTCTCCTCACTTAAGGCTGAACTAAAAGAAGCTAAGTAGTAATGAATATAGAGGAAATGCACGCCTCTGTCTTACTGAAGATTGATAAGGTTGGTAGTTATTCAACTGCCAATCTTATTCCTGGTGAAATTACTGACTTTTTGAATGATGCACAACGTGATTTCATCAATCAGAATAGACGTTTTTTAAGAGAGTATAATGATGAAAGAAGAGGTGTTGAAGCACATGAGGCTCTTAGAACTATTACAGAAGAAGAGGTAGTTACAAGTGTTAATGATGTAACTGATCTGAAAAGAGGGTTTAAATATGATCTAACATCACTACCAAATACTTATGATTACTTTATTTCTGCAAGAGCATATTATTCAACACCTGATCACTGGAAGACAACAAGAATTGTAAACAGAGCATTTATTAATGATAGATCTACTACACTCTATCATGAACGTCCAGTCTATTCTGAGACTCCAGTACATATAGATAATAGTGAGCTTATTGGACTCTATGATGTAGAGGATGCTGAAAAACCAAGTAAGCTTGCTATTAGTTATGTAAGAGAACCACAGGATATGTTCTTAGATCCTAATGATTCAAACAATAATGTAGATTCTGAGTTACCCGAAGATTTTCATAGGGATATAGTAGACATTGCAACTAGAAAGATTATTGGTTCTCTTGCTGGTCAACAAGGACAAAATCAAGAAAATTAATAAGCTTGAAACAAACAAGATTTCCTATACTTAAACTAGTAGTATTTTGTCCACAATTTATTATTTCAATCTTTTGTGGGCCCTCACTATAATAAAAATAAGAAAGCTTATTTAAGCTATGAAGTTTAGTAGAATTTTTGTTCAGAATACGGGTACTGCTTTTGAAGATGGTGGTACTTCTGATTTTAATAATCTTCCCGATCAGACAGTTCAGCTAATTGATACTGTTGCAGGAGAAAGTATTAATACTTCTGCTGAAGTTGGTAGTAATAATGATATTACTGACTTTAGTAGAGTACAGCTTGCTTTTCGTGATAGCACTATTGCTGACAATGGACTTGTTGAACTAAGTCCAGTTATTCCGGTTGGTGAGCTAGAAATGACTAATCTTTCTCATGCTAATCCACAACAGCAGCAGGTAACAGTTACTATTCCTAGTACTGGGGCTGTTGATAAAATGTTGACAGTTAAGATTACTGATCTAGAGCAGGGTCATCAGCCATTTAATCGCAGAAGCTATCAGGTAGAAGCTAAGTCCTCAGATACTGATGCTGAAGTTGCTCAGAAGTTTGCTGATGCAATTAATGAGGCTGAGGATCAGATCAATGGTTTTGAGGGTGCTAGTGTAAGTGCTAGTACTTCTGGTGCTGATCTTATTCTTACAGCTAATCAGGTTGGTGACATTTTCGATGTTGCTACTAGAAACTTTGATCCCTCCATTACAACCAACACAAATCCTACAGATGGAGTTGGTACGTATGAACAGGTATCAAAGTATGAGCAGAATGATCGCGGAACTCTAGGTAATTATGTTCAGAGTACTAATCTCTTGGGCAGTCTGCCAGAGGATCCAGAATATGCACATCCAAGTGGCGAGTATGATCTATTGACGTTCTCCTTCCCTGGTGATTCAGAGAAGGCTGTTAACAAGTCAATTGATTCTCAGCATTATATCGTTGCACTTGAAGCTGCTGTTCTTGGTAACGCAACAGAGTCTAGTAGTGACGCCAGAACCGATGACTTTGTTGAGTTTTTTGATCCTGTGATTGTATCGTAGGAGAATTAATTATTACTCACAATAGAGAGGAGGGGGAAACCCCTCCTTTTTTATTATCATCACTCTAGTTTCAAATAAGTGTAATGGAATTCGTCGAAATATTATATCTTCTCATTAGTGCAGTTTTTGGTAGTGCTGGTGGAGGGGGTATTGTCTACTGGTGGATAAAGAAAAGAGAACAAGATCAGCAACATGAAATTAACTTATCAGATAGATTTGAAAACAGACTTAATAAAGTAGAAAACGAGCTAGAAGAGACAAAAGAGAACTATAGGAAACTTAAGAGTAGAGAAAATAAGCTTGTCTTTCAGATTAATGTTCTCATAAAGAGAATAGAAATGCTGGTTGATAAGCTTGATGGATATGGTGATCTTAGTGAAGAAGAAAAAGAGCATTTAACCAATCTTCCTAAATTCAGAACTGCTGCAAATAGTGGAACCTAAAGACTATGTAATTCTGATACTTTTTACAATTGTTGTTGCTCAGGGAATTTGGCTATCTGTAGAAATTAAATCTCCTGAATATAGAGAAGAAATAAAAAGAGATTCTACCACTACCGTTCAAATAGATTCAATTCCACCCCCAGATACAGTCAGAGTTATAGAACCAGAAGTACAAGAACCAGATACAGTTATAGATAGTGTTGTCGTTACGAATATAGATAATTTTAGAACAGAGCCAGATAATGAATTAAGTAAATTCAGGAGATATACTACAAGTGTTACTGATAGTCTTCTCACAGGTACAATCAAGACAACTGTTCAAGGATATCTGGTATCACAAAACTTTCACTATACTCCTGAGTACCCAATAGTGGTGAATGTGAATACAAATACTACAGTGACTGAGACAGTTACGAGAACGCTAAAACCAAAGGGATATCCTTCTTTTGGAGTAAGGACAGCTACTGATTTTCAGTCAATAAGAGGTATTGAAGTCACCGGGTCTTGGACATTCCAGAATGGTAATAGAATTACCTACGGATATAATCCTGCTCTTAAATACCATTCTGTAGGTATAAGTTATAATCTAAGAAATCTATTCAGATAAGTATGGCTACTTACAACTATAGTAAGAAGCAACTTTATGACTTTCTTAATGAAAATACCGGATATGCTAAATGGGGAGCAAGTAGAATAAAAAAGAAATTTGCTTCTAATAATCTTACTGAAAAGGGTGTAAGAGAAATACAGAGAATGGTTAAAAATAATGAAGCATTTGAACCAGATGAACCAGTTCAATTTAATGATCCCACTATTGAGCAAGCATTCGATGAAAAACTTGATTCACTTGGATTGGAAAGGTCTGATGTAAAAAGCTATAAATATTGGGAAACACATGATGGAAAACCTAGATTCTCTATTGAACCGCATTCAGAATATCAACTTAATTTTAGTGCAATAGAAGATAGATTTTACAATAAGTTTGGTTCTATTTCAACTCCTGAAGTCAAACAACCCCCACTGAGTGCTACTGAATGCAATAGATGTGATGTACTTGGGCTTCATGATGCACACATTGATAAGGTGGTACTTGCAGATGAGACTGGATATGATACAGATGATACAATCGAAGACAATGTAGATACCTTTGAACAAGAGACACTTAAGCTTCTAAGACGATCCAAGAAAGACGGAGTTAATACTGTATTCATTCCTGTGGGTAGTGACTTCTGGACAGTTAACGATGATCGTAATACTACTAAAAGAGGAACTAAGCAGAGAGTAATTGTACCGTTTCAGAAATCATTTGAAACAGGTTCACAATCAGTTATTAGAATTATTAGATGGTCAGCAGAAAACTTTCATACAGTGAAAGTTCCTGTTATTTATGGTAATCATGATGAAGACCTTGACTTCTTTCTTGGAATGTTGCTTGAACAAGCATTTAAGACAACTCCTCATGTAGAAGTTAATAGAAGTCGAAAGAAAAGAAAATACTATCAGTTTGGAAATAATGGATTTATGTTTGCTCATGGATATAATTTAAAGACTAGATCCAAGATGCAAAAACTTCCAATTAATTTTGCTGAAGAAGCAACTGATATTTGGTCACAGACCAAAGGTGGAATTCGTAAAGCATTTCTTGGTGATATTCATAATGAGGAACAGTATCAGTTCCTTCGTAGTAAAGATTCTATAGGAATGAATGTTCAGTTTATGAGAAGTATTAGTAATAGCGGAAAATATGAATGGGATCAAGGTTGGACAGGTGTACCAAAGTCAGCCTATCTTTGGAGATATGTAGAAGATGGCTCAAAGGAAAGCGTTCAAAAAAATGTGTGGTGGTAAAAGTATAAATCCAATATCAAAATATTTATCTTAAAATATAAGTTATGAGTAATTTTAGAGATGCTAGAATTGATGATCAGGGTAGATTGTTTTCCACAATGCGCCCCCGGATGCGGGGCATCCCCACAGGTCTGCTTGCCATGCAGAAGGTCGTGGGTAGTACGCCACCTTCCACAGAGCTTCCACAAGCGCGTGGAATCGCGTGCAGCCACGTGCAGTCGCCTGTAGCCTGCGCCGTGCAGAAGGTCTTGGGTTATAATTTACTACATAAATTACTTTTAACAAATTTATTTTTAAAACAAGTAACTAATATATAGATCTGATTAAACAAATATAAAATAATTGACAATGGCTTCTGAAGCAGATATTAAGAAAGCACTTACACTTTTAGAAAGTCTATTAAATATTTCACATGGTAAGGAGTTTGATAGATTAACTTCTAGTAATACTCCTACAAATAATGATAAAACCTACTATGCTCTTTATGCAGCAAATGACTCATCTGCTGATCTTGGAGGAGGAACAACTGTAGTAAATGATGGTGATAGTCCTGCTGCAAGTGATACTATTCCAGCAGGAGTTACTATATTTGGAGAGTTTAAGGAAGTTGAGATTAGTACTGGTACTGTTTATGCTTATTATAGAACCTAATTAAATGCCCCCTAGTACACTAGGACTTGGAAATACACTTATAAAACAAGATACTAGATTACCAGGACTGTTAGATAAATACCCTGCGGACCCGCACTTCTACCTCAACTTCGACGAGCCGCACGACCTCCCTCAGTCGGTCAAGGACAACTGGCAACGCGGCACCGAAGCGACGTATTGGGACGGCACGCAACTCCGCACCGCCGCGCCCAATGAGCCTCGTATTCAGGTCGATCCCGTCACGGGGGAGCGGTATCTGCTCGCGGAGCCACAGCGATCAAATTCACTTCTGACACCTCGCAGTTTTGATGATTTTGGAAAGCGTGGGAGCGTTAACATACTTGACAAGAGTAGCCCTGCGCCTGACGGTACTGATACTGCGGAGCGACTTGAAGGGGACGGGACTTTTGGTCAACACAGGCTGTTTTGGACCCCTCCTATTTCGGCGGGAGATATTATTGTTCAGTCGCTTTGGCTAAAAGCTGTGGGGTCGCCGGGACAGGCCAGTCACGTTATGAAGTTAACAAACTTCGGTGGGGCGGACCCGACCCTAATTACAAGAAACTTTAATACTAATCTCGATATAGGAACGGAGTGGAAGCGATATTACGCTGTATACGAAATAGCTGCCGGTGGCGTGCACATTATAAATTTAATCCGTGACCCCGGCCCGAAGCCCAAAGATGGAAGTTACTTAGAGTTTTTGCTTTGGGGCGGTCAATTTGAAGTTGGGCGTTATCCGACCTCAACAATACCAGATGGCGGAACCCGCGCCCCCGACGACCTCTCGAACCTCCCGTTCTCGATGGGCTCGGGGGCGAAGTCCGTCTACTTCCGCATTTCCCAAGAGGCGGCGGGCTACGGCACGAATGAGGGCGGCAACGTCACGAATGCCGAAGTCAATTTGACGGACACCCCCGGCACCGCAGGCGGTGGCCTACTTCGCCCAAGCACAGGCATTTTGGGCATTAGCGCAGACGGATGGATCGACGCGGTGGTGAACTCCACCGACGAGGATTTGCAGGGCAACTCGACTTCCGACGTGGTGGATAGGTTGACCATTCAGCCTGACAAAAGCCCAAGTACAGATGGAGCCATTTACCGCATTCACGAACTTGTCGCGTGGGAGGAGGAGCGCACCTACGACGAGCGCCGCAGCCTCACCTCAGAGCGCCCGCAGCCGTGGCAAGAGCTTGACCCGCCCAACATCAACACGCTTGACACGCTCGGCGGCGACATTGACTGGTCCGCAGACGTGGGCATCGACAACCCGCCGCACTTCCTCGTAGACGTGCCCCGGTTCGGCGTGCCTGCCAAGATGCGGAGCGCATGGAAGCGCGACACGGTGGCGACGTACTGGGACGAGAACGGCGTCTTGCAAACCGCTGCAGCGGGAGAGCCGCGATTGGCGCGGAGTTACGACGGGTCCTCGTGGAATGTAGACGGCGTGCTTGCGGAGCCGCAGCGGACGAATGAGAAGCCGAATCCTCGTTTCGGTAATTTCAGTGATGGTGAGACAACAAACAGAGGCATGGTAGTCTCAACTGGATTCACAGGGATTGATGATACAAATAATGCCGTTGAGTTGGCAGATAACGATACTTCTGATTCTACTGACGGTCAGTATCGGATCGGTTTTAGCATTCCAGACGATTCGACAGGTTGGACACAATCAGTCTATGTCAAAAAGAATCGCGGTACCGAGTTAACAATTAGACTCATTGCCTTCAAGGGAAATAATGTAGACGTACAAATTGTTCTTGATCCAAGTAATGGATCTTTTACCTATGATGCGAATCAGGGACATGCCAAGGTAGAAGATCGTGGAGGGTGGTGGCGAGTAGTAATGACAATCAACAACAACAGCAGTGGTAATACTATCTTACAGTCAAGATTTTATACTCCTGACGGACAAGGTAGTGCGCCGATTGTAGATGCTTGGCAGGTTGAAAATCACCACGCCGTCGCCACCGACGCCGATGGCTACGCCGACGCCACGCACGCGACGATGCCGATTCTGACGGGTGGGGCGACACGGAGCGAAGACAAGCTCGTGATGCCTGTGTGGTGGCCGCTTCCGACAGAGCAAATTAGTGCTGGATACGGGGAAGTCTTTCAGGAGGCAGGAGACAAATTCAAACAAGGGTATATTGGTGGGCATTGGCGTGAAGCCTATCTCGACATTCATG
>UEZW01000001.1_pt1 | contig 55398 bp, 57 predicted proteins | sample 1903781 | NCBI WGS metagenome assembly UEZW01 (sample SAMEA4776353, study PRJEB27445) | saltern metagenome | biome: Hypersaline environment; feature: solar saltern; material: Pellet | place: Spain | collected 2012-08 | depth 0 m | reverse complement strand
ATCAGCATCAGCATCAGCATCAGCATCATGGTTATGGTCTAAGTACAATTTGATTTCATAAACACAATGTTTACCGGGGTTTTCTTTAATTTTTACATCTTGTACACCAGTACATTGCGTTTTTAGATTCTCAGCTAATTCTAGTAAAATCATGCGTCTGTTTACTCCTGTTAATTCAATCATGTTTTTATCTTAGCGTATCCTTTTGGGTTTGTCAAGTTTATTTCAAAATTAGTCGGTAATTTTCGTCTATTGCTGTTTCAATCATGTCATTAATAAGGGAGTATAGACGATAAATATCGTTTGAATTACTTTCAATAACAAAAACATAACTATCGCCATCATCATACCATGAGGCTTTATATACACCCTCACAAGATAATAAAAACTCGGTTAATCTGTCTAATGTTCTGCTACTAGCCATTTTGATTTCTCCTTTAGTTTATCAACTTACTATTTATAATATAGCGTATCCCTATGGATTTGTCAAGGGATACACTATGCTAAATTTAATCGTCGTAGTCGTTGTTGTAGTAGATATCCCGATAAATTTCCAAGACTTTCTGGTCTTTCATATCTTCAATGATATCAGTCCTGTTTACATCGTATCGAGCATCGTATCCGTTATTTTCATTAATGCACCCTGATTTACGTTGTTTTACGTACTGGCAGCATTTGGTATTAAAGGCACTGGCACTCATATTACTACATCCCATATTACGTGATGCCCACGTCTCAAATACATACGCCTGTTGTACTGGAGACCATACTTTAATCACACCGCATACAGGGCACTCTTGTCTATCCATATCCATTTTTAAAACTCCTAAGTTTGATTTACTATTTATAGTATAGCGTACCCCCTTATAGATTGTCAAGGGATACGCTATAGATTTAGTTTAACCTGTTAAGCATTTAGCTGAGTCACAACCAGACGGTCCTTGTACCTGGTCTTGATTCAGGTAGAAATAGTCAAAATATGCCAAAGCTTCATCAAAACTATTAAATACCATATTAGCTTCAATTTCTGCCACACGTTGGTCGTATACTTCTTTAGAGATAGGCTCAAAAGGTAGACGTGGGAAAGATTGATAATTATCAAAACGTGCCAATAGTGCTACACTAGTGTATACACCATTTGGGTCTTGAATAGAATTATAAATGTATTCAGATAGTGACTCAATCTCATTTTCTCGTAATTCTACCGTAGCACTTGTATTATGTCCAGTCCAGTATTTTTGTACTGTTTCCCATAATGCCATTTGTGCTGTAGCTGGAATATTTTCTAATTTTACTTGGTCAGCACCTTCTAAATGTCCCCAACTCGTAGTAATTGGGATTTCTACCAGCCATTCGTTAACGCGACTATCCCATGGATCGTCTAGTAAATTTCCATTTTCGTCTGTATCACCATGAGCAGGAGTAATACGATAACCCATAGCATTATAAGCTAATGCAATAGGATCTTCTTTACTAAAGGTAATACGGCGAATCATGTGACTAGCTTTAGGTGGATGCCAACCTGGACTAGCACCTACTAATAGACTAAGAGTACCACTTGGTTTGACACAAGTAAAGCGATTAGGTACTTTTAGATTATGCTTGGAACAGTAGTCTTCAATTGTCTCCTTAACCCAACGATACCATAAACTTAGGTAACGTTGTTCTAGTTGTTGGTATGCTTGCCCACGATTCTCATCTTGCATGGGACGATTCTCTACCATCCATTGTGCATAGTCTACACCAATCGCATTAACAAAGAAATCAAATAAACCAGTGATGCCTACTCCTACGATTGGATCCAAATTACGAGAATAGCTCATTTTTTCGTCAGGAAAATCTTGATGTAGCAATGCAGCAACAGCTAATGTAGCTGCTTGAAATGCTTCTTTTTGACTATCCATATCTGATGGATCTAAATTATTTAAATAGACTTCAGATAGGTTACATAGGAAATCTTTTCCTAAAATTTCGTAGCAATTCGAAATTACAACCCCATTTCCGTCAAATCGGTGGATTTGGGGTACAGTACAATCATAAACAGACTCTACGTTTCCTTGTTCGATGCTTTCCACAGTAGCCACAAAATTTTCTTTATCCCTTGTCTTAGTATAAGAAGATAAAATTTGTTTTAATTTCTCATTTTTAGCAGGATCCTTAAATCCTACTTTTTCCTCAAATACTGCCATGTTCTCTTTTGTAATACTAAGCTCGTGACCTGCTTTAACTTTATAAATAGTAGATGCAATACCTAGACGTAGAAGCATACGTTGCACAGCTTGCAAATCCTGTAAATTACTTAGGCTTAGTCGGATTTTAATTTCACCTTGGGGACTACCATTAGTATCAAATAAACCACGCAAAAAGCCACAATAGAATTGATAACTACCTTTTTCGATTTCTTTAGTGACGAGTTTATCACCTTTTACAATACCATACTCTTTGGCTAATTCTGCCAATTTCACAGTGTTAGCTTGGCATCCATCACCTAGTAACCAACCTTGTTCATAGGTGCCATTTCCTGACCAAGTTTCAATAGAGGAATGGTCATGAATTTTAATTTGGTCTCCAGGTGCTAAATCTTTAGTTTCTACCCATTCTGTATACTCTTTTTTGGGAGTAGATTTAACCACTTTCAGCACTTTATGGTCAGGGGTAAGACGCAATGAATGACCTTCTTTAGTATTTAGATTTACAGTTTCCTTAGTGCCAGTGTAAAAGAAACCATCTGTAGTAGTACTAAACAATTCACCATCTACGTATACATTAGTTTGCTTACCGATTAGCTCATCTACTTTACGGGGTCCGTTTTCAGTGTGAATCCAAGTATCACCAGGGATACAAGGGTTAGCACCATAACGATTAATGCGATGCGCTAATTCAGCATCTGTCATATCAGGTTTTAAGCTAGCTAGAAACTCCTTACCTTTACCATTCTCGTAAGCTTCAATAAACTCATTTTTCAGATTTTGATTAGTAATTAAGTCAGCATTAGTGCGTACTAGAGATTCTGGTACATAGTTAATTGCGCCTTCTCCACTGGTAAACTGAGAAGACACAGCATCATAAATTGTCTGATAACTAGGCTTACTATGGTAATTACGAGTGTGATTAGCCATACGTAGGGCATCTCGTTCTGGATCAATACGCCAAATCCCATCATCACCAGGTTGCCATAAGTTTTGTTTATACAAAGGAGAATCACTATTATATTGACGAATACCCGCACTACGACGCACATTTCCAGATACAACCAATTTAGCAGGCTCATCAATTAGTAGTGTGACTTCTAATTGAGTTAACTTACGCCCCGTTGCTTTATTCAGTGTTTTAACTACTTTTTCAAAGCATTCTTGAAAGTAACTGGGATTAGCAGTACCACCAAATCCCTTTAATTTTTCACCTTTTGCCCTGATATTAGATACATCTACAATTACTTTTACAGTTCCACAATGGTCAATCCCATTCTGTTCGCAATAGTTACAATTAATTGCAAGTTCTAATAAACGATAATAGAAATTAGACCAACCTTCTTTAGAATCACCAACAACAATTTCTACGGTATCCCTATCGATACATTTTGCAGTAGTATTTTCTTGGCGTGAAAATGGTCCTTTATCTCCGATATTACCTTTCCATTGTAAATCTAGATAATTCTCAATTTTTGGAAACTTATCCACCAAATGTTGCTCTAGAACTGCTCCTACACCGCAACCTAGCATTTGTAGGTAGAATAGTAGCTCTAGGTCATGCAAAGATTCAGTGTGAATAGATACACAATTATATAGACCATAGTAATTTTGCGGTTTAAAGCTACTATTAGTACCAGCGTACCATAAAGCACGACCTGATGCTGTAGCTTCTAATTTAAGCATTGCATTCCTAAGTTTAGATGACTCATTTTCATCTAGTTTACCAATCTTTGTCAGTCCATTTACCACACGGTTTGTGGACTCTTCATATTTCTCCCTAGTACCATCTAAGGATAGTCTAGAATATGACCGATAGTATGCTGCATCAAACGTTTTTGCTTTTTTCATTTATACTCCTATTTTGCTTTTACGTTTCCCTCTACTATTCTACATCATTGACAATCTAGGGGTCAACCCTACCCTAAAGGTAGAGTAGGGAGTAAGATTTTATGTCAGGGATTTCTTTAGTAACCCTACTATAGGGTTAACCCCTAGTTAGACCAATGTATATAATTAGTGGAATGAAGTATACATTAAAAATGGAGGATAAAATATGTCTGGTATTATTACTGGATTTATCGAAGGTTTAATTACCTATACAGATAGCGGTACAGCAAAGATGTTGCCGTTTGCAGATAAGATTGAGAACGCAACTTTTACTTACACTTCAGAGAGTGTTACGAGTGAAACGTTTAGTAGTCAAGGGATTAAAGGAGTAAGTGCATCGTGTCCATTTAGAGAAACCTGTAGTATGCAGTTAGGATCTACTAATCTAGCGTGGAGTTTCTTACAAGCTGCTACAAATACGTTGGCACAAGATAGTAGTATTAATCCTAGGAAAAGCATGAGCCACGTCGTACAAGATGGTGAAATTTCATCAGGTGATGCTACTATTACCGTGAGCTTTACACCATTAAATACTAGTGGTGATAGTATTTTGGTTTCTGATGAAAATGGTAAACATTATGATGTGACCTACGATGATACTGCTGGTACTATTACAGTTACAAACCCTGATGGTGATATTGTTGCAGGGCAAAAATTAATCATTAGCTATAAAGAGAGTGCTAGTGGTACTAATAATGAAATTGCTTTAGGTTCGGGTAGTAAGCTAGGTGAAATTGGTCTATATGGACGTTTCTTTGGCTGTCCTGATACTTTGCTAATTGCTATTCCACGCGCACGTATTAATAGCAATTTGGAAATGTCTGTAGGTGAAGAGGCTGCTTCTGCTAGCCTTACTGCTACCGCTCTACGTGATAGTAATGGCAATTTCGCTATTATTACTCGTCAATAAACCTGTTATATAGGGGTTATATATATGTAACCCCTAGTTACTATATTTAATTATATTTAAAGAGAAACCTTAATATAAAGGAGTAAGGAGAATGACATTTGAATATAATAATGATAGTGCAGGTATATATGCATCATCAGGGATTATAACAGTGATGGATAAAAGGCAAAACATACAGACTATATATGAGCTACCAATGACAGAATATGAAAACTTCTATAAACATTGGATATTAGCTATGCAAGTAGGTAGTGATGATGATTTTGTGAATAATTATATATATAATAATCAGTTTAGAGATTTAATGGAAAAGGCTTGTAGTATAGTAGGGATTAAGCCTGATGTATTAACGCCTGAACAAATGCAAATTTTATTTTTAAGTGCTGAGAATAAAGAAGGAAATATTATGCCGGGGGTGATTTTCGGGTTACATAGTACCTACCCAAAGTTCCCTACGTCGAGGGTGAGTCAAATCCCTTCGACGGTGGAGACAATCCATTTAGCGAGCTTGATAACCCTAGCGACTTTGATGTTGCAAGAATCTTTGCCTACAATGAACTGGAGGGCGAAACCACTTGCCAAACTGTCCCTTTATCTAGGATTATTACTCAACTGGCTTATAGACGTTATGTCGAAATATTACGAGATGAAAACAAGCTCGAAAAGATTAAATACAATCAATGGCGAAAAGAAATAACATCTACTGAATTAGACGAAAATGCCCTTAGTGATGCTCTAGGTATTAAAGTAGAAAAAGAAGCATAATTTTTATGAATAATTTAGATTTAGTTAAACAACAAATATATGATTTATTATCATCAGGTGAAGAATTAACCCCTAAAGATTTAGCACAAATTGGGGGTTTAGTGCTACGTATAAATCAATATGAAGACGAAAAACGCAAAGAAGAACAGTTAGCAAAAGGTAATAACTCAAATATTGTACCTATTCCTACTGGTCCCAATTCAGCTTAGATTAGGGTGGTTTATGCGATACGATACATACATAGGTAGAGGTTTCAAAAGATGGTCTACGGGGTACTATACACCTGGTCAACTTAAAGCATGGAACGATTTTGATAATAGTTTTATATTACTTTCTGGTGCTTATCGTTCGGGTAAATCTGAAATTGGTGCCAGAATGGCTTTACGTCATGCTTTATGTTTTCCTATGTCTAAAGTGGGTATCTTTAGACAACATTTAGCATCATTGAAACGTAGTACTCTGGTTACTGTTTTGGAATTGATTCACCCTACTTGGCTTAAATATTTTAGCAATACTAACTTACAAGCTGAGTTTATCAATGGCTCTACCATTTCCTTTATTGGTGCTGAATTTAGCGATAGACTAGGTTCTATTGAGTTAACCTATGGCTTTATAGATGAGGCTGCTGAATTGTCTGAAGAATCCCTAGGCATGATTCAAGGTAGATTGTCAGGGGAATTACTATACCCCCCTAATTATGATACTCTACCAACTGAGTATAGAAACTACGTTGATAGTACTGTAGACAAAAGACAAGTTGTTCTAGCTTGTAATCCTAAATCTACCAATCATTACCTATATAAACGATTTATAGAAGATCCTAAACCTGGTCATATTTCTTATACTTCTAACTCTATAAGTAATAATAATCTACCTGAGATTTATCTTATTAATAACTTATCTGCTTATACTAGACCTGGTACTAGTAGAAATTGGATTAAAGAACAAATTCAAAAAATACGTAATGGTGATGCAGATCCTAATGGTATGTTTCTTCACGACTATTTGACCCCTTTTGGTCAGAGAAATCTATTAGGTGAATGGGTGGCTCTAGAGGGTGCTATCTATGATTTAGATGATAAATGGCACATTTATAAACCTGATTGGGGTACTCCTATTGCTTATCATGCTGGTATTGACTTTGGTTATCATAATCCACGTATTGTGGTATTAGCTGAATATAGATTAAGCAAAAATGACCAATGGGAAACTAGGGAAAATTATAAATATGCTTCAGCTTATATTATCGTTGAAGGGTGGTCTAAGTCTGAAAGTACTCCTGATGAAATTATACAAGCTATGAAACACCTTTATAATAAATATGGTATTAAGTATTTTTACCTACCACATGACCAACCGGGTATTGCAAAGACAGCAAGAATGACTCTAGGCTCATCTAAAATTAAGTCTGCTAATACTAAAGTATTGGGTGGTATTAATCTAGTGCATAGATTCTTTAATCAAGGTAGATTAGTTATCCACCCTGATGCTCCTGACTTTGATTTGATATGGGGTGAACTTAATGCCTACTCTTGGAAACAAAATAGGGATGGTACATGGGTAGACCAACCTATAAAAGATGATGACCACTACCCCGATGCTTTACGGTATGTCTTATATACTAGACATCATAATGAGCCTGACGATAAACAATACGATTTTGATATCAATGACTTCTACAAAACTACTCCCCTTCATTACTCTTCTGATGATATTGGTAACTTTAAATTTCTCCTTTGATATCTATTACATTTGAGATGTAAACCATATTTTAAAGGGTATGGCTGAATCTAAGGTATAAACTCAACCTTAACCTATAAACATAGTATACCCCTAAATCTAAGGTATAAACTCAACCTTAAAATTTAGGGGTATTTTGTTGTTTAATATAGGTACTATGTAGGATGTATCCTACATATAATTTAAGCTTAAAATGGCATCAAATTTTAGGACTGAGAGTTAAGTTTATTTTTTAAGTTTTGGAAAGCATTATCGATAAGACCACCTCTAACAGGTTCGATAGTAGTACCAGTATTGGATACGGGATTATCACCAGGACGTGCCAGACCTGCAAACCCTTCAGCTTTTCTACCTTCTCGTTTATACTTTTGAGATAGCAGGAAAGCAAAACTATCTGCTTGACTATCACCTAACATTAATTTACGAGTTGCCCATCTCTTTACAGATTGTTGCCCTTGAGCGCTAATACCACTACCAGGTTTTCTACCCATTTCTAAAGGTAGAAAGTAATTTTTAGATTGAGAAACAATACCAACTAAATTTTCTTCATCAGCAAAACGAGTAGTCCACCCTTGTCTAAGGTTTCCACTATCAGCTGGTGTAGCATCTACTAAATCGGATTCTAAATTAGCAACCGTCTCATTAATAATATCTGCTATCTCTTGTCTTTTCTTTTTAAAATAGTCTTCAGGGGGTCTACCATTAGTAGATACAAACTCAGTAGAAAAACTACCACTTACTCCTCTACGTCTACGTCTAGCCATATTTATCTACTCCCTTGTACTGTCACACTAAAAATTATCGCGGTTTTCCACCCTTCTGTATTACTAATGCCTGTTTGATTAGAGTAACTACTAGGTACTTCTATATCTATAGATCCATTAAGTGATAAAGTACCACCAGGTTTAATGCAAGGTGAAGGGTGCGTCAAATAGGTATTAATACTTTCTACAATGGAATAAACATTATCCCATAGTGTATTTAAATCGTCGTCAGCTACTGCGATACCTACCATCCATTCTGTACTATATACAGCACCGATAGTAGTCTGAACTAACTGAAGATAGCCTTTAGGTTTCTCATTAGGCAAAATAGTAAATTGAGTTGTATCCCATTCATATACACCCAATAATTCTGATAACTTATATTTTAGACTATTGTGTAGTTTTCTTAATTCCATTTATACTACCTCTATTTGTTCTGATTCATATTCTACATCTAATAAACTTAGAATAAAATGAAATGTTTTAGGAGATACTGTAGATTTAAGTTTAATTTTAAATGTAGAATTACCTGTACCATCTGTTACTACTTGACTAGGTAATTTACTTTCATCTATATCTTCTACTCTAATTGCACCTTTCCAAGTAATTTTAATCACAGAATTAGGATAATTATTAACAGTGATATCAACTGTCAGAGTATCACCAGAGTTTAGGGTGGTACTACTCAAAGACACAGTATCAAAACTAAGATTATATTTATTTTTCTTAATAATAGCCAATATTACCTTATATCTTGAATCTTCTACTTGAATGGAAACTGGTAAGCATTGGGACTCAATACCATCCCTGATAATATACCAATAGTTATAAGCTCTAATGGTACTTTCCGAGATAACCCTAGATATATTCAAACTAAAGAAGCCAATAGGAGTAGTATTACCTTGTAAATTTTGTTTAAATAAATCTAGAGTACCAGGTTTAAAATCCTCTACTTTTTTCATATCGCAATAAGGTCTTGGTTCTAAAGTAGTATCACCTACTTTAACCAGGTACTCCCTATAACCTAAATTATGGGATATATTATCTTCTAGTTCCGATAATCTTACTTCTAAATCTCTTACAGACATTTTATGTCTCCTTAATATTACTAAATTTTTGGCATTTTGAAAAGCTTAGCCATACCAGCCTCTTCTATATCTCCCATCATATCTAGTTTTGTGTCTTCATAATAATCGCCTTCTATTTGTTCTCTCAATTCATCCATCTTGGTCTCAAATTCCTCATACGTTTTAGATTTATTGAGAATACTTTTTAATTTTTCTTTAAAATTAATGATGCTTCTAGATTTAGACATAATATCCATTTAATAGTATATAAATTTTCAGGGTAAATAAGGATCTCTTTTTTCTACATCGTATAATGCCTCAGCCATAAGATTTTCAATATGGTGATACTGGTCAGGGTACTCCCTTTTTAAGGCATCAGGATTTTGTGCCCATGCTGCAAATAATTCTGCATGGAATTCTTCATTATTTGTATCTCCATAAGAAGAAACAGCGTCAAATTCACCTCTATTTTTTAATTCGTTGTTCCTTAAAGAGTTATATTTATTTTGTGCCCTATAATGTACCTGATGCCCTGTTTCATGTAATAAAGTACCGATGATACTATTAGTATTATTAGATTTATCATTTATAGACCAGTCTTTATGACTACCACGTTTTCTCAGGGTATCAGCTACACTTTCTGAAGCTTTTAAACCTTGATAATCACCTTTTATATCTTTATTTCTTAACATTACAACATTTGTTTGTTGCCACCATATAGTATAACCATCTGCACGCTTAAATTTAGATGTAGTCCATGGTTTAAAAAACCTTGCTACATTATTTTTCCTACCTTTAATAGCTGATTTAAAACTATCTCTTCTCATATAGTTTATTAATTTTAGTTTTTTTGACAAATCTTCAGCATAATTATCCAATTTATCTTCATCATCTAATACATGATTATCAGGTTTAAAATCTACTGTTACATAATTTTGATTAGATGAAGATATATATCGTTTAATTAATTTCCGTTGCCTTTCTGGTAATTGGTCTAAAGATTTTTCTATGAATTTATTGTCAAGTTTTACGTCATTAGTACTATAATCTATTGCAGGAGTATCATTCAAACTAGCGTCAGATTCTTCTAAAATTTTATCTCTCAATTCTCTAGCTTTAGGGTTGGTTTTTTCTAGAGTAATTCTATATTCATTTACTTGGGCATCTTTATATTTATTTCTCTCTAATTTTTTCTTTGTTGCTTCTATTTTTTCGTCTAGTTTTTCATCTAATTTATGTATTATTTTTAGTTCGTCTGAATATTTCTCTTTATTACGTTCTATTATATATTGATTGAAACCAGACTGTTCTAAAAATTCCTCATAAGTAGTACTAGTGCCATTATACTCATCCCTAAGTTTGTGATACTCTCTTAATTTAAATACACTAATACCTTTTGGTGGTACTCTTTTTGGATTTGTATATGATGGTGTATTAGATTGTTCGTATTTCCCTTTTTCTTTATCTTTATCCCAATTTTTAGCAGGTCTAGTAGTAATTCTGGATCTACAATTTGGGTGTGCTGGTGGTATTTCTCCAGTCCATCCAGCACCTGAGAAATATTCATCCATTTCTACTATCTGACCATCTAATGCACGACATATATTTGAGGTACGTCTATCGCTTACAGATTGCCATACTTTTCTTAATCCTAAGTCAGGGGATTTTTTACCTACCTGTCTATAAGTTTGTAATGCCCCTTTATTGATTAACTCATTGGATACTGTACGACCTATAGTTTCCGCTCTATGGGTAGCTGTTCTCCATATACCATCCCTACCTTGCATTCCCCTTAGACCTGTACCTAAGATGGCATCTATAGTCTGTTGAGGGGTATTACCTTGAGCTAATCCTACTTGAGTAGCTCGTAGAATCTTAGTTTTTAAGTCTTCAGATACTTGTTGTATCAAGTCTGCCATACGTGCCCTTTCAGCTGATATTGCATTTATAGGTAGTACTGGCATCCATCCATGGAATGGGTCATCACCTGGTATATTAGCTGATTCAGACAAAATACGCTTACCCTGTCTAGCCCCATGTTCATATATCTCATCTACTGGGAAATCTTCTTTAGTTTTCTCAGGTAATTTATCTAGATACTTATCAAGTACTTTACTCAATCTAGCGTTATATACATTATCTGGATTTTTATATAAAGCACTCTTTACATTATTTCTAGCCTCGGCTAAATTTTGCTGTAGTATATTAGCTGACCTATATTCCAACTGTAAATCATCATCTACTATTTTTCTTAGTATCTTTTTAGGTAACATTTTTAAAAATCCAATGTAGCTCTATCTTTCCCTAAATCAGCATAACCTGTAATACGTTTCAATTCTTTTACTGTTTCTAAGTATAAATGCTTACGTGCCCTATATTCATCACTTCTAAGTTCCACATTACCAGCTTTTTTAACCAATAAACTATCATCTACATTTTCAGGAGATAGTTTACGATATGCTAATTCTACTCTACCTAGCACACTGTCTTTAGTGCATAAAGATACACCCATGTGCGTTAAGATATCATCCACATCAGCTGTAGATAAATTACCCACAATTGATTTTTCTTTTTCTAGTGAGTAATCTAATTGCCTTACATTTAGCGTAACTGCCAATAAATTGTAGTCATTATAGATATCTAAATGGAAGCTAATCCGTTCTTGTTGTGTTTCAGTCAATGCCATTTGCTATCTTACCTCTAATACTATCTAATTCTACTAGTGTTTCTAAGTTGTTTAGTATCATGTTACGTTTTTCAAACACTAGGTACACTCCAGTTAACCACCATAATACAGCACTATTTAAACAATATAGTACTTCTCTTTGGGATAAGGGGTGTGGTTTTTTCATGTTTTCAGATTCTAGTAACATGATAAACATAATGATTGCTATAATTACATACGATAATATAAACATTTTCTATCACCTTTAAAGATATGTGAGAAAGGATACAGAAAATAGTACTTAATCTGTATCCTATACTTGTATAAAATAGGTTGAAAAAAGGAGTATTAAGTATTGAGGATATTTTTAAGAACTACACCAGCGGCTTTAGCATCATTAGTTACCAATTGTACATAGGTTTTGACGTATCCTTCAACGTATTCACCACTATTACCTAGAATTTCAATATAGGTACGCATACCATTAGTACGCTCAGCACTACGATAACCTTGCACTTGGTGAATTAGAGATTTATTAGGATCTGGATTAAGTACAGCTAACTCAATATTATCCATATCTAGGAAATATAGACGACTAGTATCTACTGTATCTCCAGTAGCTGCTTGTACGTTACGGTCCCGTAGCATAGGGATACCCATCCAGCCTACGTTAGTGTAACCTAAATTACCACTAGAATTAGCACGATTAACAAAGTGAGCAGAAGATAGAGAACCTAAATCAATACTCTCTAGCATTGATTTGTATTTGGTCATAACCAAACGGTCAGTGATTGCAGTAAATCTACCAGGTTGTTCAGTGAAACCATATCCATTATTAGCGAAAAAGTCTTCATCAGCTTGATATAGCTTACCGGTAGATAGTTCAGAACCACCCACATCTACAACTGTAGAACGCCAGTTTTTATTAGCACTTACCGATCTATCTACACCAGCATAAGTATTATCATCAGCAATCATGCTAAGGGTGCCTTTAATCCCGTTAGTCACATCACCAGCGAAAATATCTTGAGCAATTTTGTCTGCTAAGTCTTTAGCAGCATTACTAATTTCAGTTTGTAGCACATTACCAAGCATACCTGGTTGACCATTCAATTGTTCCAATAGTCGTTTAGGTACTTTAAATGTAGCCACATAAGTAGACCAATTTAGAGTAGGATTAAGATAAGTTGTTTGGTCACTGGCACTAGCACTAATATCTGCACCATCTGATACAGGACCAGCACTATGGGCAGAATCACTCACACCCTTAATATAAATTTTATCACTAGCCACTGCACGTTTATTTAGAGCTTGTAGTACTGGATTTGCGCGTACCACATACTCTTGCAATGGTTCTTGAAATGTTCTATTCAGTACATCTTGCAGTTGCGCATAATTAACTGCCATAAGTGTAAACCTCCATTATTAATTATATTCATCTTTTCACTAAATTAGTAACTTTTTTTAACTAGGGGTCAATAACTCTAACACTAGGATTATATAGTTTAACCCCTAGTTAGTAATAATCACCTATTAATAGGGAAGATATATACAAAGATAAAGAGGTATAAAATATATGGATGAATTGACAGAAGTGTTATGGTACCTAGTAGGAGATATACCAGAATGTACACACCATAGTAGCATATATAGTAAAGATAAGAAGAAAAATTTACCACCTTTAGTTAGCCCAGTAAGTAGATATATACATGAAATAAATAGATTTCTATTTGATGGTGGTCTTAAAATAGATGTACCGAGTGACAAGGATGAAAGATTAAAGACCACCTATTTAGAAGATGTGGTAGATAGAAATGAATTGCAATCTAATTTATATTCGATATGGGAAACATGTGTAATAGAAGGTGAATTACTAGTTACCCTTAGATTGTCTGGAGAATTATACAAATTTGACTTTTTCAATAAAAGGGAGTTTAATTATACTTATGATAATCAAGGTAATTTAGATAAAGTGAATATTCAAAAATTAGTATATAAAGAAGATGAAGATACATATTATGTATTTAAATTTGATATAAATAAGAATGAGTATATAAACTACCCATTAGTGGAATATAAAGAAGCTGAGGAATACAACTGGGAACAAAATAAAACAGTAGTACCACATGAATATAAATTAGTGCCCGCAAAGGTGATCAAAAATAGAGTTAAAGTTTCAGAAGACCGTGGTATAAGTGATTTCAATCATGCTACGATGAAACAAGCAGTTTCAGAAATCCTTGCCGTATATGATGCCTTAGAAAACGTGCATTTATTTGGTAACCCACTTATAATCAGCCCAGATCCAGACGATACATTAGACAAACTAAAGAAAAGGATTCAAGTTCTAACCTCAATGCCAGAAGCTGATGCGGGCAAACTAGATACCTTAAATTTTAGTGCTATTAGTAGAGAACATTTAGACTTCATAGACCAATTGAAAGATAATTTTAATGAGTCAATGGGTATTAAGTCTGACAATGCTGAAATAGGTAAAGATGTATCATCTCTAACACTGAGAATACAAAATAGTTCTACCATTTCTAAAGCAGAATCTAAATGGCAAAATTATGTCGATAATGGTTTAGAACCACTACTAGAGAAAGTACTATTAATGGCTAATACAGATGGTATTCTATCTAATGTAGATCCACTAGATCCTGAAACATATAACGTAAATTTAAATAGAAATAAGCCTTATTTTCCAATATCACCATCAGAAAAGGTACAGCAACTTAATGTAGCTACTCAATTGGTAGAATTAGGAGTTGATAGGTCAGAGGCATTAAAAGAGACTATTTGGTCTGACCTATCATTAGAGGAAATTGAGAGTAAACTTTCGGGTAATTTAGATGACTTATAAACCCTAGGGTTGACCCCTAGTTTATTTTAAGGTAAGATTAGTAGGAGATAATATAGGTAATAGTCATGGCACTTAATCGGAGTTTTAAGAGAATCGAAGATTTTGAAGTATTGAAAAGTATGCTAGGTTTTGACGACAGTTGGGATATTGGATGGTATTTCCATGTAGATGATACCGATTGGTACTTATATCTCGATGTCATTAATCTAGAAAATTCTAATCTGAATGACCGTATTTTCATTAGTAAACTATAAAAGGAGTAAATTATGTCTGAAGAACAAGAACAACAACAGCAAAATTCTGAAGCTAATCTAGGAGATACTGCTAAACAATTTGAAGAAAACTACCAACAATCTGAAAACGCCACTAATCTTAATGGTGGTGATGTTGAATCTACAGTAACAGCTGAAAACGCCACTAATCTTAATGGTGGTGATGAAAATGTTGAACAAACTGTAGAAAGTAAAGATACAAAACAAAATACTAATTATAAGAAACAATCGCCAACATGGATTGAGAGTAAAGAAAAGCAAATTGAGCAAGAACAATCTAAGACTAACCCTGATAATGAATATGTAAATGAGTTAAAATCTCAATTACAAGATTTAAAATCAGAAATTCAAGAAAATATCATTGAGAAGTATGAAGTGCCTGATGAGCTTAGGGAATTTCTACCTAAAGATACCAAGAATCTTAAAAGTTTCTTAAATAGTGACAAGTATAAAAAGCTTAAAGAAGGCGTACAAATGGTTAATCAACGAAACCAACCTAAAGAAGACGCACCACAACCTGACGGACCACCAACTAAGCATCAGCAAAAGCAAAAACCAACTCCTAAGACATTTGAGGAGTTGACTTCTGATGATTTTAGCGCATTTGACGATTTATTTCTATAAGGTATAATTATGGCACAACAACAAAAACAACAGCAAACCAAATCCAAACCCAAACCACTAGTAATTGATAGCAAAAATAGCGGTATGGCTAACTTTCCATCAAGCGTTGAATCTAGCTATAATGAACTGGTAGATTTTATTAACAATTATTACGATAAAGGTTATGTTTATAGCGGTAGCATTGTCAGAGCTATTGGTGGTGAAAAACGAGAGTACTATATTTTTTACCCTTTGACTTAATAACCCCTAGTTATTCCCTGATGCCTATTAGTAGTAGTAGGTATTCAGGGCTATTTTTATGGATATTCATGATATTGCAAAACTTAGTGCCACTAAGCCTTACGTGGTATTAAATGCAATTGAGAATCATTTTCAACAATATATAATAGAGTCATACGATAACGTACCAATATCAGTAGGTAAAGAAATTATAAAGTATTTTTATCAAAGGGGATTAAGGACAGAAGATGGATGCAAGCTAATAGAATTACCATATCTACCGCATGATAAGTATTATAAGGATACGCACACGTTTAGCAATAAAAGGAAAACTACGCCAGAAAAAAGCGCTGTAGAAAGATTGCAGGATAAAATTGGCGGTAAGAGAGAAGTACGTACGCCTGCAGGTAATATAGATTTATTAACTGACGGTGAATTAATAGAATGCAAAAGCTTTAAGAGTTGGAAAGCAGCGATAGGTCAACTGATGGTCTATGGGTATTATTACCCCTGCGATAGTCTCAGGCTGCATCTATACGGCAAAACTAAAAAATCAATGTATGAAGAAATACTCAAGCATTGTAGCAGGTGGGGTATAGAGGTTACTCTAGACGAATTTGTAGAAATTTTTCCTTAACCCTTGACATCCCAGATAAACTTTTGCTATATTGAGAATAGGTTAAAGAAATTCACCCCCTTGACATCCCAGATAAACTTTTGCTATATTGAGAATAGGTTAAGGAAAAATTTCGACCCCCTTGACAAACCTATAGACTTTTGCTATATTGAGAATAGGTTAAGGAAAAATTTCGACCCCCTTGACAAATCCATCAAAGAAACGTTATTATAGAGATAGGTTAAAAGCTAAGTTCAGCTAAAGGAGAAATTACCATGGCTTCTAAAATTAATCAAAATACTGTAGAATCAATTCAATTCACTTTGAAAAAGCTCGTAGATAGCTTTAATTTAGAAAAAGAGATTTTAGAAAATTTGGAACACGAGATTGAAAATAGCGATCTACCAAATTTTAATCATGAGGAATTGACTAAATATGGTCTAAATTCAGAGCTAGGCATAAAACTATTCTTTTTAGGCATCTACAATTTGTTTATTTATGGCTCAATGCGTGAGAGTACTTCACCAGATATTGTACGCTTCACCATACGGAAATTCACTTGGTATCGCTCACTGTTCAGCTTTTTGAAGAATTTTACTGCTAAACAAGTAGACGACTTATTTTCGTTAATTAAGGTTCCCAGTAATATCGGTAAAGAGTTAGTGGTTAAATCGCCGCCTCAAGAAAATAATGACTCACTTAAATCTATTCTCCATCCTACAGTTTGGGATAATATTGAGCAAGAAAATAAAAAAGAAGAAATCATAGAAGTAAAGGAAAACGATACTGTCAACGAATTCAGGAATGAGACAAAGTCTATAGCTGACAATATCTTTAACCAATATATGGCAATTGATGGATTAGTAATTCCAGAAAATAAAAGCTTTTTCAGGAACAAGTTCCGATATCGCCCTATCTTCACTAAACATACAGAACATTATGCTACTAACGGATCGACGTTTGAATATGAAGTACCTTCTGGTAGAAAAGAAGTAAAATTTTCTGTAGATAATATGCTATTCACGACTGATAATATTTGCGGGGCACCTACAAACAAGCACATGTTTAGTGACATTAATAAATTAAATATCTTAGATACGCCATTTTGCTCAGATATGGAAAGTGAAGAATGGCAACACTTTGTTCAACAAATAAAATTTAAAACTAATTTAAGGATTGACGACGTAGAAAAACTATATACTGTATTAGATAAAGTTGATAAATCTGAGATGTTCACTGTAAACGACTGGACGTTTGGACTAGAAATAGAAAGTAAGAAAAATTTAATATATGCTGCTACTGTAAATGGAGTGGAGGATTTGGTATTAAGGCGAGCTTGGTCTTTTACATCTTCTAAACAAGCAATCTCAGATATGTCGTATGAAGATAATTTAAGAAATTTAAAAGAGGAAAAACCAGAATTATATAAAATAACAGTAGAAAAATTAAAATATAGAAATTGGCTATTTACGGGATATCCGTTAGGTTTAGATGAAAATCCAGAAAATAAGATGCTTAATAATCTACGTAAGTATGAAGACCGTTTGATGCCATCCAGTATTAATCCATTATTTCAAGATCCAATTTATAATTACACAGGTTTAGCATATAGTTGGGAAAATAAAAATGATAAACTTACGTATTATAACGGGTTAGGAACTTATGGATTTCATTCACTACTAGATAAAAAAGAAGATAACAGGAGCATATCAGATAGACTATTTGCCATTAAAGATATTAACAAATCCCGCATCGATAGGGAAAGCAATAAAATAGATAAGGAGTCTGGCTATAATCACCCACATTACCATGTATTAAAGGAACTTCTAATGATGCTTACTCCCTACGACGGTGAGAATACTTACAATTTAGTTAAAGATTATGCTAAAAAATTAGATAAGAAACAAATATCAATAGAAGATTTCATGGAAATTTGCTTACAACGGAAAATATACAATGCATTCAAATCTATGCGATTTAATGATGAGGATAGACTAAAGACATACGTTCTCAATGCACACAAAATGCCAGTAACCGGGTCAGTAGATTCCATACCTGCCATGGATTATATCAACAGGGTGCAAAGTGAAAAAGGTAATATACTACCAGGCACATTGGGATTAAAAGTAGAGAAGTTACTAAACTACATGCTAGACCAAGATATGAAAGATAAATATGAGAAAAAACTGCAAGCACCATTTGAGGAAATTTCTGAGTTAAAACTAGATTACAAATTAGCCAATGACATAAGAAATCAAAATCTACATAAACTCAATGAAATCACCACTCTAGCACCTGCCAGCTAAGCGTAATATAAGGGGGTTGTCACACCCCCTTTCCCTTCTCTCTTTAAATAAAATTCACTAAGGAGTTTAAATGACTGATAAAGATAAAACTAAAGAAACGACTGAAGAATCTAAAGATCCTAATATAGTTCAAGATATGCCTAATAATGTAATAGAAGTCCTCTCCATATTATTGGTCATCACACCACTACTAATAAGATTTGCCATTAAACCTACAATCTTAATTAGTAACTTTATAGAAGCACTAGTTAAATTGAAAAAATACCTGCCATGGGTCAGCATTAAAAATAATAAAAATCTAGTTTGTAACTTAGATAAACATCAAAAACACAAACTAAAAGAAAAAATAATTACCATGACTGACTCTTTACAACTAAACTGGTGTTTAGTAGGGTGTTTACATAATGGGGAAATATCACCTTATGGTTACCATTTCACACGAGTTAAATGGGAATGCATTTATCCTAGAAAAAGAGAACCACCCTGGAAATTACTAGATGATGCTGAAATCATTAGCAGGAAAGCTTATCAAATATTAATAAATGAAAATACTAGACCTGATTACATTCTAAATGAGTATATATACCATCTCCCTATATATAGAGATAACGTCATACTAGGAGTTATTACCATTGGATTTACTAATATTAATTCTCAGTGTTTTAAGGATTTAAATGAACATGTTTACGATATAAGGAAATTTATAGATGATTGTGTTTTTTAATAATTCATACTTATAAAGTAGTATTAATAAAATCTGATAATTTAAAAATAAATTTCCCATAAACTCTATTTATATAAAAGGGTTAATAAGACTAAGCTATGAGAAAATTTTTTCCCATAAATTTTATTTATACTGTAAGGTAGTATAGGATGGGATCAAGTGTGTGAGAGTATTTCAGGGAATTTAAAAGGGTGTTGACAAATGCTTAAATGTAGGGCTATATTGAAAATAGTTCAAAACAAAAGGAGCTTACCTCAGATGAAACTCAATCACGACCTAGACGGCATCCAAATCGAAATCAGCATAAACTACACCAAAACCCTGACCAAATCTGAAGCTGAAGACATAGCAATCAATAGCCTGATAAGCAAAACTAAACAAGCAGTCCTTGACCAAGAACCTGAGCTTATCGAACAACAAGATGCAGAATTAGAAGACCCCTTGGAAGAGCTTGTAGACGGGTTACTAACTATGAGGGGACCAATTCTTGAGAATCTGTATCACCTGATAGTCAAAAACCCCGAAACTCAGGAAGCCAACCTAGATACCTATCATGGCGAATTTTTCGACCATGAACTAGACGAAAGCTGGGTTGTCTACATTTCCTAGATAACACACATACCCCTAAAATTTAGGGGTATTTTATTGCTTTTATACCTTTAGGATACATAACACCTGAAGGCAAATTAAGCGCCAAAATACCCCTAAATTTTTGGACTGAGAGAACAATACGACATACAGGTGGTGTACTCTACACATACCAGGGTTTACTATAATTGAAATTTATAGGAATATGTATTTTGTATTAAACTGAGTTATAAGGTACCACTATAACCAATATTTATGGGTATATGTAACCCATATTAAACTGAGTTATAAGGTACCACTATAACCAATATTTATGGATAGATGTAATCCATATTAAATTAAGTTATAAGGTACCACTATAACCAATATTTATGGGTAGACGTAGTCCATATTAAATCGAGTTATAAGGTACCACTATGACCAATATTTATGGGTAGACTAGGATCCACTTTACTCAGTTCAAAAATTTGGGGGTATTTTGGGCATTAAAATTCAATAGGATACATACCACCTAATACCTAAATAAAAAGCTAAAATGGCATCAAATTTTTGGGCTGATATAACAATAAACCACCAGCTAAGTTTAGCAGGGTAAAGGGTAAAAATAGACCCCGGGGTTTGTTTCCCGGGGTAGGTGGTGGTTTATAGTTCGTCTTCAGAGTACCCGCACTGTCGTTTCAGTTCGGTTGCTATTTCCAATGCCTCATCATTGGTTAAATTATCATCTAGATTTGAGAAAAGGACCATGTCTTGGATTTCGTCAGCTATGAACATTGTGTTGTGGTGTTCGCGAAGAATGTCAGCTAGATATTCGCCGTAGTTGGTTTTAAGGTCTGTGATGCGCTGTTGAATATTCATGGCGTTTGCCTTTGATTTATTGACTACAATTTCAATATACCTAATTTACCTTATACTGTCAACACCTATCTAAAATCCATATAAATCCCTGTATACCTGGATTAAGACTAATTTTAAAGGTGGCATTAAATAAAATTTATAGGAAATTTTTTCTCTATAGGTAAATCTTATAGAAAATTTTCTTTTTAATTCCTTGACAAACCCAAAAGGATACGTTACTATGGAAATAGAAAGTTAAAGGAGACAAATCACAATGTATGAAGCACTATACAAGAAAAATCAATTAATATACGGAACAGGATCTACTTTGATTGTCACTGGCTGGACTCCTGGTAAATTTGTAGCTAAAAAGCTAGATTCTACTCAATATACTGCAATTGGGAATTTGTACTCACCGTCACGTGGGATAGATTTCTTATTTTGTAACTTATTATACAACAACCAAGTAAACTACGTGGTATTATTAGAAGCCACTAAAGAAGATAAAAATAGTGGTAGTGTAAATGCAGCATACTACGGGTTACAAGGTAATATCAAAGATGGGGGTAATAAATGGGCAATTATAACCTCAGATGAAAAAGTATTAGGGTATCTTAGCAAATATATTCCATACGATAAAGTTCAATTATTGGCAAAAACAATAAAAGTAAATAAATGTAACAGTATGGAGCAACTTAAAGAAGCAGTAGATAGAGCTGAAATTGCCTCAGAATACTATAAAGGTAATAATTTACGACGGTCAGTAGAAATTCATTTAAGGGAACAGCCATCAGATATTTTACCAGGTGATACGGTATCTGGAGTCATACGATCCACTAAAATTTCTGATGCTTGGATTCAACTACTTAAATATATTCGGCAAACTGGTATCTTGAGACCTACTGGTTATGATGGTCAATGGCAGGAAGTTTACAATTTATCTGTAGTAATTAACCCTACTCATAGGCTTATTGAATATGAGCCATGGTTGCCGGTTGATAAAGAATTTATACAGGACTATGTACCACAAATTCTAAATGATGCGCCTTATAAAGAAAGCGTTAAATACACTTATGGGCAGCGTATTCGTAGTTATTTTGGGTATGACCAGGTAGAGCAAATCATAAATAAACTAAGTTTAGAGCCTGATGCAGCTAGTGCTGTGATTAGCTTATGGGATGTAGAAGACCATGTGAAAGGTGGCAGTCCTTGCTTAAATCATATTTGGTTTCGTATCTCTGAAAATACTATAAGCATGAATGCGTTATTTCGTAGTAATGATATGTTTGGAGCATGGGTAGCAAATGTCATGGGTTTATGGCACCTACAGTTACATGTATTAGATGAATTAAACAAACGCAATAATTGGCATCTAGAACCAGGTTATCTTTCCACTAATTCCCTAAGCGCACACATATACGATGACTGTTTTGAGAATGCTGATAAAATTATCCAAACTCAATCTAAATCAAATCGTAATTTTTACGACACAGTGGGCGATTTTGTGATACAATATGATGGAGGTATAAAAGTAGAAAGGATACATCCTGATACTAAGGAATTAATTAAAACTTATACTGGTAAATATAAGAAAGTGCTACATCAAATTTTAGAGGATTGTTACTGGGTAGATCCTAGTCATGTAGCTTACCTATCAGTAGAATTGTACAAATGTTCTAAGGAGAAAAATGGATACACTCAAAGTTAGACAAATCTTGAGCGAACAATTGAAAGATAAACAAAAGGATTATATTCTAAACTCCCTTCATAAGTATTCGGGTGAAATTGAAATCAAAGTAATATTGAATCCTGAAGAATATTTTACAAATCTTATTCTCCATCAATGTAAATTTGATTCTGACGATTTAGAAGATGATGATGATTATGAGTATTTATACCTAGATACTCAAGCTACATGTTTGATTGGGGATACAAAATTTTATAAATTTTATGATGATTATTTAGATAGTAATTTGTATGTAAATATGAATGACTACATAAATGAACACGGAGAAATTGAACAAAGTATGTATCCGTGTGATTTTAATAAAACTCAAGTATCCCTAATTCAGTACTTTTATAAAACTAATAAGGGTGAGAATAGTGAATCAGAAATTTTAATCTATAAACCATAGGACAATTTAAGCGTATCCCTTGACAAACCATTAAGGGTACGCTATACTAAAAATAGGATTGAAATTAAGGAGTATCGAAAGATGAAAACTAAAGTAGACTTTGCTAAAAGACTATCAAGGCTAGAAAAGCTACAAGATTTGTATGTATCTCCACTACGGGATGTGTATCGTAGCCATTACGATCCATTTAAACGTCTGGATGCCAAGTATCGCTACTATCGCGATAATGGGGATACTAAAAATATGGAGAAAATTGAGAAAATTTTCCTAAAACGTGCAAAGACAGAATCAAGGGTACTAATGGATAAGTATCGTGAGTGGTTATATTGTTTTGCTAACAATTACCAAGTCAAATCTAGTCCATTTTGGCATACAGTGGAAAAGGCAAGTTATGGGATGTTTATGACTCAACCTAATCCCGAGTTATCCCGTAAGCGCTATGCTGAATCTGTAGCTAAATGGATTCAAAGTAAGGGATTTGAAGCAACTGTAGAAAAATACGGCGATAAATGCTATCGTATTGATGCTATGATTGATGAGACTGATTATGAAATTTTACAGTACCAAGAAACAATGGAGGAAAAACTACAGCACCTATGGAAATCAGGTGTTAATCCTAAAACGGTCTATCCTAATATAGATTTAGAAGTACTACAAGATTCAATGGATAAGGCATTCTACTAAAATTAAATTAGCGTACCCCTTGACAATCCATAAAGGGGTACGTTATACTAGTAAATAGAAAGTTGAAAAATGTAAAGGAGAAATTATGAAACCAATGTTAGCCTATAGTATAACTCCAGAAGATGTAAAACTACCCTGTGTCGTATCTCCTAAAATTGACGGGATACGAGCCATTGCAGGTAAAACTGGACTATTCTCTCGTAAGTTAAAGATTTTGCCCAATAAACATTTGCAATTCCTATATAACCATCTAGAGATGGATACGTATGCATTTGATGGTGAAATTACAATAGGATTTCCTTTTGAATTCGAGTATAATTATAATGCCATTCAATCAGCCGTTATGAGTCAAAATGATAAAAGAGCCTTATGGGTATATAATGTGTTTGACTTATACGATAATCCTAGTGATTATTTTTTACAGCGTGCAAATAAATTAGAAAGTATTCTACAATATAATTATAATGAGTCTATTGATGACCATGGTAAACTTATCATAAGAACTGTCCCACAAATTGTTTGTTATACTCGTCAAAATTTGATAAATTATGCTGAAATGTTTATAGATAAGGGCTATGAGGGAATTATGACTCGTAGCCTGTACTCACCATATAAACACGGTCGTAGTACTAAAAAGGAACAATATTTGTGCAAAATTAAAAAGTACATGGAAACTGAATGTAAATTAGTAGGAGTTACACAATATCAAGAGAATTTATCAGAGAGCTTTTTGAATGCTTTGTCTTATAAGGAAAAACATCAATATAAAGAAAATGTTAAATTCCATGAAAAAGTTGGGTCATTAGTATTAGAACATCCCAAACATGGAAAAATATACGTAGGCACTGGATTAAATGACAAACTAAGGGAACGAATTTGGCAGTATTTTGACCAGTTTCAAGGTCAAACTGTAAAAATCAAATATTGGGGCATCACTAATCATGGAAAACTAAGATTTCCAGCTTTTGTTGGCTTCAGAAATACTAACATCGATTAAGTTAAGCTCAGCTAAGCGTATCCCCTTGACAAACCTATAAATAGAAAGTTAAAGATAGAGGTTAAAGTAATGGAAAATAAAAGGCTTATAATTATCGAAGGCGCTGACAGATGCGGTAAGAGTACAATTGCCAACCATTTAGAGCTATTATATGGGTACCGCAAATATCACTTTTCCGAACCATTTGATGCAAATTTATTGTATGATTTTCTAAATGTAAAATTTGATACAAACATTGTATTCGACAGGTCGTGGTTATCGCGTATCTTCTATACTGTGATGAGGGATAATTTCTACCCTTATAAAGCCATACAGCAAATTCAGCAATTAGAGCAAATCTTTATAGAAAATGGTTATGATATCCATTACTATATGGTTTACAGAAATTGGGAAAGTGTGGTACAATATCATATAGATGAGATTGCTAATGGTGATTCATTATCCTTACTGCAACGACATAAGGAACATTTAGGGTGGGTGCCATTTGCATACGTAATTGAACAGTATTTGAATTCTAAAATAGGAGTTATCAATGGATTTGAAGACATCAGCAAAAAAAGAAGCCATAGCATTTGTGAAATCTTTAACGCCAAAAGAAGTGTACATACTATGCAATTTCTACGGTCTGTTGGGTTTTGGCAGAAGCAGTGTAAAGGAAATCAGTAATAAATTAGGAGTATCTACCACAAACATAGATAATCGCATTAAACGCATATTGAGTAAATTAAATTATTCAGATTATAATAATCTAAGGGAGTACATCAAATGCCTATACATGTAAAAACACCAATCACAATAGTAGATTTTAGAGTTATGTCATGGAAAATTTATAGTTTTATTTCCTCACTATCCATAGAAAATGACAAAGTTTTTAAAAATGTAGTAAAAAGCTTATGGGTAAACATACTTAACCGTGGTCCTGACTGCATGGATTATTTTGAGTCTACGGTTATAGTAGTAGACGATGATGGAAATACTAAACCATACTGGAGAAAAGACGTATTTCCAGACTACAAACAAAACAGGAAACAAAAACCAGACTTACTGGGCACCATCTCGTCAATCGGTTTAGAATACGTCACTAATCCTAAAAATCTGATTCATTATATCAGTTACCCTGGATTTGAAGCTGACGATTTAGCAGGCGCTTTAGTACTCTGTAAAAGGCTGTACGAAAACACAAAATATAATAGGCATATTTACCTATACACTGTGGATTCAGATTGGATGCAACTGGTAAGCAACGGAGTGACGTGGATTAATTCAGGACCATGGGAACCACGCATAAGAAGTACACAGGAGACTATTAAATGGACTAAGAAAAGGCTAAAAAGAGACATTCAAGCACCATCTGAAATAGTGCAAATCAAATCAGAGCAAGGCGATAATAGTGACAATTTACCACCTAATTGCGATCCAGGTTTGATTGACTTAGTCAACCCCCTTTACAAAACCTACCATTTTGAGTTACTATGGAATAGGATTAAAAGGGCATACCTAGACCCACATCCTAGTAACCAAATCCATCATTTAGAAAAAGCAAAACAGTACTTGACAAGTAAAGGCATAGGTGTTAATATATGAGTATGCAGCTATACGAGAAAATTAAAAGTCACATAGATAGAGTTAATATAGGGTATTTATATGAGACCCCTGATTTGTTAAATGATGTGTATTTAGAGTGTGTGGAAAAAGGCATAAGTTCACATACTGGTATCAAGAAAATAATCAAAATCAAAGGGAATAAAAAATATAAAGAATGTATACCTAAAGCATACAACTCTGAAAAATACGATTTAATAGAGAATTTAGAAGATAGTCATTGTTATGAACAAGGCATAAAAATAGATTTTCTAGATTTGTTAGACGATGCATTTTTTGAAGTATACGAAAACAAACAAAAATTAAAGGAGATTTTATTACATGAGACTTAATACAAAAGGAAAATATGGTAAAGGAGACAAAAAACACTGTAATCCTGAAACTACTACTTACGTTAATTTACAAAATAAGTTCAATATGGCTAAAACTTACGTAGCTGGTGTATTGGTAGTATCTAAGGAAAACCGTAAAAACAATACCCTGAAAGATGAAATTGGCTCTAAAGTAAAAAGGAATGCTATTCTAGAAACCAGGCACGTGCATCTATTAGAGTTAATTATTGATTCACTACATGAAATTATGGGGTATATCTGGCTACGTAAGAACAAAAAACAAGGAAATACTAAATTTTTAGACAAATGCTTATTATATGTAGAAGATGAGCTAGACAACTATTTATTACCCTACTCAGATAGCCATCCAGAATTTATCACTTTTTATTCCAACTTGGCTCACGAGTTAGAGAAAACTACATCTTTTATAAGGGTAGTAGAGGGGGAAATCGGGTCTGACTACTATAATGATTTAGGTATTGACAGAGAAAAAGTTCTAGCCTATATTAACAGACTTTCCACCTTGACATTTTGGATGGCTAGCTATTATAATGAAGATGGTAATTCTAAATATTGGAAAAAATTTAAAGATTTTAGATAGGCGTATCCCTTGACAAACTAAATCCATTTCGTTATAATATAGGTAAGATTTAAATACAAGACCAACCGGCAAATTAAATACAACTACATTAAGCTTAATTACCCTGGTTCTAAACGCTGCTATAAAAGCTTTAGTAGCAATACCAAGTTTAGTGGTAAGCATACCTATCAGTTGTAAAGTCTATAAAAGAATTTTGCCACCCCCTTGACAAATCACACAGAGTACGTTAACCTAAAAATAGGTTTCAAGCTAAGCACAGCTAAAGGAGAAACAATCATGGCTCTAAAGAAATTCACAGTATCCATTTCCAATGAAGACCAAAACCTAGCACTATTGCAATGTAAAAATTACAACGCGAACTTTAACCCATTTAGCTATAAAGAACTACCCAAAAAGAATGTGGCTAAATCCCTTAAAATGCTAGAATTCTGTTTAAAGGGAGATTATCCTAACGATGATGATACCATTCTAGCAGTCAAGGCTGAGAATGGGATATATTCCAAATTCTATGGTCCCATGGTGCTTAAAAAAGAAGACCAGCTAGGAATTCAAATCTTTGATCGCTTTTATCCACTAAGTTTAAATGATGGTAATATCACGGGGGAACACATCCCAGAAAGTGTGGAAGTGTCCGTTGAATTTGAAAAAGTGACATTCAATGACTTTGAGAATGTCATAGTCAAGTTTAGCATTTTCAATGAAGATGCGGATACACTAGTATCTATCTACGTGCCAGTAAAATGGGTTGACTTTAAAAATCAACCAGAAGTAGAATTAGTTCAACGTTATTTGAAAAAGAATCCCACTAAACTACTAGAGTATGTAGGAGAAAAAGGCAAAGGGGGTGATAATCTACCAACTATTAAACTAAAACAGCTTGAGATTGGTGACAAATTCCAAGTAGTAGATTATCAACACATAAAATTCCAAAATCGTCAGGCTTTTCTACTAACCATTATTCCTGATAGCACTTCAGGGTATTATTATCCTAATCCTGAGTCTGAAGATACGGAACAACTACCTGAAAAATTCAAAGTATGGTCTAATACTGAATTGCTACGTTATCTATCCTCTAATCCTGTTATTGATGAAGATAATCCTGCTTCATTGCTTATACGGGATAAGAAGAAAACTTCCAAAGGGGTTTCGGTATCAACTCCACTAATCATTAGTGAAACATCTTTCAACGATGACGACGAGGATGAATTAGATTTTGACTTCTAGTCTCTAAATTTGCTAAAATGTAGGTAGGTATCATACCTACCTACTTTCCATCTCTGTTCACATATTAAAGGATAAAGTTATGGAATTTGTTTTAAACCCCAATGAAGTAGATAACAACACCCAGCAACCTGAAAATTCATACGGACAAGGTACAGGTAAAGAAAAACAGGAAGGTTATTCTATTTACTATGATTTTATTAAATTTTTAAAGAAATCTGATTTTCTATGCTACTCTTGTCCTTCTGGTCCTTGGTCTAAGCATCAAGTCAAAATGTTGAAAAATTTAACAGATATAGTTTTTAAAGATTTAATCATAAAAGACGATGACTTTAAATATTGGGGTAAATTAAAAGATAAAGAAGAATATAAAGAATTTCAAAAAACAGTACTAAAAGGTTTAGAAATACGTCCAGAATCAGGAAAATTATGGATAAATATTGTTACCCCAAATAAAGATAACAAGTTAGCAAATATGGGTATACAAGATTATAAACAAACAATAGAAAGCAAGTCACATCATTGTTTAACTCCAAGCCAAACCTTAAATGAGCCTTTCCCAGAGAAAAACCAACAAGTAGCACCTGTATCATGGATACCAAATAACGAATGGTTTCCTAAGTCAGTGAAAGATTTAACGATAGATGATATTTGCACAATGGTTCCACGCCATGAAAGGCGTATGTTATCACTTGCTATAGGTAGGGCTATCATTGGTAAAGGGTATGAATACACTGCAAACGGGAATTATATCCCGAACCATACATTTCGTAGTTGCTGTGTTATACTAGGAGAACCAGGCATAGGTAAATCTACCTTTTTTGAGTATCTTTTCAATACATTAAAGAAAGTAGGTTACGATGTGTCTACCTTTAATGATATTAACTCTCGTTTTAATATGTCAGAAGTAGCAACCAGTGACATCATCTATAAGGATGACATTTCCAGTAACCCATTAGCTAAATTTTTACAAAGTGAAACTGCAAAAATCATTATCACATCTAAGGGGTACTTACGTTGTGAGGAAAAGGGAGAAGATGCAATCGATATACCACCAAAGGGAGTATTATTCATTAATGCTAACGAATTTAACCCACGGTCTATTTATAGTATTGACCCCGGCATGGCTGATAGGGTGAAAATCATTAGTACATACACCAAAAGTGAGATTGATAGTTTATCTTACAATTCTGAACTTAGTTACTATCCTGAAAAAAGGATAAAACAGTTAGCTGAAAAATGCAATGTATCCACTACCACCATTATGTTATGGTATTCAAGGCTATGTGCTGACTACTTCTATGAAATTATATCCGAACAAACAGAAAACAAACTATACAAAGAAGTTTCGTATTTGACTATTAACTTACGATACACTTTAAGGAAAGATACAACTACCCAAATTCTATCATATCTAATATTTCAAGTAATGTTAATTGAAATAACCTCTAATGAATCTTTAATTGATTGGAATAATATGAAGAATAAAAATATATCTTCCATTAATTGGGGAAAATTATTTAAATTAATTCAATCAGATAATAGTATAGCCTTTAATACTGAGTCAATAAATTATCTTAAATCTCATTATTATTCTGATGAGAACTGGTTATATAGTATCCATCCATACATGGGATATTCTTGGCTATCTCTACCACACTATAAAAAGGTTCTAAATAATGCCATACAAAAAGATTCTACAGAATTAGAAGACCCAAATTTACTAGAGACTTTCTTTAAAGAATTGAAACCTTACGATTGTACTGAACTTCAAAGTGATTTAGGATGGCTTAACAAAAGTTGGCAAAAGGTATCCTATGATTTAGATTATTTGCAAGAATTAGCCTTAGATGCAAGTGTAAATTTAAGCTAAGATTAGCTAAGCGTACCCCTTGACAAAATCCATGGGGTACGTTATATTGAAAATAGATTGTAAATCTAAAGGAGATTTAAAAATGCTTAGTTGGGTAGGTAACAAATATAAACTAGCACCTAAATTAAATGGACTAGTACCAGGGGATACTAAACAGATTTTCGAGCCTTTTTGTGGCTCAATGTCTTTTAGCATATACCACCTCAAAAATATAGACAAATTTAAACGAATTTTTGCAGGTGATATAAACTCAGAATTAATTAATTTTTATAAGCAAGTTTACCATTATCCAGACAGGTTACAAGAAATCTTAAACAAACTTAAATACCTTTACGAGTCTTTAAGATATAGTGACAAAAAGTACATGTACTATAAAAATAGGGAAATATTTAATTTTTACAAGATAGAGTATCCCCAATTATCCCCTGAATCCAAAATAAACCTATACGATACTGAGTTTTCAGATATAGTAACCATAGACTCTAAAAGCGGTTCTAAACTTGAACAGGCTGCACGTTTCTATTTCCTAAATAAGATTTGTTTCAAAGGGCTTTATCGAGAAAATCAAAAAGGCTATTTTAATGTCCCTTTTGGTAACCGCGAATCTTTCCATGTACATGATTTTGAGTACTACTCAGATTTATTCTGTAATACCTATTTCATGAATCTGAATTTTAAAGAAATGTTAAGAATCGTTGGATATAAAGATTTAGTGTATGTAGATCCACCATATAAACCAATGAGTAAAAATACTCAATATGTATCCTATAATCAAAATAAATGGAATGATACAAATCATCAAGAGTTACATGAGTATTTATCTATATTGACAGGTAAAGGGGTTTATGTTATGCTAAGTGGACAAAACGTGGATTATCTGAGTGCCCTATATAAAGACTGGAATATGCTAAATGTGAATGGAGTTTATAGGGGTATAGGTAGTCGGACTAAAGATGAAATCATCTTGACAAATTTCTAATTTCAGGGCATATTTAAAGGGTGGGATTATCCCACCCTTAGTGTAGTATTAAAGGGTATATAAAATGAAACTAAATAGTTATCAACAAGAAATTTTGAAGAAATTCAAGAGTAGTGATTCTTCACTTAGTATCAAAGCACTAGCTGGTACAGGCAAGACTACTACTTTAATTACCTTGATTCAAGAAAATAAAGGTAGCTTTGTAGCGCTAGCGTATTCTAAAGCTACTGCAGAAACCTTAAAATCAAAATTGCCCTTACAATCAAACAATATTAAGACCAGCTACTCAATTGGCTTATCTATCCTAAAGAATAATTATCCTGATGTGAAAGTAGACGCAAATAAATTTGACAAAATTTACAGGAAAATCAAAAAAAGTGATTTATATTTCAAATGTACTGGTAATTTATATCCAGAGTATGACAGCATCTTAAAATCAGAAGCACAAATGGCTTATAAACATTGCCTTTTAAATTTAACTTTGGATGCATCATGGTTACTTTTAAATCTAAATAAAGATGAAAAGAATTTTGTGTGTGAACTAATACCCCGTATTCATAAAGAAAGTATTAAGAATAAAAACATGAAAACAATATCATTTGAGGAAATGATAAGTCTACCATACTTCCTAGATATACCATCCCACATCAGAGTAAATACAGTATTCATAGATGAGTCTCAAGACCTATCTAAAGCTCAATTAGATATAGTAAAAAGACTTAATCCTAATCGCGTTATCTCAGTTGGTGACCCAAACCAAGCTATCATGGGCTTCGCTGGTGCTAATTTTAATAGTTTCTTTGATATTGAGAATCATTATCATGCATTACGGTTACCATTACCTGTTAATTATCGTTGTTCTATAGCAGTAATTGAGAATGCAAAGCAATTGCAACCAGAATTACAATACCATGAAAATGCACCAAAAGGCTCAGTAAACAAAATAGATAAAACAGAATTGTACAGTGTATTAGATAAGTATGATAAAGTGATGATACTATGCAGGACCAATATGCTATTGATACGTCTATCGCTAAGTCTGGTAGACATGGGGTACAAATTACACCATAAAAGGGGTAAATCATTGGAATTTTTAAAAGGTATAGTAAATCGTGGTAAAAAGCAATATTCATGGAAAATGAAAAGGGTATTTTTCAATGATTTAAAAGAAGATGCCATTGAATGTAAGAATCCTTTGCAATATGATGCAGCTGACCTACTAGAATGGCTATCTCAGGATAGTAAATCTTGGAATAATCTACAAAATAAACTAAAATCTCTCTTTACAAATGACCGAGAAAATGCTAATATAGTATTGAGTAGTATCCATAGTGCTAAAGGAGATGAGCATGAAAACGTAGTGCTATGGGGTGATAACTTAATCCCTCATAAACTATGCATAACCCAACAAGAACTACAACAAGAACAAAATTTACTTTACGTGGCTAGTACTCGTGCTAAAGTAAATCTATTTAAAGTTTCTCTATAAGCTAAATTTTAAAGTATGTGCCCTTATAACCAATATTAGGATACATACCACCTGAGACTAAATTAAGCGCCAAAATACCCCTAAATTTTTGAACTGGGAGAACAAATGAGTATCAATAGAAAGCAATGGTTAAATGAACAAAAAATCCTACCTGGATCTTTTACATATTTTAAAGTTCTAGGTTTAGAAGATGATGTATTTAATGATTTGATGGAAGTGGTATACGAAAATCAAGTAATAGATTTAAATATATCTGATTGGTATGTTTACGTAACGCACGTAGATAAAAACGGAGACAAATATATTAACAAGATATGGAGTTGGTAAAATGAGACAAACGGATATAGCAACGATAATTGCAATAGTACTAGTTATTAGTGGATGCTGGTATATGCTAGTAGAAAGTCCTGATTGGATGTATCAAGAAAATACCCACAATAAAGGAGAATAAAATGGATAATGAGCAAAAATTTATATTAGCTTTACTTGGAAACATATTATCTTTCCTAGTAGTTATAGCAATACTATCTCTATTCGGTTTATGTGTTAAGGTAGACGTACCTTTCTATGAAGTAAGACTAGGCAAATGTGAGAGGATATCTAAATGAAATTTAAATTTAGTTTATCATTAGGATTAATTATATTATTAATAACTAGTGTTTCTCAGTGTAGAAGTAAGAACCAAATACAATCAAAAGTAAATTTCATTTTAAATGAAAATATACAAAAGATTAGTAATTGGGAAACAGCTAAATTAACTACCCTTGCTATTGTCAATATTTCGGAAACAAAAAGTATTAGTACTTTAGCTGGAAATATGCCCATAGGTAAATTAGAAATTGCTTATCAAGCTTCCGGTATAGTTTATGCTGGCTTTGATTTAGAAGATGAAGTGAATATTTATAAAATAGGTAATATTACCTATATTGATTTACCTGCACCAAGGATTCTATCAGTGGAATTAGACCACGATGAAAGTGAGTTGATTATGGAAAATCATGTTTTCATTTCTCCTAGTGAAGGGGATTTGGTACTAAAAGCACAAGAAATGGGTATGCAAAAACTACGAGATATAGCTTGTGATAAACAACTACTAGATACAGCATCTGACCAAGCTGAAACTTTGATTAAACAATGGATGGATTCTAAAGTAGTAGTAACTATCCCTGATAACGGAGATTGTATGTAAATGCCACAACCCTTGACAGTATTTATAAGCTGCGTTATAATGGAAATAGATAAGCTTAAGGAAATTAACCCCTAGTTTGTCTACCACTAAGATTAGTAGTAGGATTAAATTTAACATAAATATAGGAGAAATTATGAGTATGTTTGAGCCAATGTTTCGTAAGACTAAATTCACGTTAGCAGGTTGTATTGTAGATGGCTTCAAAGATTATTTAGGCAATCACTATATGGATAACTCACAAGTAGCAAATTTGATTGGTAAAAGTGAACAGTCTTCTCGTAAATTTTGGCAATCTAAATCTTTTAAATCTGACCGTAAAAAGCAATATAATACAGACTCTGAATCCAGTGTGCAAGGGGAACAGATCGACCGTCATTTTCCTTTAAAAGTACGGCTAACCGACAACCATCACAGTTTAGTACCCACTGATTGGGTGGTAAAATATATCCGTCATTGGGATCGTAAAGACAATGAATACGCTCAAGTGCTAATCAATAATCTAATGGAACAATCATTAGATGCACGCATTGATGACGCATTTGGTGAATTAGATTTTGAAAAACTAGCAGCTAAAAAAGATGCTGAATTAGCACTGGCATACGAACGAATTCATCACGCTGATAAATACCGTCAGCTTATGACCATTTGTGAAAGTCATGGATTAAATATCCAGAAAATTAACGACATTGTAATGATTCACTTAACGGGGTGCCATACTAAGCATTTTGAAATTAACCATAAAGACAACGTCAAGATGTCTCTACCTTATGCCAAGAGTAAGCTAGGGATTAAAAGCAAAAATAGCTATACTATTGATGACGGATTCACTCCATCAATGATGGATTATAATATCCTTAAATCACGTAATTACATCTTACAAAAACTTATTAACAAATTGTATTGTGTCAAACGTGGTACTTGGAATTATGACCAAGTGCAAAATTGGTTACAAGCTAAAGTAAAAGTATAAGGTAGGTGAAATAAAAGGGGGGTAGGTAAATATGCCTATCCCTAAATAATATTAACCATGAATACAAACAACAGTGTGGAATATAAAGTGCAAAAGTATTATGCAGAAGTATTGCAGGGAGAAATGGAGACGTATACAGAAGCAGGTCATGTAGATATAGAAACAGACAGTCATGTTATCGAAGTGAAGACGTATAAGAAGTGGAAGTATTCTTTGGGACAATGTTTAGCTTATGCTCATTGTACAGGCAAAAAACCAGCAATGATTTTATATGACCATGCAGAATTTCACAATTTTGAATTAATTCAAGAGATATGTGAAGATTTAGGAGTAGAAGTTTATTTGTCAGAAGTTTGACAAAAGTATAAAGATAAGCTATACTAGAAATAGGTAAAAATAGAGGAGAAAAGTATGGAATTCAAACCATCATACTCAAAATTAGGTTTCCCAATGATACCAGAATCATTAAGGCAACAATTATTTGGGGATAATAATGAATTATCTAAATTAGACTACCGTTTAATTAAAGATGAATTTCCAGAGTATTTTAAATTTCCACCTAATTATGAGCAAATCGATCCATTTGATATGGTTATTCCTAAACTTAGTTTAGATGAATATATTGAAAGGATAGACTCTAAGTATCAGGAAATCAAACAGGAATTAATAGATTTTGCATCTAGAAATATCCCAGAAAAGCCATCATCAAGGGAAATTATCAGGGAAAGTGGATGGATTAGATACAAACCAATAGAACAAGGTAATATATTCACCTTGGAAGATGACCAAGAATCTAAATATCAAATTGAGAGTGTAGAATACCCATTAGAGCGAATCTTAATTATTGACGTTGAAACATTTGTAAAAAGTAGAACAAATGCTCCTGTAATGGCTGTATGTGTATCTTCTGAGGCGTGGTACTTTTGGTTTAATCCATCTGTTTTGAAGCCATCGATACCATTTTCAGAAAACTTAATCCCAGTAGGACACAACAAAATCATCATCAATCACAATGTAAAGTTTGACACATCAAAATTCAAGGAAACTTACGAGATAAGCAACAACAACTATTACCTAGATACATTGTCAATGCATGTAGCTATATGCGGTATGTCTACAAAACAGCGACTAGCATATAAGGCACACAGGTCAGGAAAAGAAGTGGGGGCAAGCAAATGGGCTAATAAGACGAGTGAAAACTCTTTGGTAGAGGTATACAATCACCATGTAAATCCTTTACAAAAATTAAAATCTAAAGATAAGAAAACGAGAACAATCTTTGAGAATGCGAATCATCATCAAGAATTCTATAAGAAGTTAGACGAGTTGATTTACTATACATTATCTGACGGTCAGATAACCTATGATTTAGCTAAAGTGCTAATCCCAAAATATTTCAGGTATCAGCCTAGTAGTATTACTTTGGGTGGACATCTAGAGCTTAATAAGTGCATTTTACCTATAATTGATAATTGGTATCAACATCTACAAGATATTGAGCAAGTATATGTTCAAACAGTAAAGGAAAATGAAGAAAACCTATATAAACTAGCTAAAGATTTAGTGGACAGTTTTATGGATGGTTCTCTGACTAAAGAACAAATAGAAAAAGATCCATTTTATTCTCAATTAAGTTGGAAACCAGCTAAAACAGGAAAAAATAAGGGCTATCCAGAGTGGTGGCGTAAGACTAAGAATATTTCCACAAAATCAGATTTAGCGCCTATTTTATTGCGTATGCGTTGGCGTGGTAGTCCACTATATAAATCAAAGGATAAAGGTTGGGTGTATCCTAGTGATGAAAGTAGTACTAATCCAATATGGATTGAAGATGGTAAAATACCAAGTGGATGGTATTCTAGAGTGCCACATAAAGATGGTGATAATGCCAACTGTGGAAATCCATTAGGTAAAGATTATATTGCTTGCATGGAACGTGGTGATTTATCATCTGACGATCCACAATGTAAAGATTTCTTAGAGAAAGCCAAATCGGTAGCTTACTGGGTAGCCATACGTAAACGAGCATTAAGTTATCATCCTCATAAAGGTAAAATGCCAAACGGTCAGACTGTAAACCTAATCGAACCGGATCTATTGGTACATGGTACTGCATCAAGACGCATGGTGGAGTCGTTATGGCTAACAGTAAGTTCTACCAAACCAAATATAATAGGTTCTGAGATTAAGGGATTAGTAAGACCACCAAAAGGATATAAATTTGTAGGTAGTGATTTCGATTCTCAGGAGATGAAGATTGCAGCGTATTTTTCAGATGCTTTAAAGTGGGGTGAATTTGGAAGTACTCAGATGGGTTATACTACAATTATGGGAGATAAATCTCAAGGTACAGACAGTCACACTCTACTAAGTAAACAAAGTGATTTACCCCGAGATGTAGCTAAAAAGCTAAACTTTCAGATGTTATATCTATCCGGTGTGAAAGGTTGTGCGAGTACCATTAAACAATACCGTCCAGACTTATCTGATGATGAATGCCGTAATTTAGCAAAGAAAGTAATGGAAATACGGCAAGGTAAAAAGACTTATAAGAACGGCAATGTGCATTACTATGGTGGCAGTGATAGTGAAGCTTATAACTTAATGATAAGGATTTGCAATAGGTTACCATTACCATACCATTTAAAGCATCTATCTGCATCTGATACAGCACGTCTACCGATATCTAAAGCAGCTATATCAGATGCAATAAGTGTAGATTCATGTGGAAGTGAGTATTTAACATCTCGTGCTAACTGGACAATACAAAGTACAGGTGTGGATATCTTACATTTATTTACTGTAATCCTTAAAGATTTATATGAATACCATAATATAGATGGATTTCTGGTACTTCCTATCCATGATGAGTTATGGACATGCATAGATGAAAACCAAGTAGATATTGCTGCATGGTGCTTTCAAATTGCTCATCTATATACATGGGCGATATTGGCTAAACAATTAAATTTCACCAATTTACCTTGGCATTACCTATTCTTTTCAGAGGTTAATATTGACAATTGTTTGAGAAAAGAAGTAAATCAGAGTCAATATAGCCCCTCTAATACTCAAGATAAAGTAGAAAACGGTTATACTATCTAATAAACTTAAGGCACCCATTATAATAGGTGCCTTTTTTCTATCTACAGATTGCAGCAAAAATGCCATACTATGATGGAAGCAGCTGAATAACTTAATATCGCTTTGATAATGAAATCTAGTACAGCCATTTCTTTCTCCTTAATTTGTCTATCTTTATTTGTACCACTTTCTTTATTTTTTGTCAACCCTATCTATACATAAGATTTACTTATGGAAAATTTTTCTTCTATAAATTTACTTAATCCTACCCTTAATAATGGCTATAATCCAGGTATATGGGGAGTTTCAGGGATTTTAGTCAAGTGTTGACAGTAGATATGGTATTGGTTACTATGTAAATAGAAAGTTCAAACAAACCCGCAAAGGAGCAAAAGACCATGACTACTACAAATTTCAAGTTCGGCGTAGAAATTGAATTTCATGTAAAAGCTTCCAAATATGGCACAAATAAAGTACAAGCATGTAATAAAGTAGCCGAAATACTACGCCAAAACGGAGTAGCTTGCAATGATTATCATTATACTCACAGGGTGAGTGAAAACTGGAAGATTATGCAAGATGGGTCTGTAGGTAATCCCAATACTTTGGGATTAGAGGTAGTCAGCCCTATTCTGTACGGTTTAGAGGGCATCAATGAAGTCAAAAAATGCCTACATGTTCTAGACCACATAGTAAGGGCAAAAGTGAAGAAAGATTGCGGGATTCACGTCCACTTTGACGCTGGTGGCATAAGTGTACCACAAATTTGGAACATTTATAAATCTTATGCCCGAAATGAAGATGTATTTGATATGATTATGCCTGACTCAAGGAAACTGGATAACAATGAATATTGCCTACCTTTGACATACCAAGTGGAACATATGGAGGAGATATTCACGCCTAACACAATACACGCACTACGATGCATTATAGGTACTGGTCGTTACTATAAAGTGAATTTACAATCGCTATTTCGTCAAAATACCATCGAATTTCGTCAGCATAGTGGATCTTTGAATGGAGAGAAAGTGGAAAATTGGATAAAATTATTGTACAGTTTCATCCAAAACTTCAGGAATGGAGAGACTGTAGACGGTAGCAAGTGGGATCGCCTTAACAAAATCCTATCTGGCAACATTAATACCACTACCACTACTACGACAGTACCTGAAACCCCTACTAAAATAAGAGATTTAAGGCAAGCGGTTAAGCGATACTTCACTAACGAGGAGGTACGGGATATTGCAGAATCCTTGGGTGTAGGTACTGATCTCCGATATAAGGATACATGGACAGCAGTTTATAATAGAATCTTTAATAATCGGTCTTCTACCTCAACTCAGTCTGCATCAGAACCATACACAGAATTTGCCAATAATTTGGTACCTTTCTATACTGCTAGGGCTCAAGCTCTCAGCTACTAAATTAAAAGTTCTCTCTATGCCCCATAGAAAAGCCAATACAGCTTAGTTGATACCCTTCAGGTGGTATCAATCCTGAAAGCCAAACTAAGCCAAAATGACCTCAAATTTAAGGAGCTATAGAACTAAGCTATATTGGCTTTTCTATAGCCAATAGAGAGAACTTTTAGCATACCACCTAAGACCATAGTTAAAGACCAAAATACCATCAAATTTTAGGAGTGATAGAACAATGAAACTATACAGCATTTGGGAACCGGATAGAGTATTTAGTGGTAGAAATAGCCATGAGATATTGCAAGACTATAGAGGCTATACTCCATTCATCACCTGTAATATGGAGCAGTATGCCAAGTTTCTATCAAAGCAGTACAGTAGATTTGAGAATGAAGAAATACCAGAATCTATCCACGGTGTGGTTTGTGCGTTGATCGCATTAAACTACTGGATAATTTTGGATGATTAAGGCATTTAAGTAGAACTTATAGTAAATTAATCCTTAATAAGTTCTACTTAACTATACCTAAAATAGGCTGAAATATAGACATAGAGGGAATTTCAGAATTTTTCTTAAATCCCCTTGACAGTAAGATGAAACTACGTTATATTGAAAATAGAAAGTTTAGAAACAGGAGCAAATCACTATGTCTACTCTAAAAACCAACAACAAACAACTAGCAGCCCGTAAACACGAGCAGTATAATAAAATTTTGACCAAATTATACAACTACATTGATGCACTAATTCCTACCGAGAGTATAGGTATTCACGATGATGCCACATACGCCCAATTACAACCATACCTGGATAAGGCAAGGGAATATGAATATGATTTGGTTGACCTAGACATTGACCCAATACAAGAAAGCATGACTCGGGTAAACAAAGATTTGCCCAAGTTAAGGAAAATGATAAAAAAATTGAGTGCATTAAAAAATGAAATTCTACAAGAATGGGAAAATCTCGATAGTGATATCCCTGAAGAGGCACAAAATATTTCCCAAAATTTCTACCATGAATATCAGATATTAGAGGAGATTGACAACCAAATCGAAAATGACCCCCTTAATAACTGCTCCCTAAAAATGAAGGAACTTAAACAAAAGTTATATCATTATTTTGGGGTATCCAATACTAAGCAACTGAAACAAGAGTTGATTAGTAAAGGATATTGCACAACTACCGGTGATTTCAGAACTAAGCGAACTTGGATAGTGTACTATCGGCGGTTTATACTAGGGCATGATATCCCTGTTCAATATAGCAACACACTGTAGCTTAGCTAAGCCTATGTGTCCTTTATCCAGGTTTAGGACACATACCACCTGATACCCTAATCAAACGCCAAAATACCATCAAATTTTAGGAGTGATAGGACAAATGGGAGAAATACAAAAGTACCAAGATGACTCACAGAATGAAGAAAATGCGTACGAAATGATTGACGCTGAGATTGCAAAAGATAGTCAATTAGCGAATAATCTTGAAAAAGCCATACAAAATGATCCCAAAGTAGCATCTGAATTAAGATTAGCAGCTTATAATCAACAGAAGCAGTTAGAGTTAATCGCTAAGCTAAGAGAATCTGGGGACAATGGCAATGTGATAATTAACAATAATTTTTACATTAACAATAGTGTGAATAATTCTCATAACTCTACAGACAATAGTCGTAGGTCATATCAAAGTAAACGTTATAGAGTAGGTATGAATGAAAATGAAACAGTGGTAGCATTAATATACATACTATTAGTCACAGCTTTAATAGCAGCATTAGCAGAATTATCTGGAGTAGGAAATGGCGGCACCAAAACAGAACAAAACAGAGGAAATGTTGAACAAACAGAACCAGCAGAATCAGAATCAGAATAAAGGGGGATTAATGTTTCAGGGTATTTTATCAGATTTATCTAAATACGTATCAATCGGTATGGTGGGTATGGTGGTAGGAACTATTCTGTACAACAATAACCCAAATATGCTAGCATCAGCTGAAAATCTAAGGGGCAGCATTGGTTACCTTGGATTAATTTTAGTATTTACGCCGCTTTTAGATAAAGTTATTACACCTAAGTCAATGCTATTTACCCTTTTTACTTCTACAGGTATAGGTGGTATTCTTTTAGCTTGGTCTTTAGCTATACAAATTACACTTGCCTTTTAATCTAAATATACAAGGGTTATATAAATTAACCCCTAGTTTATATTTTCTATATGATTAATGGAAAGTAGTAAATATAGGTAAATATATGAATATTACAGGATATTTAAAAAATGAGAATTTATTATCCCTGGACGCATATTCGCCAGTAAGCTTAAATAATGGTTTAAACCTTACAGGAGATTTATTTCAATCTGTAGACCCCGAGATCCAGTCTGTAGAAAAACCACCTGATGAAAGTACCGGTACTACAGAACCGGATAATCAAGATTTTAATCCCAAAGCACTGAGCAAACTAACCACAAAACAGGAATATCCATTAGTGGTAACAGTACCAAAGACAAAAGTAAAAGTAGTGAATGGGGATGATTTATCGGACTACCTGGTAAGTTTATCATTATCATTTCCAATAAGCGGTGCCATTGAAGGGGATATATCTCTAACAGGAATACCAAAAGATATAAAAGTAAATGTGGGTAGATTTATTGAAATAAAACAATGCTGGTATAAATTAGATGGTACAGAAAATTGTCTAAGTTTAGGTAAATTTTATGTAATCACATCCCCTAAGACTTATTCTGATACTGATGGTACAATCAATATGGATATTGTGATAGGAGATGAATTAAACTATTTTGGTGAAAGGAACCGAACACCAATTGAATTGTATTGCGGGTCTAGACCTACACAAGTAGGTAAAGCAGCTGAAATATATGCTAAGAGTCATGGTCTGAAAACTAGAAGTTTTCCATCAGGGCATAAATTACCCAATTTAGATGACCAGAGTTTTTCATCTGAATCTCCTTACCAATACCTACAAAGTTTATATGCTCCAGAAAATAAAGATGTGAGATGTGATGCTAACGGTAATATTATTATCAAAAAAAGACCCGATTATGGAGAAAATACCATCCATAAAATCAGTTGGTACCAAGTCCTAGAGCTAGACCCCAGAGTAGCGTATAACTATGAAGAAATTTACCATATTAAAATTAACAATAACTTTACCTTATTAAAATCCATGGATGAGGAGCAAATAAGTTATACTTCAACTACTAGTATACCGTCTAATAAAAAACCATGGTTTAAGGGTGGGTATACTGAGACAGAGACAACTAAATGGATGGTAGGAGAAACCCTGGTACATGAGGAAATACATCAAAAGGGGTATGTACCTACTGTGAATCAATGGTCAGATAATGACCAAAAAGCAGACCAATGTGAAGACGGTACTTTTGATACTAAAACTTCAAACCCTATACCTGTAGAATGGGGAACAGTGAAAAAAGAAACGTATTCTTTGACTTCTCGAAATCACATCAGTGGAGCAAGGTTAGTAGTAAAAGAAGAAAGATGGATAAACGGTAAAAAAGTAGAAAAAGGTACTGGTATCTCTAGTGGTAAATATAAACTTTATGATGGTAAACTAAAATATCAAAAAGATGAATACGAGAATACTCCACAAATTAATCCAGAAGTTTGTGAAAAAGATTATATATACTTACAAACTAAACACCACCATGAGAGATATGGTTTCACAGAGTCAGTGTTTGGATATAGATTACAAGAACAAAAAGTAAACAAATTCGAACCTATCACTAAATCTACTTTAGGCTTAGTGTCTTATATTGGGTCTGGACAAACATGGGAGAAAACCGAAAAAAGGGGGTCGTACTCTGAAGATGACGATACTTTCATTAAGCAACCTGATAGGGTGATAGAAGATGAAGATCCACCTAATAGTAAATGGGTGAGACCACCTAAACAACATATCAATGCTTTTACTGAAGTGAAAGATGATAGAGTTGAAGTGTTTGAAGGTAAACCACAATCTAAAGAAGCTCCTTTTTGTTTCAATATGACACAATTGGAAACTTTTGGGAATAGGTTCCTAAAAGAAAACAATGGACTATCAAAATCTATAGAAATAGTTCTACCTTATCACTATGTTATTTCTCTAGGTGATAGTGTTCAATTTACAGATAAATATAATGAAGTCAAATACTATACCGTTCATAATATTTCTATAAATCAAGAACTTAGTGATAGTGTGAAAACTTTGTTATTACGTAGAGTTGATTATTGACTCTTTTCTCTGTATACGCTATACTATTTTTAGGTCTATCTCTTTTCTCCTATTTAAAAAATGTTATTGAAAATGATTCTCAATTGCATTTTTTAAAAAATAAACCACATCTAATGTATCAACTAAGTAGGTGATAAATTATGCTAAATTATGTTATTGATAAGTACCACTACTATATTCATGAGTCTTCTACACATACATCTAATAAATGTAAAAAACCCAATGTCCGAGTAGTTAAACGTGAAATTGTTTCAAAAATTATTTATGAAGAAACAAATATCCACGTGCCCTCTAAGCTCATGAATAGTCTAGTATTGATGTTTAATTGGAAAGTACCATTTAAAGTAACCCCTGGTATTGCAAGTAACTTTCTCTACCTGAAATACTACACACACCATACTGACTACCCTTACCCAGTACCTATCTATTTCATATCATGGGTATTAGAAAATCCCCTAAAGTTAATAGATGAAGCTAGGCATAGGTACGAAAAATCTAGTAAAACTGGTAGAAATAAACCACATCTAAGTTAAACAAATAACCCCCTAAATCTAAGGTATCAACTCAGCCTTTAGCTAAGCTTAGCTAGGGGGTATTTTGTGATTTTATATAGGGGTCATGTAGGATGTATCCTAAATACAATTTAAGCTTAAAATGGTATCAAATTTTAGGATAGATTTGACTCGGTATTCTCATAATATTTCCTTTAATATAATTTAATATTTCTAATATCCATAGTAATAGTGGTGGGAGAACCAGATTTATTAGTGATTTTAAAATAAATATTATCAGTGATGGGATTTTCTGTGTTATGAAAACCAGTAGTAGGAGTGAATCGATAAGTACCAGCACTATTAAGAACAACTTCTGCTAACACACCACTACCATCATCTGGTGCTGTATTCTGGTTCCTAGAGCTATCATTAGTTCTTGCAGTAGAGTCTGAATATATTACCACCCAACATGCATCATCAGCTGTAATATCAACGAAAGTTCCAGTTTTTCCTAATACTAATGAAAAATCCTCACTAGCACCATTAGCTAATGATGCTGTAGTGTATGAATTTTCCAGTACAGTGAAAGAAGAGGGAATAGTACGTATAGCACCGTTATCCGGTTCTCTTACTTTTAATTCGTTATTTTGAAAATATAGAGCAGCTTGTGCAGTGTCAGTAGATGGTGCTGTCCCTAGGTCATTAAGTGCTACATTACTATATGCTTCACCAGGGTATAGCAATTCTAAAGATAAATCTAAATTAGATTCTAAAATTTTGGTTGTCTCATTATCCGATAGCTCATACGGGAAAATCATAATTCTACCTATGTATCCATTTAAATATGCAATACTATTATAAGAAGATCCAATATTAATCTTATTCGTATTCAGATAATCTGCATTAGTATGAGTGTGTGAATCTTGAGATAACGTTCCATCTTGATTAATATCTATAGTTGTAGTCTTGGTATTATATTTATATCTTAATACTCCTTTCAATTCTTTTTCAGGATTATAAGTAAAAGAAAATGTATGACTCTCATTATTGCCATTATTAATTCTGAAGTATCTTATTTCGTTAGAACTGGGCATAATATTAAACAGAAATCTATTACTACCACTACTATTACTAATAGAAAATAGTCTAAAAAAAGAAGCATACTGCGGATTTTTTATATTATTTATATTATAGTATACACTGAATTCAGAGTTATTAAAAGCATCTAAAAAGGTATTACTATCTACTTCTGCTGAATCTCCAGCACGAGTAGCAGTAGAACTATTAGTAGGAATATAAGAAGAAAGATACGGTTTTTCTTCTAATTGCGCACCCCATAAGTATAAAATAGATGACCCATCTCCCGTATAGTTATCAGAACCAGAATCATCTAATAATTTGAAAGTTGTAACCATATCAGTAGGAGAATTACTAGACTCAAAAGAAACATAAATCCTATACCAATTATTTTGATATTTAGTCATACCTTTATAAAGTAAAGTTATTCCAGATCCTATATTAATAGTACTAGATGTTTCTAAATCTAAATCATATTTTATTTCTATATTAGCTGTACCGTCGTTACAATATAAAGCTATTTTATCTCTTTGATTTGGTTTCACAAATACAGAAAAAGTAAAATTAGAACCACTTACTGCGGTGCCATTAACATATAATATATGTTGATTATTTGTCGTATCTTCAATCAACTCATCGGAACCCCAATTTCCAGAAGGATCTATAACATTATATATATTATTTACACTAATATTACTTTCAGTCCAGTAAGCATTAGTAAAATCATCACTATGTTTCAAAAGATTAGTAGATTCTTGTTCAATCAACAAACCTTTACACTCATGAGTTAAAGGATCGTAACCTATTCTAGGGGTATCAGCACTAACCTCTTTAATATACCCATTAGGTGCAACTCTTGTAGCGCTAGAAGCTCTAACAAAAGTCAAATCACTGAAATTACCACCTATGAAATCCAGGTCAATACTAGGTTTCAATTCTTGACCCAAATCTGTGAAATTAATCGATGCATTAGTATCAGGATTATTTTGAACTACATAGGAAGTTAATCCCATGGTTTCAAGTACTCTCACATCATCAGTATCACCACTTTCTTTAAGTAGAAAATTACCTTCAGCTGATACATAAGCTTTACCATTAGCACCAGGTGCCACCCTACTACCAGCACTAATACTTTCACCTAATACTACCCATGCTTTTCCTTGGGTAGTGTAGTAATTATTACCTAAAGATACACCAATAACATCATTTGGTGATTCACAAATTTCTAGAGTATTACCATTAGCTTTTACAAATAGACCTTTAGAAACGGAACCATTCTCCATTTTAGACCATTGATCCGGTTTAATAGGGTAGTCGTAAGTAGTATCTATATCTGTGGTTCCATCATAAGTAGTTACTGTACCAATTTTAAAAAATAAATCGGGAATAGTAGATCCTGCTGAGTATTGTAGAATGCTTCCTTTAGGAGTAACTACAATATCCCATGTGCCAGAGGTAGTTCTATCTAGAGTTAACTCTTTAGTAAAATAATTGGCAATAAGTCTACCTTTATGCTCAATCAGAAAAGGAGAAACTTTAAGCACTCCGAAAGTATCACTACTAAAAATCCTAGGCATAAAATCAATCATATCCACTTTAGCACTACCTGGATACCAATCATGATTAATAGGTAATTTAAAGCTACGATTATTAGTGGTGATACGTAATTCTAAATTCAAGTTAGGATCTTGAAAACCACTAGAGGGGAAATCAATTAGAGTTACTCTTAGCTTTACAAAACTACGACTAGGTAGCTGTGCAGGTATAGTATTAAAACTTTCAGCAGGGTTACCCCATACAATGGTTTTATTTTGTAAAGTAGAGGGTGAGTTTCCTTTGTAAGAATAGGTACCATCTAGTTCAATCTGTACTCTATCAAAATATTGAGTAGCAGTAGCAAAATCGTTATTATCTACGATATTAAAAGTCAAATTTTCTACAGGAGACCCATTATTAAATACGAAAAATACTTTAGTGGGATTATTACCAGGTGAAAATTCACCAAAATCTAAAGAATTAATGGTACTACTTTGTGTATCCTCATCGTCTGAAGTAGACCATGAGCTATCAAACGAATTAATGTTCAAGGCTCCTTTATCAGTTGAATTTCTAGGTACTATATGGTACACCACATCATCTGGAGAAATTAAAATTTCATCCCTTTTATATTCATTATTATTTAAATACGATTGTGGTGTAATGTTGGCTGGTAATTTAGTCTCTACAGCTTTTGACCATTCTGTATGATTTCCATCTAAATTTACCCTTCTATGCCTTACCCAGTAGTCCGAACCTGCGTTATCTGTTACTGGTTTTGTACTCGGTTTTTGTACTTGTGTACTTCTATATTCTAATGGCATAATCTCTCCTTATATATTTCACTTCTTTTATAAGCATCACTAAAACCATATTTCTCATAATGGTGTTTATTATCTCCTATTTATTCTATACATTTAATTATCTAGGGGTTATTAGATGGTGGGTCTACTTGAGGGCTAAAGTAGCCAATACCTATACCTTTATTTTCACAATAAGATATAGCAGCTGCTTTATCACCATGGTCACTAATAGGAAAGGAACCACATTCACTAATAATATTTGTAGTACTGCCATCAGGAAATACAGCTACCAAAGTAGCACTACAATTCATATCACCAGTCCCATTACCAAATACCTCATCTTCACTTGCATTCATCACTACATTGAATTTGTCTATAGGACCATTTATAGATTTTTCTACTTCTTTAACATCTCCAGCTATAGAACCGGGAGTACAATTATAAGGACTATCTTGTGGACATTCTTCACCACATTCATATAGAGCGAAGTAATAATTGTCGCTTACTTTTCTTGAACAAGTATTTGGCTCACCTAGGCAATTACCTGTAGTCTGAGCAGTCACAGTATAAGTGCCATTTTCATCTAACGGTGGTAAATCACAACCTGAATTTTTACATGCTGTAAAACTCTCAAAGGGACCATCGTCTTGTTGCACACATTCTCCAGACACACAAGCATATCTTTGTATAGGTTCTGGGTCTGTAGGATCTGAGTCATCCCCTTGAGATCCACAATTTTCCTCACATTCACTAATAGTTGCATAGATACCACCACCAGGTATTAAATTACACTCACCATCTACGCATTCCCATCCAGCTTCTGTTGGGTCATTTGGGCACCCATCACCAGGTGGTCTATTATCCCCACAGCATAACTTCATTTTCTCACCATCCCCTAAATTTGCAAATCCTTTAGAACTTGTACCATTAGGGCATGGGTCATCAGATGATGATACATTATACCATTGACAGTCATCTTCAGCACCACCACACCCTTCAGGTGGTGTATCGTTATCTTTACCACCCTCATCTGGATTATCAGGGTTTGATGGAGGTGTGTAACTTGAGTTATCTGGGGAAGATGAAGGAGGGGGGTCATGCCAAGTAGTACTACTACCTCCACCACCACCACCATCACCACCACTACCTTCAGTATTAGTTTGACCAAATCTCTCAGTATCAATAGCTAGGGGGTCTGTAGGGTTTGCTGGTGGGTCAGGAGTATCAGCAGCACCTAAACCACCACCATTATCAGTATCGTTGTCATTTTCTGTTTCCTGACCGGGTGTAGTTTGACCAGGTTTACAGGGATCCATTTCATCAGTACTAGGCTCACCTTTAGTAAGACCACCACTTTTAGAAACCTTACCACCTGCTTTTGATTTACCACCGCTCTCTACACTCTGATTTGTATTCTGAATATTTAAATCTCTAGAACCTTGTTCTACATTATCCCTATTAGCTGATGCTTTTCTCATAGGTTTAGGTTCTTTATCACCCATACCCTGGATATTACTACCTTGACCATCATTTATTATAGTCTCACCTGTAACATTATCTTGCCCTACAGTATGACCCGTAGTTACTGAAGTACCCTTATTTGGGGATTTAGGGTATCCAGTTTTACGATTAGATGCAATCTCTATAGACCTAGATGTAGACCATGTATCATCATCATCGTCATCACCAATAGAATCATTCATTCTAGTACTTCTAGACGGACCTGGTTCTACGTTCCCATGTTCATTAATCTTTTGATAATTATCTGCTTTTACATAACTATCTGAATTTGTACCAGTATACCCTTTAATTCTCTCAAAATTATCTGCTAGAGTTATACCTCTATTGGTATTTCTATTGGTATTTCTATCATCATCGTCATTATCGTTATAATTAAAGGTAGTAGAACTACCAGAACCTGAGTCACTTGTTGTAGAAGTATACGTATAACCGCCATCATCTTCATTGTCATTATCGTCATTATAGTTAAAAGTAGTAGACATTTTCAATTCTCCTCATCTGATGTCAACTTAGTACCTTCTTTAAAGTTAAAACTTAAGAAATATAGTTTACCTTTTCTTTTCACTTCTGATACTTTTAAGTTACCTTGTGCTGCCACGTAATATTCCCACAGATATACACCCATACCTAAATCTTCCTGACTTTTTACCGTAGTACTAGGCACTTTATACCTAGTACGGGTATCACTAAGTTCTGTATACGGTTCCACTAAAAGATATATAACCGTTTCCCAAGGTTTAAGCATAGATTTAGCTTGTTTATTATAAGACATGAGAGCCATAATTTTAGAGTAGTCTGAATAATCAAGTGCAGCAGACCAAGATAACTCTAATCTTTCATCCCAACCACCCATTTTTAAATTAGCATTAGCTACCCTTTCAGCAGAAGTAGAAATATTCTGCCAGTTAATAGGTACATCACCATTAGGATAAGTAACTACATTCACTCCCGGTCTAATTCCATCAATGCCACCAGGATCTATAACAATACTTAAATCATTCATTTTAAATATACTCCTTTAATTTTTATCCTTACCACTAGGGCGTTGTTGAACAATTCTAGGTGCAGGTATATCTATATTATTACCTATTCTAGGTGGTAAATTATTAACCTGACTAGATATATTATTAAGAAGATTAGCCACCTCTGACCTTAAATTAACAATATTATTACTTACAGTAGATATGCCACTATTTAAATTAGAGGTGCTACTAATCATAGAGGAAATACTCTCAGAAATACCCCCTTGATTAGATATAATATTATCTAAATAATTATTACTATTCACTAACTCAGAGTTAATTTGATGAACTTTATCTGCTATATGTGCAGTAGCTTGAGACATACGATTAAAACCTTGAATTTCTACAGGACCACTAGGTCTAGAAGATGAAGATGAAGATGAAGATGAAGACCGATTAGATGGAGAAGTATTACGAGAGATATCACTAAGTTTTTGATTAGAGGATTGTACACCTCGTGATACATTAGATGTTTGTTGGGTATTCCTATCAATAGCTTGTTTTTCTCTCTCACTACTTTGTTGCACTGCTTGTTTTTGTCTATCCATTATTTGCTGATATTCATCTCGGGAAATCATACCCCTTTCTAGTAAATTTGAAAGTTCTTGTGTTTGTACATTTCCTGATTCTTTAGCAGCCTGTACCATTCTATCAGATGCTTCTTTAAGGGTTTGAGAATTTTTATTACTCTCATTAGCCATAATACGAGCTAAATCTTTTTCTAATTTAGTAGATTCAATTTGCTGATTGATACCCTTTTCTTGTAATTGAGATTTACGCTCAGTTAGTTCTTGTTTTTGTGAAATGCTTTGTTTTTGTTGTTGTAGTTGTTGTCTTTTCTTTGCATCTTCTACCTGTTTCAATTGAGATTGTATGTCAGCTAATTCCGATCTAAGGTCTAATTGTTTAATTTGATTAGCTACTCTCAATTGTTCTCTATCATTTTTAAGTTGATTAATCTTCAACTGTAATTTACGTTGTTCAAGTTGAGCTAGAGAAGATTGTATTTGTTGTTGTGCCCTACCAACATCCAAACTACCTTGATTATTTCTAAGAGATTTACCTGTAATTTCTTCTACTAATCCTACTAACTCTCGTCTAGTATGTAGAGTAGTATTTTGAGAAGTAAGTTTACCTTGGATATCACTTAGTAATGAACTTTGTTGCTGTATAGATTGATTTTGCACTTCAAATTCTTGTGCTTGAATTTGGGACCGTTGTTGAGATAACTCTAATCTTCTTTGTTCTGCTTGTATAGTTTGTTGTATCTGTTCTGCTTGAGCTTGATAGTATTGGTTTTCTAGCTCACCTAGTCTTTGTATTTGATTTCTTTTGGCTTCAGCTAATTGTTGTTGTAATTCAGCTTCTCTAGCACTACCTTGTTCTACTACTTGTAATTTTTGCTGTATAGCTTGTATTTCAATTTGATAAGATTGTTGTGCTATTTGCCTACGTTGTTCGTAAGTTTGAAGAATTGTAGCACCTGATTGTTCCCATTGTTGTTGTAATTGTGCTAATTGTTGTTGATTTTGAGCATTTCTGATTTGTGTTTGCTCTCTGATTCTATTTATTTGTTCTCTTTGGTACTGCTCTTCTAATTGATTAGCTTGTTGTGCATATTGTTGTCTTCTTTGTGCTAATTGTTGTTCTAATTTTGCCCTTTCAGCACTACCTTTAGCAGCATTATTGATACGTTTTTGCATTATTTGTTTTTCAACTTGAAAAGACTCACGAGCTAATTGTTGTCTTTGTTGATAAGTTTCTAAAAACCCTTTACCTTCAGCTTCCCATTGAGCTTTCATTGCTGACACTTTTTGTTCTTGTAAAGCTAATGTACGTTGATTATTAAGCTCCTGTAATCTTTGTTGTGCTTGTTGTGTCTTTTCTTGTAATTCTAGTTTCTTTTCTTGTACTTTCCTTTCAGCTTCTATTCTTGTTTCAGCAGAGGCTTGAGATTGATTAGCTAAATCGTTTAAGTACTGAATTTGTTTTTCAATTGATTGTTTTTGTATCCCTAGTTTACTTGTAATCTTATCTGATTCTGACCCATCTCCTAAATCTACTCTACGAGTATCTATATTCGCTTGTTTTTCTAGGGCACTAATTGTACTTTCTACTGATTTTTTATAGTCTTCAAACGATCTACCTGCTTCTTTAGCATTCTCTGATGATTTTGCAGTAGCTTGATTAGATTCTTGTTGAGCTTGTTTATATTTCTGCTGCTTCTCTTTCATTGTATCCATCACTGTCTGTAAAATTCTACCTGCATTAGTATTTTTACCTACTTCATTTTGGGTTTGTTGTAGTACACCCATAAATTGTTTGAATTGGTCTTCAGGTAGAGCTTCACCAGTATCTTCCATACGAGATATAAATTTTTCAGCAGTATTTATTAAGGGGTCTAATTGCATTAAATCCCCTCTTTCGTTTAGATTTTCAATCTCTGTATTCATATTATTAATATGCCTATTAAGGGCATATACAGCAGCACCAGCAGCAGCTAGAGTACCAGCAACAGGTGCCCACGCTGCAATAAAAGCTTTAGTAGCAACGGTAGCAGTACCAAGTTTAGCGGTAAGCATACCTAAGCTTTGGGCGGCTGTTTGAGCTTGTAATGCTTTCAGTGCTGTCCCTGCTTTTACCACTAATGGTATAAATGCTGTTACAGCACCTGATAAAGTATTAAAGGTAGTAACCATTACAGCTAAACCACCTGCCAAAGATGACGCAGCACCAGTTAATGCAATAGTAGTACCTATCATTTGTTTAGTAGCGGGGTCTAATGAATTAAAAGCATCTAATAAATTATTTATAGCATCAAGTACTGGCTCAAATGCTACTAAAGCACCTTGACCAAATTGTACTAAATTATTTTGTAGTTTATTGAATGCCCTTTGAGCTTTCTGTGAGGCTGTATCATACACATCTTCATAAGCTTTACTTACTTCATTTCCAGCCTCACCCATAGCATTTAAAGATTGTAAAAACTTATCACCATTATTAGCTACTAAGTTTTGTGCTGTAGCTAATGCTTCCACATCCCCAAATAACTTAGACATTACAGCAGAAGTATCACCTCCAGAATTTATGATATCTTGTAATACTCCTTTTAGACCTTTACTTTTTAATGCAGCTGCATTAAATTCAATACCTAATGCTGCTGCTTGGTCTTTTGCTTGTTTTGTAGGTTTAATGATATTACTTATCATTCCCCTTAACCCACTAAATGCAGCTTCTGATTGTTGCCCTTTAGCTGTTGCTGTAGAGATGGCAGCATTTAATTCACTTAATGATACACCAGCATTTGATGCAATACCTGCCACTTTACCAATTTGTTGTGCGTACTGGTCTGCTGTGATTTTACCCTCATTCTGGGTCTGTACCATTAGGTTTAATACGTGCTGTACCTGGTCTGCTTGAGTGCCTACATTTTGCAGTTGTGAGCTATAGCTATTCATTACTGATGTGGTAGCGTCTGTTACAGTACCTAAATCGGACATACCACCTATAGCAGTTCTTTGCCCTTGTTCCAGTAGCTCTAATACTGCTTCCTGGTCTTTAATTCCAGCACTCAGAATATCGTATGATGCTTTAGCTGCTTCATTTACCTGAATAGCACCATCCATTTTATCCGCTAAATTAAATAATGCTTGACCAAACTCCTCAGTACTTCCTGTTGCTTCAGAAGATACGGACCTGAGTCTTGCCAAATTTTCCTCATATTCTGCTGCCATTTGTGCTGTCTTAGCACTAAATGCAGTCATTGCAGCACCAGCCATGCTCAACTTCTGACCCAAATCATTTACCCTACTCCTCACATCTTCATCTCCCTCTAGTCTCATTAGGATTTGATATACACTTTGCGCCATTATTTAAGTACTCCTTTTATTCCTTTACTACTCAAGTACTCTAAATGTTTTTCTGCTTCTGTGTAAGCATTATCCAATAAATTTAACAAAAATTTACCTGTTTCTGTGATTTTTGCTAATCTGTATTCCCCTTCATTATCCTTATGTGGGTATAAATACTCATCTTCTGTGATGTTTAGTTCTGTAGCTCTACTAGTGGTAAATGTGTCTACATCTGCTTTCATGGCACCACTGATTTCTGCTAATGAATCTAAATCAATGTATAAATTTCCATTTTCTTTACTTCTAAATGCTTTTACATACGTATCATAAATGCTTATACTTAAATCTTTATCGTATAAGTACGAGTTTACTGGTAATTGCTCAAACTCCATATATTTATCCCTTTACTACATTTCTATCTATTAATTATAGTGATTTAGGTAACTAGGGGTTACAATTAATTGACCCATCCCTTTACAGCTTGTAAATATTGTAAATTACTTTGACTTAAGACGTAGTGACATACGTTGTATAAATGGGCGTCAGTCCTAAAATTTGATACCATTTTAAGCTTAAACTATGTTTAGGATACATCCTACATGATACCTATATTAAACCACAAAATACCCCTAGCTAAGCTTAGCTAAAGGTTGAGTTAATACCTATATTAAACCACAAAATACCCCTAGCTAAGATTAGCTAGAGGCTGAAGATTTAGGGGTATATGTAAATTTATAAATAGAGTATAATCAGAACAGAAATTAAGAAAATATTAAATGTCCATAGTATTTGGGTCACGTCGTTATCAGGCATTTTACCACCTCAATGAATTTATCATAGTTTCCAAAACACTCCCAAAATTCAAAATTTAACTCATTGTCAGTCATTATGGCATACCTGCTAGGTACATATACATCCCCATTAATCACCATATATGGTAGATTGTTTAGTTCTTTACAAAAATACATCATTTTTATTTATCCTTTACATCTTTAATGGAGTGAATTGCAACTCATAGCTACACAAATCATAAGTATTTACAAAAGCAACTTGATAAATTCCTTCTTTAAATCTGACTAAATCCCCATGATTAATGTATTTTTGAATTTCTTCTTTTTCCATATCTTCTATGGATGATAACCTATATTCTAATCTATCCATAGTATTTTCAGATGGGAAATTTTCACCATTATCGTCTTGCCTGAATTCAATTACACCATTCATTTGT